>Ga0184612_10001021_pt1 | contig 13415 bp, 13 predicted proteins | sample PLM3_60_coex_FD_133163 | JGI IMG/M metagenome (GOLD analysis project Ga0184612, IMG submission 133163) | Groundwater sediment microbial communities from an aquifer in East River, Colorado, USA - PLM3_60_coex | ecosystem: Environmental > Terrestrial > Soil > Riparian zone | place: USA: East... | reverse complement strand
TCAATCAAATCGTCAGCCAACATCACGGCAAAGGGTTCGTCGCCGACCAAATCGCGCGCGCAGAGAACCGCGTGGCCCAATCCCAGCGGCTTTTTCTGCCGAACGGACACCACCTCGGTCATTTCCTTGATCCGCCGGAGCATTTCGACCAATTCTGTCTGTCCTCGCTCCGCCAGGACTTGCTCCAGCTCGGGGGCCTCATCGAAGTGATCTTCGATGCTGTCCTTGCCGCGCCCGGTCACGAAGATAATTTCCTGGATTCCCGCGTCAACCGCCTCTTGTACGACGTATTGAATTGACGGGATATCGACGATAGGCAAAAGCTCTTTCGGCACGGTTTTGGTGGCTGGTAGAAAACGCGTGCCTAAGCCTGCCACCGGTATAACAGCTTTTCGGAGCTTCATGAAAAGTCGAGAACGTTGCTAGATGACCCTTCTGGCTTTTCGCTCTTCGATCTCTTGGCTGGACTTGCATCCAATGCAGAGCGTGGTTACTGGACGTGCCTTGAGGCGGTCGATTCCGATCTCTTCTCCACATTCTTCGCAGATACCGTAGTTACCGTCGTCGAGCCGCCTGAGCGCTTCTTGAATCTTGAAGATCAGTTTACGTTCCCGGTCACGAATGCGTAGAACCGAGTTTCTGTTCGATTCCATCGACGCTCTGTCGGCAGGATCTGGAAAATTCTCGTCTTCGTCCATATCCTCCACAGTTTTGCCGGCTTCAGAACGGAGCTCTTGCATACGCTGGTTCAGGAGGTTTCGAAACAATTCAATTTCCTTGTTGGTCACTTTAGATTCGCCTAGTCGCGATTAAGAGTGAATTTATAACATTATAAGATTCGGATGTAAAATCGAGGGAAGCTGCAGCCGAAACCGGCAATTTTCCAAGTTTAGTCCCCGAAGGCGACGGGATGCGGATGCATGAGAACGAAGATTTCAGTCGATTTGGGCAGCATCGCGCGACTCAATTCCAATTGGGAGTTACCGATTTTCCGTACCTGATAATGTTCTTTGGCAAACGCTGTAAACAGTTCCCCCTGGCGGGCAACGTCGTAATGCATTGGAATCACGATGGGAGGTTTGACCTGGTCGATCACTTTCATTATGTCTTCGAAGCCGAGATTGGTCATCGCATCGATTGGGATCATCATCACGTCGACCCTTTGCATCACCTTTTCTTGCTCCGGCGTAAGCAGATGCCCGATATTGCCCAGATGGGCGAGACAAAGGCTCCCCATTTCATAAATAAAAATGGAGTTGGCGATTGCGCCCCAACTTTGTCCTCGCTGGCTCGGTATATTGACGATTGTTATGTCTTTCACACTGGTTCGTATCGGATTCCAAGTCTGCCGGAAGGTGATGCCTCGCAAGATGATCGGGTTGCCGGTAACCGCTCCCGTATTGTTGTGCGTAAAGTGATCGTTGCTGACGGTGACCGCGTCAGCCTCGATCCCGGGTGTGACATTGAAGTTTGGATCCGCCACAACTTTGGTCTGACTGCCGGAATGGATCAAAAAACTCGAGTGGCCATACCATTGGATGAAATAGTGACCTAGAGACGGTCCCCGACCAGGCCGGGCCTGTACCAACTGTCGCACCTGCCCCAGCAGACGTACCAAGGAAGGATTGCAAATTGCGTGTGCAACGTCCCGCAAAAAAATTAAGAGTGCCGTCGCGAACAAACCTATAAACCCACGCCGTCTCATAGTTGCTCCTCGATGATCAACGCGGTAAAGCCTGACACTTGCGCATCCGATTCCCTCCACGCATTCTTTCGCAAACCGGCTTTCAGACATGTCTGTTCGAGAAAAGTCTTAATATCCCATCCGTATTGCGTCGCAACCTGTGGAAGAAGAACACCGCGTTTTACGCCGGAGGCAATGTAGAGACCGTGCTTGCCGATCTCTAGGATAAGGGGGTCTTCCAGGGGCTCCAAAGGTGAAAGCACGGTGATATCGATTCGGATTTCGGCGAGTTCTTTTTTTGCGACCGGCTTGACCCTGGGATCTCGCGATGCGGCTGCTTCTGTCATCTCGGTAACGGTTTCAAACAACCGAGCCTTGGGTGCACAATTGCCGATACAACCTCTGAGTTCTTCTTTCTTATGCAGGCTGACGAACGCACCATACTCACAGCTCTGAAGGTACGGATCGTCGATCTGTTCTCTCTCTCGCTCTATGCCCCGGACAAAACCCTCCAGCGCTTGACGTGATAACTCCATAAGTTTTCTTTGTGACTCGGAGGGAAGGTAGACGTTCGTCATTTTTTCTTTTTCCCGCCTGATTGGGGCCGAGTCTATCGCCCTCCTGTGCTCGTTACAAGCAGTAGCTGCCGGATGTTATCCTCTTCTTAGGTTAACCTTCTGCCGACAATATTCTCCACCGGCAGTAAGCCTTTCTCAGCATATTAGAGAACCAGAGTTTTCTATCTTGATCTACCGGCCGTAGTCCGGGGACAACCTTTCTTTGATTTACTGGTTCTGCTATCTTCGTAGAGAAAAAATACGGCGACGAAAAAGAGGACGTCGGATGATCTCAATTGATGAATTCAGGAAGGTGGAACTCAAGGTGGCAACAATAAAGGGTGTTGAGCCCCATCCCAACGCCGACAAACTCATGGTGCTTCAGATCGACCTGGGTTCCGAACAGCGACAGATTTGCGCGGGCATCAGAAATCACTACGCGCCCGAAGAACTTATCGGCAGACAAATCGTGGTGGTCGCCAACCTTGAGACCGCTAAACTGCGTGGCTTGGAAAGCCAGGGTATGCTTCTCGCCGCTTCAGATGAAGGGCGTGTTATACTACTGACGCCCGAGAAAACCGTCGAGCCAGGTTCCAAGGTGTCTTGATCGTTTACGCCGGCATCTCTAAGTCATTCATGGTCACTACTCCACGGGGACGCCCTACCGTTTGTTTCGTTGATCTCAATGCCGTGGGTTGGAACTTTCGCCAGATCCGCTCCAAGGTCGGATCCCAAGTTAAGGTTCTCTCTATGGTCAAGGCAAACGGGTACGGCCACGGCGCGACGGCCATTTCCAAAGCCTTAGCCGCTGAAGGCAGCGACGCCTTTGGTGTTGCGACTGCTGAGGAGGGTGTTGAACTTCGGAAAGCGGGGATTTGCACACCGATTCTAGTTTTGGCGGGTGCATATCCGGACCAAGTCGATCAATTTTTCGACAACTCTTTGACGCCGGTAATCCATGCACTAGCGAGTCTCGAGGAACTCGACGCAATCGTGCACCGTCGCAAAAATGCGCTGAACGTTCACTTGAAGATTGACACGGGCATGGGCCGCATCGGACTCCTCGCCGCCGAGGTCGATTCATGGCTGCCAAAAATCAAAAAGCTAAAGGCCCTCAAAATCGAAGGGGTTTTCTCGCATTTCTCCCACGCGGAAAGCGTCGAAGGCAATTACACCCAGCAGCAACTGCGGCTTTTCCAAAGCGTCGTCGAGCGACTGCGCGCCGAGGGTATTGCGCCATCGCTGGTGCACTTGGCAAACAGCGCTGCAACCATCACTTTGCCCGCGGCCTACTTTGATATGGTGCGACCCGGTTTGATGCTCTATGGCATCTACCCCTCCGCAGCCATGGCGAGTCAGATTTGTTTGAAGCCCGTCCTATCGTGGAAAACTCGTATTCTCCAGCTCAAAAAAGTTCCTGCAGGATCGAGCATTAGTTACGGCCAGACCTTTGTCACTAAGCGCGAGAGCCTCATCGCTACGCTGCCATTGGGATATGCGGACGGCTATCCGCGGCTGCTTTCCAATCGCGGCGAAGTCTTGGTTAGCGGAAAGCGAGCGCCGGTAGCGGGAAGAGTGTGCATGGATTTGACTATGATCGATGTTACCGATATAGAAAAAATACAGCCGGGAGATGAGGTTGTGCTCCTCGGCCGTCAAGGCGACGCGGAAATCTCCGCCGACGAGATGGCCGCTTGGGCAAACACAATCTCGTACGAGATTCTCACCTCCATCAGCAATCGAGTTCCCCGCATTCATCATCATACTTAGGAGGTTCACCAGCAGTGGGCAGGATTCAAAGGGCCCTGATCAGCGTTTCTGACAAGAAAGGCATTGTGGAGTTTTCCCGGGCCCTGTCGGGCTTGGGTGTTGAGATCGTTTCCACCGGCGGGACCGCTTCTTTGCTGCGCGACAACAAAATTCCCGTCAAGGATGTTTCCGAGATCACGGGCTTTCCGGAAATGATGGACGGCCGGGTAAAGACGCTTCACCCGAAAGTTCATGGCGGAATCCTCGCCCTGAGAGACAACCCCGAACACGTCGCCAAGATGAAAGAACATGGGATCGTACCTATCGATCTGGTGGTCGTCAATCTTTATCCCTTCGAGGCGACGGTATCACGCGGCGCACCTTTTGATGAGATCGTCGAGAATATTGACATCGGCGGCCCGAGTATGGTGCGGGCGGCAGCGAAGAATTATCAACATGTCGGCGTGATCGTCGATCCCGAGGACTATAACTCTATCCTTGCCGAGCTCAGACAAAACGGCTGCTCGTTGTCACCGGCAACTCAATTCCGCCTCTTTTGCAAAGCCTTCCAGCATACGTCCCACTACGACGGCGCCATCTCGAACTATTTTTCCTCCCTCGACGAGAACAAAAAACCGGCCCCCTGGGGCCAAACGGTCAACATACAAATCTCCAAGATTCAGGACATGCGCTACGGCGAGAACCCGCATCAAGGGGCCGCTTTTTACGCCACACAGGGAGAGACGGGTCCTTCCATCACGCGAGCCAAGCAGTTTCAAGGCAAGGAACTCTCTTTTAACAATATCTTGGATACCGACGCGGCATTGAGCACAGTTTTGGAATTCTCAGCCATCGCCGCGGTGGCCATCAAGCATAACAATCCGTGCGGCGTCGCCCTGTCAAAGAAATCCCTCGCGGACGCGTTCCGTAAAGCCAAGGCTTGCGATCCGGTGTCTATCTTTGGCGGCGTCATCGCCTTCAATCGGACCGTCGACGAAGAGACCGCAAAAGAACTCAAGGAGATTTTTCTTGAAATCGTCATTGCCCCAAGCTTTACGCCTGAGGCGAAGGCGGTGCTCTCGTCGGCGAAGCGGCTGCTCAATATCCGGTTGCTAGAATTAGATATGAGCCAGCCCCAGATTGGCGGTTATGACCTACGCCGCGTCCGAGGCGGCATTTTGCTGCAGGACTGGGATACCGGGTCGGTTGATGTGCGCGCTTGCAAAGTGGTGACGCAACGAAAGCCAACCGAACAAGAATATCAAGCGCTGGACTTCGCCTGGCGCGTCTGCCGGCATGTTAAATCCAACACGATAGTCTTCGCCTCACCGGATCAGGTTCTCGGCGTGGGTGCCGGTCAGATGAGCCGCGTGGATTCGGCCAAGATCGCGGTCATGCGCGCGGCCACCCACGGGTTGGACCTGAAAGGCTCGGCGGTGGCCTCAGACGCTTTCTATCCTTTCCGGGACGGTGTCGACGAAGCAGCAAAGGCGGGCGCCGCGGCAGTCATCCAACCCGGTGGCTCCATCAAAGACGAGGAAGTCATTGCCGCAGCCAACGAGCATGACATGGCGATGATTTTCACCGGCATGAGACATTTCAGGCATTAGTCGAACATCGAAGATGGAGGATGGAGGATGGAGGATGGATGATTGCGATCCTCGATCTTCCATCCTCGATCCTCGGCTCTGTTCTTTTCGTGGTGAGTCATGAAAATTCTCGTCATCGGCAGCGGCGGGCGCGAGCATGCCCTGGTGTGGAAAATCAGTCAAAGTCCGAAAGTTGAAAAAATCTTCTGTGCCCCGGGAAGCGCTGCCATTGGGGAACTCGCGGAATGCGTTGCCATCGGGCCGGAGCAAATCGAGAAACTCGCTGATTTCGCCGAAAAAGAAAAAATCGATCTGACGGTCGTCGGACCGGAACTGCCACTCACCCTCGGAATAACCGATCTCTTCGAATCACGTGGCTTAAGAATTTTCGGCCCGAATAAAACAGCCGCTCAGCTGGAAGGCAGCAAGGCCTTCGCCAAAGAGATTTTGAAGCAAAACAGCATTCTTACGGCATCCTTTGGAACCTTCACGGATGCGCCATCAGCTAAAAAGTATCTCGCCCAACAAAAACCGCCATATGTGATCAAAGCGGATGGCCTTGCCGGCGGCAAGGGCGTTGTGATTTGCCTGGATATCCATGACGCCATAGCGGTTAGTGATAGTATCCTGGTGCAAAAAACTTTTGGTGAAGCAGGTGAAAAAATCGTAATCGAGGAATTTTTGGAGGGTGAAGAAGCCTCGTTCATGGTCCTTACTGACGGTGACCACATTCTTCCACTGGCCTCATCTCAGGATCACAAGCGTGTCTTTGACAACGACGAAGGACCGAATACCGGCGGTATGGGTGCTTACTCACCGGCGCCGGTGGTGACTTCGGCAATGCATCAGCGCATCTTGGATGAGATTCTGAAGCCTCTTCTCACTGGGCTAAAAAATAAGGGGATTCGTTACCGCGGTGTGATCTATGTTGGTTTGATGATTACCAAAAGCGGACCAAAGGTATTGGAGTTCAACGCCCGTTTCGGCGACCCCGAATGCCAGCCGATCATGATGCGGTTGAAAAGTGATCTCGTACCACTGTTGGAAGCCACGATCGATGGAAAACTCAACCAGGTCCAGCCGGAGTGGTACGAAGATCCAGCCGTTTGCGTGGTGTTGTCCGCCAGAGGCTATCCGGGACCGTACGACAAACGTTACGAGATTCGCGGGTTGGATAAATTAAGGCATTGGGAGAAGGGCTTTGTCTTTCACGCGGGCACTACGAAAGAGAATGGTCGCTGGCTTACCTCCGGAGGCCGCGTGCTCGGCGTCACTGCGAGGGGAAGCGACATTGGCAATGCCGTAACGAATGCTTATTCCGCCGTGAGCCAGATTAGCTGGGACGGGATGCACTATCGCAAGGACATTGCCCGCAAGGCTATACTTAAAAATTGATCGGGAGGAATCAGAGGTGGCAAAGAATTCAACCGGGAAGCCAAAAGTCGGTATTTTGATGGGCAGCGATTCTGATTTGGAAGTGATGCGGGAGGCGGAGAAACGTCTCGACTACTTTGGAATTGCCTACGAGACCCGTATTATGTCTGCCCACCGCACACCGGAAAAAGCGGCCAAGTATGCTGCGACTGCGCAGCACCGTGGGCTTGAAGTTATTATCTGCGGCGCGGGGGCTGCGGCACATCTCGCCGGTGCCATCGCTGCAAACACAACAATGCCGGTCATCGGTGTTCCCATTGATTCTTCGAGTCTCAAAGGTTTGGACGCGCTGCTCGCCACGGTGCAAATGCCCGCGGGAATTCCGGTCGCAACCATGGCGATCGGCAAGGCCGGCGCGGCCAACGCCGGAATTTTCGCCGCTCAGATTGTGGCCCGCAAAGATTCTAGAGTCGCCGCCAAGCTCGGCGAATTCAAAAAGGAGATGGCCGCGGGTGTCGAAGACCGAGACCGCAAGCTCCAAAGCGCCAAACAAAACAGCTGAGGATTTATCCGCAGCCGTCCAGGTACTCAAGGGCGGTGGTGTGATCGTTTTTCCCACGGAGACTCTCTATGGCTTGGGCGCGGACGCGCTTAACGATGCAGCCGTCGAGAAAGTATTTCAGCTAAAAGGTCGGGACCCACGCAATCCGATCCCTGTGCTTGTGGCCGACCAGGACATGCTTCATACCTTGGTCGCGAAGGTCTCGACGACAGCTCAGAAGTTGATGGAGCGGTACTGGCCTGGACCGCTGACCTTGGTTCTGCCTGGGCGAAAGAATATTCCGAAGCCGCTTTGTAATCCCACGGGCGGAGTCGGTGTACGGATTTCGAGCCAGCCGATTGCAACGTTACTCGTCAATGGTTTGTGTCGCCCGCTGACCGCCACCAGCGCCAATCCGTCCGGCAAAGAACCGGCTCGCACTCTTCAGGTGGCTAAGAATTACTTTGCCAACCGGGTGGATGTTTTTGTAGATGGTGGAACACTGACTTCTAAGAGCGGTTCCACTGTCGTCGAAGTCATGGAAAACAGCATAAAAATTATCCGCGAAGGCGAGATCAATGCATACGAGCTTCGACAAATTCTTGGGGAGGAAAAAGTTGTAGGCTGAAACTCAGTGGTCGTCATGCTTTTGCACAAGACTTCTTCACCCGTTCGATCTCCTTGCCGTCCTCCCCTTCATAGTAGTTGACGTTTTTGTCTTTGACAAAGAGCCCGCGAAATCCAACCTGCTGGCCAACCGCCGCCGTTGCATAGGCGCCAACCTTATTAGAGTCAGGGTACTCGCAGAGATCGGGGAACTCCATCGTACTGACAGCTAGGTAACGAAGTTCCTTATCTCCCGTATTGATAAGCTGGTGAGGATATTCCGCTCCCGGCGGACACGCGATGACGGTTCCTGTGGTGACCGAAAGCTCTTCCCTTCCGAACCTCAGCATCCCGGCCCCGTCAATAATGTAAATCATCTCCTCGTTGCCGGTGTGGGTGTGATAGGGGAAAGCCGCTTTGCCGGGAGGCACGTTGAAGAAGCTGTAGCCGAGTTTTTGCGCGCCTATGTGCGCGCCCACGCGCTGCCTGAGACCTCCAAACGGCGATTCTTCCGGCGCGTTGATCTTATCCACTGCCACTTCAGAAAGATTTATCACATGTTTGTGTTTCGCCATAACGCCTCCTCGTGGGGCTTTTGTTTCACACACTACCATTCGCCGCCGCCTTTGTGCTATCAGAATCATTTATGCTCGTCTTATCTGAAGCGCAGGTTCGAAGCCTCATCGATGTTGAGGAGCTGATCGCCGCGCTGGAGCAGGCTCATCTCCAGTATTCCACGGGAAAAGCGGTCATGCCCGTGCGGCTTGTCGTGCCGCTACCACAAATCCAAGGGCGAATCACCAGCATGCCCGGATATCTTGCTGAGGACAAAGCATTGGGCATGAAGGTCGTGACCTATTTTCAGAATAACCCCGAGCAAAATCTGCCGGCGATTCTCGCGACGGTCATGCTATTCAGCGCGTCAACGGGTAAAATGATTGCCGTCATGGACGGAAGTTATATTACCGCCATCCGCACAGCTTGCGCCTCTGCCATGGCGACCAGGGCATTAGCAAATCCAGAAGCACCGCTTTTGGGGATACTAGGCGCCGGCGTTCAGGCCCGAGCACACATTCAGGCTTTGTGTCGGGTCAGAAAGTTGAACAAGATCAAACTGTACAGTCCTTCCGGCACGAGCGCCGCAAATATCAAAGGAGAGTTGGAGCCGGTCACAGGAGTTGCTATCGAGGTCGCCAAGAGCGCGGAGGAAACCGTGCGGAATTCCGACTTGATGGTCACTGCCACAACGGCGCAGCAACCGATTTTAAAGTCCGAATGGTTGAAGCCCGGCGCGCATGTTAATGCAGTCGGCTCTCATCGGCCAGACTCAAGGGAAATCGACGGCTCGACTGTGGCGCGCTCGAAGGTAGTCGTCGATTCACGTGAGGCGATCATGGCCGAGTGCGGCGATATCCTCTTGGCCATCAAAGAGAAAAACATTACAGAGAACCATGTCCACGCCGAAATCGGCGAAGTGCTGGCTGGGACAAAGCCGGGAAGAAACAGCGCCAGTGAAGTGACACTATACAAATCTGTCGGTATTGCCATTCAAGACGTCGCTACGGCACAGCTCGTCTATCGCAAGGCATTGGAGCTCAAGGTCGGCACGAATGTCGAAGTTTAACCGGGCATGCGCCCACTATCGGTTTCAGTAGGGGCCACGATGACTTGGGATCTCACGAGCTATTTTCCGCAGTTTGACGGTCCGGAAATGCGCCTGTTCAAAGAGGCGCTCCGCAGCGACGTAGCTTCTCTGCGAGAACAGACAGCTGCCCTTTCTCCGTTGAGCGAAGAAAGCGCCGGCGCCTGGGAGCAAGTACTCGCTCATAACGAAGATCTCTCCCGGCGCCTGTCACACTTGAGTTCATATATTGGCTGTCTGGCGTCTTCGGACGGGCGCAATGAAGCCTATCTCAAAGAGGAGGCTGGGCTGGCGCGGCAGCGCGCAGAGTTGGCCAAGGTGAGAATCGAACTGCTCCGTGCCGTGAAAAACGCCTCTGACGAAGTTTTCTCCTCTTTCACGGCCCGAACTTCTCTAGCCGGTGCGCAACACTACCTCGACCGGTTGCGGGAAGAAGCGCGCCGGATAATGGTTACTGAGAAAGAAATTTTGGCGACGGATCTGGCCGTGGACGGAATTCAAGCCTGGGGACGGCTCTATGACACAATTTCGTCGAAGCTTGAGTTCGAGATGGTCTATCCCGATGGACGGCGTCAGAGTCTCCCCATGTCCCAACGTCGCTCGCTGATGGATCACCCGGACCGCAGAACCAGAAAGGCGGCATTCGATGGCGGCAACGCGGCGTGGCAAACTGTAGAAGACGTAGCAGCAGCGGCGCTAAACGCGATCGGCGGAACGCGTTTGACGCTCAATCGCCATCGCGGAGTGGAGCATTTTCTCGATATCGCCCTCTTTCAAGCCTCCATCGGTCGAAAAACCCTCGATGCCATGTTTGACGCTCTTTTTGCCAACGTCGAACTTCCCCGCCGTATTCTCAAGGCAAAAGCGAAACGGATGGGGAAAAGCGGCGTTGCCTGGTTTGATCTCGGCGCCCCGCTGGATCTGCCGAATCAAGCGAAGCTTTCTTGGGACAAGGCTAAAACTACTGTCAGAGAGTCGTTCGTCCGCGCCTATCCAGCCCTCGGCAACTTCTTCCAAGAGCAGGTGATCGACAAAAGCTGGGTCGACTGGGAACCGCGGCCCGGCAAGCGACCCGGCGGTTTTTGTACAAGCTCCACACTGTCCAAAGAATCGCGCATTTTCATGACCTACAATGATTCCTTGGGCGACGTACTGACCCTCGCGCACGAGTCAGGCCACGCGTATCATGGCTACCTTATGCGCGACATTCGGCCCTACGCCCGCGGCTATCCCATGACTCTGGCGGAAACGGCGTCGACGTTTGGCGAGCAGGTTCTGATGAATGGATTGCTGGAGGATCCTGCCGTCAGCGACGCGCAAAAGGCGATGATGCTCGACGTGGAAGTGGGCCACGGAGCCATTTACTTATTGGATATCCCGGTGCGGTATGAATTCGAGAAGGCCTTCTACGACGAGCGCAAAAACGGAGAGTTGGTCGTCAGTCGGTTAAAAGAACTGATGGTCGAAACACAGCGTCGCGTTCTCGGTGACGTGCTCGAAGCCGGGGGAGAAGACCCTTACTTCTGGGCATCAAAGCTACACTTCTATATTACCGGCATAACGTTTTATAACTTTCCCTACACCTTTGGTTTTCTCCTGAGCCGCGGTCTCTACGCGATGTTCAAGAAAGAAGGTTCAAACTTCCTGCGCCGGTATGAAGAATTTCTCCGGCTTACCGGTAGTGACACGGCCGAAAATGTAGTCCAGCGAAGCCTAGGACGCGATCTGGAACACCCGGAGTTTTGGACCGCGGCGATTAGAAGTTTGGAAGAACCATTGAATCAGCTGGAAACTCTTCTGCCGAAAGTCTTACCGTCCAAAGCGAATTAGCTCAGCTTATTCCTTCGATCAAGACTGTCCGCAACAAATCGATGGCGTTGAGCGTCATCCGCGTACGGTCGTATGCGCTTCGACCTGCCATGGTACTGGTTCGCTGCATGAAGTTGCGCCCATCGGTAACAGAGATATAAGTCTGCCCCCGCGCTAGATTTTGGATATCACTGGCAGGATCGGGAATCGCGTGGAGGGCTAAACCCAAATCGCATCCCGTTTGTTTGCGCACCGACCAGGCGAGTTCATCCGTCAGCGCCACCGGATCTTGCATTATGCTATCGCCGCGCTCCGGATCGCGCCCATGACTGAGCAATGCACGTGTCGCGGATTGCAAATTACTGATAAATCCCCCTGCAAACTGTTCCGGACTCGCCGTCTGCAGTCGCTCGGCCAATTGACCGCAGGTCAGATCTTCATAAACAGCGACGCTTTTTTCCTGTCCGCGGAGCAATTTGCCAACAACATGTTCCATTGTCTCGTCGTCGGCAGCAAAGATCGCGTTTCCCAACAATCCTCTAACCTCAGCCTCCAGTGGCGCGATGAGCCTCATGGCCTCGTCCCGGTTAGCGGCCTTCGCCGCGATGCGCACGTCGACCTGTCCCGGCAGCGCGAGCACGCCTACGGTGGGGTTACTGGAGTTCGCAATCAGATGGCCGATCTTGTCGTCCACGGCGCTTTCGCCAACGCCGACAATCTTCAAGACCCGGTAGTGAATGACTTCTGCGAGATTGAACTTCCGGCGCAGGTAAGGCTCGACTTCATTCTCAAACAGCCACTTCATCTCCACCGGCACGCCGGGCAGGGAGAAAACCACGCCCCGGGGATCTTCGACAATGAAACAGGGCGCCGTGCCATTGGGATTCTTCACCGGGATGGCGCCTTCGGGCATATACGCTTGCCGACGATTATTCGGCGTCATGGTCCGGCCACGGCGCCGGAAATGCTCTTCTACTTGTTCCAAAAGATTATCATCGAGCACCAGTTTTCGTCCCGTGACTTCAGCAACAATCTCCCGCGTCAGGTCGTCTTGGGTGGGACCGAGGCCGCCACTGGTGATGACGATATCCGCTCGCTCCAACGCTCTTTGGATGACCTCTTTCATCCGGCCGGGGTTGTCGCCGACGACCGACTTGAAATACAGATTGACGCCGAGCGCCGTCAGCCGCTGCGCCATCCAAGCGGAATTGGTGTCGACGATTTGGCCGAGGAGCAGCTCGGACCCGATAGCAACGATTTCCGCATTCGCCATTGGACTTATCTCCTTCGTCTCGACTTAGAGCTATAGCGTGGCGGCGCATTGGGCACAAGATCCGCGAAGCTCCCAAAGTTGCGCTTGTTCCTTTGCCCCTTCTTTGCCAGAATACGTCCATGATTATCCTCCTCGCCAATGACGACGGCATTCATTCCGAAGGTATTATCGCCCTTGAAAACAGCCTCCAGCAGGTTGGCGAGGTCTACACGGTGGCACCCGACCGGGAACAGAACTCTATGAGCCACGCATTGACCTTGCATAGGCCGTTGCGCGTTCTTGACATGGGGTCGCGCCGGTTCGCCGTCGACGGCACCCCGACGGATTGCGTGAAGCTGGCATTGACCGGGCTTTTGCCGGTTCGGCCCGATCTGGTCGTTTCCGGAATCAACAAAGGCCCTAATTTGGGCGATGACATCATCTACTCAGGCACGGTTTCCGCGGCTATCGAGGGCGCCTTGCTCGGGATTCCCGCCATTGCCGTATCGCTTGTGACGTTTGAAAATTTCCAATTTCAGGTAGCAGCCGAATTTACCGCTACTCTGGTTTCGCGCATCCAAGAGAGAGGCATGCCCCTCGAAACATTGTTGA
>Ga0184612_10001020_pt1 | contig 13422 bp, 6 predicted proteins | sample PLM3_60_coex_FD_133163 | JGI IMG/M metagenome (GOLD analysis project Ga0184612, IMG submission 133163) | Groundwater sediment microbial communities from an aquifer in East River, Colorado, USA - PLM3_60_coex | ecosystem: Environmental > Terrestrial > Soil > Riparian zone | place: USA: East... | reverse complement strand
TAGCCTCCACGGAGGTGGCCAGGGGCAGATTCGAACTGCCGACACCGCGGTTTTCAGCCGCGTGCTCTGCCAACTGAGCTACCTGGCCCGGGCCGGTAGAAAACCTGGCAGAAATCGCCACCGAGGTCATCACCAGCGCGTTGAAGTGTAGCGAGTGGAGGTAGGTCCGGGTCCGGTAACGCCATCTCGGCCTGAGAGATGCCCCCGAGACGGCCTTGATCCTCACTAGGTGGTGCCGGAAGTGGAGTCAGTCAGGCGGCCGCTTCGAGGCCCGCCGCTCTGTAGCGGGCCATCGTGAGGGCGTTGACCATCACAGCCCAGCCGAGCATCTCGACCTGCTGACGGCGCCATCCCAGGCTGTGAGCCCGGCCGAGGAACAGGGTGTCCTCCAAGGACCGGTTGAGCGATTCGGAGTCGTTCCGGCGCCCATAGAGGCGCGGGAAGTCCGGGTCCGCGGGAGGGATGGGCCGAACGTTCTCGGTCCGGTTGAACTTGCGCTTGCGATCGGCTTCGTTCTGGTGGAGGCGCACCGTGATCTGCCCACCGCCGATGTGCTCGGGGAGCCGGTAGTCGTTGTACCAGCGATACAGGCCTGAGTCTGCGGCCTTCATCCGATGCGTTCTCTTGCGGACGAGGGGGGCGAACTCCAGCTCACCCGCCTCTGTCGGACGCATGAGGCCGATCGCGCCCGCCTTGGAGAAGAGACGGAGGGTGACGGTGGAGCCGTCGGGGAGCGGGACATTCTTGTCCTCGACATGCACGGTCTTCTCGCGCCGCTTGATCTTGCGCTTGAGGGCCTTGCTCGCGAACGTCTCCGCGGCGGCGACCATGTTCACCGGCACGATCCCGAGCTCTCTGAGGATCTTCTGGTGGTGGACTCCCCGAAGCGCAGTGTCGTAGACGATCGCCTGGGTCCCCGGGACATGCGGCGCTAGGCGCTCGAAGCAGGAGATGGCGACCGAGGCTTCGGAACCGGGATCTGGCACGCGCTCCAAGTCAAGGATGAACCGACCGATCGGCGAGCGCGTAGCCATCATGACGAACTTGGTCCCCCACGCCGCCTCTCCGTCGCCCTCGAAATGGAGCGCCGCGTCAGCTTCGAAGCGGATGGGGATCACCTCGCCGGTCTCGGTGTCGACACGGAACTGCCCTGGCCCGGCCTTGAACAACGGAGTGACGACCTTGCCGTCGGCATGGAGGACGCGAGAGAGGTCCGGGTGTGAGATCGGTTGGCCGGGCGACGAGCCGGCCGACCAGGCGCTCGTGCTGCAGTCCCGCGCGCTTGAGCAGATGGTGGGTTCTCTCGAGGGCGCCGCCGAGGCTCTGCCTCGGGTGGCCGGTCACGACGGGGAGCGGATCGCCGGCTGGCTCGTGCGCGCCGACGAGGTCGCGCGGAAGGTGATCGGGGGTTCACGCCGTCGGACGCAGGCCGCCCGTGTGCAGCGGGTCAGGTTGTTGACCGAGGGCTTCACGGACCTTGTACACGCCCTCGGCGCCGGTGGCACGCTCGCGGCGGACGGGACCTGAACCGAGGGGCCGGCCGCGGGCGCGGAGCTCAGAGGGGTGAAAGCCGCGTAGCGATCTGTAGCAATCTGTAGCACTCGGGGACGGTTGGACGCCCCGCTCCGAGGACTCGGGAGCGGGAGCCCGGGCGCCGCGTGCAGTACCCTCGCTCGCCACTCGGCGCGTTCCCGAATCGGCGGAATTCATTACCGAGACCATGGGGTGAACCATCTGAGTGGGGACGATGGGTTTCTCTACCGGCCGGACCTGGCCTGGCACCTGGCCTTGAGCCGGTTGATCGTTGCACGATCGCCGCCGAGGTCATCTCCAGCGCGTTCGAGTGTAGCCCGTCGAAGCCTAGACTCGGCCACGTGCTGGTCTGTCCTTCCTGCGGTGAGGAGAATCCCGATCGGGCTCGGTTCTGTATGGCGTGCGCGGCTCCCCTCGGAACGGCCGCGCCGGCAGGCTCCCGCAAGGCTGTCACGATCGTCTTCTCCGACCTCGTCGGCTCGACCGCTCTCGGGGAGGCCCTGGACTCCGAGGCTCTGCGCGAGGTGCTCGACCGGTACTTCACGGAGATGCGAGCTTGCCTGGAACGCCATGGCGGCATCGTCGAGAAGTACATCGGAGACGCCGTGATGGCGGTCTTCGGTCTTCCGCGTGCGCATGAGGACGATGCGATCCGGGCGCTTCGGGCCGCCGCAGACATGCGGATCGCCCTCACGGGGCTGAACCACGAACTCGAGGATCGCTGGGGCGTCACGCTCACGAACCGGTCGGGCGTCTACACCGGCGAGGTCGTCACCGGCGATCCGGCGACCGGGCAGCGGCTCGTCACCGGTGACGCCGTGAACACCGCGGCCCGCCTCGAGCAGGCGGCCCCACACGGTGAGGTGCTCATCGGTGAGCAGACGGTCGGCCTCGCGATGGGCGGCGTTCAGGTCGAGGCGGTCGACCCCGTCGCCGCGAAGGGCAAGGCCGAGCCTCTTTCCGCCTACCGCCTCGTCTCGGTCACCAGCGGCAGTCCTCAAGCCCTACGAACGGGCCTCGCGATGGTGGGACGAGGATCGGAGCTGATCGCTCTCCTCGAGGCCTTCGACCGAGCGTGCCGCGACCGCGTGTGCGTGCTGGCGAGCGTGATCGGCGACGCGGGTGTCGGAAAGACGAAGCTCGTCGCGGAGCTGCTCTCCCGCATCGGAGATCGCGCGCTGATCGGCGAGGGTCGATGCCTTTCCTACGGTGAGGGGATCACGTACTGGCCGCTCTCTCAGATCGTCCGGCAGTTGGCCGGGATCGGCGAGGCCGACCCACGCGACCTCGCGCTACGAAAGCTCGAGAGGCTGTGCGACGAGGCGGCAGATCGGGACCGAATCGTCGAGCGGGTGGCGACGGCGATGGGCCTCGTGACGAGCCCGCTCCCGAAGGAGGAGCTCGCCTGGGGGTTCCGGAAGCTGCTCGAGCACCTTGGCGTCGATCGCCCGCTCGCGGTCGTCCTCGACGACATCCACTGGGCTGATCCGTCCTTGCTCGAAGCGATTGTCCACGTGGCTACGCTCGCCACGACAACCCCGCTCTTGCTCGTATGCATGGCACGACCGCAGCTCGAGGAGGACTCAGCCGGGTGGGCTGACGACGTCCGGGAACACGTGGCCGTTCGGCTCGGGCCCCTGTCGGAGAACGAGAGCGGGGCCATGGTCGCCAATCTCATTGGCGGCATCGGGATGCCCGAGGACACGCTCTCGGACATCGTGGCGGCGGCGGAGGGTAATCCACTCTTCCTCGAGCAGATGCTCTCGATGTGGCAGGACGACGGCACCATGGTGCTCGGACCGTCGGGCTGGGAGCTCGCCAGGCGCCCGGAAGGACTGTCGATCCCGCCCTCCATCCAAGCGCTCCTCGCGGCTCGCCTTGACTCGCTGATTGAGCAGGAGCGCGCTGTGCTCGAGCGCGGCGCGGTCGTCGGACAGGTCTTCCCGACGGATGCCGTCGAGGCAATGTCACCCGATTCCCTGCGGCCTGGCATCGGAGCCGCGCTCGGCGCTCTCGAGCGACGGCGGCTGATTCGACCCGATGATGTCTCGCTCCTCGACGATCCGGCGTTCGCGTTCGTGCATCTGTTGGTTCGGGATGCCGCCTACACGGGCATGCTCAAGCGCCTGAGGGCCGAGCTGCACCAGCGCTTCGCCGACTGGCTCTTGGCCAAGGCCGGCGATCGGCTCTCGGAGTTCGAGGAGATCGTGGGCTATCACCTGGAGCAGTCTTACCGGAACCTCATCGAGCTCGGGCCAGCCGACGAACAAACGGCGGGGCTCGCGATGGACGCTGCTACCCACCTGGTGGCCGCGGGCCGTCGATCCGCCCAACTGGGGAACGCGGTCGCAGCAGCCGACCTTCTCGGTCGAGCAAGCGCAATGATCGCAGAAGGCGAGCCGCGGCATGCGGGTGTCCTCTACGACTTCGGACGTGCGCTGTTGCTCACTGGGAATCTGCCGGAGGCGCACAAGGTATTGGTGGCGGCGAACGAGGCGGCGAACTCGGCGGGTGACGAAAGCACGGAGTGGCGGTCGCTGCTGTCGGACTCGTCGGTTAGGTCGCTCATGGACCCTCACGCCTTGACTACCGAGGAGATCCGCGCGCAAGCCGAGAAAGCTATCGAGGTCTTCGAGCGTCTCGGCGACGATCGTGGCCTCGCCGCAGGGTGGTTCTACATAGCGCAGGCCGAATGGATGGGATGCTGCTACGGGAGGGTTGTGAGCAGCATCGACCGCGCCATCGCTCACACCGAGCGAAGTGGTGAGCGTGATCCAATGCTCAGCGCCTATCGGATCGTGGCGTTGCTTTACGGTCCGCTCCACGTGCGGGAGTGCCTGCGCGAGTACGAAGCGCTCGCAAAAGGGCAAGACGTTGCGATCGTCGAGGCGACACTCTTGGCCGCCAGGGGCTCGTGCTTCGGAATGTTGGGGGACTTCGTCGCGGGACGCAAAGAGCTCGCTCAAGCGGCGGCGATCATTCAGGACGTGGGGCAGCCAGAGCTTGGCGGCGCAATTGAAGACCTCCTCGGCGGCTTGGAAATGTCCGCCCAGGACGCGTCGGCTGCCGAGCGGGCGTTCCGGTCGCTCTTTGTCCGCACGGAGCGGATGGATGACTTGGCGCATCTATCGACGGCCGCGGCGAGTCTCGCATTGGCGCTGCAGATGCTGGGCCGCCTCGACGAAGCCGAGCACTACGCGCTGGAGAGTAGGCGACTGGCAGCCGACGACGATGTGGCCTCGCAGGTGGAGGCCCGGATCGCCATGGCGAAGGTGAACGCTGCGCTCGGAGAACTCGATCACGCGGAATCCGAGGCGCGAGAGGCCGTCGAGATCACGACCACCTCCGAGTGGCCGAACGTTCGCGGCGACGCTCACATGGCGCTGGCCGAGACGCTCCGCCTGTCTGGCAAGTCCGAGGAGGCGGCGACCTGCGCTGAAGAGGCGTTCCGCATGTACGAGCAGAAAGGGAACGTCGTGTGGGCGCGCCGCGCCCGCGCCTTCGTCGAAGGGTCGCTTTAGGGGCTCTACTGCTCGTAGCCGCTGGCTCTCCGGGCGGAGTAGGTTCATACGCTCTCCTTCACCCTTTCCGTTACCAACGGTCGGTCGCCTTGTCGCGGCGCCGTTACCAGATCGAAGGGATCCGTTACCCGGGGCGATGCGGGGCCCGCGATTACCTTGGGCTTCGGGGATTTCTACCGGCCCGACCTGGCCGAGCCGGTAGAGAACCTGGCAGAATCACCGCCGAAGTCATCACCAGCGCGTTCGAGTGTAGCGAAGGAGGTGGGTGCGGACTTGGTAACGCCATCCGAGCTGCGGGGTCTTATCAGGACAGCCTTGATCCGTGTCGGTGGTGCGGGGGGTAGCGGGAGTCAGGCGGCTGCTTCGAGATCCTCAGCCGCTCGGTGAGGGCGTTTGCCATCAGGGCCCGGCCTTGCATCTCGACCGGCTAGCGGCGCCATCCGAGCTGTGAGCCCTTGCGAAGACGTACCCAGGTTCCACGCCTCCGCTAGTCTCGCGTCGGTGCTGACCTGTCCTTCCTGCGGCAAGGACAACCCAGAGGGGTTCCGCTTCTGCGGGGCGTGCGCGAGCGTCCTAACCGAGCCGATCAGGCGGGAGGTCCGCAAGCGCGTCACCCTTCTGTTCACCGATGTGAGCGGGTCGACCGCGATGGGGGAAGACCGGGATCCAGAGGCGATCCGTTCCGTGATGGATCGGTACTTCGCCGTGATGCGCGAAGTGATCGAACGCCACGGTGGCACGGTCGAGAAGTTCGTCGGTGACGCAGTCATGGCCGCGTTCGGCATCCCTACGGTCCACGAAGACGACGCCCTCCGGGCCGTGCGAGCCGCCACCGAGATGCGCGAACGCCTCGCCGTGCTCAACGAAGACTTGGAGCGGGAATGGAGCATCCATATCGCGATCCGCACCGGGGTGAACACCGGAGAGGTCATCGCTGGGGACAGCTCGACCCGGGAGACGTTTGTGACCGGGGACACCGTCAACACGGCGGCGCGGTTGGAGCAGTCCGCCGGGGCGGGCGAGATCCTGATCGGGGAGACCACGTACCGGCTGGTCAGGCACGCGGTCGAGGTCGAGCCCGTCGATCCGCTAACGCTGAAGGGAAAAGTGGAGTCGGTCCCGGCGTTCCGTCTGCTCGGCCTGAGCCAAGAGCAAGCGATGCGCCCCATCCGCCAGCAGGGGATCCTCGTCGCCCGTGAGCGAGAGCTGGCGGCCATCCGCGCCTCGATGCGGGAGGCGATCGCCTCACGCAGCTGCCGGCTGGTGACCGTGATCGGTTCCCCCGGTGTCGGCAAGTCCCGACTGGTCGAGGAGTCGGTTCGAGACCCAGATTTCCGGGTCCTGCGCGGCGGCTGCCTCTCCTACGGGGACGGAATCACGTTCTGGCCGATCACCCAGATGATCCGCCAGGCGGCCCGCATCTCGGACAAGGATCCGCCTGATCAGGCCCGTGCCCGGATCCGCTCGTTAGGGCTGGGACGTGGCGAACGAGCTGCTGTCGACGATCGGCTCCTCGACCTGCTCGGGCTGGGCGAAAGGAGCAGCGGGATCGAGGGGACATATCTCGCGGTTCGAACGCTCGTCACCTGGGTTGCCGACGCCGGCCCCCTCGCGATCGTGATCGAGGACGTCCACTGGGCAGAACCGGGGCTCCTCCAGTTGATTGATCACCTCGTGGAGCGAACCGACGGTTCGATCGTTGTGATCGTCACAGCGCGACCGGAGCTGACCGACCGGCATCCGTCGTGGGTCGAGGACGCTCCGAGCCGGACGGTCATCGCCCTGGAGCCGCTGGACGTCGACGGCTCCGCGGACTTGATCCGATCTCGAGTCGGGGAACTTCCCGTGCGGCTCGCCACCGTGGTCGTCGGGGCGGCGGGTGGGAATCCGCTCTTCGTCGAGGAGCTCCTGTCGATGCTCATCGATCGGGGCTCGCTAGTGCGCGGACCAGATGGAGGATGGGAGCTGGTTGGGGATGTGGACGAGCTCGCGGCGCCACCGTCGATCGCGGCGCTGATCGCGGCTCGCCTCGATCAGCTGACGAGCGGGGATCGATCCGTCGCCGAACGCGCCGCAGTGGTGGGTGTCGAGTTCGAGCGCCAGCAGGTCGAGGCACTGGTGGACGACGGCAGTGTCATGGGGCTGGATGGATCGCTCGCCCAGCTCGGGCGACGGGATCTGATCCGCCCACGGTTCGCGCCTGACTCGTACGAGTTCAGACACGCGCTGATCCGCGACGAGGCCTATGCATCGATGCCGAAGCTGCTCCGCGCGGACCTGCATGAGCGGTTCGCGACATGGCTGGAGGTTTGGGCCCGAGAACGGGCGGGGGCGTACGACGAGATCGTGGGTCACCACCTGGCGTCGGCGTACGATCTGCTGCTCGAGCTCCGCCCCCCCGGCGAGCGGGAGCGCGGGTTGGCCCGCCGAGCGGGGGAACGACTGGCCCTCGCGGGGAAGAGAGCGTGGGGCCGGGGCGATGTGGCGTCGGCCGCGAAGCTGCTGGATCATGCATCGACGCTCCTTCCGCGCGAACACTCGACGCGGGTTGAAACGCTGCGGCTCGCTGGAGCGGCACTCCGCGACACGGGTGGTGTCGAGCGCTCGTTGTCGGTGCTCGACGAGGCAGTCGAGCTAGCCGGCGAGCTGGGGGATCCTTCCGCGGAGTGGTTGGCAATCTGCGAGCGGTTCGACACGCGGCGGGTGCTGGGCTCGGGTGGGCTCGGCCCCGACGCCCGCTCGTTAACCGAACGGCGGATCCCTCAACTACAGACCAGCGGTAATCACTTCGGTCTCGCGAAGGCCTACCGGCTCCTTGCCCTGATCGACTGGGACGAGCTGCGCTTCGCCGACAGCGAGCGGGCATGCCAGATGGGTGTCCAACACGCCCATCTTGCGGAGAACGAAGCGGAGGCCGCCGAGATCGCGGCCGGCCTGGCGTTGGTCGACTTCTACGGGCCGCGGCCGGTCGCGGAGGGACTGGCTCGCGGGGAGGCTCTCCTCCGGGAGTTGAGTGGCAACGTGCGCGCCCAGGCGTTCATCCTCGGATTCCTCTCTGGTCTGGAGGCGATGAGGGGCTCGTTCGACCGAGCGCATGAGAAGCACCGGCGTTCGGCGCGGATGATCGAGGAGGCCGGGATTGGTCGCTGGTCGTCGTCGATCCCCCTCGACCTGGCGTTCATTCAGGATCTGGCCGGTGACCTCACCGGCGCAGTCGAGACCCTTGCGCCACACGTCGGGTCGGGTTCGGAGGATGAGATCGAGATCGTGGCCCTCTACTGCCGCTTGCTGTCCCAGGCGGGTCGAAGCGCCGAGACGCTCCGGATCATCGAGCGGACCGGGTTCGCGGACCGGGCAAACGATGTCTCGATCCGTGTCCATGGGTGTTTGGTTACGTCGCATGCCTGTCGCGGCTTGGGCCGGACAGCGGACGCGGTCAGGTTCGCCGAGGAGGCGGTGGAGCTGCTCCGGGACCGGGACGACGCCCACCTGGTTCCCGAGGCGTGGGTCTGTCTGGGACTAGCTCAGATCGAGCTCGGTCGTTTCGAAAGGGGATCACGACACCTCGGCGAAGCTGCAAACCTATACGAACGCAAGGGGAACCTGATTCTCTTGGGGCGAACGCGGGACCTGATGGGATAGGCCGCTGTAAGCGCGAACGACCCGGGATCCCGAGCCCGGCGGATCGCCGTGGACGCCGCGTGGGGAGGAGACCCCCGTCGGCGACGTATGAGGAGCAAATGCGTGAATGTGTCGCGTTCTGCAGGTTCTGTAGCGCCGCTCGGTCTGCGAGGCCATTTCGTACCTAGGCCGTTACCAGAAGGGCCAAAATCGTTACCGCAGCGGCATTGGACAGCCCGATGACCTGGGCGGTTGGGGATTTCCACCGCCCCGACCTGGCCCGAGCCGGTAGAGAACCTGGCAGAGATCACCGCCGAAGTCATCACCAGCGCGTTGAGTGTAGCGAGTGGAGGTGGGTCGGGCTCGGTAACGTCATCTGGGGCCTGAGGGATGCCTTCGAGACAGCCTTGATCCTTGCAAGTGGTGCCGGAAGTGGAGTCAGTCAGGCGGCCGCTTCGAGGCCCTCACCGGCTCTGTGGCGAGCCATCGTGAGAGCGTTGACCATCACGGCCCAGCCGAGCATCTCGATCTGCTGACGGTGCCATCCCAGGCTGTGAGCCCGGCCGACGGGCCGTCATCCTCCTGCGACCTGGCTGAGGCCGATCGCCGCAACATCGAGTTCGGGCTGGCGGCTGCCGACTTCGGGCCATCCGACTGGCCGGACGGTGTTCGAGCGATGCACCGACCGATCGCGACGCGTCGTGGTTCTCTTCCTGGGACAGGTTCGGATCGCGAACGTGCGGTCAACCCGCCGAGGCTTCGTCGAGCAACGCCCGCGCGGACGCGGCCCCCGGCTCGTTCCCCTTCCGCTCGTATGCCGCCAACGCGGCGCTCCCTGCGTCGGCCGCCTCGTCGGGCACGCCGGCCGCGCGTAGAACCTCCGAGAGCACCATCAGGGTGTCCCCCTCGGACCAGGGACTCTGCGCCCCCGCGTACATGTCGACGGCCTCCCGCGCGAGCCGGCGTGCCTCTTCGTGCTCGCCCCGTGCGGACCGGACCAGCGCCTGGGCGGAGCGAGCGCTCGCCTGCGTTGCCAGGTCGTCTTCTGCGCCGATCGTGCGCGCGATCGTCGCGAACTCCTCCACCTCGTCGAACCGACCCAGGCGACCCAGCGCCAGGGCGAGGTAGCCGGCGGAGGTCGACGCGTGAGCATCGTCGCCGAGGCGCCGATGCAGCTCGTATTCCCGGCGGTACGCGCGCTCGGCCGCCGCCGGATCGCCCGCCATCTCCTCGACGTGACCGCCGAACTCGTAGGTCGCCGATACCCACAACTCCGAACCGAATCGCTCGGCGAAGGCCTCCGACTCCCGGATCCTCCGTCTCGCGCGGTCGAACTCGCCGATCATGGCGGCGAAGCACGCTTCCTGGATCAGGGCCGCATGTCCGACCAGCCCCTCGCGTCCGAACTCAGCCGTCACCGCGTCGACCAATGACTGTCCCTCGGCAGGCGTCGTCGAGCCGAGCAGCTCGGCGCCCACCTGGAGCGTCATCGCGTCGATCAGGAGGGATCGATCTCGGGTGCGACGCGCGTGCTCCACGGCGTGGAACGCCGCCTCTCTCGCGGCGTCGAAGCGGCACGGCATCCATTCAACGTTCGCGAGCGCGATCCATACGATCGCGAGCGCCTCGTCGTCGCCGCCCGCCTCGAGCTCAGCCCTCGCCGCGGCCACCTCCGCCCGGAGGTCGTCGGTGCTGTAGCCGAGCGGGTCGATCTGGAGGCTCACGAGGCCCCGGTCGATCCTCGCCATCCACTCGATCGACCGCTGCCCGCTCGCGGCCGCCACCGCCACGGCTTCGTCGAGCGCGGCGAACGCCACTCTTGGTTCGAGGCTGCGCGCGCTCGCTCGCCCGACCTCGTACAGGGTGCGAGGCCGATCCGCATGACCCTCCGGGAGGAGGTCGGCCGCGTGTCGGTACAGGGTCGCGGCGGCCCGATCGTCACTCCGATCCGACGCCCGGCGGGCGCTCGCCGCGTAGTGCGCGGCCGCGCGGAGCCCCAGCTCGCGCCCCGGTTCGTCGAGCGGCCCGAGCTCCGCGAGGAGCCGGTGGGCCTGCTCCAGGTGGTACGCGAGGATCTCCTCGAACTCGTCGACACGAGCCTCCCCGACACCCTCGAGCCAGTCGGCGAACCGCTCGTGCAGCTCGGCACGGAGCGCCTTGGGCGCGGCCTCGTAGGCGGCATCGCGGATCAGCTGGTGGCGGAACCGGAACGCGTCCTGGCCCGCGAGCGACGACCGATCCGGCCGTAACACGTCGCGTCGGACCAGACTCATCAGAATCGGCTGGACCTCCCCGCCGTCCAGCAACGCCGCCACCGCGCCCACGTGGAACTGTTTGCCGCAGACCGCCGCCCGCTGGATCGCCGCCCGCTCGTCGCCGGTGAGCTGTTCGAGCCGCGCGGCCAACAGCGCCTGGATCGTCGGAGGCACCCGCAGGTCGACCAGTGGTCCGGTCGCCACCCACCGGTCACCGTCGCGAGCCAGCGAACCGTCATCGATCAACATCGAGAGCATCTCCTCGACGAACAACGGCGTGCCCTCGGCCGCGGCGAGGATCCGAACGCGCGCCTCGTCCGGGAGCGCCGCGCGACCGAGCAGGTTCCCGATCAGGTCGCCGCACTCGTCGTCGGAGAGCGGCTCGAGGGAGATCGTCGTTGCGTTGGAGTTGCCCCGGCCCCAACCCGCCCGCTCGTCCAGCAGCTCTGGCCGCGCGACGCAGAGCACCAGGATCGGGGCCTCTCGCGCCCAGCCAGTGATGTGTTCGATCAGGTCCAGGAACGTGGGCTCGCCCCAGTGGATGTCGTCGAACACGACGGCGAGTGGTGCCGTCTTTGCGACCGCCTCCAGGAACGACCGGACCGCCCAGAACGTCTCCTCGACCGAGCTGTCGCGCTCGGCCGCGGCGAAGAGCTGCGCGAGCGTCGAGCAGGCCGGACCGTCCGTCCCGAGCACCGCGCAGATCTTCCGCTCGATCTCGTCCGGTGCGTCGAAGTCATCCAGGCGGGCCGCCTCCTTCACGACCTCGCCCACGGGGAAGAACGTGATCCCCTCGCCGTACGGCAGGCACCGGCCTCGTAGGACCGTGGCCTCTCCGAGCGAACCGAGGAACTCTTCGACCAGCCGGGACTTGCCGACCCCGGGGGTGCCGAGGATCGTGAACAGCTGACACGAGCGGTCGGCGATCGCGGCCTCGAACGTCTGACGGAGCCTTGCGAGCTCACGCTCCCGGCCGACCATAGGCGAATCCAGGCGCCGCGCGACCCCGGCGACCCCGGCCGTCACCTGGACCAGACGGAACGCGGCGAGCGGCTCCGTCTTGCCCTTGACCTCGAGCGGCGGGACCGGCTCGGCGACCACAGCGTCTCGGACGAGGCGGAGGGTCTCCTCGCCGATGAGGACGGTCCCCGGCTCCGCTGCCTGCTCCAGACGGGCGGCAACGTTCACGGCGTCGCCGGTCACGAGCGTGTCGGATTGGTCCCCCGCGACCACTTCGCCGGTGTTCACCCCGATCCGGACGACGAGGGAGACGCCATGGTCGCGCTCGAGCTCCTTGTTCAAGACCTCGAGGGCCTCTCGCATCTCGGCGGCGGCGCGAACCGCCCGAAGGGCATCGTCCTCGTGGATCGCCGGAACCCCGAACACCGCCATGACCGCGTCCCCGATGAACTTCTCCACGGTCCCCCCGTGGCGCTCGAGCGCCGCCCGCATCTCGGCGAAGTAGCGGGACATGACCCGGCGGAGCGATTCGGGATCGAGGCGCTCGCCCATGGCGGTCGAGCCCGTGACGTCGCAGAAGACCACCGTCACGGTCTTCCGGACTTCCTGGCGACCGGGCGGAGCGAGCGGCGCCGCGCACGCGGGGCAGAAGGCGAAGTCCTCCGGAGATTCACGCCCACAGTTGACGCAGGTCAGCACAACTGGAGCCTATGCCACGGGCTTCCTGAGGACGAGGCGACCTCGCATCGGCGCGGAGCTCAGCGACCGCCCGTTCCGGAAGGTCCCAGAGCGACGGGAGGAACTGCCCGGTGAGAGAAGGGGCACTCGGGTCAAGAGATGAGCACGCCCCCGTCTAGGCACGCCCGGCGTCGCGATCGAGATTCTGCGGCGTTCAGGCGCGCCGCCCGTCGTGAGGCAATTCATCCCCAGACCGTTACCAGGCGGGCGAAGATCGTTACCGAGATGATACGGGCAGCCCCATGACCTGGGCGGTTGGGGATTTCTACCGCCCGAACCTGGCCCGAGCCGGTAGAGAACCTGGCAGAGATCACCGCCGAAGTCATCACCAGCGCGTTGAGTGTAGCGAAGGGGGTGGGAGGCCGAGGCGACCTCACCTGGCGCGTCGCGGCCTCCCTCCCGGCGAGGCCCGCCGGAAGACACCCGGCTGTGTCCATCTCAGGCGGTCAGCCCTGGCTCGGCTCCGCGTCCATCACGACCGCGACGCCGGGTGCACGCTCCTTTCCCAGGATCCGCTCGACATCTTCGCCGTCGATGGTCTCCCGCTCGAGCAGCAGCGCGACGACCTGCTCGAGCGCGTCCCGGCGTGACTCGAGGAGCGCACCTGCGCGATCGTCGGCATCCTTCAGCAGCCGAGCGACCTCCTCGTCGATCACGCGCTGCGTCTCCTCCGCGTACTGCCGGGTCGTGAGCTGCTGAGCGCCGAGGTACTGCGGACCGTCCTCGGAGAAGCCGACCGGCCCGAGGCGGGGGCTCATCCCGAACTCCCGCACCATCCTCGTCGCGAGCTGCGT
>Ga0184612_10001019_pt1 | contig 13435 bp, 14 predicted proteins | sample PLM3_60_coex_FD_133163 | JGI IMG/M metagenome (GOLD analysis project Ga0184612, IMG submission 133163) | Groundwater sediment microbial communities from an aquifer in East River, Colorado, USA - PLM3_60_coex | ecosystem: Environmental > Terrestrial > Soil > Riparian zone | place: USA: East... | reverse complement strand
GGTTGCGTAGCGGGAGCGGTGAGGATGCATTGTCGCGGCCGCCCTGGGCGTCGGCTGGCCGTAGGAGACATGGCTGTGGCCTACCGGCATAGGATCCACCGGTGACCAGATATGTCGCCACCGATGAGTTTCAAGGCGCGGAGTTCGTCGACGTCAACATGTCGCGAACGGTCTTCCGAGAGGTCGATCTCTCCGACACGCGCATGTATGGCGTACTGCTGACCGATGCCGACATCGACGGGGACATCCGAGGGCTCAGAGTCAATGTCGTCGAGGTAGCCCCGATGATCGAGGCCGAACTTGATCGCCGATACCCGGAGCGTGCGAAGCTGCATACCGAGACTGCCGACGGGATGCGTGAGGCCTGGGCGGTGGTCGAGTCTTTCTGGGGTACCAGGATGCCGCGGGCCCGGACGATGGACGAGGCGGATCTGCATCGATCGGTCAACGATGAGTGGTCGTTCACCGAAACGCTGCGACATCTCGTGTTCGTCACCGACGCATGGTTTGGTCATGCGAGAGCCGAACCCAGCGCCGGGTCGGCCGCCGCCCGCGTCGCGTACCGCCACGTCGTGCCTGCACGTGATCTTCGACGAGGAGTGGGCGCACCACCAGTTTGCGGTGCGTGACCTGGCAATCATCGAGAGCCTTGGCCGCTGATAATCTCGCGGGCTGGCTGCTGGCTGCTGGCTCAGGCGGCCAAGGCCCGCCCGTGAAGGAGAATGATGCCGCTGCTGGCCCGGATGCTCTCGACGCTCTGCGCGGGAGTCCGGAGCATGCCGATCTGATCTCGGCCTGCCTGGCCCGGCACGGCCTGCCGCGGACGCCCGCCGACCTCGGCCTGTCGCACGCGGAGTTCGTCAAGGCTGTCGCGTTCGCGCCCTGCACACGCCCCGGCCGTTACCCGATCCTGGAGCGCCTCGCGCTCTCCGAGACGGAGATTGCCGACCGGGTGGAGGAGTACACGAAGGCCGTCGCTAGCTGAGTTCCTTCCACAGACGCGCTGCACGCGCACAAGCCCTGCCGACGGGCGGATATCATCCTAGGGTGCGGATCTTGGTGCTCGGTGCGGGTTTCGGCGGTCTGGAACTGGCAAGCAGGTTATCCGCCGAGTTCGGTGACGGTATCGACGTGGTGCTGATCGATCAGAGCGACGGCTTCGTCTTCGGATTCTCGAAGCTGGACGTCATGTTCGGCCGAGCCCAACCGTCGGCGGTCTGGCATCCCTACCGTGATCTCGCCAAGCCCGGGGTACGTTTCGTCCAGTCGACGGTGCGTTCGATCGATCCCGCCAGCAAGCACGCGGTGACCGACGTCGGCACGTTCGAGGGAGACATCGTGGTCGTGGCCCTCGGCGCAGATCTGCACCCGAGTGCCACGCCAGGCCTGATCGAGGGAGGCCATGAGTTCTACACGGTGGAAGGAGCGTTCGCGCTCCGCGACGTGATAGCGCGTTTCGAGGGTGGCCGTGTGATCGTCGCAGTCACATCGACGCCGTTCAAGTGTCCGCCCGCCCCTAGCGAGACCGCCCTGATGATGGATGACTACCTCACCGGTAGAGGGCTTCGCCATAGGTCCCAGATTTCGCTGGTGATGCCCCTGGGCGTGCCCATTCCGCCGTCGCCGGCCGCGTCCGATGCATTGCTCCGCGCCTTCGCCGAACGCGGCATCGACTGGCACCCGGAGCGACTGGTGCGCGAGCTCGACCCGGCTCGCAAGATCGCCATGCTCAGCGACGGGCCCGATATGCCCTACGACCTGTTTCTGGGAGTACCGGTGCATCGAGCGCCAAGCGTGGTGGAGGCGTCAGGCCTAACCGTCAACGGATGGATCCCGGTCGACCCGCTGACACTCGAAACCCAGTTCCCGAACGTGTACGCGGTCGGCGACGTGACAAGCGTCGGAACACCGAAGGCGGGTGTGTTCGCTGAGGGACAGGCCGCAGTGGTCGCGGACCGCATCAGCGCGCTCGTCCGCGGCTCTACGCAGTCGGCGCAGTACGGCGGTCGCGGGATGTGCTACCTGGAGTTCGGGCGCGACCAGGTTGCGCGCGTTGACGTCACATTTGCGAGTGGAGAAAACCCCACCGGCGGCTTCGACGAACCCTCGCCGGCCCTTGCCGCCGACAAAGTTGCGTTCGGTACCAGCCGCATCCAACGCTGGTTCGATCGCACGTAGGTCATCTGACAACGCACTGAATCGTGGTGGTTGGCGGTGGCCATAACCACCGCCAAGCGCCAAGATTCACTCAGCTGGGACGTCTCACGGATTGGCGGGTGTCACGCCGGCGGTGCGCGTGTTGGTGCCGAGGGTGCGCTGCGCGAGGAACCGCGTGTACTCCGCGCGGTTAAAGGGGTTGCCGTCGGTACGGTGTCGCGTTGGCGGCGTACCAGCGACCGGTCGGTCGCCGGAGGGCCGTGACGACCATGTGCCTTCCCCGCCGGACAGGCCGGGTAGCCGCTGCTGAAAGGTGTGGACAAGTCTTGCCGGGATCTCGCCCGTAATATGCCACGAGGCGCCAACGCTAGTGGTTTCGTCGATGCGTGCGCCGAGTTGCGCGAGTTGCGCGGTGACCGGGCCGAGCCGCTCAAACGGGACCTCGAGGTCGAACCGGTGGCATGGCTCGAAGACGCGGGTGCCCGCCATCGCCAGCGCACGAGCAAGCACGAGCGGTGTGAGGTCCCGGAAGTCACCCGCGACGCTGATCGGCGACCAGTAGCCGCAGTGCGTGAGCGTCACCACGGCGTCGGTTACCGGCCATCCGTACACACCCTGCTCCAGCATGTGGCGGACGGACTCCTCGATGGCCTTGTGGAATGCCAGCGGCAGCGAGCCCAATTCCACCTCACGCCGATAAAGGACGCCCGCGCCGGGTGCGGACGCTTCGACCCGCAGCCCGATCGTCGCGGCGAAGCCGTGCCCGATGTGCTCGTACGCCGTGCCGACTGCTACCGGCCGTTCCAGGTGCACAATCTGGGTCGGGCTGAACATCGCCTCTAGGCCGTACATATCGGCGAGCGTCGCCGCAATGACCTCCTTCTGGACCTCGCCATAGAGCAGGACGCTGCTCTGGCCGTCGGACGAGACGCGGGTGCTGATAAACGGATCCTGATCGGCCAGGCTTACCAGAGCGGCGTGCAACGCCGCCCCGTCGCTAGCCCGGCGCGCCCGCACGATGGTCTCCATGCTCGGCCGAGCGAAGTATGCCTGGCCGGCGAGCCCATCGAGCGAACCGATCTGGTCGCCGATGCGGATCTCGGCCAAGCCGCGGACCTGCGCAATCTGTCCCCCGGTGAGCTGGTGCTGCGCCTCGTCGGATCCGCCTACGACGTGAAGGGCGCCGACCTGACCGTCGAAGGTACCGATCCGGCCGTCCGACTCCCGCCGGTAGACGGTAACGCGCTGGCGCGTACGCAATTGTCCGCCATACGAGCGGATGTACGCGACCTTGTCCCCGCCACGGCCACGTTCGATCGCGAACACCCGACCGCGCAACCGGTGCTCCGGCGCGGGTGCGGGTGGAAGCAGACCGCGGATCCCGTCAAGAAGCGCGGCGACGCCCGCGCCGGACAGCGCGCAGCCCATCACCAGCGGGTACACCAGCGCGGCCGCGGTCTGCTCCTGCAACGCGGCCCACAGGCGCGCCGGCGTCGGTTTCGTGTCCTCGACCAGGTCGGCGAGCAGCGCCTCGTCGTGCTCGGCGAGCACCGCCGCGAGTGCCGTTTGGAATTCCGGGTCGCGACGTCCGTACCGGACGAACTCGGCGGCTGGGGTCCCGATCCCACGGACCACACCCACCGGCACGACATGCGGGGTGAGCAACCGGGTGATGTCGGCGATGAGTTCGTCGCCCCGCGCACCTACCCGGTCGACCTTGTTGACGAAGATCAGCGTCGGCAGCCGCAGGGTCCGCAGGATCTTCATCAGCACCCGCGTGTGCGGCTGAACGCCCTCGACCGCCGACAGCACCAGCACGGCGCCGTCGAGGACGCCGAGGGCACGCTCGACCTCGGCGACGAAGTCGCTGTGTCCGGGGGTGTCGATGAGGTTGACCCGGCGATCGCCGACGGTGAACGCGGCGACCGCGGACCGGATCGTGATGCCACGGCGCCGTTCGATGTCGCCGGTATCGGTCTGGGTGGTGCCCGCCTCGACGCTGCCCAGGCGGTCGATGGCGCCCGTGTCGTAGAGCAGGCGCTCAGTCAGGCTCGTCTTACCGGCGTCGACATGGGCGAGAATTCCAATGTTGATGATCTGCACAGGGCGTGGACCTCGAAAGCTCGCAATCGGATGGGCTGTGAGATTCCGAGTCCTCGCATCGCCGTGCTCCCGTCGCTGGTAGACCGCCGCCGTTGTCATGCTCGCAGCCCAACGGCCGCCAAATCCACCGAATTTCGGTTGAGCTGGGATGGCATCGTGTAGTCGTGAACGACGACGGGGCCGGTGACCGGCTGGCGGCGACCTCCGGTGAGCGCGTGCGTGCGTGGGTCCGGGAGGACTTCGGCGTCGACCTCATCTCGATGGACGTGACGGGGCACGGCGCGGACGATGCGGCGGAGCTGTGGCGCGGGGTCTGTATGGACGGAGCGCGGTACGCGGTCAAGCTCAGCGGGGGCGGGACGCCGGCCGGGATCGTCGTGTCGGCCCTTCTCGCTGAGAAAGGGGTGGCGGGTGTCGCGGGGCCGGTGCCGACCCGTTCGGGGCGGCTGTGGAGCGAACACGAGGGCGGTCGACTGTCCGTTGTGCCGTGGGTGTCGGATGACCGCGCTCTGGGTGGCGAGATGAGCGCTCAGCATTGGGCGTCGTACGGCGCGCTGCTGGCGGACGTGCACGCAATTGGGGTGACGGACGCGCTGGCGAAGCTCCTGCCGCGCGAGGATCACACCCACGAGCTGTTGGCGTCCACCGTCCGTGCCCTTGACCGCCGGCTACACAGATCCGTCGACACGCCTCCCGGCGCGGGCCCGCCTAATTACCTCGCTCGCGCTGTGGTTGAGGAGTGGTGCGCCGCGGCTGGCGTCGTGTCCACCCTTCTCGAGCAGGCTGATGGCCTCGGCCGGGAGCTTCGCACCCGTTTGGCGCCCAATGTGGTCTGTCACGGCGATCCCCATCTCGGCAACGTGCTGCTCGGGGGAGATGACCGGGTCTGGCTGATCGACTGGGACGATGCCGTCCTCGCTCCGCGTGAGCGAGACCTCATGTTCGTCACCGGCGGGGTGCTCGCCTTCGCACCGGTGAGCACGCAGGAGCGGTCGTGGTTCTTCGACGGATACGGCGCCGCGGACCTCGACCCTGCCCGGCTGGCCTACTACCTGTGTACCCGTGCGTTGGACGACATCGCCGACTTCGCCACGCACGTCGCGGACGTCCGACGCAGTGAGCCAGAACGTGCGGATGCGCTGTCCATCGTTCGAGGACTGCTGTCACCGACCGGCCTTGTCAGCCTCGCCCTGTTGTCGTTGCGGGACCTCGGCCTCGTCCCCGACGAGAGTCCCACGAGCGCTCTTCTGCCACGAGGCGAGCGGTCGTAGGCTCAGCCGGGTGGCCACACCCGTTAGGCGAACGACGAAGAGTCACCTGCGCGTGGTGGCGGAGCGGCGAGCGTATCGGCGAGGGCGGCGACCGCATCCCGGTAGGCATGCTCTGGCGGGGTGGCGTAGCTGACCACGAGGCGTGCGGGGCGCGCTTGCGCGCTGCCGGCGTAGTAGCCGTCGTTCGTCATGGCGTGGACCGCGATCCCGCGATTGGCGGCCTCCGTGACGACGTCCCGCTCGGCCCAACCGTAGGGCAGCGTGAGCGCGACGCTGAAACCGGCGGCGATGCCATCGACCCGAACGTGGGGCGCCCGGCTGGCGAGTTCGTTACGAAGGATGTCTCGACGCCGCCGGTAATGCAGCCGCATCCGGCGGATGTGCCGGTCGTACGCACCGCTGCGCATCAGCTCGGTCATGGTTATCTGAGTGAGGGTGGTGGTCTGTCCGTCCGCTAGATGCTTCTCGTTGATGACCGCGTCGATCAGCCGATGCGGGGCGGCAAGCCAGCCCAGTCGGAGACCTGGAGCGAGCGTTTTTGAGGTGGTTCCCGTGTAGATGACGTGCTCCGGGTCCAGCCCCTGCAGGGCTCCAACCGGTTGGCGGTCATAGCGGAATTCGCCGTCGTAGTCATCTTCGATGACGTATCCGTCGCGGGCCTGGGCCCAGGCGAGAAGCTCGGTACGCCTGGGCGGGCTCAGGCATACGCCGAGGGGGAATTGGCGTGCGGGCGCCACCATGGCCGCGGTGAGGCGCCGGCGCCGGATCGCGGCCACATCGACGCCGTCCGCGTCAACCTCGATGGGTACAACCCGTAGGCCGGCCGAGCGCACGATGTTTCTGTGGTAGGGCAGGCACGGATCCTCCATCGCGAGTCGTAGCGAACCAGTGGCGGCCAACGCGCGTGCGGTGACCCCCAGGCCCTGGGCGAATCCCGTGGTGATGATGATGTGGTCCGGGTCGGTGCGAACGCCACGGGTACGCCCGAGGTACGCCGACAGCTCTTGGCGGAGTTCGATCCACCCGCGAGGGTCGCCATATCCGAACGCCTGGTTAGGGACGCGCGACAGCGCATGCCGCGAAGCGGCCGCCCAGGCGCTGCGCGGGAATGTGCTCAGGTCACAATCCGCTGGCCTCAGGTCGAAGGCCACCGTGGTGTCCACATGCGAGGGTGCGGGCGTACGCGGGGCGAGTAAAAGGCCGGTGCCGGCGACCACGGTGCCAGAGCGCGGGCGGGAAACGATCCAGCCCTCCGCGGTCAGCTGGGCGTAGGCCTCGACGACGGTCCCTCGCGCGATCTCCAGGTCAGCCGCGAGTGCGCGAGTGGACGGCAGTCGCGTCCCGACCGGGAGCCGCCCGGCCCGAATCGCCTCCCGCAGGCTCTCCTCCAGCCCGTGCCGGGGCCGCGCGCTGAGGTCGAGGCTGAGGTGGAGATCAATCCCTGAACTGGTCCAGGTTTCTGGACTCGATCTGGCCCTGGGCATTGGTCCAGCATCGCCCCTAACGTGGACTCATGGCAAGCACAACGACGGCGAACCGGACGACCGCGGCACCGCGTCTGACCGTGACACATGGTCTGACCGTGGCGCAGGGGGCTGCGCTCTCGATCGGAGCCGTGCTCGGCACGGGCGTGATCGCCCTGCCGGCTCTCGCGGCGCAGACGGCAGGCCCCGCCTCGCTGCTGGCCTGGATCGTGCTGATCGCCCTGTCCGTGCCGCTGGCCGCCACCTTCGCGGCGCTTGGTGCGCGCTATCCCGACTCAGGCGGTGTGTCCACATACGTGCGCTCCGCGTTCGGCTCACGCCTGGCCGCGGTCGTTGGCTGGTGCTTCTACTTCGCGGTACCGGCCGGGGCGCCGGCCGCCGCCATGTTTGGCGGCGCGTACGTCGCCGCCGCGCTCGGCGGTGGTCTGCGTACGACGCTCCTCACAGCGGCCGGCCTGATGGCGATCGTTACCCTGACCAACGCCGGTGGCTTGCGGATCTCCGGACGGGTGCAGCTCGCGCTCGCCGCACTACTCGTCACTCTGCTCCTCGCGGCTACGCTCACCGCCCTGCCGCACGCCCGCCTCGAGAACCTCCAACCGTTCGCACCGCACGGCTGGCTGGCGATCGGACCGGCCGCTGCTGTGCTCGTCTGGGGCTTCGCCGGCTGGGAGGCGGTGACGTCGCTCGCCGCCGACTTCCGCCGGCCGGCGCGGGACTTGCCCCGCGCCACGGGTATCGCGCTCGCGGTGGTGGGCCTGCTGTACCTAGGTGTGGCCACCGCCAGCGTGCTGGTGCTCGGATCGGCGACCGGATCAACCGAGGCGCCCCTGGCTGAGCTGCTCGCGATCGGCGTCGGTGGCGAGGTGCGCGTGCTGACCGCGTTCGCGGCGCTGCTGCTGACGCTCGGCGCTATGAACGCCTACTACGCCGGGGCCGCCAAGCTCGGTGCGGCACTCGGCCGGGATGGGGCACTGCCCGCCTGGTTCGCCCGGGGCAGCCGCGCCGGGGTGGTGCCGCGGCGCAGCCTGGCCGTGGTGTCGGGGCTTGGCGTTCTGGCACTGGTCATTGTGGCCGTCACCGGGGTCGGCGCCCGCCCGCTGGTCTTACTCACCACCGGATCCTTCGTCCTGGTGTACGTGCTGGGCATGGCCGCGGCGGTGCGGCTGCTGCCGCGGGGGAGTTGGTCACGCCGCGCCGCGATGGTGGCGCTGGCAGCTGTGGTGGCACTGTTGTTCGTGACCGGGGTGTATGTGCTGTGGGCTCTGTTCATCGCCCTTGCCGCCCTCATCTACGAACGTCGCCGAAAGCAAGCACCGGTCGTCGAGACGGAGTACCAGGGATGAGTTCTACCAGCACCATGCATGCCGTGTACGCGTATGGCAGTGACCCGACCACCCTGTCCTACGAGACGCTTCCCCGCCCCACCCCCGGCCCTGGACAGGTCCTCGTCGCGGTCCACGCCGCGGCCATCACCGCCGGGGAGCTGACCTGGCCGGACACGTGGCCCGTCATTCCGGCCCACGATGTGTCCGGTGTCGTGGCCGCCGTCGGCGCGCAGGTGGTCGACCTGCACGTTGGTGACGAGGTATTCGGGCTGATCGGCTTCGATCGCAACGGCGCAGCCGCCGAGTACGTCACCGTGCCGGCCACCGATCTGGCCATCAAACCAACCACCATCGACCACATTGGCGCGGCAGCGCTCCCGCTGGGCGGCCTGACCGCCTGGCAGGCCCTCATCGACTACGCCCACGTGGAGAAGGACCAGCACGTGCTGGTCCACGGTGGCGCCGGCGGAGTCGGCACCTACGCCGTCCAACTCGCCGTCTACCACGGCGCCAGGGTCACCGCCACCGCGTCGGCGGCCGATGCCGCTTTCGTCGCCGGGCTTGGCGCCGGCTCAGTCATCGACTACACCGGCCGATTCGAGGAGCAGGTCGCCGACGTCGACATCGTCATCGACACCGTCGGCGGCGAAACCCTGACTCGCTCCTGGCGGGTGCTGCGATCCGGCGGCGTCCTGATCGGCGTGGCCGATCCTCCACCGGAGGCGGCTGCGGCGGCCCATGGCGTCCGGGGCGTGTACTTCGTCGTGGAGCCGAACAAGCCCCAGCTGATCGAGCTGGCCCAGCTCGTTGACGCCGCCGTGCTGCGCCCAACGGTCGGGCGAGTGTTCCCTCTGGCCGACACCGCCGCGGCGTTCACGACTCAACGAGACAGCCATATCCGGGGCAAGGTCGTCCTCGACGTGCTCGCCCCGGCGTGAGTTACGCCGCAGGGATGGGGTCAGCTGAGTTCGCCCGAAGTGGTGCGCCGACCGCGTGGAGGTGTCGCAGCGCTTCGGCGTACGAAGCAACGACGCCGGTCTCTCGGTAGGCGACCGCACGTTGGGCACAGAAGTCGCGTACGACCAGCCGGGCGTGGCGCAGGCTCGGCCGCGGCATGCTCGGAAACAGGTGGTGCTCGATCTGGTAGTTCAGCCCGCCGAAGGTGGCGTCCACGACACGTCCGCCCCGGATGTTGCGGGAAGTGAGCACCTGTCGGCGGAGGAAGTCAGCGCTGTCCTCGGGTCCAAGGACCGGCATGCCCTTGTGGTTCGGCGCGAAGCTGAGGCCCATGTACAGGCCAAACAGGCCCTGCTGAACCACGACGAATGCCAGGGCCTGCCACGGAGACATGGCAAGCAGTATCACGGTGAGGTAACCAGTCGCGTGAAGCGTCAGCAACCCCAGCTCGAGCCATCTGGACTTGGCCTTCGGCCGGAGTAGGTCGCGGATGCTGGCCACATGGAGGTTGAGTCCTTCTAGGAGCAGCAAGGGAAAGAACAGATAGGCCTGAGACCTCGTCCACGCGGCGACGAACCCTCGCCGAAGCCGAGCCTCACCGGCCGTGAACACCAGAACCCCCGAGCCGACGTCGGGATCCTTCTCCACGTCGTTGGGGTGCGCGTGATGGCGGGTGTGCTTATCGACCCACCAGCCGTAGCCCAGCCCGATCGCCAGGTTTCCGTGAATCAGGCCGACCACCCTGTTGGAACGGGCGGACCGGAAGATCTGTCCGTGCCCGGCCTCATGCCCCACGAACCCGATCTGGGTGAACACGACAGCCAGGAACGCGGCCAGAAGCAGTCGATACCAGGAGTCGCCGATCAGGATGACCGCGATCCAGCCGGCGACGAAGAGAACGCCCATGACCGCGATCTTCGCGGCGTAGTAGCCGGACCGGCGGTCCAACAGCCCGGCGGCCTTGATTCGACGGGACAGCTCGGCGTAGTCGCTGCCTCGCTGCCCTCGTGCGGCCGGCCTGTCGTCCGGTTGGCCGTTGGCCCGACGCGTGCGGTCAGTCTGATGCAGGGTGGTTGATGACACGTGAGACCTTCCGGGGGGCCGGCGCACACGGCACGCGCCGCGAGGCGCGTGCCGTTGCGGTCGGATCAGATGACGCGGATGTTGGCGGCCTGCGGGCCCTTGGGGCCCTGTGTGACGTCGAACTCAACCCGCTGGTTCTCGTCGAGGCTGCGAAAGCCGCCAGACGAGATGGCCGAGAAGTGGGCGAACACGTCGGCCCCACCATCGTCGGGGGCGATGAAGCCGAATCCCTTGTCCGCGTTGAACCATTTCACGACACCGATTGTCATTTTGTCTCCTACTGGGTACGGAACCACGCGCCTTGCGGTGCTCCACGTCACGCGTTGATCACCCTCGTCCGGAGACCGGCAACACAAAAGAGCGCCCGAGGTCACAATCCCTCAGGCGCTCGCAAGGCATCTGGAAACCAAACCGCAACGTACTACGCGGCAACTCTAGCACGCGCGGCGAGTCCGCTTTGTCGGTTCGCCTTTCTGTCAAGTAGGCGTACCGTCAGTACGTGGAACGCGATCAATTGGCTCAACTGCTCGATACGTCCGGCTACGCATCCAGCGCATGCCGTCATGCGCTCCTTCAAGGCGCCGACTTCATCCTTTGGGAAGGGTCGGTTCCCGCGAGCCGAATGGTGCCTGCGTATGAGCGACGCGAGTCCCACACGGTGGCCGAGGGGATCCCGACGCTCGGTTTCGCCGATGCCGTGGCGAGCCTGCGCGACGTGGGTACCGATCATGTGCAGCTGGGTCAGGTGACCGTGACTAATCCGCCGTACCTGTTCATGCTGTTTCTCGCCGCCGACGCGTCGGCGCTTGTCGCGTGCCTAGGCGTTGATCAACGGCGCCAAGTCGACCGCGTGGTCGGCTGACCCCGATCACGAGGTCGTGGGTACCTCGAGTTCTTCGAGCAGGCCACGCACACGCCGTTCGATCTCGTCCAGGATGGGTCGGATCTCGTCTATCGTCTTGCCAGCAGGGTCGTCCAGGGTCCAGTCCTCGTAGCGCTTGCCGGGGAAGATCGGGCAGGCATCGCCGCAGCCCATGGTGATGACGACATCTGCGGCCTGGACCACTTCGTCGGTCCAGGGCTTGGGGTACTCGCCGGTGATGTCGATGCCACGCTCGGCCATCGCGGCGACGGCGGCCGGGTTGATCTCAAGGCCGGGTTCGGAGCCGCCGGACCAGCCGATGGCCCGTCCGCCGGAGAGGCGAGTGAAGAAGCCGAGGGCGATCTGGCTGCGGCCGGCATTGTGTACGCAGAGGAACAGGACGATGGGTCGTCCGTCGTGGCGAAGTCCCTCGATTCTGGCCTGGGCGGTCAGGCGTTGTCGGGCAAAGCGTTCGGCGAGCAGCGGTAGGAAATTGTCGAAGCGGCTGCCGGAGGCGAACTGCTCGTAGCTGGTGTGTAGGAAGCGTTCGATCGTTTCGGTGCCGTAGATGCCGGCGAAGTCATCACTCAGGCGGTTTGCCGCGGTACGCAGCGCGAGCTGTTGGTCAATGGACAGGTCATCGCGGTGAAAGGCGGTTGTGTCGGTCATGGTCGACTCCCGGGTATGAGTACGGTTGTGAGCCGGTCGATGCGGCCGGCGAGATCGGTGTAGGCGGCTTCGAACGCGTCGTCGGTGTCGGCGCGAGAGGGATCGGGAACGGACCAGTGCAGGCGAACGCGGCCCTGGTCGCCGAGATTCTCATGAGCGTTGTCGCACACGGCGATGACCAGGTCGTCGGGGCGGACGACGTCGGCGACGTGAACTGGCCGGCCCCGGTTCAGTGCGAGGCCATGGCGGCGCGCGACGCGGATCGTACGGGCATGTACCCGCTCGGCTGGTTGTGTGCCGGCCGAAGTGGCCGGGACAAGACCCCGCCGCGTCCATAGTGCCGCGGCGAGTTGGGAGCGGGCCGAGTTGTGCGTACAGACAAATAGAACCCGCGGCACGGTCCACATCGGCGGGGACGTGAGGCCGCCGAGCCTGTCCGGGACAAGTCGCAGGTAGGTGCGGCGACGATCGCCCTCGGAACGGTTGCGCGCGATGAGACCGGCCTCCTCGAGCACCTTGAGGTGGTGGGCGACCAGGTTGGTGGGCATGTCGAGACCACGGGCGATCTCGCCGGGCGATGCGTCGCCCAGCATCAACGTGTCGACGATCGACAGCCGGGCCGGATCGCCGAGCGCCGCGTGCACCCGGGCTCGTACTTCCAGTGACAATTCCTCAGCAGACATTGAGTCAATTCTGGCGGACTGAGCTTCCCTCGTCAACACCTCACCACGACTCATTGCCGCACGGTTGGGCCGTGTGGCGGTGGGTATCAAGGGGCAATGCGGCGCTGGCTGTGGTTCAACGGGCTCTCTCTGGTGACGTTCGGCGCGTTCGTGGTGTTTCTGGTGCTGCAGAGTGTCTTCGGTTGGCAGGTACGAAACGAGGAGCTGGCCCAGTTCGGTCAGGCGGCGGACACGTACTGGCACTACCTCGGCACCGGCCACTTCGGTGAGGCCGTCTTTGAGAACTGGGAATCGGAGTTCCTGCAGATGGGCTCCTACGTGCTGCTCACCGCGTATCTGGTGCAGCGCGGCTCACCCGAATCGAAGCCGCTGAACCAGGATGACCGCGCGGAAGACTATCCGGATCAGGCCACCGCTCACTCACCTGGGCCGTCCCGGCAGCGGGGCTTGGTCCAGGTGGTCTACCGAAATAGCTTGTCCATCACTCTATTCGGCTTCTTTGCGCTGTCCATCCTGGGCCATGCGCTGGCCGGCACGGCCGAGTACAACGAGCAGCAGGCGCTGCAGAGTGGCGCGGACCCGGTGACCGTCGTCGAGTTCTTGGCCAGCCCCACGTTCTGGTTCCAGTCGATGCAGAACTGGCAGAGCGAGTTCCTCGCGGTCGGCTCCCTGATCGTGCTGAGCATCGTCCTACGTCAACATGGATCGCCCCAGTCCAAGCCGGTCACTGCGCCGCACTCGCAAACCGGCGGCTAGCGGGTGTCGTTGACGTGAAAACGCCTGGTTAGGCCTGTGATTCGCAACCTGCTCGCCGGTGGGGGTGGGGATCGCGAATATC
>Ga0184612_10001018_pt1 | contig 13440 bp, 9 predicted proteins | sample PLM3_60_coex_FD_133163 | JGI IMG/M metagenome (GOLD analysis project Ga0184612, IMG submission 133163) | Groundwater sediment microbial communities from an aquifer in East River, Colorado, USA - PLM3_60_coex | ecosystem: Environmental > Terrestrial > Soil > Riparian zone | place: USA: East... | reverse complement strand
GTCGAGCGCGCCAGGCGGGCGGTCGCGATGGGCTGCGTCCTTTCGATCGACTCGGACGCGCACAAGACCGCCGAATTCGACCATTTGCGCTGGGGCGTTACGCAGGCACGCCGCGCCTGGGTTCAACCCGGCAACCTCCTGAACACGCGATCGCGGGCCGACGTCCTCGCGTACGTGGCCGGCAAGCCGGGGCGGGTGTGAGCGGGCCGCGTACCATCGCCGCGATGCACGACCCGCGAGCCGGACGTCGCGACCTCGCGCTTGCCGCGGTCACGATCGTCGGCCTCTCGCGGCTGATCGAGCCGCCCGGCGTATGGTTCGTTGCGATCTTCCTGCTCGGCGCGGTCATCCTCGGCAGCCTCCAGGTCCTCGGCGAGGAGACCGCCCATACGGAACACCACGCGTTGGGTGTGCCCATCGAGTCGTTGATCCTGCCGGCCGTCGCCGCGGTCGCCTGCCTCGGCGCGCTGCGCCTCGTGCCGTTCGGGCTGTGGCTTGCGCCGGCCCTCGTGATGACCGGGCTCCTCGTGGAACGATGTCTCGCGCTCGAGGCCCGGATCCTCTCGTCACCGAGCGGCCTGGATGCCGAGGGTCGCACGACGGTCCTCGTGACGACACTCGTGGTCGCGTTCCTGGCGTTCATCGGGGTCGCCGCCACCGTCCCGGGTGGGTTGGCCCAGCCCGGAACGAGCGGCGCGGCGGGCGGTCCGCTGCCGCGGAGCGACCTGCTGGTGTTGGCGGCCGGGGATGCCGCCGTCGCAACGTTGCTCGGCTATCGCGCGGCGGCGCTTCGGGTGACGTCGCTGCGCGATGCGTTGTGGTCCGCGGCCACGTACGGCGTGGCGATCGCTACCGCGGCCGCGGCGCTGCGCTTCGCGCAGATCCCGCGGCTGTTGGGACCCGCGATGCTGACGCTGACGTTCTACCTCTGGGATGCGTTCCATGCGGCGACGCCAGCCCGCCGCCGCGACGCTCGCTGGATCTGGCAGACGGTCCTGCTTGCCGCCCTTGGTATCGCCGTGATCGCGCTCAACCTGATGGTGCGCGACTAGCGCTCGACCCCCGCGCGTTTGACGGCTGCGTCCCACGATGCTAGAAAGCGAGGCCGACCGCCGACCCGCCCACCTGATCGAGTCCGGGACCCCGGACCGCTGTGCGGATCGATCGCGCCCGAAAGGACGACCGTCCAGTGACCTTCCCCGACGTCGAGACAACCGCCCAGACCCCGGTCAACCTGACCCGCACCAAGCGCCAACTGGCCGAGCAGGCCATCGACCAGGCCTCCTCGGCCCAGTGGGAAGAAGCGGCAGCCACGAACCGCAAGCTGCTGGAGCTCGGGCCCGACGCCGAGGCTGAGAACCGGCTCGCCAAGGCGCTCTGGGAGCTGGGGAGTCTCGGCGAGGCTCGCGAGCATTACCAGACCGCCCTCGCGCTCGATCCGACGAACCGGATCGCCGAGCGCAACATCGACCGGCTCAAGGTGCTTCTCAACGCCGCCGGCGAGCGGACCGTGCCGGCGCAGGAGGGCAGCAAGGCGCCGGTCAGCATCTTCGTCGAGGAGACCGGCAAGACCGGGTTCGCGTTCCTCACCGATCTCGCCAACCCGAAGGAGCTGGCCCAGGTCAACCCGGGCGATGCGGTCGAACTGACCCCGGAGAAGAACCGCCTGATCGCGTTCAGCAACGGCGTCCGGATCGGCGTGGTCGAGCCGCGCGTCGCGGCCCGCCTGCTCAAGCTGATCGCCGATGGCAACAAGTACGCCGCCGGCGTGACGAGCCTCGGCGACAAGGACGTCCGCTTGATCATCCGCGAGACGTTCCAGGACCCCAGCAACTACGGCAAGGTCAGCTTCCCGACCGCGGCCAAATCGACCGACCTCCGCCCGTACACCAAGGGCACGCTCGTCCGCGAGGAAATGGAGCTCGAGGAGGATCTCGAGGACGACGAGGAGGACGAGGAGATCGAGGACCTTGACCGCGTCCTACCGCCGGAGTCGACGACCGACGAGGCCTTCGAAGAGGAGCCGGACGAGCTCGACGAGGCCTGATCCTCGTCGACGATCCGATCGCGTACCGGCCGGATTGAGGGATCCGCGCCAAAGGGCTCGCGTCGGTGGTCTAGCATCTCCCCAACATGACGCTCCGCGCCAACGTTTCCCGTGCTGATGTCGGCGGGAACCTGCCGGTCTTCGAGCGCCTGTCGCCGGCACCGCCACCGGCGCTTCTCGCCGCGCGAATCGATGCGCACACAGGCCCTGGCGACGTCGTCGTCGACCTCGCCGGTCGCGGCGGATGGGTGGCACGCGCCGCGGTCGATCGCCAGCGCCGGGCCGTCTCGATCGAGTCGAGTCCGCTGACGCGGATGCTCGCCGAAGTCGTGCTGCGTCCGCCGGATGTCCGCCATCTCGACGCCGCGTTCCAGGGCATGTCCGCTTCGCCGCGCGGGCAGTCGAGCCTCAAGGTGTCGATGGGCGACCTGTTCGCGACCCGCTGTGCAACGTGCGGCCGGATGCTCGTCGCGGACGAGTTCATCTGGACCACCGACGGGACCGACGGAACGGCACGACCGATCACCCGACACTACCGATGCACGGTGTGCCGCGATCTTCGCGGTGGCACCGAGGCCCGTCATGGCCCCCTCGACGATGACGACGTCACGCGGGCGAACGCCGATGCCGACCTGCCTGCCGCGCGCGCCTGGGCGCGGGACCGATTCCCGGTGGTCGATGGTGCCCCGGATCTCGTCGATGAGCTGCTGGACCTCCATACGCCGCGTCAGCTCATCGCCCTCACCGCGATCATGGAGCGCATTGAGGCGGATCTGCGGTCCGCGCAAGTCCTTGCGGCGCTCCGCCTGGCCGTGCTCCACGCGCTCGTCCCGTCGAGTCGGCTCGCAACCGGCGCTGGTCGGGGCGGGGCGCTGCGGATCGCTGGTGGGCACGTCCGGTTGCCGACGACCACCCAGTGGCGCGAGCGGAACCCGTGGCTCGCCTTCGAGGATGCGTTCCGGACGGTGCGCGGCTTCGTCCAGCATCTCGAGGGCGGCGCGCTCGGGCCATTGCATGCGCGGCTCGGCGAGGATCTCCAGGCGCTGGCGGAAGGATCCGCGACGGCCGTCCTCGCGGTGGCAAGCCCGTCGGCGCTGCGGGCACTGAGTGACAACACGTCGCCCGACCGTCCGGGGACGGCCCCCAAGGTGCGCCTCGTCCTTGGTCAGCCACCGATGCGCCCGAGCCTCGATCGCCTGGGCGTGGCCTATCACGGGACTGCGTGGACACTCGGTCGCGAGGCGACCGCGCAGCTGCCGATCGACGCGCTGGCCGACCCGTCGCTCCGCGCACCGTGGTCGTGGCAGGCCGTCACGGTCGGTCGGGCGCTGGCCGCGATCGAGCCATCGATGGCGCGCGACGGGCGCGTCGTCCAGCTCGTCGACGGTGGGGCCGAGGCGTTGGCGGCGGTTGCCCTCGGCGCGGCCTCGTCCGGCTATCGGGTCGTCGTCGCGCGTCAGTCCGATCCTGACGACGCCGGCGCCGGGGTGATCGAGCTCGTGCCGCCGGGCGCGCCGATCCCGCCCGGCCCGCGCTCACGAGCGAACGTCGACCTGCCCTCGGTACCGGGCGGCTCAGGCGATCCTGATCGCGTCCCGGGCCGTGGACTGTTCGCCCCGCCCGAACGGTTCGACCAGCGGCCGTTCTCGGCCAGCGATGCGGCGAAGGTCGTCACCGATGCGGCCGTCGACACGCTCCGTGCTCGCGGCGAACCGGCCCGCATGGAGCGGCTGTTCGGTGAGATCCTCGTCGGGCTGGATCGGTCCGGGCACCTGCGTCGTCTGGCCACGGGTTCTCGGCCATGGGCGTCCCCTGGCGCGCAACCGGACGAGCCGACACTTACGCCGCCGGGACTCGGAGGTGGTGGCGGTGGTACGCCCCGCGTCGGTCGCGGGGAGATCGCCGATGGCGCATCCGAGGGAGGGCCGCCGGTCGCGGTCCGCCGGGCGACCGCCGAGGCCGACGCCGCCCCCGACCCCGTCGAGCGTCTCCTCGCCCTGATCCGCGACGAGCTCGCACGACCCGATCAGCGACGCGTGACGGAGATCGAGCCCGGCCGCTGGTGGCTGGCCGAGCCGGCCGACCGGGACGCGGCCGCGCAGCCGCTCGCCGACCGCGTGGAATGGGCCGTCTACAGCCTGCTGTCGACCGCCGGCCCGTTGTCCGAGGCCGCGTTCTACGACCGCATCGCGACGTTGTTCACGGGCCACGACCTCCCGGACGAGACGCTGGTCCGCGCCTGCCTCGACAGCTACCGCAGCCTCGCCAGCACGCCCGACCGCCTCGTGACCTCCGACGACCTCCTGCGCCGGAGCCAGGAGCACACCGAGCTGCTGGCCGCAATCACGGAGGCTGGCCACCGGCTGGGATTGCGCGTGTGGCTGGCCGAGCGAGAGCAGGCACGGCGGCACGGCCGCGGCCACCTCGGCGACCTGCTCGACGATCGCGAACGCGGCGCCTACCTGGGGAGCATCGGTCGGGCCGTCGACGCGCTCGCCCAGGTCGATGCGATCTGGTACATCCGCGGCAAGGTCGCGCTCCTGTTCGAGGTCGAGTGGACCGCCATGCTCGGCGAGCCGTTGCTGCGTCGACATGCCCGCATCGGCACCGATGAACGATTCATCCGCTTCCTCGCGATCGCCCCGGAGCGCACCGACCTCGTCCGCCACAAGCTCGACCGCTCACCGCTCCTCCGGTCCGCGATCCAGGAGCAGGGCTGGAACGTCATCAAATGGGACCACTTGCGCTCGTTCCTGGCGGCCGACCGGCTCGATCTCGACGAGCTCGAGCCGCTGCTCGGCCTCGATCCCGTCGTCGAACGCGGCGGCGAGCAGATGCACCTGTTCGGCGGCTGACCGTCGCCGGCGGTACGCTTGCCGCCCAGATCGCGGCCCGCGATCCCAACGCCGGCCGTCCACCATCGACCTTTGCCCGAACCGGGAGGCCAGCCCTCGTGACCGACTCGCGCTCGACCGTGGATGACCTCGCCCATCGGTTCTGGGAGGGCATCCTCGAGCTCAACCCGACGACCGCGACGTTCTACGGCGACGAGCGATACGCCGATCGCCTCGAGGATCCCTCGCCGGCCGGCCGCGCGCGGACCCGCGACCTGATGTCGCGGACCGCGGCCGAGGCGGCGGCGATCCCGCTCGACGGGCTCTCAACCGAGGAGCGGATCACCCGCGACATGCTCCAGGTCATCGGCGAGCTGGCCATCGAGGAGGACGATCAGGGCCTCTACCAGCTCCGGGTCGTGGACCAGATGGGCGGCCCGCAGCAACTGCTGCCGCAGCTCACCCAGTTCCAGCCGGTCGATACGTCGGAGCGCGTTGAGGCGTTCATCGGGCGGTTGCACGCCTACCCGACGTTCATGGCGGCCAATGCCGACATCCTGCGCGAGGCGATGGGAACGGGCCTGACCGCGCCGTCGATCGTCACCGAGCGGGTGATCGCCCAGATCGAGCGCATGCTGGCGATCCCGATCGAGAGCGCGATCGTCCCGAGCAACATCAAGGGCGCATCCGATGCCGCTCGAGAGCGGATCCGTGATGTCGTTCGCGACGTCGTGTACCCCGCCGACGCAGCGTTCCTGGAGACGCTCCGTGGCGACTATCGCCAGGCCAGTCGCACGGACCCGGGCATCTGGTCCGCCCCGAACGGCGACGCGATCTATCGGACCGCCATCCGCAGCTGGACCACCCTCGAGATGGACCCGGGGGAGATCCATCAGATCGGCCTTGAAGGGCTCGCCTCGATCGACGAGGAGCGGCGCGAGATCGCCAGGGCCGCGGGCTTCGGGGACGATGTCGCGGCCTATCGGGCGTCATTGGAGTCGGCCCTCGGCAACACGCCCGCCACGAAGGACGAGCTGGTCGAACGTGCCCGCGAGGACATCGACCGGGCCATGGCAGCCGCCCCTAGGTACTTCGGCGTCCTGCCCAAGGCCGGACTCGAGGTCCGCGCCGTCGAGGAGTACAAGGAGAAGGACGCGCCCTTCGCCTACTACTACCCGCCTGCCGCCGATGGGTCACGCGACGGGATCTACTACGCCAATGGCTACGACCTGCCCTCGTGGAAGTACACCAAGCTCGCCTCGACGACGTACCACGAGGCGGCGCCGGGCCATCATTTCCAGATCGCACTGGAGATGGAGAACCCGAACCTCAACACGTTCCGGCGGCTCGGAGCGCGCATGGTCGGCGGCGCCTACGTCGAGGGCTGGGGCCTGTACAGCGAGCGACTCGCCGACGAGATGCGGCTGTACCGCTCCGAGGCCGAACGATTCGGGATGCTCGACGGCCAGGCGTGGCGCGCAGCCCGTCTCGTGGTCGACACCGGGCTCCACGCGCTCCGCTGGGAGCGCCAGCGCTCTATCGATTTCCTGCTCGAGGACGCCGGGCTGTCCGAGACCGACGCGGTCATCGAGACCGACCGCTACATCTGCTGGCCCGGGCAGGCCCTGACCTACATGCTCGGGAAGCGGCAGATCGAGGCGCTCCGGAAGGAGCTGGCGGCGCGGGACGGGTCGCGCTTCGACCTGCGCGGGTTCCACGACCAGGTGCTCGGGCACGGGTCATTGCCGCTCGCGACGCTCGCCCGGGAGCTCCCGACCTGGGTGGCGGAGCCTGTCTGAGGATCCGGTGGACCGCAGAGTCACTTGGTGGTGCCGAAACGCACCGCCGGGGCGCAGTGAACGGGACGTTAACGTTGCGGTCAACGGCCGGCGCGGTCACCATGGCACTCTCTTCACGAAGCGGCCCAGACCGCATCCGACCGCACCTGACTGCCACGAGGAGGGCGCCATGCGCGGATCCCGAGCATCCCTGCGCGGATCCATCCATCCCCGTCTGATCGTCTTCGGCGCGATCGCCGTCCTCTTGCTGGGCAGCGTCCCCGCAAGCGCAGCCGGAGGCGGCGTCAAGACGAGCCAGCCGGCGATGCTGACGCCGGTGGGAGCCGGGATCACGGCCGAGGCCCTCATCACGGTCGGTGAGACTGCCGGCGACGAGGGCTACGTCTTCGAGGCGATCCCCGACGGGATCGCGCTGCGGACCAAGGGCAACGGCACGGCCGAGGTGTTCGTGAATCACGAGACGTCGAGGGTGCCGTTCCCGTACCCGCTGCCGCCGGGAACACCGACCGCAGCGAACGCGCAGAACGACTTCGACAACGCCCAGCTCAGCCGGTTGATCCTCAACCAGAAGGGTGCCGGCGTGCAGACCGGCAAGCTCGTCATCACCAGCGATCAGAACTACCAGCGGTTCTGCTCGAATTTCCTGGCGACTGCCGCCCAGGGGTTCGATCGCGAGATCCTGTTCACCAACGAGGAGACGCCCGATTGGGTGAACCGGACAGGTAACGCGTGGCCCACGACCGTCGGTGCCGCAACAGCCCGGGAAGCTGGTCTGGTCGTCGCGTATGACGTCAAGACCGGCAAGAACCGCCCGATCTGGGGCATGGGTCGCCACAACCACGAGAACTCGGTCGCGATCCCGAGTTTCGACGAGCTCGTGGTTCTGTCGGGCGACGACACGTTCACGACCACGCCATTCCAGTCGCAGCTTTATTCCTATAGCGCGCCGAACGCGGATGCGATCTGGAACGATCAAGGGACGCTTCGCGCGTTCGTGTCGGACGGAGCCAAGAAGAAGTACGACGACTTCACCCTCAGCGACACGGGCTCCGTGGCCGGCCACTTCGAGGACGTCCCGCCGTTGATCGCCTCTGGTCGGAATCCGGACGGGACCGAACTCATGTCGGACGACGTCCCGGCGGATCTCGACCCAGACGATCCCGGGGCGTACGTCCCGCCGCCGGACGACGGGACGTGGCAGCGTGATCCGGTCACCGGCGTCCCGGTCGATGGGCCCCAGTGGGTCCTCGAGCAGTGGTCGCGACGCCACGGTGTCTTCGCGTTCGCCCGTGTCGAGGACATCGCCTATGACAAGCGACTCGGGATGTCGAACGTGGTCTACATCGTCGACTCCGGCCGCGGTACTACCGGTGCGGTCGCGAACGGCAAGTCGACCAATGGACGCATATGGAAGATGGTCCTCGATCCGAATCACTCGACCACTGTGACGTCGCTGTCGATCCTCATCGAGGGAGACGACAACCCGGTCAAGACGCTCGCCGAGATGCATCAGCCGGACAACATCGAATCGACTGCGAACGCCCTCTACTTCACGGAGGATCCGGGGAGCAGCCAGCAGTTCCCGGCTGGTTCGACGGATGCCGCCGCGACGACCGCACGCGTGTGGCAGTACCGCTTCGACACGGGCATCAACACCGTCGCGCTCAAGGTCGACCAGTCGGCCGACGAAGGTGCGACCGATAACGACCTGGCCACGACCCCAGGCAACTGGGGCGCCTGGGAATCGACCGGGATCGTCGACGCGTCCGCCGCGTTCGGACCGGGGGCGTTCCTGATCAACATCCAGGCGCACACCCTCTGGGTCGAGAAGGCCGACGGAGACAACAACTTCCCGCCGGCCGGCGCCGACTTCACCAACAAGCGCGAGGGCGGCCAGCTCCTCCTGGTGCGGATCCCGAACGGCTGACACCAACCCCAGCCACGATCTCGAGGCCCCGCCGTCGGCGGGGCCTCGGTCCGTCTACGAGTCGAAACCGACGCCGATCGCGTCGAGCGACCGGAGGATGAGCCCGCGTCGCCCATCGTTGCGATCGGCCCGGTCGAGCTCATGCCGGACGGTGTCGACGAGAAACGAGCGGATGGGTTCGGGTGGGAAAGGAATCGGCGGGCTGGTCACGAACCGGAGTCGCAGTCGGTCCTCGTCGGGTCGGAGCAGGAAGTCGCGGATGACGCCGCCGGCCCAGCGGCTTGCGCCGACCCCCAGCCCCGTGTAGCCCAGCGCGTATGTGACCCGTCCGCCCATGAGCTGGCCGAAGGTGACGGTGAATCGCGAGGTCGTGTCGATCGCGCCGCCCCAGCGGTAGGGGAAGCCGAGGCCGTCCAGCTGCGGGAACGCCCGGAAGAACTGTGCCTCCAGCTTGCGGAAGGTCGCGGGCCACTGGTCGAGCTCCGGCGCGACGCGGCTGCCGCGGTGGTGGATCGCGTCGTAGCCGCCCCAGAGGATCCGCTCGTCGGCGGTCAGCCGGAAGTAGTGGAACTGGTTGTTGCCATCAGACAGGCCCTGGCGCCGTTCCCAGCCGACGACCGCGCGTTGGTCGGGTGTCAGCGGCTCCGAGACGAGGGCGTAGTCGTAGACCGGGACGAAGGTGCTCGCGAGTCGCGGGAGCCAACCGGAATACGCCGACGTCGCGACGACGACGTGGCCCGCCCGGACGCGGGCGCCAGCGCTTGTTGTGACGAGGACGTGGCCGGCTCGTCGCTCGATGTTCGTCACGCGCGTCCGTTCGTGGATCCGGACCCCTCGCTCACGAGCAACACGCGCGATGCCCCGGCACAGCTTGACGGGGTCGAGGAGCACGTCACGCCCCGGCGGTCGGTACAGCCCGGCTTGCCAAAGCGGCGAATGGACCTCCTCGCGGGCGGCGTCCTCGTCGAGGAACTCGAGGTGCTCGCCGTGTTCGGCGGCTTCGTCGACCCCGGCGCGGAATTCCTCGACCTGGTAGGGCCCCTCGGCCAGGGCGAGGACCCCGGTCTCCTCGAGGTCGCAGTCGATCGCGTGGTCCCGCGTGAAGGCGATCAGGCCCTGGAGATTTGCCACGCCCTCGTGTTCCAGCCGCTCCAGCTCGTCGGGGAAGTGCTTGATCCCGTTGGCCAGGCCGTGCGTCAGGCTGGCCTCGCAGAAGCCGCCATTGCGCCCGCTCGCTCCGAACGCCACGGTCTCCATCTCGAGGATCGCGACGCTCAGAGTCGGGTCCGAGTCGGTCAGCGCGATCGCGGTCCACAGGCCGGTGAACCCGCCGCCGATGATCGCGACGTCGACCTCGAGCAGCTCCCCGGGGTCCAGCGGTGCATCGGCCGGGTCCGGCGGAGCGGGATCGCGAAGCCAGTACGAGATCGGGGACATGGCGCGCACCGGGGCATCCTGCCATGGACCGCAGGCGCTGGTCTGGCGTCCTCGCGGGGTCTACGCTGATGCAACGGCCGTCGACTGGAGGACGGGCAGGGGGTCGATGGAGGGATGACCGTGAGCCTCGACCTGGCCGGTTTGAACTGGCTGGCGGTGCTGGTCGGCGCCGTCGTGTATTTCGTGATCGGCGCGCTCTGGTTCGCGCCACAGGTCTTCGGGAAGCCGTGGATGGCCGCGATCGGCTGGGACGAATCCCGACCGCGACCCGAGATGAACCCGGTCAGCTACGTCGGGCCGGCGATCTTCTACCTCGTGTCGGCGATCGCGACCGGGTTGCTCGCGAACGCCACGGGGACCGACAACCTGACCGAGGGGATCACGCTCGGACTCGTCGTCGGGGTCGGCTATGCGCTGGTCGTCACTGCGACGGACGCCGTGTTCGATCCGAACAAGCCAAAGCCGTGGAACTGGTTCGCGATCAGCGGCGCCTATCACGTCGTCTCACTCGCAATCGTCGGGGCGATCATCGGCGCCTGGCAGTAGCGACGTTCCGGCCTGCGCGTCGCTCCTGACCCGCGCCTCCGCGCGACGGCATTCGCACGAGAATCACCTGCGAGCAACGAATCTCGCGTTGACGGGCGTATCGGCCGTGTGTCAGCATGGCGGGACAGCGTCCCGTATCGCGCAACGCCCGTCCCACGGACCGGGCCCTGACGCCGTCCAAGCCCCCACACGAGGAAGTGCATGGCCACCGAGCCCGCCGCCCGCTTCACCCCGAACCTGCGCCGCGACCGCCAGAAGGCGTTGTATCGGCGCGCGCTGCAGCACCTGCCCGGCGGCACCGACTCGAACTTCAGGGCCTGGGGCGAGAGCACGATCTACATCGATCGGGGCAAGGGCGGGTACGTCTGGGACGTCGACGGCAACGAGTTCGTCGACCTCCGGATGGGCTACGGGCCGGTCATCCTCGGGCACGGCGACCCGCGCGTCGACGACCACGTCAACGAACGGATGCGCCAGGGCGTCAGCTTCAGCCTGACGAGCGAGGACGAGGTCCGTGCGATCGAGCTCGTGTGCGAGCTGACCGGCTGGGTGGACAAGGCGCGGCTGACGGTCTCGGGCACCGAGGCCACCATGCACCTGATGCGGCTCGCCCGCGCGTTCACCGGCCGCGAGCGGATCGTCAAGTTCGAGGGCCAGTACCACGGCGTCCATGACTACGCGCTGATCAGCGTTGGTCCCGACGACATGTCGGAGCTGGGCGATCCCGACGCGCCCGTCGCGCTGGCCTGGGGCCGCGGGATCCCGGGTGCGGTCGCGGACACCATCATCCCGGCCCGCTACAACCACATCGACCGCCTGCGCCGGCTCTTCGAGCAGCGCGGCGAAGAGATCGCGGCGGTTATCGTCGAGCCGGTGCTCGGCAACGCCCAGGCGATCATGCCGGAGGAGGGGTTCCACCAGCAGATGCGGGCGCTGACCGAGGAGTTCGGGATCCTGCTTATCTTCGACGAGGTCAAGACCGGCTTCCGCCTCGCTCGTGGCGGGGCAGCCGAATACTTCGGCGTCACGCCCGACCTCGCCGCCTTCGCCAAGGCGATGGGCAACGGCTATCCGGCGGCGGCGTTCGGCGGCCGGCGCGAGATCATGGAGCTGCTCCCCGACAAGGTCAGCCACGGCGGCACGTACGCCGGCAATCGCGTGGCTGCGGCGGCGGCGGTGGCGACGCTCGGGATCCTCAAGGACACGAACGCGCTCGAGACGATCCACGCGACCGGTCGCACGATCCAGGACGGCCTCAGGGAGATCCTCGACCCGGTCGGCATCCCGTACCACTTCACGGGCCACCCGTCGATGTTCGGGATTATGTTCCGCGAGGACCTGCCGACCGAGTACCGCGACTGGGCCACCAGCGACCATGAGCTGTACGACGCGATCGCCATCGGGATGCACGCGCGCGGCGCCATGCCCGAGCCCGACTCCCGCGAACCCTGGTTCATGTGCGAGGCGCACGCCGACGCGGATCTGATCGACCGGGTGCTGACCTCGTTCTCCGAGTCGCTCGACGCCGCGCTCGAGGCCCGGGCACATGGCGACGCCCCGCCGACACCGCACGGCGGCATGGCCTCGCCGGCGGCGGGCTGAGGCCGGCTCGATGGTGCTCGACGGTAACGCGGTCCGCTCGGTCGACCGCGCGGCGGCACTGCTCCTGGCCCTCGGCGACTCACAGGGCGAGGCTGGGGTGACCGAGCTTGCCCGCCGACTCGGCTTGCACAAGTCGACGGCCTCCCGGCTGCTGGCAACCCTGCAGCGGCGCGGCCTGGTCGAGCAGGACGATGAAACCGGCAAGTACCGACTCGGGCTCGTCGTGATCCGCCTCGCTGAGCGGGCCGAGCGGACGCTCGACCTTCGGGGGATCGCGATGCCGGAGCTCGAGCGACTCGCGCGGCTGACACATGAGACGACCGGCGTGGGCGTGCTGGACGGGGAGTCGCTGTTGACCGTGGCCCAGGTCGACGGCCCGAACCTCATCGCAGTCGGCGACTGGACGGGCCGCTCCACGCCACTCCACTGCGTGGCGTCGGGGAAGGTGCTGATGTCGGCGCTCGCCGAGCGTGAGGTGCTGCGGATGGTGCGTCGCGGGCTGGTGCAGTACACGGAACGGACGATCGTGGAGCTCGAGCCGCTGCTGGAAGAACTCGCGCGGATTCGGCGGCGCGGCTACGCGACGGCGATCGGGGAGTACGAGCTCGGGCTCAACGCGGTGAGTGCCCCGATCCACGACGCGCGCGGGAACGTGATCGCGGCCGTGGACATCTGGGGACCGGCGTTCCGGCTCACCCCGCGCCGCGTCCCCGAGCTCGCGGCCCAGGCCCGCGAGGCGGCCGCGGCCATCTCGGTCCGCCTGGGCGGCACGCTCCCGGAGCGCCAACCGACACCCGCCGCCACGGCAACCGCCTGACGGTCACGACGCCAGTCGTCGTGCCGCATCCGCGTAGTCGCGGTAGGGCGCCTCAGCCACCGTTCTGTGCCTCCACCCCAGCATGTCGCTATGAGACACGCGAATCAGTCGGATCCCTCGTGATCGATCGCCCAGACGACGGCGGAACTGCATCCTGAGCATCTGGCGCGTGGTCATTCGGTCGAAGCGCGTGTCTGAGCGCGACAACACCCAGCCCTCACCATCATTTAGCGGCCAGCCGCCGCGCCGCGTCCCCGTAGTCGCGATACGGGGGAGCTGAGCGCCGCCCGTCGGATCGCGTCGGGATCAACCAGTCGCGACGTCGACTCGTCGGGTCGACCATCGCCAAGCTTCTGCGGTCGACCGCCGATAGGGGATCCAGGATCACTTGCCGCATGGCCGATGCGCGCCCGGGAAACCCCCGGCGAAGG
>Ga0184612_10001017_pt1 | contig 13441 bp, 12 predicted proteins | sample PLM3_60_coex_FD_133163 | JGI IMG/M metagenome (GOLD analysis project Ga0184612, IMG submission 133163) | Groundwater sediment microbial communities from an aquifer in East River, Colorado, USA - PLM3_60_coex | ecosystem: Environmental > Terrestrial > Soil > Riparian zone | place: USA: East... | reverse complement strand
TGAGCCTGGACGAGGGCCGCGCCGCCGAGGCCGAGACGGCCGCGCGCGAGACGGCTGAAGTGTTCAGGGCCGAGAAGATGCACGACCTCGAGGGCGCCGCGCGGCTGGTCCTGGCCCGCTCGCTCGTCACCCAAGGGAAGCTCGACGGCGCCCGCGGGGCGGTCCAGGACGCCTCGCGGCTCCTCAGCGCGAGCCAGGACCGGACCACGGGTCTGGCCCTCGCCGTTGCCGTCGCCCGCGTGGACGGCGCGGCGGGCGGGGGCGCAGCGGACCGAGCCGCGCCGAGGCTCGCGGCGGCGGCGGCCGAGGCGGCTCGCATGGGGCACGTCGCCCTCGAGCTGGAGGCGCGACTCGCCCTGGCCGAAGTGGAGGCGCGGCAGCGCCGGCCCCAAATCCGCGAGCGCGCCCTGCAGTTGGAGAAGGACGCCCGAGCGAAAGGCTTCGGCCTCATTGCCGCCAAGGCCGCCGCGCTGAAAAAGTCTTGACTCGGCCTCGGCCACAGCGTATAAACGCAATCCACTAAACGTTCACCATGACACCCGTGGCGATGGCGGCGCATCCCACTCGCCGGCTGGCCCTCACGCTGTCCGGCGCAGCGTCCCTCGGCTCCTTCGAGGCGGGGGTCCTCACCGAAATCCTGTACGCGCTCGATTACTGGTGGAAGCACGGCGGGCCCCGGTACCAGGTCGACGTCCTCACCGGGGCCTCCGCGGGGGCGATGACGTCGGGCCTCGTCGCGCGGGCCCTCTACAACTACCCGGAGCGCCAGAACCTCTACCGGGCCTGGGTCGAGGACATCGACATCACGCTGCTCGTCAAGGACGCGCCCGTCGACGCAATCCTCGGCAAGGGCGTCATCGAGGAGATCGCCAGCCGGTACCTGGGCCCGCCTTCGAGCAGCGGGAAGCCGTCACCCATGGCCCCCGCGACGCTTCGAATGTATTTCGCGCTCTCCAACATGTACGGCATGCCCTACGCGCTCAAGTTCAAGAGCGGGGGCAAGGATGCGCAGTTCGAGACCGAGTTCTTCTCGGATGGCGAACCCAGCACCATCACCGACCACACCGACGCCGCCGCCTGGCACTCGATCCGCCAATCCGCCATCGCCTCGGGCAACTTCCCCATCGCGTTCGCCCCCGCGTACCTGGCCCGGGACCCCAAGCGGTTCCCCGGCCACCTATGGGAGCCCTTTCCGTCCCGGTTCCCCTACATCGACGGCGGTCTCTTCAACAACGAGCCCATCAAGGTCATGGTCGACCTGGCCCTCGACGCCGACGGCGGCGACCTCGGCGACACGCGCAAGTTCCTCCTCATCGATGCGAACCTGAACAAGGTGAAGCGATGGGAGCGGCCCGACTCCCCGCGGGAAGCGACCGTCGTCCTCGGCGACCTCCTCCGGCTGCTGGGCATGCTCCGCGGGGAAGCCTCCGCCCTCGACTGGCTCCAGGCGCAGCGCCGCAACAACGAGATCGCGTGGCGCGACATGCTCCTGGACCAGCTCGTCACCATGGTCAAGGAGAACACCCTCCAGGATCCCCAGACGTTCGTGAAGCAGCTGAGGGCCGTCGCCTCCGCGATCGTGAACCAGAAGCGCCAGCTCTTCCCGGACCGCTACCCGCCGGACTATCTGGACAAGGCCCTGAAGCGCACGGGCGAGGCGCACCAGGAGGCCCTGGCCGAGGTCGGCGGGCCCGTCCGGCAGGAGATCTACACGCTGATCGTGTTCCTCATCAACAGCATCGCGGGCCTCGACAAGAAGGCGCAGCTCGACATCGACGTGATCTACGCTCCCCGCGAGGAGATGGCGGGCCGGCTCCTCGGGTCCTTCGGCGGGTTCTTCAGCCGGCCCTGGCGCGACCACGACTACAAGCTCGGGCGCGTGCACACGCACGAGATCCTGCCGGACATCCTCGCCGGCCCTCCCTACCCACGGGAGCCGGACGCCGAGACGCCGACCGGGTTTCCCGAGTACGACCCCGCCCCCATCGACGCCAAGAAGGCGTCCATGAAGGACACCGACCCCGGGTCGCGCAAGGCGTTCCGCGAAGCCGTCATCGCGAAGGTGATGCCCATCGTCAAGACCGTCCCCCTCGGCGTCTGGCCCTTGAGCTCCGTCGCCAATTCCGTCATCGAGAGCAAGCTGCGCAAGTGGCTCGACCAGAAGCTCGAGCTGTGATTGAGGACTACGGCGCCGACGGCGGGGGCACCCGGCGCTTGGTCGCCTGCTCGAAGGCGTAGGCCAGCCCGATCAGCCGCGGCTCGCTGCAGGCCGTGCCCGTGAAGCTCACGCCGAGCGGCGCCGGCTTCGCGTCGAAGCCGTCGGGAAAGGGCGGGGCCGGCGACGGCAGGGCGCCCGGCGCATTGGGCACCAGGCCGAAGGGCACGATCACGGTCGGATAGCCCGGCTTGGCCGCGATCGCCGCCCCCGACCCGCCGGGAAAGAGCAGCGCGTCCAGCTCCTGATCCTTCATGACGGCGTCGATGCCTTGCGTCGCCGAAAGGAGGATGTCCTTTTCGCGGTCGGCTTCGTAGCGCACGCGATCCGCCCGGACGTCCATCTCGTCGGAGATGTCGAGCTGGGCCTGGCCGTACTTGATGGCGCCCGCCTTCTGATGGGCGACGTTCCACTGCCGCAGCTCGGTCAGCGTCTTTACGGGCGCGTCCGGCCCGAGCGACGCGAGCCACTTGTTGAAGTCGCGCTTCATGCCGTACTTCAGGACGATCGAGCATTCGGCGTCCTTGCCCTTGGCGTTGTCCAGCCCGGCGCACGTCGGCCAGTTGAGGAAGCTCGACTTCGCCTCGGTGGCAACGACGCTCGGGATGTCGGCCGGATCGACGACCGTCGCGCCCTGCTGCTTCAGGATCGCGATCGCCTCCGCCATCACCCGGGCCTGATCCGCGCTCAGCCCGCCCCGGGGCTCCTTGGCGCCGGGCGGCGTGGTCTTGTCGTAGAAGAAGGCGCGCGGAACGCCGATCCGCGCGCCCGGCAACGCCTTGGGATCGAGGAAGCGCGTGTAGTCGCGGCCGGCGGGCGGCGGGCAGCGCTTCGTCGCGTCGTCGTTTGCGTCCGGTGCGGCCCCTTCGAGCGCCCCCAGCAGGATCGCCGCGTCGGTGACGGTCTTCGCCATCGGCCCCGCGGTGTCCTGGTCGGCCGTAATGGGAATGACGCCGTAGCGGCTGACACGCCCGACGGTCGGCTTGATGCCGGCGAGCATGTTCTGGTTCGAAGGGCTGAGGATGGAGCCGGAGGTCTCGGTGCCGACACTGGCCGCCCACAGGTTGGCGGCGGTGCCGACGCCCGAGCTGGAGCCGCCCGTGCCGAGCGCCGGACGGCCGTCGAAGGTGGCCTCGCGCGGATCGCGCCGCGGGTCGTAGGGGTTCATGCCGTAGCCCTTCAGGGCGTTGTAATTCCCGGGCATCCCGCTCGCCACCCAGTTCGCCAGCTCCGTCATCCCCGTCTTCGCGAGGATCACGGCGCCCGCGTCGCGGAGGCCCTTCACGAGGCTCGCCTCGTACCGCGGCACGAACGCGTCGAACACGAGCGCGCCGCCCGTCGTCGGCATGTCGGTCGTGTGGATGTTGTCCTTGAGCGCGATCGGGATCCCGTGCAGGGGGCCCCGCACCTTCCCGGCCGCCCGCTCGCGATCCCGCTCCTCGGCCTCCTGGAGCGCGTGGGGATTCACGGTGATCGCGGCGTTGAGCTTGTCCTCGTACAGCGCGATCCGGGTGAGGTACTGGCGGACCAGCTCCCGCGAGCTCACACGCCCCTGCTCCATCGCGGCGCGCATCTCGGGAATGGTCCTCTCGACGACGCTGAACGGCACGCCTTTCTCGGCGGCGGCGGCGACGGCCGTCGCGGCCACCAGCAGCACGACCGTCACGAGGGCTGAGCGCTTCATGGAACGGGGATTGTAGTCCGCGGGCGGCTTCGCGTGCACGCTCAGAACGCCAACGTCCGCGTCAGCCTCACTTCGAACGTCGAACCCCCTCGCAGGGACGCGCGCCACGCGCCGCGACCGTCGTTGCGCACGACCAACGGGCCGACGAGGGTGCTCCACTCGCCGTCAGACTGGAACACGCCCGTCGAGAAGCCCAGCTCCCACCGCGCCAGCTTGTGGCTGAGGTCCAGGCTGTCCAGGAAGAAGTATCTCGGAACGTCCCCGGCCACGGGCTCGAAGTAGCCCAGGAAGGAATACACGTTCCAGCGACGCACGGTCCCGAGGACGAACAGCCCCAGCGCGACGCCGCGCTCGCCGTTCTCCTTGCCGACCACGCCGTAGATCAGGGGCATGACGGTGAGGGCGGAGGTGGCCTTCAGCGGGTAGCCCACCCCGACGTACAGCTCGTTCTGGCCGGGAACGCCGAGGTAGAGCGTGTCCACTACGGGCCCGGAGCGCAGGAACCGTGTGTACTCCACGTACCGATACACCCCGCCGTCGGAGTGGGCCAGACGAAGCTCGAGGTAGTTCGGCGGAGGCGCTTGAGCGGGCGCCTCCGCCGCGATGCCCATGAGCCCCGCGAGCACCAGCCCGACGGCGGCGAGCCTCGGCCGCGCCCTCGGCCGCGAGAAGGCCTCGGCGGTCACTTCGCGGCGGGCATGCTCGTGTTCCAGATGTCGCGGTGGATCTTCCACCGCCCGCCCTCCCGCTTCCAGACGACGACGTACTTGCCGCGGTCGAGGACGTTGCCGCCCGGCCCGGACAGCTCGTACTTGCCGACCTCGTAGGCGATGTCACCCCGCGGCGTGACCTCGAGCGTGGTGAGCTTGACGCCCTTCACGCCGGAATCCATCACCCCCTGCCAGAGCTTCTGGATGGCAGCGCGCCCGGCGACGATGTCGCCGTTGGGGGGAAACGCCTGCGCGTCCGCGGTGTAGTGGGCCGCCACGTCCGCGGCTTTGCCGGCGGCGAAGGCGCTGCTGAACTTGCCGTTGGCGGCTTCGACGGCAGCCCGAGCGCCCGCGGGCTCGGCGGCGATCGCCGGCGCGGCGGAGAGCCATGCCGCCGAAGCGCAGACTGCAAACACATGGGTCGACGATGATCGCATGCTCCACCTCACAGTTCCTGGGGCTGGCGAGGCCGAGCCGGCCGCGCCTGGTCAGATCAGATTGCCGGCGATTCTAACGCGCCGAAGAGACGGCGGTGTCAACGTGCCTGCGCCGTCGGCGCCTATGCGCTGGCGGCCACGGGAACCGTGAAATGGAACACGCTGCCCTGCCCGACCTTGCTTTCGACCCAGATCCTGCCCTTGTGGGCCTCGACGAGGTTCTTGGAGATATACAGGCCGAGACCGGTGCCCCGTGGATCACTCGTGGAGGCCTGCCAGAAGCGCAGAAAGACGGCCGCGAACATGTTCTGCGGTATCCCCGGGCCGGTATCGCTGACGGAAAAATGCACGTCGTCCCCCGCCCACTCGCCCCGAATGCGGATCTGGCCGCCCCGCGGCGTGAACTTGATCGCGTTCGACACGAGGTTGGCGAACACCTGAAGCATCCGCTCGTAGTCGAAGGCCGCCCGGGGGAGGGCTCCCGTGACCTCGGATTCGAGCGCGATGCCCTTGTCTTCCGCCGCGCGCCGGAACGTCTCTAGCGTCTCCGCGATCAGGGCGAGCGCATCGCTGGGCACGATCGCGCAGGCCAGCTTGCCCGCATCGATGCTCACCACGTCCACGAGGTCGCCGATGAGCCTGTTCATGCGCGCCGCGTACAGTTGAATGCGCTTCCCCGTTACGAGGATTCGCTTCCCCTCTTCGGTTTCCGAGGCCCTCTTGGAGAGAAGCGATGAGGACAAGAGGATCCCCCCCAGGAGGTTTCGCATGTCGTGGCTGACGATCGCCAGGAAGTCGTCCCGATTGGCAATCGCCTCGTCGGAGCGAGCGCGTTCGGTCAGCAGGTCCCTGTCGGTGTGCTCTCTCTCCAACGGCAGGAGTTCCGCAAGAGCGTGGCCGTAGTCCTCGCGTTCCCGCCGCAGACGATCGTCGGCGGTCGCCCGCTCGTCCTGCAAGACTTCGTCCGCTCGCGCCCGGTCGTTCTCGACGACGGCCTGCTCGGTCGCCCTGGACTCCTCACTGTCCTGGTCAGCCTTCTCGCGCGCAGTGACCAGCACGGCGTCGGCCTGCTGTCGAGCCAGGTCGACCACCTTGTCGGCGGCCTGCTCTGCCGCCTGCATGTCGCGCAGTACCTTATCGGTATCGTCCCGCTCGGTACGCAGGCTGGCGTCGGTCTCTGCGCGGTTTTTCTGCATAGCCGAGTATGCGCCTCCGGGCTTCGTGGCGTCTGGTCAATACTGCACAGTGGCCACCGCACGCGCTCGGCGTTCGACCGCTACCGCATCGTGCTGGAAAGAGCCCCGGCCGAGGCCGGGGCTTGGGCTCGTCAGTCGTGGTACCCCCACTGCTGTGCGCAAGCCTGACAGAGTGCCGATGGAGTTCCGAGCTGATCCTTGACCATGACCGGCATCTCGGGGCACTCGCCACGCGGGTGCGCGCAGGAAACGTGGATGCACTTGCAGGGGCCAGCGATGATGGCTCGCGGCTTCGGCTCATCGGCCACGGTCAACCTCGGCCTTGAGCCTGGCCGGCAGATCCATCGCGCGCGTCTGCTCGCTGTCGAGGACGTAGGGTTCTGCGTCGATGATGAGCTGGCGAAGGCGGCGGACCTCGGCCACCAACGCCTTCACGAGGTCCTCGGTGGGCTCGCCCCGAGCGAGACGCTCAAAGCTCGCGATGACCGCCTCGGTCAGCGGAACGGCCAAGCCGAGAGCTGGCGGCGGCTTGGGTTCGTCGCTCATGCCGACATTCTACGCCCCCGGTCCGGCCGTCCACGGCCACGCGGTCGAGTGGTTGTGCCCTTGACCCCCTGAGGGCACATGCTATAGGTTTTCCCAGACCAGGCCCTTTCGGTGAGCGAGGCCGCCGCCGCGCGCCGGTGGATCGTAAGCCCGGCCTACGACCTCGCCTTCTTCTTCGGGGGCGCCGCCGCCAGCCTGGCCGCCCTCGGCCTCTATCTCGCCGGCGTCCCGATCCTTGTCCTCTGGTGGACCTGGATCCTGGCCTTCGACGGCCCGCACATCGCGGCCGCCTTCACCCGCACCTACATCGACCGCGAGGAGTGGCGTCGGCGCCGCGGGTTCCTCCTCGGCAGCCTGCTGGCGTTCGCGGCGGGACCGCTCGCGCTCATCGCGGGCCGCATCCTCGACTCCCCCGAGCCCTTCCAGATCTTCCTCGGCCTCGCGGTTCTCTACGCGTACCACCACGTGGTGCGCCAGCACTACGGCTTCCTCGCCCTCTACCGCACGATCGAGCGCAGCTCCCGCCCGGCCTTCCGGATCGAGAAGTGGGCGCTGTACCTGGGGTGCTGGACGCCGTACGCGTATCTCCTGCTCACGCACCCCAAGGCCCGCGTCCTGCTGCGCCTCCCGCCGTCCGTGCGGAGCGGATCGCTCGAAGCCGCGCTGGCGTGGGTGCTCGTCGGCGTCTGGCTCCTCGCCGTGACCGCGCCGGTTATCGTGTCGATCCTTGACCGTGACCGGGCGCGGGTGCGCCCGTCCTCCGTCTACCTGCTCGTCACCGTCGCCCTCTACGGCCTCATCTACCTCGTGGTCGCGCGCGCCGAGCCCGTGTACGCGCCGTCGACCGGCCCCGACCAGGACTTCCTTCTCATCTCCGTCCTGGTGACGATGTTCCACAACATCCAGTACCTGGGCCTCGTCTGGTTCCACAACGATAACCGCTACGGCGGCGGCGGAGACTTCGGGCCTGCGCGCGCGCTCGCCGCGAGCCCCTGGACGTACCTCGTGGGCTGCCTCGCGTTCTCCGTCACCGTGTACCTGCTCTTCGCCTGCGCAACCGGCGTCTTTCCGAGGTGTATGATCCTGCCCGACTCGCACATCGGATCGTTCACCGCCAGCCAGATCGGGTTGTGCCTGTGGTGGGGCCTCGCCCTCCACCACTACTGGCTGGACCAACGGATCTGGCGTGTCCGCGGGGATGCCACCCTGCGGAAGAACCTGGGACTGGAGCACGCATGACCCAAGCGGCCTTCCCGGTGCGACCCCCCTCCGACCACGTCTACTATTCCATGACCAAGAGCCTCTGCGCCTCCTGCAAGCAGGCCGTGGACGCCAAGATCGTCTTCAAGGACGACCGGGTCTGGTTCGACAAGTTCTGCCCGGACCACGGCAAGCAGGTGGTACCGGTGGCGAGCAGCGTCGAGTGGTACCTGGACTGCCTCTCGTTCGTGGCCCCCGCGCGTCCGCCCGCGCGCGTGATGAAGCCGGTGGAGAAGGGCTGTCCCTTCGACTGCGGCCCTTGCGCCTCGCACCAGCAGAAGGTCTACCTGCCGGTGGTGCCCATCACGTCGGCCTGCAACCTCGACTGCCCCATCTGCTACACGGTGAACAAGAACGACGGCGCCCACCGGCTCTCGAGGGAGGGCATGCAGCGGATCCTCGACCACCTCCTCGCCGACCACGCGGAGCTGGACATCATCAACTTCACGGGCGGCGAGCCCACGCTGCATCCCGAGCTGCCGGAGTTCCTGGAGATGTGCCGCGCGGCGGGGATCCGGCGGCTCACCATCTCCACCAACGGCCTCAAGCTCCTCGACGAGGACTACGTCCGGCGGCTGGCGGCCCTCGACGCCCGGATCGTCCTCTCGCTCGACACGTTCGATCCCGAGACGGACAGGGTCCTCCTCGGGGCCAACACGGTGAAGGCAAAGCTGAAGGTCCTGGACCTCCTGGAGAAGTACGACGTCGCCACCACGATCCTGCCCGCGGTGGCGAGCGGCCTCAACGACAAGGACGTGCCGAAGCTGCTGGACCTGGTGCTGACGCGGCCGCACATCCGCTCCCTGGAGCTGCACACCCTGACGTTCACGGGCCAGGGCGGCGTGGGGTTCACGCGCAGCGCGCGCATCACCATCCCCGACCTGCACCGGCACATCGAAGCGGCCACGGCCGGCCGCGTCGTCTGGCGCGACTTCGTGCCCTCGCCGCTGGCCCATCCCCACTGCTACTCGATCTGCTACGTGCTGCTCCTGGACGGCGGCGGCTACGTCCCCTTCGCCCGCCTGACCTCGCGGCAGAAGCTCTACGAGCTCTTGTCGGACTCCCTCTACATCGAGCCGCGGGAGAAGCTCGAGGAGGTCTTCCGCGAGATGATCGACGACCTCTGGGCCTCGCCCGAGCGGCTCCCGGAGAGCGAGGCCGTGCTGGCCACGCTCAAGCGCCTGCTACGCGACATGTTCCCCTCCGACGGCCGCGCGCTCACCATCCTCGAGCGGCAGCGCATCGCGGAGCGCTCCGCCCGGGCCATCTACATCCACTCCCACATGGACGAGGAGACGTTCGACGTCTCACGCATCATGAAGTGCTGCGTCGGTGTGCCCGAGGCCGACGGCACCAACATCCCAACCTGCTCGTACAACGTGCTCTACCGCGAGAAGGACACCCGCTTCGCCGACCCGAAGATGATCGCCCGCATGAACGCCGGGCGGCCGGCGTCGCAGTCGTAGGACAGGAGGACGTCCATGATGCAGCTCCCCGACCCGCGGCAGTCCTTCACCCGCACCCCGGACGCCGCGACCCAGGAAGTGTTCCATTCCTTCTCGAAGGGGATGTGCGCGGAATGCCGCGAGCTGGTGGACGGCGCGCGGGTGATCCGCGGCGGGAAGGTGTACCTGCGCAAGCAGTGCCCGCGCCACGGCACGCGGGAGGCCCTCATCTCCGGCGACTCCGAGTGGTTCCTGCGGATGTTCAACTTCGTGCGGCCGGGCTCCGTGCCCCTCAAGCACTCGCGGCCGGTGAGCGAGGGCTGCCCCAAGGACTGCGGCCTCTGCGCCGACCACGAGCAGCACACCTGCCTGCCCATCATCGAGATCACGAACCACTGCAACCTGGAGTGCCCGATCTGCATCGTGCAGAACCGGAACAACTACCACATGACGCGCGCGGAGTTCACCGGGATCATCGACGGGCTCATCGAGAAGGAGGGCACCCTCGAGACGATCAACCTCTCCGGCGGCGAGCCGACGATCCATCCCGAGTTCTTCGACCTCCTGGACATCGCCAAGCGCCCGCAGATCTCGCGCGTGTCGATCTCCACCAACGGCCTCCGCATCGCGACCGACTTCGAGTTCTGCCGCGAGCTGGCGCGGAAGGGCGTGTACGTCAGCCTGCAGCTCGACGCGCTGAGCAACCCCGAGCTGCGGATGCTGCGCGGGGGCGGCGACCAGGAGGCGGCCAAGCGGAAGGCGCTCGACAACCTGGAGCGCGCGGGCGTGCGCACCACGATCGTCTCCACGGTGGCCAAGGGCGTGAACGACGGCCGCATCGGCGAGTGCATCCGGCTGCTCTTCGAGAAGGACTTCATCCTCTCGCTGATGTTCCAGCCCGCCGCCTACACCGGGTACGGAGGCGGCCACTTCCATCCGCACGACCCGCTCGACGTGATCACCATCCCCGACATCGTGCGCGCGGCCGAGGAGCAGACGGAGGGCCTCCTGCAGAAGAGCGACTTCCTGCCCCTGCCCTGCTCGCACCCCGCCTGCTTCGGTTTGACGTACCTGCTGCGGACCGACGACGGCTACTTCCCGTTCCCGCGCTTCCTGGAGCTGGAGCAGTACCTCGACGTCATCGCCAACCGCGGGACCATCCGGCCCGATGCCGAATTCGAGGAGACGATGCGGAAGGCCATCGACGACCTGTGGACGGGCAACGCGCAGGTGCCCGACAGCCCGAAGATCCTGCACGCGCTCAAGCGCGCCATCCGCCTCATGTACCCGGAGGAGCGCGCGCTGGAGCTGGAAGAGCGCCTGCGCCTGGGCGAGGGGCTGGTGAAGACCATCTTCATCCACGCCTTCATGGACGAGCACACGTTCGAGGTGGACCGCATCAAGAAGTGCTGCACGCACTATGCGCTGCCGGACGGCCGGCTCATGCCCGGTTGCGCCTACAACATGTTCTTCCGCCACAAGGACGCGCGCTACGTCGGCGAGGTCGGGAAGGCGGACATCTGGGGCCGCCCGCCGGCCCGGCCGGCGGATGGGTTCGTTCCCGTCGCGCTGCATCGCCGTACGGGGCCCTGATGTCCATCCGGGAGCTCGAGGGCAAGCGTGCGCTGATCACGGGCGCGTCGCGCGGGCTCGGCCGCGCCATGGCCCGCGCCTTCGCGGCGGAAGGGGCGCGCGTCGCCTTCACCTACACGCGCGACGAGGACGCGGCGGCCCGCACGCGGGACGAGCTGCGCGCGGCGGCTCCGGACGCCCGCAGCTACAAGGTCTCGGTCCTCGACCTTGCGGGCACGGAGGCCATGGTCCGCGAGCTGGAGGCGGATTGGGGGGGGCTCGACGTCCTGGTCAACAACGCCGGCGTCTCTCAGGGCCTGCCGCTCGCCCTCATGGAGGAGGAGGACTGGGACCGGGTCATGGACGTCAACGCCAAGGGCGCGTTCCTGACCGCGCGCGCCGTTCTCAAGGGAATGATCCGCCGCCGGGCGGGCGTCGTCCTGAACATCGGCTCCCTGGCCGGGACGCGGATCCTCGACGCGCCCGTCCATTACTGCGCGAGCAAGGCCGCGCTGAAAGGGATGACACAGGCCCTGGCCAAGGAGGTGGCGCGCTACCAGATCCGGGTGCTGTGCCTCGCCCCCGGCCTGCTCGAGGACGGTGTCGGCCGCAACCTGCCCGAGCACCGGCTGGCCGACTACCTCAAGCACTGCGCCCTGGGCCGCGTCGGCACCTTCGAGGAGGTGGCGCGGTTCGCCTCCTTCCTCGTATCGGACGCCAACACGTACATGTCGGGGGAGACGGTGGTGATGGACGGAGGGCTGTGACGTCGCGGTGCCTCGTCTTCGGCGGCAGCGGCGCCCTCGGCGGCGCCGTCTGCCGTGCGCTCGCCGCCGGCGGCGCGCGGGTGGCCTTGACGTATCACCGCGGGGAAAGCGCGGCGCGGGCGGTGGCCGAGGAGGTGGACGCGGCGCTCGTGCTGCCTCTGGATCTCATGTCGGTGGAGGCGATCGAATGCGCGGTGGATCGCGCGGGTGATGCGCTGGGCGGCCTGGACGCGTTCGTCCAGTGCGCGGGGGTCGGCATCACCACGGAGCCGGCGGACCGCCGCACGCACGCTCGCATGCGCGCGGTGGACGAGGGGGCCTGGGACCGGATGCTGGACGTGAACACGAAGAGCACGTTCTTCGCCGTGCGCCGGGTGGCCGACGTCATGGCCCGCGGCGGCGGCGGCAACGTCGTCTTCATCGGCTCCCTGGACGGCGTGAAGCCGGCCCCGTCGCCGGTGCACTACGCGGCGAGCAAGGGTGCGCTCGTCGGCATGACGGCGGCGATGGCCAAGGAGCTGGGCCAGGACCGCATCCGGGTCAACATGGTCGCCCCCGGGATCCTGGAGACGGGGATGTCGCGCGACATCCCGGCCGAACTATTGCAGGAGTACGTCAAGCATTGCGGCCTCAAGCGCCTCGGCCGCCTGGGCGAGGTGGCGGGCCTGGTCGCGTGGCTCGCGCTGCACAACACCTACGTTACGGGCCAGGTGCTGCTCGTGGATGGCGCGCTGTGACGGCACGGCCGCCAATGGACCAGCGGACGGAGGTCGTCCTCGACCTCGTGGGCATCCTTTCGTATGCGGTGCACGCCTGGCATCACCTGAGCCGCGGCCAGGGGGAGAACGTGCTCTGGATCTGCCACCTCGCCGCCCTCGGCATCGGGATTGCGTTCCTGGTGCGATCGCCCCTCCTCAACGCCACCGGCTTCCTGTGGCTCACCGTCGGCGTGCCCTCCTGGCTGCTCTACCTCGCGACGGGCGGCGAGCTGCTCGTGGGGGCCGTCCTGACCCACGGGCTCGGGTTCGTGCTCGGCCTCGTCGGCATCCGCCGGTACGGCGTGCCCGCCGGCGCCTGGTGGAAGGCGATCGCGGCGATGCTCGCCGTGTACGGGCTGACGCGGGCGGTGACCTCGCCCGCGGAGAACGTCAACCTGGCCTTTGCGGTGTGGCCGGGCTGGGAGTCGCAGTTCCCGTCGCACGTGGTCTACATCGCGGTCCTCACCACCGCGAGCGCAGCCGTGTTTGCGGCCGTGGCTTGGGCGCTGCGCCTCTCCGGCATCGCGGGGCCGGCGGTGGGGCGATGAGCACGACGCGCGCGACGACGGAGGCGCAGGCCACGGTCGAGAGGTACGCGCGACACGTCAACCCCGCGTTCATGAAGCTGCTGGGCGTGCTCGGCTACGGGCGGGTGTTCGAGCGGGCGCAAGGTCTCTGGCTGTGGGACCACGCGGGGCGGCGCTACCTGGACGCACTGGCCGGCTTCGGGTCCGTCAACGTGGGGCACAACCATCCACGGCTGGTGGCGCGGATGCACGCGCTGCTCGACGAGGAGCCCGTCCACTTCCTTCACGTCGGGCCGGCCCCGCAGGCGGCCGACCTCGCCGAGC
>Ga0184612_10001016_pt1 | contig 13443 bp, 10 predicted proteins | sample PLM3_60_coex_FD_133163 | JGI IMG/M metagenome (GOLD analysis project Ga0184612, IMG submission 133163) | Groundwater sediment microbial communities from an aquifer in East River, Colorado, USA - PLM3_60_coex | ecosystem: Environmental > Terrestrial > Soil > Riparian zone | place: USA: East... | reverse complement strand
CAGGTAAGACACGTAACCCACCCGAGATTAGGTTGGCCGCGGCCGCAGGTCATACCTCTCGGCCGCCGCCTCCTCCCATGATCGCGTCGATCTAGGACTTATCCTCGTGATTGGAGATCAAACTACGAGAACAACGCCTAGATCGACGAGATCTTGGAAGGTCCGAAACGCCTGCGGAAACGCCGGCCGTTATCGTCTCGTGATCTGGCCGTGCACCACGATGTGAGACAGGTTGACTCGTGGGCTGGGATGATGCACGCTGGTTGCCATGTCACCCGCCCGGCTCGCCCGAGTACTTATCACCTAGCGCGTCGACGACCGTCCGACGCGCGAGCCCACGTGCCCCCAGGCACGGGGGCTCTTTTGTTCCCGCGTTCGTCCCCGAGCTTCGCCGCGATCATGACCCCAGGTTGATGATCGTTGGAAAGAGCGGTTCGGACAGCCGGCCCACTAACCGAAGGCATGGATGCCATGACGAAGTCACCCTCCGACCCCGGGTCGAGCGGTCGGTCCGCTCCGGCCGGTGCCGTCGCGACGCCGCGGCCGCCGACGACCGGTGCGGCTCCGTCGCCTCTCACCGTCGCCGCTGGGGTACGGGCCCACCAGGGGCACACGGGCGCGACGGCACCCCCGTCAACCCAAGCGGCGTCGCCAACCGCCGCCGCCTCGGCGGGTCGGTCCGCAGCGGCGGTTGTGGCCGAGAGCGTCACCGGCGCGCAGGCGCTCGTCCGGTCGCTCGAGGCGCTCGGAGTGGAGGTGATGTTCGGAATACCGGGTGGGGCGATCCTGCCGGCATACGACCCGATCTTCGACTCGGACGTCCGGCACATCCTGGTGCGGCACGAGCAGGGCGCCGGGCACGCCGCCACCGGCTACGCCCAGGCCACCGGCAAGGTGGGCGTCTGCATGGCCACGTCGGGCCCCGGCGCCACGAACCTCGTGACACCGATTGCCGACGCCTACATGGACTCCGTGCCGATCGTGGCGATCACGGGCCAGGTCCCGAGCGGGGCGATCGGCTCCGACGCCTTCCAGGAGGCCGACATCCACGGCATTACGCTGCCGATTACCAAGCACAACTATCTCGTGCAGTCGGCCCACGACCTGCCGCGGATCATGGCGGAGGCGTTCCACCTCGCCTCGACCGGGCGGCCCGGCCCGGTGCTCGTTGACATACCCAAGGACATCCTCCAGGCGCGGACCGAGTTCTCCTGGCCGCCCGCGCTGGAGCTGCCCGGCTATCGGCCAACCCTGCAGCCGCACGGCAAGCAGATCCGCGAGGCGGCAAGGCTGATGACCATCGCCCGGCGGCCGGTGCTCTACGTCGGCGGCGGCGTCATCAAGGCCGGCGCGTCACCGGCGCTGCGCAAGTTGGCCGAACTGACCGGCGCGCCACTGCTCACGACGCTGATGGCCCGCGGCGCCTTCCCGGACAGCCACCCACAGCATCTGGGCATGCCGGGCATGCACGGCACCGTCGCGGCGGTGTACGCGCTGCAGAAGGCGGACCTGATCGTGGCCTTGGGCGCCCGATTCGACGACCGGGTGACCGGCAAGCTCGACAGCTTCGCGCCCGGTGCGGCGATCATCCACGCGGACATCGACCCCGCCGAGATCGGCAAGAATCGCGCGGCGGATGTGCCAATCGTCGGCGACGCCCGCTACGTCATCGACGAGCTCATCGGCGCGGTCGCGGCGGAACACAAGGCCGGCCACCGCGCGGACATCTCCGACTGGTGGGCACAGCTCGACGACATCCGCGGCCGCTACCCGCTGGGCTGGGAGGAGCCGCCGGACGGAACGCTGTCACCGCAGTTCGTGATCAAGCGCCTGGGCGAGATAGCCGGCCCGGATGCCCTGTACGTGGCGGGAGTTGGCCAACACCAAATGTGGGCGGCCCAGTTCATCTCGTACGAGAATCCGGGCACCTGGCTCAACTCGGGCGGGCTCGGCACTATGGGCTACGCCGTGCCGGCGGCCATGGGGGCCAAGACGGGTAAGCCGGAGGCGGTGGTGTGGGCCATCGACGGCGATGGCTGCTTCCAGATGACCAACCAGGAGCTGGCCACGTGCGCGCTGGAGGGCATCCCCATCAAGGTGGCGATCATCAACAACGGCAACCTCGGCATGGTGCGGCAGTGGCAGACCCTCTTCTACGGCGAGCGCTACTCCAACACGGACCTGGGCACCCACAAGCACCGCATCCCCGACTTCGTGAAGCTCGCCGAGGCGCTGGGCTGCGTCGGGCTGCGCTGCGAGACCGCGGCGGACGTCGACGCGACCATCAACACCGCAATGAAGATCAACGATGCCCCGGTCGTGGTCGACTTCGTCGTGGGCAAGGACGCGATGGTGTGGCCGATGGTCGCCGCCGGCACCAGCAACGACGAGATCATGTTCGCTCGCGACGTGCGGCCCACCTTCGAAGACGACGACATCTAAGGACTCATCAATGAGCAGGCACACGCTGTCCGTACTCGTGGAGAACAAGCCGGGCGTCCTGGCGCGGGTGGCCGGGTTGTTCTCCCGGCGCGGATTCAACATCGACTCGCTCGCGGTGGGGGAAACCGAGCACCCCGAGGTCTCGCGTATCACGATCGTTGTCAACGCGGAGGACTCGCCGTTGGAACAGGTCACGAAGCAGCTGAACAAGCTCGTCAACGTGCTGAAGATCGTTGAGCTCGAGGCGTCCGCCTCGGTGCAGCGGGAGCTGCTTCTGGTCAAGGTGCGCGCGGATCGTCCCATCCGATCGCAGGTCCTCGAGACCGTGCAGATGTTCCGGGCCCGCGTCGTGGACGTCTCGCCCGACGCGCTCACCATCGAGGCGACCGGCACCGGCGAGAAGCTGGAGGCGCTCCTGCGCGACCTCGAGCCGTACGGAATCAAGGAAATGGTGCAGTCCGGGATGGTGGCCATCGGGCGGGGCTCGCGCTCGATCACGGCACCCGTGCTGCGTGCGGCCTCATGACACGTTCGCGACGAGAGGAAGTCGGCAAAGAAATGACCGCAGAGATCTTCTACGACGACGATGCCGACCTGTCGGTGATTCAGGGCCGCAACGTCGCGGTCATCGGCTACGGCAGCCAGGGCCACGCGCACTCGCTGTCGTTGCGGGACTCCGGTGTAGACGTTCGGATCGGCCTGCCCGAGGGATCGAAGAGCCGACCCAAGGCCGAGGAGCAGGGGCTGCGCGTGGTCACGCCCGCCGAGGCGGCCGCCGAGGCCGACCTGATCATGTTGCTCGCGCCGGACACCGCGCAGCGCAAGGTCTATGCCGAGGCCATCGCGCCGTCGCTCTCCGCCGGCAAGGCGCTGTTCTTCGGGCACGGGCTCAACATCCGGTACGGGCTGATCGCTCCGCCCTCCGATGTGGACGTCGCCATGGTGGCGCCCAAGGGGCCGGGGCATCTGGTACGGCGACAGTTCGTCGACGGCAAGGGTGTACCGGTGCTTGTCGCCGTCGAGCAGGACGCGAGCGGTGGTGCCTTCCCGCTCGCGCTGTCCTACGCGAAGGGCATCGGCGGTACGCGGGCCGGCGCGATCAGAACCACGTTCACCGAGGAGACCGAGACGGACCTGTTCGGCGAGCAGGCGGTGTTGTGTGGTGGTGCCTCGGCGCTGGTCCAGGTTGGCTTCGAGGTGCTCACGGAGGCCGGCTATTCACCTGAGATCGCATACTTCGAATGCCTGCATGAGCTCAAGCTCATCGTCGACCTGATGTATGAGGGTGGCATCGCCCGCATGCGCTACTCGGTCTCGGACACGGCCGAGTACGGCGACTACTCCCGCGGCCCGCGCGTCATCGACGGCCGCGTCAAGGACGAGATGCGGCGCATCCTGGGCGAGATCCAGAGCGGCGAGTTCGCCCGCGAGTGGATCGCCGAGGACGACGCGGGCCGGCCCAACTTCACCAAGTGGCGCGAGGAGGGCGCGGCCCATCCGATCGAGGAGACCGGCCGGAAGCTGCGCGGCATGATGTCCTGGGTCGACCGCCCCATCACCGAAACCGCCTAGCTCCCCTCTCCTCCCCTCCCCGTCCCCTTCCCGTCGATCTAGGACTTATCCTCGTGAATGGAGATCAACTCGCGAGCATAGGTCCTAGATCGACGGGAAAGGTGCCTGCTGGGCCGGGCCACGCCATACCTGCCTGGCTGCGCGCCCTGCCCGCTTCGGCCGGCGCGCCGTTTTTTGCCCCGGCGATCTGGCTGAATTGACTGAAGAGCCAGTAAAGCTACGGTTAGATGCCATTAGTGCAGGGTAATCAGCGTGCGAGGCGGGAGGCCGGCCACCAGAAGCCGTTCGGCTGGCCCCCGCGACGCCGGGTCGCCTCGCGATGTCGAGCGCCGAGAGCACCGGGGAGTGCATCAGTGGAATCCGCCGCACGCAAGCACTGCCATCCTTGCTGCCCAGATTGCATTGCCCCCGACCAAGGGCGATCCGCCACGCCGGATGCGCGGCCCGCGGAGTTCACCTGTTGACCCCGTCGGGTTCACGGATGGAACGCAACCTCATGGAAACCTTGCGGGCAAGCGCAGCCTCGATATCCGGGCGGCCAGGACAGCCTCAGCCCGACAGCGGGCGGCACCGCCGCACCGACAGCCGGCCGCTCCTCGTGGCCATCGACGCGATGGCCGCCATCATCGCGGTCGGGGTCGCATACCACGGTCGCCTGCTGGGCGTCGTGTTCGCGGCGACCGTCGTGGTTCTGGGAATGCCTGGCCGCAACCGCGCACTCCGGCTCACTCCATCGGCGTTGGATGACGCACCGGCGCTCATGGCGCGTGGGATCGTCATCGCGACCGCGCTGACGGCGCTCGCAGTCGTAGTGCACGGCAGCTCCGCCATCGGCGCGGATCACTCCGGACTGTTCGTGGCGGCGGTGACGTACGGCGCCATCGCCATCGCCGGACGGGCGTATGCGTACGGCGTGCTGCGTCGCTTGCGGGCGTACGGCCGGCTGGCCAGCCCCGCCTTGGTCGTCGGCACGGGGCCTGTCGGCGAGAGGATTGCCCGGAGGTTGATGGAGCATCCCGAGCAGGGGCTCGTGCCCATGGGCTTCGCCGATAGCACCGCGCCGCTACGACCGGACCGGCTGCCAGCTCCGGTACTGGGCGACGTAACGGATCTGCCCGACGTGATCGTGAGACACGGCGTCAGTCACGTCTTCGTCGCGTTCTGCCGAAGGCCCGACGCGGACCTCGTCGACGCGGTACGCGCCTGTTACCGCCTGGACTGCGAAATCTATGTCGTGCCCCGGCTCTACGAGCTCGGCATGGATTACCCTTCGGCCGCCGACCACCTCTGGGGCGTTCCATTGATGCATGTGCGCCAGTCACCGTTTCGCGGTGGTGCGCGGATCATCAAACGGCCGCTGGACATCGCAATTGCGGCGGTTGCCCTCGTCCTGACCGGTCCACTCATGCTTGCCATCGCATTGGCCCTACGGGCGGAGCTGGGCCCGGGTGTGCTGTTCCGGCAGGTCAGAGTCGGCCTGGACGGCCAGCCGTTCGAGATGCTGAAGTTCCGCACACTAAGGCCCGAGCCGGTGGGCGGTCCGTCGGTCTGGAGCGTCGTGGACTCCGACCGGATGGGGCCCTTCGGCCGGTTCCTGCGACGCAGCTCCTTGGACGAGCTCCCGCAGCTGTGGAATGTGCTGCGTGGCCAGATGAGCATCGTCGGCCCGAGGCCCGAGCAGGTTCCGTACGCGAGGCGGTTCGCCCGTCGGTATCGCGGCTATCCCGACCGTTTGCGAGTGCCGGCCGGCGTCACTGGCTGGGCTCAGATCCACGACCTACGCGGTGACACGTCGATCGAGGATCGGGTGCGGTTCGACAACTTCTACATCGAGCATTGGTCGCTCTGGCAGGACGTCAAGATAGTGACCCGGACCGTAGCGTCAGTGTTCGGCATGCGGGGAGGGTGACCCGTGGAGCCCGCGGCCACGCGGCCACGCATTCACGACGACCACGTGACCGGGCCGGTGGCGGCATTCGGGGCGGTGGTACCGCTGCTCCGCGGCGCACGGTCGCTGCTCACGTCACCCGCCACCTACGCCGCGCTGACGGTCCTGCTGGTCTGTGTTCCTACCGACACGGAGAACGTCTCCGCCTCTGTCCACGTCACCCCGGCAGATCTGGGATCGGCGGCGCTCGTGGGTGCGGCCGCGGCTCGTCTCCTCGCCGGAGCCCGATTACCCCGCAGTCCACTCTGGATCGCCATGGCCGCGGCGACGCTCGGCTTCGGCCTTGCCACCGTCGCCTCCCAGGATCCGCCCAACAGTCTTTCCGGTTTTGTGAGATATGCGCAGCTGTTCGCGTTGGTGCCGGTCGCGGTGGTGCTCGCGCTCCGACAACGGCGCGACATCTGGCTGGTATGCGGTGCCGTTGTCGGCGCGGCCATCATCGAAGGAGCGGTCGGCGCCGTGCAGTATCTGAGCGGTACCGGCGCCTCATACCGCGGAGAACACGTCCGCGCGGTCGGCACCTTCGGCGCCCTGGACATCATGGGGATGTCCACCGTGGTCGCCTATGGTCTCGTCGTCGCGTTCGGCCTGGCCATCGCGCTCCGCGGCCGGACAAGGCTCGGCCTGCTGGCGATCGCCGCGTCGCTTGTCGCACCGCTGTTGTTGGCATTGAGCCGTGGCGCCGTGGTCGCGGCTCTGTGCGCCGTCGCCGCCATGCTTATCGCGGTGAGCCCCCGGCTCGCGCTACGGTCGGCGGTCTTCGGCGGAGCCGCGGCGCTCGTACTCATCGGGCTGCTCGGCGGCGCCGGCAACGCGGTCACCTCCCGACTCGGCACAATCGGTTCGTCGGTGACCGCCCCCGATCGGTCGGTCGGGGACAGGTACGACCTGTGGCGGACCGCCGCCGGGATCTGGAGCGATCATCCAGTCACGGGCGTCGGCCTCAAGGAGTTCCCCGCCTACCGGGACTCGTACGCGCCGGTGCGCCTGTCGTCCGGTAGCGACGTGGACGACCCGACATTGGGCTTCCAACGCGAACCCCTGCTCTCGCCGCACAACATGTATCTACTCGTGCTCAGCGAGCAGGGCCTCGTCGGCGAGGTGGCGCTGGGCGGACTCCTGGTGGGCATAGCCGTCGCCACCGTCCGGCGCACGAGGGAAGTGCGCGGCGCGGCCGGACCGCCCGATGGTCGTGTGGGGGACGGCCGGCTGGTCAGCGTCGCCGCGGTCGGCAGCATCACCTGGACCCTGGTGAGCTTCCTCTACAGCGACATAGGTGGCCAGTCCACAGTGCTCATGTCGGTACTACTAGGAGTCTCTATGTGGTGGGCGGTGCGGCCACGCCCCATGGCCGACGCGGGCGGCGCGCGGTGACGAACGATCGACAGACCACCGTCTCGCCCCGCGACGGGCTCATCATGCGGGCCACCGCTGTCGCCGTCGCGCTGACCGTGCTCGGTTCCGTGCTCGGCCTTGGCCGTGACCTCCTGCTGGCCCGGTACTTCGGGGCGACCGGGCAGACGGACGCCTTTCTGGTCGCCTGGACGGTGCCCGAGACGGCCTCCCCCCTACTCATCGAGGGGGCGATGGCGTACCTCATGATCCCGATATTCGTCGTGGCGCTCGGCGGCACCGGTCTCGCGCCCGTCGTGCGATCGACTCTGCCTCGCATCGCCGGTCTGCTCGGGCTCGCGACCGCGGTGATCTGGCTCGCCGCTCCCCTGCTGGTGCGGCTGATGGCACCGGGTCTGGCGGACGCCGCGCTCGCGGTGCGGTGTACCCGTCTCACCGCAGTGACCGTGCTGGCCTTCGGCCTGGCCGGCTACCTGGGCGCCGCGCTGCGGTCGGCGCACGTCTTCGGCTGGCCGTCGTCCATCTATGTCGCCTACAACGTCGGCATCGTGGGCGCGATCGTGCTCCTGCACGAACGGCTCGGTGTGTTGAGCGCGGCCATCGGCGTGGCCGTGGGAAGCGCGTTCATGATCGGCATTCAGCTGCCGAGCTTCTTGAAGCGACTGCGCGTGCGCGCTGGCAGCCCATCGGCGCGCGTTCCCCGAGTGGCGCTGGCCGCCTTCATTCCGATCGCGGTCTTCACCGTGACACGTCAGGCGCAGGTCTTCGTCGAACGCTTTCTTGGTTCGGAGCTCTCGGCGGGAACCATCTCGCATCTCAACTACGCGCAGAAGGTCGCGCAGGTCCCTATGGTGCTGGCCGTCGTGTTCGCCACCGTGACCTTCCCCCTGCTGGCCCGAAGCGTCGCCGACGGCGATCAAGCGGGCACTCGAGCGCGTACCGAATGGGATTTGCGGGTGGTCAGCGCGGCGGTTCTGGTGGCATCCGCGTACCTGATCGCCTTCGCCCGGCCCATCATCCGGGTGCTCTTCGAGCACGGGGCGTTCACCTCACGAGACACGGCCGATACCACGGCCATCATGCGCGTGTACGCATTCGGTCTGCTCGGCCATGCCGCGGTCGGCGTGCTCAGTCGGTCGTACTATTCCGACCGGCGACCAGTCTGGTACCCGGCGCTCGCGATGGCCGCGGGCCTGGCCGTCACCGCTCTGACGAGCGTGGCGCTCCTGCGGGCGTGGCATGGCGTTGCCATCGCGGCTGGCAACGCGGTTGGCATCACCGTGAGCGCGGGGCTCATGCTCTCCGGTCTACGCAACAGGTCCGCGTCGGTCTCTCCGCGAAACATTGGCCTGGCCGTCATCCGCCTAGGCCTGCTCGCGGGCGCCGCCGGCCTCGCCGGCTGGACGCTGGGCCTGCTCATGGTGGATCTACCCGCGTCCGCCGCCGCGATGACCGGCGCGATAGCGGTTGGCGGAACCTTCGTGCTGCTCGGCGCGATGACGGGCGTCGAGGAGATCCGCCGGCTCGGCGTGCTCGTGAGGAGCGCCCGCAATGCCAGGTGAGCTGACGACGGTCCCATTCGTGCTGATGTACCACTCGGTTGGTCGCACGGATGCCGATCCATATCGGATTGCCGTCTCGCCGTCCCGATTCGAGGCGCAGCTGGACTGGGTCGCTCGGCACGGGCGTCGGGGCTGCTCGATGCGCGAGCTTCTCGATGCCCTCGACGGTGGGTCGACGACTGGACTGGTGGGCCTGACCTTTGACGATGGATATGCGGACTTCACGACGCGTGCGTGTCCCGCGCTGCGACGGCACGGGTTCACGGCGACGGTCTTCGTGGTGGCCGGGAGGCTCGGCGGCCACAACGACTGGGACCGACAAGGACCCCGAAGGCCGCTGATGACTGCCGATCAGGTGCGCCACGCGGCCGGTCAGGGCATCGAGATCGGCTCGCACGGCCTGTGTCACCGGCGGCTGTCGACCGCCGGCGCCGACGTGCTCACGGAGGAACTTGAGCGCAGCCGGGAGATCCTTGAGGCGCTTGTCAATCGTCGCGTTCGAGGATTCTGCTATCCCTACGGCGAACTGTCGGACACCTGCGCCACTGCCGCAGAAGCCTCGGGCTACGACTATGCGGTCGCGACGTGGGGGATGGCACGGCGCGACCGGCACGCCCTGCCGCGAACCTATGTCGGCGAGCGGGACCGGGCGTCCAGGCTGCTCGCCAAGCAGATCCGGCACAGGCTCACGTGGGGAGGATCACGTTGAGAGTGCTGCACATCATCACAGGGCTTGCCGCCGGCGGTGCCGAGCAGCAACTTCGACTTCTCGTGCGGAATCAGCGCGGTGTGGCCGAGGTGGCCGCGCTGACCAACATGGGCAGCGTCGCCCAGGCGATCATGGCAGACGGCACGCCCGTGCACGACATTCGCATGCGCGGTAACACCGACGTCGCCGCCCTCCCTCGGCTGGTCGGCATCATCAGAGCCGGCAGTTTCGACGTGGTACACACTCACCTCTACCGAGCGTGCGTATACGGCCGGGTCGCGGCCAGGCTCGCCGGCGTGCGGCACGTTGTGGCCACCGAACACTCGTTGGGCGACGGCGTCATCGAAGGGCGGCCCACGTCGCGCGGGATCCGTGCGCTCTACCTGGCCGCGGAGCGGCTCGGCGACGCCACCATCGCGGTATCGACGACGGTCGCCCGACGGCTGGTGGCGTGGGGCATCCCTCGTCGCCGGGTCGACGTCATCCCGAATGGGCTGGAGGTTGACGACTACCGGTACGACCCGGCGGATCGCGCGCGACTTCGCGCCGGCCTCGGCATCGCCGGCGATCGGTTCGTGGTGGGGACGGTCGGTCGACTGGTGCCCGGCAAGGGGACCGACGTGGCGCTCCGCGCCATCAGGGACCAGCCCGGGGCGACCACGCTGGTTGTTGGCGATGGCCCACAACGGCCGGCGTTGACGAGGCTGGCCAACGCGCTGGGCGTCGACGCGGTCTTCACCGGCGAGTCAGCGGACGTGCCTCGTCTGCTGTCCGCAATGGACGTACTCCTCGCGCCGTCACGGCAGGAGACCTTCAACCTGGCGGTGATCGAGGCCCTCGCGGCCGGGCTTCCGGTTCTCTATTCGTCCTGTCCCGCCCTTGACGATCTTCCGTCTGCCTCGGTTCCGTGGGCCCGACGTCTGCCGGCCGATTCGGACGCGTTCGGACCGGCCGTCGCGGCCGAGGCCCGGATCGGTCCGCGCCGGCTGCCACCCCCGGCCGCGCTGGACGCCTATGCCACGGCCCATGTCGTCGCGCGGATCGAGGCGCTGTATGCGAAGTTGCTCGGCGCGGCGGCGCGTCGAGGCGAAGAACGAGTATCGAGGAGCCGCACATGACCAGCACAACCAATTTCCTGACCCCGTTCGTCCGGCGGTGGTGGCTGGTAGGACTGCTCACGGTCCTCGGTGGTTTGGCCGGCCTGGCGTATGCGCGCCTCACCGACCCGACCTACACCGCGACGGCGTACGTGGCGGTCGTCGCTCGGACACCCGCTGATTCGTCGGCCGTGAGCTACGCGCAGGCGTATGCGCGAATAGTCCACCAGGGCGAGGTGATGAGCGCCGCCGTCGACCGGAGTGGGGGCCAGGCCTCGGCGGGCGAGCTGCGCCGGTGGGTTCGGACGTCGAGCTCTCCGGACGCGCCCATCATCGAGATCACCGGATCGGCGCGCACGGCCGCGCACGCCGCGGACCTGGCCAACCTTGTGGCCGGCGCGCTGGTGAGCACAGCGCAGCGGCAGAGCGAACAGACACGGATGGGCGTCACCGTGCTCAGCGACGCCTCACCGCCGGACGAACCGACGTCGCCGCGTCCCGCTCTCGACGTGGTCGTCGGCGCCGCCGTCGGGTTGCTGGCCGGCGGATTGGCCTTGCTCACCAGATCGGCGACCGCCGACATCGCGCGCGACAGCAGCCCGCCCCCGATCCCAAACGCGAACGACGACCGATCGTCGCCGGTGCGGCCCGGCCATCTTGACGGTTCCGCGGCGTACCGGCCCTCGACGGGCGTCGTGCGATCGCCGGCCCGTCCCGGCACCCGGCCATCGGACTGGACGGGGGCGGTCGGGCCGGACGACCACACGTGGGCCGACCCAGCGAAACCGCGATCGTCATGACCCTTCGCAACAGCACGACCGTCCTGGCTGGACAATCAGCCGATGCGGGCGTGTGGCGAGTCCTGACGTTGCGGGGCGACGGCGCTCTGTCCGCGCACGCCGACGAATGGGACGACCTGCACGGGCGTTGCTCGGCCGCCACGCCGTTCGTATCGCACGCCTGGCTTCATTCCTGGTGGCGATCGTACGGCCGCCGTGGGCGGCTGGTCCTGGTGTTGGTGTGCTTCGGCGACCGTCTCGTCGCTGCCGCGGCCCTCGTGCGGTCGCGACGGGCCGGCCTACCGGTGCTCACTCTCGTCGGTTCCGGGTTATCCGACTTCGGGGACGTGCTGGTCGACGATTCGTACGCGCCGGAGGCGGCGCGCAGGCTCGCGCTGGGTGTCGCGGCCCGGGCGCGGGGCGGCGTCGTTGATCTGTCCGAGCTTCGCCCGACGGCGGCGGCGTGGCGGATGGTCGACGCCTGGCCGGCCCGGACCTGGCGGCTTCCGGCGTCGGCCTGCCTGGAACTACCGGGTCGGCCGATCGAGGAACTGATAACGGCCCTCGCGCGCCACTCGGCACGGGTCCTGCGACGCAAGCTGCGCAAGATCGATTCACAGGGGGTCCAGACGCGGTTGGTGGGCACCGATGAGGCCGCGAACGCGATCGCCGGGCTGCTCCGGCTGCACAGGGAGGAGTGGCGTGGCCGCGGCATGAACCCGGAGCACGGCCAGCCGAGGTTCGCCACGCACCTGATGCGGGCCGCGACCGCCCTGGTGGCGCGCGATCAGGCCGCGCTCCGCGAGTATCGGCTCGACGGTCAACTGGTCGCCGTGGCCCTGACCATGATCGGCCACGACGTCGTGGGCGCCTACCTCTACGGATTCGATCCCGATCTGCGCAGCCGCATCGATGTGTCTATGCTCATGCTTCGGGAGGATCTGGCGCTCACCCATCGGCTCGGCCGAGCAAGTCTCAGCATGCTGCGCGGCGACGAGCCGCATAAGCGGCGGCTGCGACCGACGGTCGTCTACAACCAGAGGGCGCTGCTGGCAGGTCCCGGGCAGGTTACGGCCGGGATGTACGCACTCGCCGTGATTGGCCGCGCTCGGCTGGCTGACAACGTGAAGACGCGCCTGCCGGCGGCGCTCGGGCCCATTCGGAGCATCAGGTCATGGCTACGATCCTGCACGTGACCCAGCCGACCGAGGCTGGCGTCGCGGCCTATGTGACCGCGCTCTGCCGCGACCAGATGCGCCGTGGCTGGAACGTGGTCGTCGCCTGTCCGGACGACGGGCGGATCGTCGGCGATCTCGACCGCGCCGGCGTGCCGCGAATGACGTGGGACGCGACGCGGTCACCGGGAGCCCGGTCCGCTCCGGAGGCAATGCGGCTCGTGCGGCTGCTCGATCGCGTCGGACCGGACGTGTTGCATCTGCATTCGTCGAAGGCCGGTCTCGCGGGCCGGCTGGCCGCGCGGGGCCGCCTACCGACGCTGTTCCAGCCTCATGGCTGGTCATGGCTGGCCGCCTCGCGGGGAACCGTGCGGGCCACCCTTACCTGGGAGCGTCTGGCCGCGCGGTGGACGACGCTCTACGTTTGTGTGGGGGAGGGCGAGGCCCAGCTGGGCGACCAATGTGGAATGCATGGGCGCTACGCGATCGTGCCCAATGGAGTTGACCTGGAGCATTTCCAGCCGGCCGAGGAGCATGACCGACACGACGCCCGGGAGATTCTCGACGTCCCGGGCAAGGCTCCCTTAGCCGTCTGCGTAGGGCGGGTGACGAAGCAGAAGGGACAGGACACGCTGCTCGCTGCCTGGCCTGCCATCCGCGCCCAGCGTCCCGATGCGCTTCTGGCCATCGTGGGCGCGGGAGAACTTCGCGAGCCCCTGCGTCGCGACGCGCCCGCCGGGGTGGTCTTCGCTGGACCCGCCGACGACCCGTGGCCGTGGTATGCCGCCGCCGACGTCGTCGTGCTG
>Ga0184612_10001015_pt1 | contig 13447 bp, 13 predicted proteins | sample PLM3_60_coex_FD_133163 | JGI IMG/M metagenome (GOLD analysis project Ga0184612, IMG submission 133163) | Groundwater sediment microbial communities from an aquifer in East River, Colorado, USA - PLM3_60_coex | ecosystem: Environmental > Terrestrial > Soil > Riparian zone | place: USA: East... | reverse complement strand
TCGCGCATCCTCGGCATGGGGGACATGCTCAGCCTGATCGAGCAGGCCGAGCGGACCTTTGACGTGGAGCAGGCCACGAAGATGGCCGAGCGGATGCGCCGCGGCGGCAAGGACCTCACCCTCGAAGACTTCCTGCATCAGATGGAGCAGGTCCGCAAGCTCGGCTCGATCTCCAAGCTGCTCGGCATGCTGCCCGGCATGGGGGAGATGCGGGAGCAGATCAACGCGATCGACGACCGCGATGTCGACCGGGTGGCGGCCATCATCAAGTCGATGACGCCCGCCGAGCGGGACGATCCACGTATCCTCAACGGCTCGCGCAGGTCTCGCATTGCCCGCGGCGCGGGCGTCACAGTCAGTGAGGTCAACGGCCTGGTGGAGCGTTTCTCCGAGGCTCAGAAGATGATGCGGCAGATGGGCCGCGGGGGCGGCCTGCCTGGGATGCCCGGCTTGCCGGGTATGCCGGGAGGCTTTGGCGGCGGCCCAGGCGGCGGGAAGAGGTCGAAGGGTAAGGCAGGCAAGAAAGGCAAAGCCAAGGCCGGCCGTAGCGGGAATCCGGCGAAGCGCGCACTCGAGGCGCAGGGTCGCGGCGCCGGCGGACCGGCCGCCGGTGGCGCGTCTGCGGCTCCGGGCGCGACCGATCCCTTCGGGCTCGGCGGTACCGGCCTGCCGGCAGGCGACTCGGACGATGCACAGGACTACGAGCTGCCCAAGGAGCTTCGGGACCTCCTTGCCAAGGGAGACCGTTAGTGCCCGACCGGCCGGACGGGCCACCGACCGCCGCGGATGTCTTGCGGATCTCGGGCGTAGCCCTACCGTCTGAGGATCCTCGCGACATCTACGTCGTGGATGGCCGGATCACATACGAGCCGGTCGCGTCGGCGGAAACGGTGGCCGCCGGATGGGTACTTCCGGGTCTGGTCGATGCGCACTGCCATGTCGGGCTCGACACCGGTGGCGCAGTGGACGAAGCCGAGCAGGAACGGCAGGCACTCGCCGACCTCGCGGTCGGCGCGCTCCTGATCAGGGACGCGGGGAGCCCGGCGGACACCCGCTGGATCGATGATCGGGATGACCTGCCCCGCATCGTCAGGGCCGGCCGGCATGTCGCTCGGACCAGGCGGTATCTGCGGAACTACGGCGTGGAGATCGAGCCAGCACAACTGGCTGACGAGGTCGCGGGGCAGGCGGTCCGCGGCGACGGATGGGTGAAGATCGTCGGTGACTGGATCGACCGGGAAGCCGGCGATCTCACACCTTGCTGGCCGGCCGACGTGCTGGGCACCGCGATCGAACGGGCGCACGCTACTGGCGCCCGGGTGACGGTCCATGTTTTCGGCGAACAGGCGGTCGCCGACGCGGTCGCGGCCGGCGTCGACTGCGTGGAGCATGGCACCGGGATATCCGCGGAGGTCATCACGGTGATGGCGGAGCGCGGCATCGGTCTCGTCCCAACGCTGGTCAATATCGCGAATTTCCCGTCGATCGCCGATCAGGCGGCGCGCTTTCCCGCCTACGCGGAACACCTCCGGCGCCTTCACGCCACGTCCTGCCGGCGGGTGGCCGAGGCCTACGAAGCGGGCGTCCCCCTCTACGCCGGCACGGATGCCGGCGGGAGCATCGCGCATGGCCGGATCGTCGACGAGGTGATCGCCCTGCACGAGGCGGGCCTGCCGGCGGAGGTCGCGCTCAGCGCCGCATCCTGGCGAGCTCGGCAGTGGCTCGGGCGAGCCGGCCTCGACGAGGGCGCCGCCGCCGACCTCGTGGTGTACGCCGAGGACCCGCGCCAGAACCTCAAGGTCCTCTACGAACCTCAGCGCATCATCCTGGGCGGCAAGGTCATCCGCTGATCCGCCCAGCGTCCGCGCTGCCCGTGGAGCCGCAGGCTGGCCGGGTCTGGCACAATGGGCGACTGCTGAGCACTCGGCCTGCGCGATCCCTCTCCGCGCCAGCCGGGTCCGCAGAGGCCGGATCGACCTTCCCCACAGGACACGAGCGGCCTCACCACGACCGTCCGGGTCGGACGAGGCATTCGGCGACCGCCGTCTTGCCGCTCCGAGGATACGCCCGGCGATTATCAGACTGGAGTGTTGTACTGCCGTGGCAGTCAAGATCAAACTGAAGCGGATGGGCAAGATCCGCAATCCTCAATATCGCATTGTGGTGGCCGATTCGCGTACCAAGCGTGACGGTCGTGCCATCGAGGAGATCGGGATCTACCAGCCCAAAGAGGAGCCGTCGCTGATCAAGGTCGACTCCGACCGGGCCCAGTATTGGCTCTCCGTCGGCGCGCAGCCGACCGAGCCGGTTCAGGCGTTGCTCAAGGTCACCGGCGACTGGCAGAAGTTCAAGGGCGAGCCGGGGGCCGAGGGCACCCTGCGCACGGCCGCCGCGAAGGTCGACAAGAAGTCGGTGTTCGAGGCCGCGGTCAAGCAGGTGCCTGACGAGCCGAAGGCCGAGGCGACCACCGCCAGGGCCAAGAAGCGCACGAAAGCAGAACCGAAGGCGGCCGCGCCCGCGGCCGAGGCGACGGCGCCAGTGGCTGACGACAGCACTGACCCCGGCAACGCGGAAACCGCAGCAACTAGCACGGACGAGGGCTGAGCCGGTGCTCGAGGAAGCTCTCGAGCACCTCGTCAAAGGGATCGTCGATTACCCTGACGAGGTCCGAGTACGCAGCCGCGATCTGCGTCGTGGCCGCGTGCTCGAGGTTCGGGTGCACCCGGACGACGTTGGCAAGGTCATCGGACGGAATGGGCGCACGGCAACGGCGCTGCGTACGGTCGTCGGCGCTCTCAACGGGGGCCGCGGCGTCCGCATCGACCTGCTAGAGGCCGGTCCCCGCCGCTGATGGGCGGTGCGGGAACCTGATGGAGCTCGTCGTCGGCCGCATCCTCCGCGCCCACGGGATCAAGGGTGAGGCGGTCGTCGAGGTTCGGACCGACGATCCCGCTGGTCGGTTTGCTGCGGGCACGGTCTTCGGCACCGATCCTGCATCCGCAGGCCCGCTGACCGTCAGGTCCGTCCGTCCTCACCGGGGCCGTCTCCTGGTCGGCTTCGCCGAGGTCGCCGACCGCGGTGGCGTCGAGGCGCGGCGCGGAGTCAGGCTGCTCGTCGAGGCTCAGGACGCGGAGCCTACCGATGACGAGGATTACTACGACCAGCAGCTCGTAGGCCTCGCGGTGCTGACAGCGGCGGGTGTCACCGTCGGCACGGTGGCGGAGGTGATGCACCTGCCAGGCCACGACCTTGTTGCTGTCCGCAGCGACGATGCGGCAGACGGCCCCGACGTACTCATCCCGTTCGTTCGGGAGATCGTGTCGGAGATCGACCTGGCCGCCGGCCGGCTCGTGGTGACACCGCCGCCCGGTCTGCTCGATCCCGCCGAGGCCGAGGTTGCCGAGCCCGAAGCAGACCAAGGCCAGTTCGACGATCGGGGATGACGCTATGCGGCTAGACGTCATCACGATCTTTCCCGAGTATCTCTCTCCGCTCGACGTCTCTCTGATCGGGAAGGCGCGGGAGAACGGTGTGCTCGATCTCCACGTACACGACCTGCGGTCCTGGACCATCGACGTCCATCGGACGGTCGACGACACGCCCTACGGCGGCGGCCCGGGCATGGTGATGAAATGCGAGCCGTGGGCAACCGCGCTCGATGATCTGACCAGCGCCGGATCGGGTGTCCCGCCTCGGCTGATAGTGCCGACGCCGAGCGGTCGAAGATTCACTCAGCGGCGCGCGATGGAGCTGGCGGGGGAGCCGTGGTTGATCTTTGCTTGCGGCCGGTACGAGGGCATCGACGCGCGGTTTGTCGACGAGGCTCGCAGCCGGATGGCCGTCGAGGAGCTCTCGATCGGCGACTACGTGCTCGCCGGCGGCGAGGCGGCTGCGCTGGTCATCGTCGAAGCGATCACCCGGCTGCTCCCCGGAGTGCTCGGCAACGCGGACTCCGTTGCCGATGACTCGTTCGCGCCAGGCCAGATGGATGGGCTGCTCGAGGGACCGGTCTACACCAAGCCCGCCGAATGGCGGGGGCGGGTCGTGCCGGCGGTCCTGCTCTCGGGACATCACGCGGCGGTCGAGCGGTGGCGCCGCACCGAGGCCATCAGGAGAACCGCCGAGAACCGCCCTGACTTGATCGAACTGCTCGACTGCGCGGCTTTGGACCCGGCGGATCTGCAGGTTCTCGCCGACCTCGGATGGGAGAACCGGGACGGGCGGCTCGTCCGGGCGACGTGACCGCCGTTTCCGCTGTACCGCACCCATATGGCAAACTAGAGGACCGCTGGGCCCGCAGGGCCCGCTGTGGTGGCGTCTGCCCGCCACCGCCTCTACCGACCTGATCATCATCTCGCGGCACCAATCGGTGCTGCACTGTGCGAGGAAAGCGACTACAACGATGCACACCCTCGATGCCGTTGACGCCGTATCGATGCGTTCGGACATCCCGGACTTCCGGCCCGGCGACACGCTGAAGGTCCACGTCCGCGTCGTCGAGGGCAACCGTTCTCGCATCCAGGTCTTCCAGGGCGTGGTGATCCGCCGGCAGGGCAGCGGGGTGCGCGAGACATTCACCGTCCGCAAGATCAGCTTCGGTGTAGGCGTCGAGCGGACCTTTCCGGTCCACTCACCGGTCATCGACCGCATCGAAGTTGTGACCCGCGGTGACGTGCGCCGGGCCAAGCTTTACTACCTGCGCGACCTGCGCGGCAAGGCCGCAAAGATCAAGGAGCGGCGCGAGACGCCCGCTGGGCGCTGAGTCCGCCGGCCCGGATCGGCTTCCCCATTTCGACGGCTGTGTCGATCCCTATGGGACGTTTCCCCCGTGCTGTGCTGATGTCCGCCGCGGCGCCCGTGCCAGGCAGTTTCGCGGGTTAGGCTCAGCACCGATGGACGACCAAGAAGCCGCGCCAGAGCAGCCTGCGGCAGCTCAGACTCCGCCCGCGCCAGAGCCCGCGGAGACAGAGGCGACCTCGCCAGATCCGCAAGATTCGGATGCCCCCCGCAAGCGGCGATCTTTCCTACGTGAGCTGCCCTTCCTCATCGGGACCGCACTCGTTCTCGCGCTGCTGCTCAAGGTCTTCATCGTCCAGACCTTCTACATCCCGTCCAGCTCCATGGAAGACACACTGCGCATCGACGATCGGGTCCTGGTCAACAAGGTGGTTTACCACCTGCGTGATATCAAGCGTGGCGAAGTCGTGGTCTTCAACGGCGCGAACTCCTTCGACGAGTCGCAGCGGATCACGAAGCCCGAGGGTGCGGTCACGGCGGCATTCGCGGGCGTTGCCGGGTTCTTCGGTGCCCAGGGCGGCGAGCGCGACTACATCAAGCGAGTGATCGGCCTGCCGGGCGACCGCGTCAGATGCTGCGACGAGCGGGGCCGGATCACGGTCAACGGCGTCGCGCTCGATGAGGGCGCTTATCTGTATCCGGGAGACAGACCTTCCCTCGAGACGTTCGACATCGTGGTACCCGAGGGAAGGCTATGGATGATGGGCGATCACAGGACGGTCTCGCAGGACAGCCGCTCGCATCTCGGCGAGCCGGGCGGCGGCACGGTGCCCATCGACAAGGTGATCGGCAAGGCGTTTGTCGTCGTATGGCCATTCGGTCACTGGCAGAGTCTGCCGATTCCCGACACCTTCAAGCAGCCGGCCATCGACGCCAATGCCGGCCGAGGCTGACGGTGGAGCGGGGCACCCCACCGTTCGGGCGAGGCGATACGGCCGGAGAGGTCCATCGGCCCGCCGACCGCGCCGCATCAGAACTCAACGGTTACCAGCAGCTCGCAGGTACCAACAGCGAGCAGCCTTCGACAGACTTCAGCACCCTCAACCCGGCGCCGGCTGAGCCTGCCCTCAATGAGAGTCCCCAGCCGGTCCTCGGGCCTCGAATGGCGGCCAAGGCGGGCGCCCGAGCCGCCGCAGAGGCGCAAGCCCAAGCGCAGCCACCGGTGGGCGAAAGCGCGCGGCAACCCGAGGGCGTGTCCGGTTCCGTTCCTCCACCTCTGCATCAGCCAACCCCGCCCCTCGCACCTGCGGGGATGCCGAAACGGGGCAAGCGCAGGCGGCGGCACGCAAAGAGGCGAGGCGACGGCGCCGCGCTCGTGCGCGAGCTTCCCGTCCTCATCGGCGTCGCGCTTATCCTTGCCCTGCTGATCAAGACATTTCTGGTTCAGGCGTTCTACATCCCGTCGGACTCGATGGAGAACACGCTCCAGGTCGGCGACCGCGTTCTTGTCAATAAGCTGGGCAGCTACTTTGGCAGCGTCGACCGCGGCCAGGTCGTCGTCTTCAAAGATCCCGGAGGTTGGCTCGGGAGTGACGAAGGCGGATCGGATGGGAACCCGTTCTTGCACGGCATCAAGAGCGTCTTCGTCTTCGTTGGGTTGCTCCCCTCGGACAACGAAAGGGATCTGATCAAGCGGGTGATCGGGGTCCCCGGCGATCGAGTCAAGTGCTGCGACGGGAAGGGGCGCATCACCGTCAACGGGGTTGCCTTGGACGAGAGCTACGTCTTCCCTGGCAACACCCCGTCCGACTCCACCTTCGACATCACTGTCCCCGACGGTCGATTGTGGGTGATGGGGGACCATCGCGCGGTCTCCGCCGATTCACGACTGCACATGGGCAACCCAGGCGGTGGGACCATCCCGGCCGACAACGTGATCGGCCGTGCTTTCGTGATCGTTTGGCCGTTGGGGCGGGCAGCCACCTTGCCCGTGCCCGACACCTACCATCAGAAGGCACTCGCCGCGTCAGGGGCGGGCGCGCCACTGGGGCTGGTGGCAAGCCTCGGCGCGGGATCTCCACTGCTCCTCGGCCTCAGCGTCGCGATCCCGCTGTCCGCCTACCGCCTCCGTCGGCGCTCCCCGCGGTTCCTCAGGCGCGGTAACAAGATCCAAGAGCCGTTCGGGCATCCGTACTGAGTGCCCGCTCGGGCCGATGTCGAGCAGGTTGGTGGGCCAACCCGCTGGCACCTGCGCGGCTTCTCGCGCAAACTGGGTAGTACTGCGCCACTGGGTGCTGAAAACTGACCGCGACGAGCGACCATTGGGGGCGCCTCGTGCCTAGCGACCTCGTACTGCCCGACCTGGTCCCCGTGCTGTCGCGCGGCAAGCACAGGAATCCACGTAAGGGCGCCTGCTTCATGGAGCTTGCGTCCTATCTTGCCGGCGAGCGGTGGTCTGACCACCCAAGGTGCACGCACCCCTTGCTCGCCGCACTCGCCCGCGGCGTCAACGACCTCACCTCCGATGCCGGCCGTGCGAAGCTGGCCGAGCTGATCCCATCCGTGATCGGTCTCACCGGGGACGACGTGAGAATCGACGCCCGCATCGCGCTGCGCGCCGCGACGACAGCGCTGCCGGTCGCCGCCGAGGAACGCCAGCGCATCTTGGCGATCTCCGTTCTGGTGGCGGAGCGCTTGCTCGCCTCCGTCGAGGGGCGCCCCGCGGGTTCGCTCGAGGAGCGGAGCAGGTGGGCGCTGGCTCAGGCGCCGATGGCGGCCAAGTGGGCGCGCCGATACACCCGCGAGGTACCGCCATCGCCGAAGGGGTTCCGCAGGTACGCCGCCCCGACAACAGTCCGCAACGCGGTCGAAGGCATTGCCCGCGCATGCATACCTGACCCCGACGAGCTGCTGCGCGAGGTGCTCGCGAGCTCGATCGTGGAGTGTCGGGAGATCATCGGCGAGGTGCCCAACACCGAGGCGCGCACGACAACCGGGCCGGATCAGTGGGTTGCTGCCTGTGAGCTGACCCGAACTGGCAGCCGCTGATCCGCTAGGAACATACGCGCTGACCCCAGCCGGGCGGTGGGCCGCTCGTGAGAAATGACCGGCCAATTCTGTGGTGCTTGGCTCCGTTGGCTGGGGCATGTGCGCAAGGATTAGGCCGTGGGTGAGCTTCCGAAGCGTGCGACGATCAGGCGAGATGCCGGTTTGTACGGATATGAGCGGGCACTCACCCGTGCCGGGTTGGCGCCGGTCGCCGGCGCCGACGAGGCGGGGCGAGGCGCCTGCGCCGGGCCGTTGGTCGTCGGCGCCTGTGTCCTGCCAGAGGGCAAGAAGGGTCACGTGCCTGGGTTGGCCGACTCGAAACTCCTTGTCCCCGCCACCAGGGAGAAGGTTTACGACCGCATCATGGACCGGGCGCTCGCCTGGTCAGTAGTGATCATTCCTGCCGCCGAGATCGATCGTGTCGGGCTCCACGTGTGCAATGTCGCCGGGATGCGGCGGGCATTCGCGCAGCTGAGCGTTTGGCCCGCCTATGTACTCACCGACGGGTTCCCCGTCGCCGGGATTGGGGTGCCCGGCCTGGCAGTCTGGAAGGGCGACCGGGTGACCGCCTGTATCGCGGCTGCATCGGTGATCGCGAAGGTCACCCGAGACCGGATCATGTGTGAGCTGGACGAGAAGTATTCGAGGTATGACTTCGCGGGCCACAAGGGGTACGTGACGCCCGAGCACAACGCCGCCCTCCTCAGCCATGGGCCATGCGCGGAGCATCGCCGCCGGTTCATCAATGTCAGGAGGGCGGCATCAGCGGTCGGTCTGGTGGAGAATATGCCCCAGGGGCTGGAAGCTGGAGATGACCTGGACATGATCGAGGAGGATGCCGAAGAGATCCGCTTCCAGATCGCATGAGCAGCGCGTCATCGGCACGAGCAGGACAGACGACGAGGTGAGACGTGAGCGCGGAAGATCTCGAAAAGTACGAGACCGAGATGGAGCTCCAGCTCTACAAGGAGTATCGCGACGTCGTCGGCCTGTTTTCTTATGTCGTCGAGACCGACCGCCGCTTCTATCTCACCAACCACGTCGACCTGCATGTACGCAACGAGGGCGGCGAGGTCTACTTCGAGGTGACCATGTCCGACGCCTGGGTCTGGGATATGTACCGCCCGGCGCGCTTCGTGAAGAACGTCAAGGTCGTAACGTTCAAGGACGTGAATGTCGAGGAGCTGGCCAAGAGCGACCTCGAGGTTCCGCACGATCGGCCGGGGTTCGGCAGTTAGCCAGCGCCGTTAGCCTGCTTCATCACCGCTCCATCATCGGCTCGTACACAGGGTCCAGAAAAACACGCGCTCCATCCACAGCAGCTCGGTTGGCGCTAGCCCTCGCCTTGCTCCGGGCGGCACGGTCAGTGCCAGGAGGTGGAGCCGGTGCGGGCCAAGGACGCGCTTGGACGACATGGCGAGGAGGTGGCGGCGAGACATCTCGCGGCGGCGGGGTTGGTCATTCTGGATCGCAACTGGCGCTGTGCTGCCGGTGAGATCGACATCGTCGCCGCCGACGGCGATGCGCTCGTCATCTGCGAGGTAAAGACCCGCCGCGGCACGGCGTGTGGCGGCCCGCTCGAGGCGGTCACCGCGAGTAAGGTCCGCCGGTTGCGCTCACTGGCGTTGCATTGGCTCGCCAGTCGCGGCATGCATCCGGCACAGATCCGGTTCGACGTCGTCGGCGTCCTCCAGCCGGCGCGCGGCAACGCCGAGGTCACGCACGTCAAGGGCGTGATCTAGATGGCCGGGGTCTCCGATGCACGCTATGTCAAGACCGTGATCTAGATGGGCCTCGCGCGCAGCTGGTCAGTGAGCCTGCACGGGTTGGAGGGCTCCCTCGTCGAGGTCGAGGCCGACGTCTCTTCCGGACTGCCCGCGTTCGTCCTCATCGGGCTTCCCGACACCGCGCTGATTGAGGCGCGCGATCGCGTGCGGGCTGCCATCGTCAACAGTGGTGAGCCATGGCCGCCAGGGCGCTTGACGGTCTCGCTGTCGCCGGCCTCTCTGCACAAGCGAGGCAGCTCCTTCGATCTGGCCATGGCCTGCGCGATCATCGCCGCGAACGGACTGCTTCCCGTCGACGCGCTCCATGATGTGGTGCTCCTCGGCGAGCTCGGTCTCGACGGCCGGATCAGAGCAGTGCGAGGCGTGCTGCCTGCGGTGCTGGCCGCGGCGCGCAGCGGGATGCGGCGAGTGGTCGTCCCCGCGCTCAACCGCGCCGAGGCCGCGCTCGTCCCCGGCGTCGACGTCGTGGCGGCGCCCTCGCTCCCGCACCTGATAGCCGCACTCCGCGGTCAGCTGGCAGGGGACGAGCTGGCCGATGCCGTCGAGGAGGCCCACCGTGCCAGCAGGGAGGCCGACGTCCAGAGCAATGCCGATCCCGGCAGATCGCCGGACGCACGGCAACGGGCGGACATGAGCGACGTGGTGGGGCAGCACGAGGCGCGGCAGGCGATCGAGATCTGCGCGGCAGGCGGTCACCACCTGTTCCTGTACGGACCACCAGGGGTGGGCAAGACGATGCTGGCCGAGCGATTGCCCGGACTTCTGCCGCCCTTAGATCGGCAGGCAGCACTGGAGGTGACGGCGATCCATTCGCTAGCCGGCGCGCTACCGCCCAACCAGCCGCTCTGCTCGCAGCGGCCCTTCCAGCATCCGCATCACACGGCGACGGTTGCTGCGATGGTCGGAGGCGGCTCCGGCCTGGTCCGTCCAGGCGCCGCCAGCCTCGCCCACCACGGCGTACTTTTCCTGGACGAGGCACCGGAGTTCAGCCCGACCGTTCTCGACGCCTTGCGCCAGCCGCTGGAGTGCGGTGAGGTCGTCATCGCCAGGGCGAAGGGCATCTTCAGCTTCCCGGCCAGATTCCAGCTCGTCCTCGCGGCGAATCCATGCCCATGCGGGCTCGCCGGGGCCGCCGACGTCGCATGCACATGCACACCGACCACACGGCGGCGCTATCTCGCGCGGCTTTCCGGTCCGCTGCTCGACCGGGTCGACCTTCGGGTCAGGCTCGACCGGGTTGGTCGCGGCGGGGTTCTCATCGATGGCGGGTCGGCCGAGCCCACGGCCGTCGTCGCTTCCCGGGTCGAGCAGGCGAGGGAACGCACGAGCTGGCGGTTACGCGACCTCCCATGGCAGTCCAATGCAGAGATACCGGGTCCGCTGCTGCGCACAATGCTGCGACCCGAGCCCGATGCGCTCGCCATCCTCGAGCGACCGGTGACGACCGGGACCTTGACGGCTCGCGGCCTCGACCGAGTGCTTCGAGTTGCGTGGACGCTCGCCGATCTGGCCGGCAGGGATCGTCCCAACCGCGGCGACACGTCCACCGCGCTGGCACTGCGCAGTGGTGCCCCGCAGGAGGTTGCGGCGTGAGCAAGTCCGAGCATGGACGTCCTTCCAGCGAGCGATTGGCTCATGGAGCAGATCGACCGGCTCCCCCAAAACGGGAGGTCCGGTGTCAGGACAGCGACCGGCTGGCGCGGGCTGCGCTCAGCAGGCTCGTTGAGCCGCCTGATGCCGAGATGTGGCGCCTGCTGCAGGGGAGGAGCGCGGCCGAGGTGCTCGCTGCGCTCAAGGCCGGCGCCCTGGTGTCGCCCCGAGCGCGGCACTGGTCGGCGAGATTGAGCAAGCTGGACGTGGAGGCTGACGTTCGTGCGGCCGAGGCCGTCGGCGCGCGGCTCGTATGCCCGGATGACCGGGAATGGCCGGCGCCGTTAGCCGATCTTGGCGACGGAGAACCGATCGCGCTCTGGGTGCGCGGCTCGGCTGACCTCGCCAAAAGCACTGCGCGGTCAGTCGCCGTGGTGGGCGCTCGCGCCTGCACTGCATATGGCGGCAGCATCGCGGCCGAGCTTGCTGCGTCGCTTGCCGAGCGTGGCTGGACTGTCGTCTCAGGCGGCGCCTACGGGGTGGACGCCGCGGCGCATCGGGGTGCTCTTGCCGTGGGCGGCGCCACGATGGCTGTGCTGGCGTGTGGGGCGGATCAGCTCTACCCGCCGGGAAATTCGCGCTTGCTCGAACGCATCGCTGAGGAGGGCTTGCTGGTCAGCGAGCTACCACCAGGAGACCACCCGACGCGAGTGCGGTTTCTCATCAGGAATCGTCTGATTGCTGCCTTGGTGGCCGGCACAGTCGTTGTCGAGGCTTCGATACGCAGTGGTGCGCTGTCGACCGCACATCATTCGCTGCGGCTGGGTCGACCGACGATGGGCGTGCCTGGTCCGGTGACCTCGGCCATGTCTGCTGGAATCCACCATGCGATCCGCGAATTCGGCATGCTGCTCGTAACCAACGCGGGCGAAGTGGTCGACGTGGTCGGCGAGATCGGCGCGGACCTCGCACCGTGGCCGCAGGGCGAAGTGAAGCGGTCTGACGGTCTGCCCGCCCAAACCGCGCGCGTGCTGGAGGCGGTACCGCCACCGCCACACCGACCAGCCGCGACCGACGCCGTCGTGATCTCTGCCGGCCTCGCGGGACAGACCGTCGTCTCTGCCCTCGGCCATCTGCTCGCCGAGGGGTTTGTCGAGCGGATCGGCGGCGGCTGGCGTCGCATCGGCACAGCCGGATAGCCACCGCCCGCGCTCTTGGTCGAAGCAGGTAGCAGGCGCCGGCAGGCATTGGACGCTTACTACTGGCCTTGACGGCCAGGGTGCTTGACCGCGCCCGCCTGGCAGGTCAGCGTGGGCTTTGTGACTGTGGCTCGGGCCCCAGACAGCGTCCCTCCCCCGCAGCCGCCGGCGCTCGGCCAGAGCACGGACGCTCAGGCCGAGGTAGGCGAGGTTGGGCGGACCGATCCGGTGACGTTTGGATCGACCGCACTGGCTGAGGCGATCGCGGCCTTTGCCACGCACCTGTCCGGCGAGCGTGGCTTGTCGCCACATACGGTGCGCGCCTACGTCGGTGATATCACCGATCTTGCAGAGCATGCTGCCCGGCTCCGCATCACCAATCCGGACAGGATCGATCTTCCAGCTCTCCGTAGCTGGCTGGCCAAGGGCGCAAGTACTGGCCGATCCCGCGCCACGCTTGCTCGCCGGGCCGCTGCCGTCCGCACATTCACCCGGTTTCTCGTTCGGACCGGGCGGACGGCCGTGGATCATGGAGCCGCGCTTGGAACCCCGCGCGCCGGGCGCCGCCTGCCCGCGGTACTGCGGCAGGACCAAGCTGCAGCGCTTCTCGACACCGAAGCCGGCCGCGCTGCCGGCGGCGAGGCGGTGGAGCTGCGCGATCACGCCCTTCTCGAGCTTCTTTACGCCACGGGTATCAGGGTCGGCGAGATGTGCGGCCTCGACATCGATGATCTCGAGGTGGACCGCCAGGTTCTTCGGGTGTTCGGCAAAGGCAACAAGGAGCGGGTCGTGCCGCTCGGGCTGCCTGCCCTCCGTGCCACGACCGCATGGATCGAGCGCGGCCGGCCGGCGCTTGTCTGCGAACGCTCGGGGGCTGCGCTCTTCCTCGGCGAACGGGAGCGACGGATCGATCCGCGGATCGTCCGCGGTCTGGTGCACAGCAGGCTCGCCGATCTAGCAGGTGCTCCCAATATCGGTCCGCACGGCCTGCGCCACTCCGCGGCGACTCACCTGCTGGAGGGTGGCGCTGATCTGCGCACCGTCCAAGAGTTTCTTGGCCACGCTAGGCTCGCGACCACGCAGGTT
>Ga0184612_10001014_pt1 | contig 13451 bp, 11 predicted proteins | sample PLM3_60_coex_FD_133163 | JGI IMG/M metagenome (GOLD analysis project Ga0184612, IMG submission 133163) | Groundwater sediment microbial communities from an aquifer in East River, Colorado, USA - PLM3_60_coex | ecosystem: Environmental > Terrestrial > Soil > Riparian zone | place: USA: East... | reverse complement strand
GACGAAGGTCTCGCGGTGCGGGACCAGCAGTTCCCGGATCTTCTTCCCCATGGCCTTGCGCAGGCCGTCGGCCTCGCCCATCGAGTAGCCGGCCATGCGGTTGGCGATCTGCATGACCTGCTCCTGGTACACGATGATCCCGTAGGTGTTCTGCAGGACCTCCTCGAGGTCCTGATGCGGGTACGTCACCGGCTTTCGGCCGTGCTTGCGCTCCGCGTACTCGGAGTGCTGGCCCATCGACAGTAACCCCGGCCGATACAGGGCCACGAGGGCCATGAGGTCCTCGAACCTGTCCGGCAGCAAGAGATGGATCAGCTGGCGCATACCCGGGCTCTCCAGCTGGAAGACGCCGGTGGTGTCGCCTCGGCGGAGCATCGCGTACGCGGCCTGGTCGTCGAGGGGCACGTGGTCGATGTCGAGCTCGACGCCCGTCCGCCGAAGGAGGGCCAGCGTGTCCTCGATCACCGAGAGGGTCCGAAGGCCGAGGAAGTCCATCTTCAGCAGTCCGAGCTTCTCCACCCCGTGCATGTCGAACTGGGTGACGATGCGCCGACTGTCGTCGCGTGAGTCCTTCGACAGCTTGAGCGGCAGGTAGTTCACCAGGGGGGCGTCTCCGATCACTACCCCGGCTGCATGGACCGAGTCCTCTCGGCGAAGGCCCTCGAGCGCCCTGGCCGTGTCGACGATCTCCTTGGCCTCGGGCTCCTTGTCGTACGCCTCCTTGAGCTCCGGCGAGTGCTCGATGGCGACGTCGATCGGGTGCTCGCGGCCCAGGACCGCGGGGGGATACATCTTGCACAGGCGGTCGCCGACCGAAGCCGGGAACCCGAGCACGCGTGCGGCGTCTCGGATCCCCTGCTTCCCCTTGATGGTCTGGAACGTGATGATCTGGGCGACGTGGTCGGAGCCGTACTTCTGGGCCACGTACCGGATCACCTCGTCCCGCCGACGCTCGTCGAAGTCCATGTCGATGTCGGGAAGCTGCTTGCGCTCGGGGTTCAGGAACCGCTCGAAGATCAGCCCGTACCGGAGAGGGTCCAGGTCGGTGATGCGCAGCGAGTACGAGACGACGGAGCCCGCCGCCGAGCCCCGGCCCGGCCCCACCCGGATCCCGTTCTCTCGCGAGAACCGGATCAGATCCCACACGATCAGGAAGTAGCCGGCGAACCCCATCCGGCCGATGACGTCGAGCTCGTGGTCGATCCGGGCCCGGACATCCGTCCCCAAGTCGCCGTAGCGTTGCCTGGCGCCTTCGTCGACCAGCCGCCGGAGGTACGCATCATGGTCCATGCCCGCCGGCGACTCGAACCTCGGGAGGTGGAGATCGCCATACGACAGCTCCAGCTCGCACATCTCGGCGATACGCAAGGTGTTGTCGCAGGCCTCGGGAAGGTCCCGGAACACCTCCCGCATCTCCTCGGCGGACTTCATGTAGAACTGATCGGAGTCGAAGCGCAGGCGGTTCGTGTCGGTCTGTACCTTCTGCTGCTGGATGCACAGCAGGACGTCGTGGGGCTTCGCGTCCTCCCGCACCGTGTAGTGGAGGTCGTTCGTAGCCACGAGCGGGATCCCCGTCGTTCGGGAAAGCTCCACCAGCTTGGTCAGCACGGTCCGTTGCTCGGCCAGCCCGTGGTCCTGGACCTCGAGGAAGAAGTTCCCCTCCCCGAACAGGTCCCGGTAGGACGCCGCCACACCCGCGGCCTTCGCGTCCTGGCCACCGACGAGCAGCCGAGCCACCTCCGAGGCCAGGCATCCCGAGAGACCGATGAGGCCGCGGGACCGTTCCGCCAGCAGCTCCTTGTCGATCCGGGGCCGGTGGTAGAACCCCTCGAGGTGGGCGTCGGTGACCAGCCGGAGGAGGTTTCGATAGCCAGCGTCGTCGCGGGCCAGGATCGTGAGGTGCCGGTACTTCTCCTCGCTCTCACCGGGCGTGCGGTCGAACCGCGATCCCGGCGCGACGTAGGCCTCGACGCCCACGATGGGGGTGACCCCGGCCGCTCGGCCTACCTCGTAGAACTCGAGCGCTCCGAACATCGACCCGTGATCGGTCACCGCCAGGGCCGGCATCCGGAACTCCCGAGCCCGCTCGAACAGGGCGCCGATCCGCGATGCCCCGTCGAGCAGCGAGTACTCGGTATGCGTGTGCAGGTGGACGAAGCTACGAGCCGCCATGCTCCCCTCGCCACCTCGTCGACGGAACGGCCGGGCGCCGTGTGGACAACGTGTGCATTCGCTGTTGAGAACTTACAGACTTGTAATTCGCCGCCCGCCAACTCTATACTCCCGAGACCCGCTGTCAAACGTCGAGGTGGTCGGCCTGAGGCTCTCGTACAGCAGCATCTCGACCTACGAGACATGCCCCGCCAAGTTCAAATTCCAGTACGAGGACAAGGTGCCGACGGCGTCCTCGCCCGCCCTGTCCTTCGGCGACTCACTGCATCAGGCGCTCCACCGATTCCACAGCCGGCCGGTTCCCGTAGCCCCGTCGCTCCCCGAGCTCCAGGAGATGCTCGACATGGTCTGGGTCCGCGACGGCTTCACCACCGAGTCCGAGGAGCACACGTACCTCGAGCACGGTCGTCAGGTGCTCGAGCAATACCACAGAGAAAACGCCGAGCGCTACCGGATCCCCGCGGCACTCGAGTTCCGGTTCCGGATCGATGTGGAGGGCGTCCAGATCGCCGGCACCATCGACCGGATGGACCGCATCCCCGGAAGCGGGTACGAGATCATCGACTACAAGACCAGCCGCAGGCTTCCGCCGCAGTCTGCCATCGACCGCGACCTGCAGCTGTCGATGTACCACCTGGCGGCGAAGGAGGTCTGGGGCATCGAGCCGGAGCGGCTGACCCTCTACTACCTGTTGCCGGGGCAACGGATGACCACCACCCGATCCGCCGCCGACGTGGACGACCTCCGGCGGCGGATCGCCACTGTGGCCGAGCGGATCGAGGCCGGCAAGTTCGAGCCGCATCAGAATCCCCTGTGCGACTGGTGCGAGTACCAGCGTCTCTGCCCACTGTTCCGGCACCAGTACGAGAAACAGGAGGGCGACCCCGCCCCCCGGATGAGCGAGATCGTCGACGAGTGGATCTCGCTCAAGCGCCAGGGCCGGCAGGTCTACCGGCGCATCGACGAGCTGGCCGCGCTGATCAACGCGTTCTGCGACGAACACGGCTACGGACGGCTGTTCGGCTCGGACGGTGCGGCGGTGGATCGCAGGCCCCAGCACGTGACCGCTCCCGACGAGGAGAAGCTCCAGGGGATCCTCGAGCCACTAGGTCTGTGGGAGCGGGTCCGGTCGGTCGATCCCAAGAAGATCTCCGACCTCATCGAGTCGCGATCGCTCCCCCCCGACGTGGAGGACGCCATCCTGGCTTCCCGGGAGGAGGTGCGAACGCAGCACGCGCTGTACCTGAAGGAACCTGCCCGGGTGGGCAGATGAGCCGGCGGGTCAGCCCTCTCCCCCGACCCGCCGGAGGGCCAGGATGAGGTCCGGTGGCAGGGGATCCTCCACCTCGATCCGCTCGCCTGTGAGCGGATGGTCGAACGAGAGCCTCCATGAATGGAGGAACGGCCGGGTCAGTCCGAGGCGCTTCGCATCGTCCCCTCCCCCGCCGTAGGCCCGGTCGCCCAGGACCGGGTGGCCCACCGCGGACAGGTGGACCCGGATCTGGTGGGTCCGTCCGGTCGTGGGCGCGCCCTCGAGGAGCGTGGCACGGTCGAACCGCTGGCGGACCTCGAAGCGCGTCTCGGACTCCCTCCCCGTCACCGCCCGCACCCGGATCCGCGATCCCACCCGCCCCAGCGGCGCGTCCACCGCGAACCGCTCGTGCGCCACCGCGCCGCGGACGAGCGCCAGGTACCGACGGTCCACCTCGTGGCGCCGGAGCTTCGCCGTCAGCGCATGATGGGCTTGGTCGGTGGAGGCAACGATCAGCAAACCCGAGGTCCCGGCGTCCAGGCGATGCACGATCCCGGGGCGCAACGGCCCCCCGGCCGAAGAGAGCGGGACCCCCATCCCGATGAGGCGGTTGACCAACGTTCCGGTGAGCCGGCCCACCGTGGGGTGCGTGGGCAGCCCGGCCGGCTTGCTCACGATCAGGAGGGAGGGGTCACGATACGGGACCTCGACGGGCGGGCCTTCGGGCGGCACGTCGCCCATCCCGGCCAGGTCCACGGACACTCGCTCGCCGCCCGCGAGCCGATGCGACTTCGCCCGAAGGGCGCCGTCCACCAGGACCCGACCCCCGGCGATGGCTCGCTGTGCGTCGGCCCGGGTCAGCGAGAGGCGGTCGGCGACCACAGCGTCCAGCCGGCCCGCGGTCGCCTCGAACTCGTCGGCCACCTCACGCCTCCCGCTCCCGGCGGATGCCTCCCATGGCCAGGAGGACTGCGCCGATCACGATGGCCGAGTCGGCCACGTTGAACACCGGCCAGACGTGGAAGTCGATGAAGTCCACCACACGTCCCGACAGGAGGCCGTCGCCCCTCACCGCGCGATCGGTCAGGTTGCCGAACGCACCACCGAGGATGAGGCCGAGCGCCACTGCGGTGGCGCCGTTCCGGAGCCGGAACGATGAGGCGACGATCGCCCCCGCCACGAGGATGGTGGCCGCAACGAACACCCACGGCGCGCTCTGCCCCAGGCCGAAAGCCCCTCCGGAATTCGTCGTGTAGTTGAGCTGGAGCACATCGGGGATGACGGTCACCGGGGGCCGCCCAGCCAGGGCGCGCTCCGCCCACAGCTTGGTGAAGCGATCGAGCAGATAGGTCAGGCCCGCGGTGGCGTAGAGCCAGGCGGCCAGACGCCGCGCCCCGGTCACGGCCGTCCCGCTATCTGGAGCGTGCCTGGGCTTGGGCGTCCTTGATGCAGAGGTCCGCGTACGGCAGCGCCTTCAGCCGGGCCTTCTCGATGGGCTTACCGCACCTGGAGCAGATGCCGTAGGTGCCCTCGTCCATCCTGGCCAGGGCCCGGTCGATCTTGCTGAGCAGGTCCCGCACGTTGTTCTCGATCGACAGGTCCCGCTCCCGCTCGAAGGTGAACGTCCCTGCATCGGCGTTCTCGTCGTCGAAGGAAACCTCCCCCGACATGTCCGACTGCGAGGTGGCGAAGGTCGCCTCCTCGATAGTTGACAGCTGTACCTGCAGTTGCTCCTTCTCTTCCACAAGCCGTTCGCGCAGGTCATCGAGCTCTTTCTTTGTGAAGGCGGTCTTCGCAGCCATGGGACAGGGACGGTAACACCGCCCGATGCGACCGACAAACACGGGGCCGACGTTGTACGACAGGGCATCGCCGCCGCGAGCCGGCCGGTTCGCGCCCGGCGGTTTTCCCGCGTCCGTGACCTCGATGCCTCCGGCATGTAGCATGGCCCGCGACAAGCGTTGACGGGAACGAGTAAGGAGCGGAAAGCCGAGGCAGGCGCGAGCCGGGGAGGTGGAAGCCCGGCGCCCAGTTCCTTCCATCATCGTCCCGAAGCGGCCGCCGAGAGGTGCGGCAACGCGGGATGGTACCGCGGGGCTTTCGCCTCGTCCCTGCACGGGACGAGGCGTTTCGTTTGTCGGGAGGTGCGAGTGGTGCGGTTCGAGCCGGTCGATCCGAGGGTGAGCTTCCCCGAACTCGAGCGACGCATCCTGCGGTTCTGGGACCAGGCGGGCATCTTTGCCAAGAGCCTGCGAGCCAGACAAAGCGCCCCCGAGTGGGTCTTCTACGAGGGCCCGCCCACGGCGAACGGCAAGCCGGGGATCCACCACACGGAGGCCCGGGCGTTCAAGGACCTCTACCCCCGGTACAAGACGATGACCGGCCACTCCGTCGGGCGAAAGGCGGGGTGGGACTGCCATGGCCTGCCGGTCGAGCTCGAAGTGGAGAAGGAGATCGGCACCCGGACGAAACGAGACATCGAGGCGTTCGGCATCGCGGAGTTCAACCGACTGTGCCGCGAGTCGGTCACGCGATACGTCGACGACTGGGAGCGATTCACCGAGCGGCTGGGGTTCTGGATCGACACCTCTGACGCCTACTGGACCATGGACACCGAGTACATCGAGAGCGTCTGGTGGTCGCTCAAGGAACTGCACGGGCAGGGGCTGCTGTTCGAGGCCGACCGGGTCACCGCGTACTGCCCTCGATGCGGCACGCCGCTATCCGATGCCGAGGTCGCGATGGGCTACGAGCAAGTCGAGGACCCGAGCGTGTACGTGAAGTTCAGGATCGAGGAGGCCACCGATCCGTCCCTCATCGGAGCGTCGATGCTCGGATGGACGACCACGCCGTGGACGCTGATCTCTAACACCGGGGTTGCGGTCAAGCCCGATGCCGCGTACGTCGAACTCGACGCCGCCGGGGACCGGCTGATCCTGGCCGAGGCGGCATTCGGTGCGCTCGCGGGTGATCCCGGCTGGGCCACCGTGGCCCGCGACTGGAGCGTCACCCGGACACTCCTCGGCGAGCGTCTGGTGGGTTCGCTGTACGACCCGCTGTACCCCAACGTCGAAGGCGCGCACCGGGTGGTGGCCGCAGACTTCGTCTCGCTCGAGGAGGGGACGGGCGTGGTCCATCTGGCCCCTGCATTCGGTCCGGAGGACCTGGAGATCGGGCGGCGCGAGGGCTGGCCGACGTTCAAGCCGCTCGATGGCGAGGGGCGGTTCACCGACGACGCGCCGGCGTTCGTCCGAGGGGCATTCTTCAAGGACGCGGACCCGCTGATCATCGAGGACCTCAGGAGCCGCGGACTCCTCGTCCGGGCCGAGACGATCGAGCACACCTACCCACTGTGCTGGCGGTGCGGCACACCGCTCATCTACATGGCTCGAAGCTCGTGGTACATCCGCACCACGGCGGTGAAGGACCGGCTCCTCGAGGTGAACGAGTCGGTGAACTGGCACCCGGACCACATCAAGCACGGCCGGTACGGCGACTGGCTGGAGAACAACGTGGACTGGGCCCTGTCCCGGGAACGGTACTGGGGCGCGCCCCTGCCCATCTGGCGCTGCTCGAAGAGCCACGACACGGCGATCGGGTCGTTGACCGAGTTGTCGGGATTGGCCGGTCGAGACGTGACGGGCATCGACCCCCACCGCCCCTCGATCGACGAGGTCACCGTGCGCTGCGCCGAATGCGGTGAGGAGGCCCGCCGGGTCCCCGAGGTCATCGACACCTGGTACGACTCGGGGGCCATGCCCTTCGCCCAGTGGGGTTACCATCCCGAGCTCGGGCGGGGCCTGGAGACGTTCGAGCGGAGGTTCCCCGCCGATTTCATCTCCGAGGCCATCGACCAGACGCGGGGGTGGTTCTACACGCTGATGGCCGAGGGCGTGCTCCACTTCGACTCCATCTGCTACCGGAACGTCGTCTGTCTGGGGCTCATCGTCGACGCCGAGGGGAGGAAGATGTCGAAGAGTCTCGGCAACGTCATCGAGCCCATGGACGTGATGGACCGCGTGGGGGCCGACGCCCTCCGGTGGTATCTGGTGACCGGTGGTTCACCGTGGGCGGACCGACGGGTCAGCGCCGAGATCCTGAACGACGTGGTGCGGCAGTTCCTGCTGACGCTCTGGAACGTGTACGCGTTCCACGTGACCTACGCCAACGCGAGCGGCTTCGAGCCCGAGAACGTGGCCATCGCCCCGGAGGACCGGCCGCCCCTCGACCGGTGGATCCTGTCGCAGCTCTCGCAGGTCACGCATGAGGTGCGCGATGGACTCGACCGCTACGACGCCACGGGCGCCGGGCGTCGCATCGCCCGGTTCGTCGACGACCTGTCGAACTGGTACGTCCGCCTGGCTCGTCGCCGCTTCTGGGATCCGGGAGGCGCGGGGGGCGCGGACACTGACGCCGCATTCGCCACGCTTCAGGAGAGCCTGGTCGCGGTGGCTCGGCTGCTCGCCCCGTTCACCCCGTTCGTTTCCGAGGAGATCTGGCGGAATCTGGCGGCCGGTCGAGGAGACCTCCCGGAGTCGGTTCACCTCTCCGATTACCCCAAGGCAAAGGACTCGATGGTCGACCGAGCCCTGGACGAGATCATGCAGGCGGCCCGGCAGATCGTGGAGCTCGGTCGGCGGATCCGCAGCGAATCGAAGGTGAAGGTGCGCCAGCCACTCCTCGAAGCCGTCGTGCACTACCCGGGTGATCACGAAGCCCTTCGGCCGCTGCTGCCGCTCGTGGCCCAGGAGCTGAACGTGAAAGCCGTGGTCTTCGCCGAGTCGGCCGAACAACTCGGCCGGTGGCGCGCCAAGCCGAACTTCCGGAGCTTGGGGCCGAGGCTCGGCCCCCGGGTGAAGGAGGTGGCGGCCGTCCTGGCCGCCGATGACGGTTCGCTCGCGGCGAGCCTGGCCCGCGGCGAGCGGGTGACCGTGGGGATCCCCTCAGGTGAGGTCGAGTTGGGACCCGAGGACGTGGACCTGACCCAGGAGACCGCGGGAGGATGGGGGATGGCGGCCGAGGGCGGGCTGACCGTGGCCATCGAGCTCGAGCCGACCGAGGAGCTGCGGCTGGAGGGACTCGCCCGCGAGCTGGTTCGGCTGGTGCAGGACGCGCGGAAAGCGGCCGCCCTCGAGATCACCGATCGCATCGAGCTCGGCATCCAGACGACCGGTGACCTCGCTCGCGCGCTTGCGGCGCAGCGCGACGAGATCGCCGGTGAGACCTTGGCCATCAACATCATCGATGAGGCGGTGGACGGAGCCGAAGCCAGTGAGGAAGCCTCGATCGAGGGCCGGGCCGTGAGGATCAGCCTTCGGAAGGCGTGAGTCCAGCCCACACGTCCGAGATCGCGTCCGACCCGAGTCAGTCCTCACCCCAGAAAAGTTCGCGGACTGAGCGATGCCGGCCCGGCGCCGAATCGCCCCGGGCTTCCTCGGCGCGCGGCTGGACCGGCGCGGCCATGGGTTTGACTGGGGCCGGTTCGACCCTGACGCGGGGAACCTCGTCCACGTCCTCCCCGGCCGCCGATGGGGTCGCGGCCTGCTCCTTGGCCGACCGCACCATCCGCCGCACGGAGTCCGCGTGCTGCTGCACCAGCTGTCCCAGGCTCTGGAGGAACTCGCGCTCGCGGTTGAGGTAGGGGGCGATGACCCCTCGGGGGTCGGCGGGACCCGCCCCGGCCGCGGCCAGGATGGCCGCCGCCCGCTCCTCGGCCTCCGCGACTGTGGAGGCAGCATCCGCGCGGGCCCGCTCGAGGATCCCCTCGGCCTCCCGGGAGGCCCACGTCACGTCCGCACCCCCCACCGACTCAACGTTCGAGTCCGCGCGGTCTTGCAGGCGGCGGTTCTCATCCGTGTAGGCGGCCAGCTCCTCGGTGACCAGATCCAGGAACTCGTCGACGTCACGCTCGTTGTAGCCCCGGAAGGCCAGTCGGAACTCCTTCTGCTGGACGTCGATCGGCGTCAGCCGGGGCCGCGTCGCCGGCGTGGTGAACCCGGCCTCCTGCGTATCCCGCTTCTTCTTCCTCATGCCTTCCCCCAGGGCTAGCAGAACACGGACCGAAGGACGAAGAGGATAACGAACGCGATCAGCGGCGAGAGGTCCAGTCCCATGCCACCCGCCCGGATCGGCGGCATGAGGGCCCGCAGTGGGCGGAGGATGGGATCGGTCACGGCGTCGATCAGATCGAGGATCGTTCGGAGCGGCCCCGAGTAGGGCGGACGCCATCCGAGGGACATCGCCCAGGACAGGATGATCCGAGCCAGGAGGATGATCCAGTAGACGGACAGCAGAACGCACAGGACCTGCGCGAACGCGCTCTGGGCGCAGATCATGATGCTGGGTGCGCCCTCGGATGCGTCCTAGAACTGGTTGTAGAAGTCACCGCCGGCGATCCGTTCCCGATCCTCCGCGGAGACCTCGATGTTCGCCGGCGTGAGAAGGTAAACGCGGTTGGCGACCATTTCGATCTTCCCATCGAGGCCGTAGACCAAGCCGGAGGCAAAATCGACGAGGCGCCGGGCGATCGTGTCGTCGGTGCTCTGCAGGTTCATGATGACCGGGACCCCGTCCTTGTACCGGTTGGCGATGTCGCGGGCCTCGTTGAACCGGCGAGGCTCGGACTTGTGGATCGATGACGCGGTCGAGCGACGGGAGGGGATCGTCCGCACCAGGCCGATCTCGTCCTGCTCGACGTGCACGTCACGGACGGCGTGAGGCCGCTGGAGGCGGCGAACCGGCGCCGCTTCAGCTTGGGCGGCAACGTCATCGAGTTGCTCGAACTCATCCTCCTCGACGAGGCCGAGGTACGTGAGTGTCTTCTTCCACACGCCTGGCATGTCTCCTCCTACGCACCTGCGGGAGGCCGTTCGCCGAACAGGGCCGTCCCGACCCGGACCATCGTAGCGCCTTCCTCCACTGCAACCTCGTAGTCCATCGACATTCCCATCGAGAGCTCCTCGGCCTGCGGATGCGTGGCCTTCACCTCCGCCAGCAGCTCGCGCAGGCGGATGAACCACGGTCGTGTTTCCTCGGGCACCTGTGGCATGGGCGGCAGGGTCATGAGGCCACGCAGATCGAGGCCGTCCATGGCCGAGACCTCGTCGGCGAAGTCCACGCACCGCTGCGGAGCCACGCCCGTCCGCTCGCCGGTGAAGTCCACCTCGATGAGCGCGGCGATACGGCGGCCGCGCTGCGCTGCGCGCCGGGACAGACGCCCGATGGCGTTCCCCGGCGTGAGCGTTTGCACCACATCGGCCAAGTCGGCCACCCGATGGGCCGTGTGGCTTTGCAGGGTCCCGATGAAATGCCACCGTGGACCCCTCACCGCCTCTCGCTTGGCCTCCAGCTCTCGCACGTAGTTCTCTCCGAAGTCCTCGACCCCGTCCTCGTGGGCCCAACGCACGGCCTCTACCGACACCGCCTTGCTCGCCGCGACCAGCCGAACCTCGCCCGGGTCCCGGCCGGAGCGCTCGCAGGCCCTGGCGATGCCGGCCCGAACCCGGGCCAGGTTGGCCAGCACGGCCTCGCGGGAGTCTAGCACCATGAGTGAACAGAAGTTGACAACAGTTGAAGGTCGTTGACCCGTTTCACAGGGATGGGAGGCACGGCGTCGACGGCGACCAGAGCGTGGGGGCCGCCCTCGAGGGCTCGTCGTCCGAACGGGCTCACCGAGGGATGTTCGCAGGTCGACCCCTGATCCGGCCGCGGGAGATGGGGGCGGGGGGCGTGCCCAGAGGCGGGGGAAGGGCGCCTCTCGAACCATCCTGCCTCCCCGCCCCACGACCGTTGGCCGCAGGACGAAGGTCCTGCTTTCAGCTCTTCAGGAAATCCGGGATGTCCAGGTCCTCTTCCGCGTCGAACGGCACTCGGTCGGGCACCGGCTTGAAGATCTCGTCCTCCTCGTCGATGAGGATCGAGGGCACGGGTCCCGGTTCCCGCTCTTCGTCGAGCGCTTCGGGGACCAACACCGGCTCCTCCAGGATCCGGGACAAACGCCCTTCACGCCCGGCCCGCTCGACGAGCTTGTCAAAGCCTGCCGCGATGACGGTGACCCGCACCTCCTCCCCGAGTGCATCGTCCACAACCGCTCCGAAGATGATGTTGGCGTCAGGGTGCGCCACTCGTGTGATCGCGTCGGCCGCCTTGTTGACCTCGTGCAACTTGAGGTCGGTCGGACCGGCGATCGACAGCAGGACGCCGCGCGCGCCTTCGATCGATGACTCGAGGAGCGGCGAAGAGACGGCGGCCTTCGCGGCTTCCTCCGCCCGATCTTCCCCCGTTCCGTGGCCGATCCCCATCAACGCCGAACCGGCCCCGAGCATCACGGCCTTCACGTCGGCGAAGTCCAGGTTGATGAGACCGGGGGTCGTGATGAGCGAGGTGATCCCCTCGACGCCCTGATACAGCACCTGGTCCGCCATGCGGAAGGCATCGACGATCGGCGTGTGCGGATCGGAGACCTGCAGCAGGCGGTCGTTGGGAACGACGATGAGGGTATCGACGGCCTTCTTCAGCTCCGAGATTCCCAGGTCGGCTTGTGTGGCGCGCTTACGCCCCTCGAACCCGAACGGTCTCGTGACGACGCCGATCGTGAGGGCTCCGGCCTTGCGGGCCAGCTCGGCCACGACGGGCGAGCCGCCGGTCCCCGTGCCGCCTCCTTCACCGGCGGTGATGAACACCATGTCGGAGCCCTTCAGCAGCTCCTCCATCTCCTCGCGATGCTCCTCGGCGGCTCGCCGCCCCACCTCGGGGTCCGACCCCGCGCCGAGGCCTCGCGTGGTCTCCCGGCCGATATCCAGCTTGACCTCGGCGTCGGACATCAGCAGCGTCTGGGCGTCCGTGTTCACAGCCACGAACTCCACCCCTCGGAGCCCAGCCTCGACCATGCGATTGACCGCGTTCACCCCCCCGCCGCCGATACCAACCACCTTGATCACGGCGAGGTAGTTCTGAGGAGTCTCCATCCTCGACCTCCGCTCCCCCGGGTGCTTCCGCCCCCGGTCTACCTGGGGAAACGCCGCTTCGAACCCCCTCGGATGTGAACCTCTAGTTGAGCGTTATTGGTATATCTACTTTACGTTCGACGGGTCACGCTACTATCAAACCCCAGGTCCGTCAAGGGATATGCCCTGGTCACTGCCCGTATCCCTGGCAGCCAGGCGGGCGGCTCCAGGCTCAGCCGAACGCGGCCGTCGGGGAGTCGGGGGCGATGACGTTCACCCTCGCCACCGAGGCCCGCTGCAGGGAGGCCCACCGGAGGATCCGCCGGGCCGCCGCGGCCTTGGCCTCGATCCCGATCGGTTCTCCGAACTCCACGCGGGTCCCGCCGTCGAGCTCCACGGTGAGGGTGCCGGCCCAGACCACGGCCCTGACGACCGCCGGCCGTCCGCCTCCATCCAGCCCGGCGATGGCTCTGGCGGCGGCGGCTCGAGCCTGCGCATTCCCCCATCGGGAGGTCGAGCCGGCCACGACCTCGATCTCGGGGAGCGCCGGATCGGCCGCCACGGTGCTGAGCGCAACGCCGTCGGTAGCGACAACCGTGAAGCCCCGGTCGTCCCGGATCATCGCCACGGGCGCACGCTCGACCACCGAGATCCGGATCGTTGCGGGCAAGCGCCGCGACACCGTTGCGGTGGCGACCCATGGATCTGATTCGAGGCGCCGCTCGACGGCCCCGGGATCGAACCACAGGACGTTCGTCGACGACGAGAGACCAGCCAGCCGTACCACCTCCGCGCGGGTCAGGCTCGTCGTCCCGACCACTTCCAGATGGCGGAGGTGAAGTAGCGATGACCGGGAAACCACGAACGAGGTCGCGACGATGGCCATCGCCGCAGCGATCAGGGCAACGACCAGGCGTCGGCCGCGAACGGTGGCCACGAGCTCAGCGAGGCGCGAGGTCGACGTGGCCAACGAGGTGGACCTCCGGATCGAGATGGACGCCGGAGCGGGCGTCGACCAGATCCTGCATCTTCGCGATGAGCTCGACGACGTCGGATGCCTTCGCCCCCTCGGCGGCAACGAT
>Ga0184612_10001013_pt1 | contig 13459 bp, 11 predicted proteins | sample PLM3_60_coex_FD_133163 | JGI IMG/M metagenome (GOLD analysis project Ga0184612, IMG submission 133163) | Groundwater sediment microbial communities from an aquifer in East River, Colorado, USA - PLM3_60_coex | ecosystem: Environmental > Terrestrial > Soil > Riparian zone | place: USA: East... | reverse complement strand
GTGGCCTCGCACCTGTTCGCTCGGGAGGGGGCAAAGGTCGTGCTCACGGACGTTGCCGACCAGGCCGGAGAGGAGGTGGCGGCAGCCATCCGCGACGAGGGCGCGGAGGCGGCGTACGTGCACGCCGACGTGTCGAAGTCCTTCGACGCGCAGGCCATGGTGCGGTTCGCGGTGGACACGTTCGGGGGACTCACCGTCCTCTACAACAACGCGGGGGTTTTCCCCGAACGAGATGGCTCGGTGACCGAGACGCCAGAAGACGTCTGGGATCTCACGATCGACATCAACCTGAAGGGCGTGTACCTGGGGTGCCGGTACGGGATCCCGGCGATGATCGAGTCCGGAGGCGGTTCGATCGTCAACGTGGCCTCGTTCGTGGCGCTCATGGGGGCGGCCACCCCCCAGATCGCCTACACGGCGTCAAAGGGGGGCGTGCTTTCGATGACCCGCGAGATCGCCGTCGAGTTCGCGCGCAAGGGCGTGCGGGCGAACTCGCTCTGCCCCGGCCCCATCGAGACGCCGCTGCTCCAGGAGCTGCTGGCGGACCCGGCCCGGCGGCAACGACGGCTGGTGCACATCCCGATGGGCCGGTTCGGCCAGGCTCAGGAGATCGCCAACGCGGCGCTGTTCCTGGCCTCCGACGAGTCCTCGTACATGACCGGGGCCTCCCTCGTCATCGACGGGGGCATCACCGCCGCGTACGTCACCCCGGAATAGGCCGGCCCGGCTCGAGCGGGCAGTCCGAAACTGGAATCGGCGCCGGATCTCAGGCGGGGGCGGCGAGCGCGTCCACGAGCGCGATGAACGAATCCGCCTCCCGCTGCTCGAATGGGACTGCGACCGGCAGAGGAGTCATGAAGCCGCTCATCATGGACCCCGACAACGTCTCCAGACGAAGGTGCCACACACTCTCCTCGGCCGACCATCGCATCCGAAGAGACTGCACGGCCTCGATCCCCCGGACCGCCTGGAGCAGCGGTCCCTCGACCCGGGCCAGCCATTCGGGCCCCCCGGGGACCGGAGCCGCCCACCCGAACCTCGTTCGCTGGCGGGAGAGTGACCCTCGGAACCGAAACGTGAGCTCGCCGTTCCGTTCAGGCCCGTGCCCGGGAACGGTGGAGGAGAGCCAGAGGTAGTTGGCCTTCAGGAACAGTCGGCGCTCGTGCCGATGGCCGACCGAGATGTTGGGCCGGCTTCCGGAGGGGTCGGTGAGCTTCACCCGAAGCGCCCACGGGGCCTCTCCGGCGACGACGTAGGGCGGACAGAACCTCCGGGCCGCCTCCTTCACCGAGGGCATGGACGACACACGTGGGGGTCGCCACGATCTCTCCTGCCCGCGTTCGCCCATAGCTGGCCTAGCCCGAGGCGAACACCGGCTTAAGGGCGAAGTACACCTCACGGTACTTCCGGTAGGCGCGCTCGTAGGCCTCTCGCCGCTCCGGGTCGGGCCGGTGCTCGTCGGGCAGGAACGACACGAACGCGGCCACCGCGTCGGCGACCGCCGGATGGACCCCGGCGGCCACGGCGGCAAGGATGGCCGCGCCCGTCGCCGTCGTCTCGACGCTTGTGGGGATCCGCACCGGCAGGCCGGTGACATCCGCCTTGATCTGCCGCCAAAGAGGCCCCTTCGCCCCCCCGCCCACGATCGTCAGCCTGCGAACCTCCAGCCCCGCGTTCCTCATCGCCTCCAGGATGTCCCGGAGGCCGAACGCGCTGCCCTCCAGAACGGCCCGCATCATGTGGGCCCGGGTGTGGGCCAGCGTGAGCCCGTAGAACACTCCCCGGGCTGCGCCGTTCCACTCCGGCGTCATAGCTCCCTGCATGCAGGGCAGGAACACAAGGCCCTGTGAGCCGGGCGGGACCTCGGCCGCCTCGGTGGCGAGCAGGTCGTAGGCGTCGCCCTTCCCATCGGCCTCTGACTGGCGCTCCAGCGGGGCGAACTGGTCCCGGAACCACCGCAGGTTCCCACCTGAGACGAAGCCCGGGTTCTCGAGGAGCCACGCCGCCGGATCGGCATGCGGGTGGCACTCCACCAGCATGGTCGGGTCCTCCCGAGGCGCGTCGGAGGCCGCGCACACGGGTTCCGCCGTTCCCACGACGTCGCATACCTCGCCCGGCGAGTACACGCCGGCCCCGAGCGTCGCCGCCATCTCGTCTCCGCAACCCACCGCCACCACGGTGTCCATCGACAGCCCCGTCGCCTCGGCGAACGAGGGTGTGACGGTACCGACCGCCTCTGTGCCAGCTGCTAGCGCGGGGAGCTGCGCGGGAGTCAGCCCCACGGCCTCGAGCACCGGCTCGGACCACGTCCGCGTCCTGGGGTCGAGGAGCGCCAGGGACGATGCATTGGAGTAGTCCACCGCGAGCACGCCGGTCACGTCTCGAAGCACGAACGAGCCGGGAGGCATGAAGTGCGCGGCGCGCGAGAAGAGCTCGGGCTCCTCATCGCGGATCCACAGCGTCTTGAACACGGCGTGCGACGAGTCGAGGTTCGCCCCCACATGGTGGTAGAAGTCGGGGGGCGGCATGTGCTCCGCGAGGGCCGTGGCTTGGGCCTCGGCCCGCCTGTCCATCCAGATCATCGCGGGGCGGAGCGGCCGCCCCACCGCGTCGCAGGCCACCATCCCGTCGAGCTGGCTCCCGAACGACAGGCCCTTGATCGCATTCGCGCCCTCCGGCACTTCCTGCACGAGCTTGCCGACGGTGTCGATCACGGCGTTCGTCCACGCCGTCGGATCCTGCTCGGCCCACCCCGGATGGGGAAACGACAGGTCGTACCCCTCGTATGCCGAGGCCACGAGAGTCCCGTCCGCCCCGTACAGGGCCGCATTCGTCCCCTGGCTTCCGACATCGCAGCCGATGACGTACGGCCCGGTCACGCCGGCGCTCCCGGCTCGATCACCATCTTCAGCCCGGTGCCGGCCCGGATGGTGGCGAACGCCTCGGCGATCCGGTCGAGCGGGAACCGGTGGGTGACGATGCGGCCGAGGTCGTCCCTCCGCCGGTTCAGGTAGTCCATCGTGATGCGGTATTGCCTGGGCGTGCAGCCGTAGGACCCCAGGATCGCTAGCTCCTTGTAGTGCAGCTGGTTCATGTCCAGTGGGCTCACCGGATCGGCCTTGGGCAGGCCGGCGAAGTAGACGATCCGGGCCCGCTTGGCCGCCATGACCAGCGCGGCCTGCTGTGCCTGCTTGGACGGCGCCGCCACGATCACGCGGTCGGCTCCGGCCCCGCCGGTACGCGAGAGCAGCTCCTCCACGCCGTTGTCCTCGCCGGTCACCCACGCGTCGTCGACGAACCGTCCCACCGCCTCCAGGGCGATCTCCAGCCGTTCCTTGCTCACCTCGGTGAGGTACACGCGGCCCGCCCCCCGGTCGCGGGCAAGGACCGACTGCCAGCAGCCGATCGGCCCTGCCCCGATGATCGTGACCGTGTCCCCGTATCGGGTGTCGAGCATCTCCGCGCCGTTCAGGGCGCAGGCGAACGGGTCTGCCACCGTCGCCAGGTCGGAGGGGAGCTCCGGTGGCAAGGGGATGAGGTTCTTCGTGGCGATCGGCGGCACCGCCGCGTACTCCGCGTACGCCCCGGGGTGGGGCGCGTACCCGTACAGCTCCTCGCGCTCGCACAGGTTCTCGAGCCCGTCCGCGCACCACGCGCAGTCGCCGCACGTGAGGATCGACCCCAGGAAGACCCGGGTGCCTTTCTGCACCCCCGCCGGAAGCCTGGCGCCCTCCCCCACCTCGACCACGGTCCCCACGGGCTCGTGCCCCAGCAGCCAAGGGGTCGGGGCGCGCGGATCCCCGTTGAAGAACGTCCGGGCGTCGGTGCCGCAGATCCCGCACGCCTCGACCTCGATGATCGCGCCCTCCGGATCGAGCCGCGGCTCGTCGGTCTCCTCGACCTTCACCACCTCGATGTCGTGCATGAAGGCGGCCCTCACGCCGCACCCCCCAGCTCGTCCAGGAGCGCCTCGTGGGCCTTGTCGGCGTTCCACCGCTCCCGGATCACGCGCGACAACGCGCGGGTGATGGCTTCGGGCGACCGGTGCATGAAGATGTTGCGCCCCACCGAGCACCCGATGGCCCCGGCGGCCACGGCCTGCTCCATCCGCACCAGGAGCTCGCGGTCCTCGAGCCGCGACCCCCCGGCCAGGACGACCGGGATGCCCGACGTGGCCTCCACCAGCCTGGCGAAGGAGTCGGGATCGCCGGGCCAGTTCGTCTTCACGATGTCGGCCCCCAGCTCCGCGCAGAGCCGGACGTCGCGGCGAAGGTACTCGAACCCGTACCGGTCCTTCAGGTCCTCGACCGACGCGTACGTCGTGGGGAACTCGGCCTCGGCGACGAACGGCATGCCGAGCGTCTGGCACTCACGGCCCACGGCGGCGAGAGTTCGGATCATCGCCGGCTCGCCGTCGCCACCGAGCGCCGTGAACAGCACCACCGCGTCGGCGCCCAGGCGAAGAGCCTCCTCCACCTCGGCGACCTGGACCACCTCGGGACGGGCGCCGTCTGGGTTCGCAGACGCCGACAGGAGCAAGGCGAGCGCCGTCTCGCGGGCGAACGCCGGCGCCGCGACGCGGATCATTCCCTTGCTCATCATGATGACGTTGGCCCCTCCCGCGACGGCCTCGGCTGTCCTCGAGGCGATGTCGGCGAGAGGCTCCAGGAACTGCGGCGAGGTCATGCCGTGATCGAGCGCGCAGATCACGGACACGCCCGCAGGGTCGATCACGCGCTTCAAGCGCATGGACGTGCCGGTCTGGGCGTTCACCCGAACCTCTTCCCCGGTCCCCGGCGGACCACGGTGAACTCGAACGCGTCGGCCAGGTGATACTCGTTCGAGAGCAGCACCGGCCGGCCCTGATGGTCGTAGTCGACCTGGCGGATGTACAGGAGCAGCGCTCCTTTGATGACCCGGAGCGCCCCGGCCACGGTCCGATCGGCCTTGATCGGCCGGAAGCTCGCCACCCCGTGGTGGACGACGATCCCCCGGTCCCGCTCCAGGTATTCGTAGATCGACCGGCCTAAGAGCCCTTCGAGGAGATCCGACCGGTCGCCCACCACGGCCCTCGGCATCATGTCCTGGGAGTAGACGACCGGCCGCCGGTCCGCCGTGCGGACCCGCTCGACCGCCACGATGGGGGCGCCGGTTGGGACGGCGAGCCGCCTGGCGACCTCGGGTGAAGCGGGTCGCTCGACGACCCGATTCGCCTCGGACCCCGGCTCCATCCCGGCAGCCCGGATCGCGTCGGTCACGCCGAAGTTCACATCCAGGTTGTTGCGGAGGCGAGGCCGGTGGGTGACGAACGTGCCCGCCCCCCTGGTCCTGGTCAGGAACCCGTCTTCCTCCAAGGATCTCAGGGCTTCGCGCAGGGTAGCCCGGGACACCCCCAACCCCGTCGCGAGCTCCGGCTCGGGGGGGAGCTGATACCCGGGGGGCATCTCCCCTGAGGCGATCCGCTGGGCCAGCTCCTCCCGGACGGAGGACCACAGCCGCTTCCCTTCCCTCATCCTCATGCCCAGGGGGCCCCCTCAGAGGCACGACATTTGTCAGACAAAGGCCTGGCAATCCTACCAAACGGCTGCTTGACGAGCGAAACGGGCCAGCATACGCTCGCCCGGATCCTGAGTTGGTCAGACAAAGGGTGGCCGGTCGATTCTCCTCGTGCCGGCAGAAGGGGGGGCTCATGGAGGAGAAGCCAAGGGTAGAGAAGGTCGGCGTCGTCGAGTACGAGCACGTCGGCCGGGAGTACCTCCAGGACCGGGCGTTGGAGCGGCGGGCAGGCGTGGCCTTGATCTGGGGGCTCGGCGTCGGCTACGTCATCTCCGGGGAGTACTTCTCCTGGAACTTCGGGTTCGCCGGCGGAGGGTTCGGCGGGTTCCTGATCGCCAGCTTCCTGGCCGTCGCCATGTACGTGTTCATGGTCTACGGAATCTCGGAGATGGCCACCGCCTTCCCGGTGACCGGCGGTCCCTACGCGTTCGCCAGGCGGACGATGGGCGTGTGGGGCGGGTTCGCCACCGGGATCGGGGCCATCCTGGAGTACGTGCTGGCCACGTCGACCCTGGCCGTGGCCATCGCCTTGAACCTCACGCTCCTTCCCCCCTTCGACGACCTGCCGAAGATCGTCGGACTCGCCCCGATCGAGTGGCTCGCCATCCTCGTCTACGCCATCTTCGTGGCCATCAACCTGGCCGGCGTGCAAGCCACGCTGTGGTCGGTGTTCGGGATCACGGTCGCCTCTGTGATCGTCCTCCTGCTGTGGGGCACGGTGATGCTGGCCGGAGGGCACTGGGAGGCATCGAACTTCACGAACATCGCTCCCCAAGCGGGCCAGAGCACGCTCTTCCCGTTCGGCGCGTTCAAGGGAGTCCTCCAGGCGCTGCCGTTCGCCTTCTGGTTCTTCCTGGCCATCGAAGGGGTGCCGCTCGCCTCAGAGGAGACGCGAGATCCCGCCCACGACCTCCCCAAAGGCTCGATCTTGGCCATGTGGTCACTGGTGTTTTTCGCGGCGGTAGCGTTCTTCGTCGGCGGGGGGGTCCTCGGGGCCAAGGACCTTGCGGGCGCGGGAGCCCCGATCGCTGAGACCGTTCGGGTGGCCCACGGCGGCGAGAGCAACTTCTACTGGATCGTCATCGTCGTGGGGATCACGGGCTTCCTCGCTTCGTTCCACTCAATCATCTTTGCGTTCAGCCGGATCATCTACGCGCTGTCCCGTGCCGGCTACATCCCGAGGCTCTTGTCCCTCACCGGGCCCCGCAAGGTGCCGTACCTGGCCATCATCATCCCGGCCCTCGTGGGCCTGGTCACGGTGATCGCGTACAACCGGGAGGACCCTGCCAACGCCATCCTCGTGCTCACCGAGATGTCTGTCTTCGGCGCGTTGACGACCTACGTGTTGATGAACGTGGCGTTCATCATCCTCCGGGTGAAGGAGCCGAACGTGGAGCGGCCCTACCGGAGCCCGGTGGGCATCCTCGGCGCCGCGATCGCGGCAGTCATCGCCATCGTGGCCGGCATCGCCCAGTTGGGCTACGACCTCGCGGGAGCCCAAGCGGGCGTCCTCGCGGTGGTTGGGGCGCTGCTCGTGGGGTACCTGTACTTCTGGCTGTACAGCCGGCACCGGCTGGTGGCCGAGGCGCCGGAGGAGGAGTTCGCCCTCATCGAGCGCGCGGAGGCGGAGCTGGACGCGCCGGCATGACGGCGAGCCCGTTGAGTAGAGGGGCTCGATGACCAAAGGAGGGCGGCGGGTCGCGAGTGGCTCGCCGCCCTTTCCCTTCCCAAGGGGAGCTTGCCCGCACCTGGACCGATGCGCTTCAGTACACGGAACCTGAGAAGGAGGCGGCCCCATGGAGCGAGGCAAGCTGAGCGTCAAGGACCTGGAGAAGCTCGTCGACGAGGGCGAGATCGACACCGTCCTGTGCATGTTCACCGACCTCCAGGGCCGGTATATGGGTAAGCGCATCCTGCCGCACTTCTTCCTGGAGGAGGTGCTGGCCGAGGAGGGCCTCCACGCCTGCCTGTACCTGCTGGCGATCGACATGGAGATGGAGCCGCTCCCCGGATACCAGTACGCGAGCTGGGAGACCGGGTACGGCGACTTCAAGCTGGTCCCCGACCTCACGACGCTCCGCCTCGTCCCGTGGATCTCCAAGACCGCCATGGTGATCTGCGACATCGCGGACGAGGAGACCGACGAGCCGGTCGAGGTGGCGCCGCGCCAGATCCTCAAGCGCCAGGTGGAGAGGGCGAAGCAGGCCGGCTTCACGGTGATGTGCGGCTCGGAGCTCGAGTTCTACCTGTTCAAGGAGTCCTTCGACGAGGCCGCCGACACGCGATACCAGGACCTGCACCCCACGTCGACCTACATCATGGACTACCACATGCTCCAGACCACCAAGGACGAGTGGCTGATCCGCCAGATCCGCAACGGGATGGACGACGCCGGTGTCCCCGTCGAGTTTTCCAAGGGTGAGTTCGGGAAGGGCCAGCACGAGATCAACCTGGTGTACGCGGACGCGCTGGAGACGGCCGATCGCCACGCGCTCTACAAGCACGGCGCAAAGGAGATCGCCGCGCTGAACAACGTGGCGCTCACGTTCATGGCCAAGTGGACGATGGCTGAAGCCGGTTCCTCCTGCCACGTGCACTCGAGCCTGTGGAACGAGGACGGATCCGAGTCGCTCATGTGGGACGAGGCCGACCCCCACCACATGTCGGAGACGTTCCGCTACTACCTGGGCGGCTTGATGTCGACGGCTCGCGAGATGGCCTGGATGTTCGCGCCCTTCGTGAACTCCTACAAGCGGTACCAGCTGGGCTCGTGGGCCCCCACCGCCATCGTGTGGAGCCACGACAACCGAACCTGCGGGTTCCGCGTGGTGGGGCATCGCAGGGGGAACCGAGTGGAGAACCGGATCCCCGGGGCCGACGTCAACCCGTACCTGGCCTACGCGGCCACGATCGCCGCGGGGCTCCACGGCATCCGCAGCAAGATCGAGTGCCCCCCGATGTTCGAGGGCAACGCCTACGAGGCCAAGGACGTGCCGAGGGTCCCCTCGTCGCTGCACGAGGCCATCGACTCGTTCGAGAAGAGCGAGGTGGCACGGGAGGCGTTCGGCGACTTCGTCTTCGAGCACCTGCTGAACACGGCCCGCCAGGAGCAGATCATCTTCGACAACACCGCGGTCACCGACTGGGAGCTCGGGCGGTACTTCGAGCGCGGCTGAGCGATCGCCGAGCAGGAGCCGCTCCAGCCCTGCCGGTACACTCGGAGCCATGAAGCCGTTGCTCCTGGTGCGGAACGACGGGTTCGAAACGTACGGCTTGGCCGTGCCGGCGCTCCGGTCGTCCGGCGCTGAGCTCCTGCTCGTCGACGCCTTCGAGGGACAGCCACTCCCAGCCCTGTCCGAGGTCGCCGGCGTGGTGATGCTCGGGGGGACGGCCAACGTCGACCAGGTCGACCGGCACCCATTCCTCCTCGACGACCGAACGCTCACGCAGGAGGCGGTTGACGACGGCGTTCCCTATCTCGGGATCTGCCTCGGAGCGCAGATCCTGGCCCGGGCCCTCGATCGCCCCGTGGTGAAGGCGGCGCGGCGCGAGTTGGGATTCGAGCCCATCCATACCACGGAGGCCGCCGGGGACGACCTCCTGCTCTCGGCCTTCGCCGAAGGCGACCGGGTCTTCCAATGGCACCAGGACACCTTCGAGCTGCCCGACGGGGCGACGCTCCTTGCCACCAGCGAGGACGTGCCGCACCAGGCCTACCGAATCGGCGAACGCGCCTGGGGCATCCAGTTCCACTTCGAGGTCGACGGCGCCGAGCTCGAGGAGTGGCTGGACGAGGCCGACGCCCTCATGGACCTCGAGGCCACGTGGGGGAAGTCCTCCGATGAGATCCGCGTTGAGGCCAAGGAGTACATGGCAGCGCACGAGGACCGGGGCCGCGAGGTCTTCCGCCGCTTCGTCGAGGTCGTCCGAGACGCGGACCACTAGCGGGAAGAGGGATGGATACCCCTCAGGTCGCGGTGGTGGCCTACCATCTGCGGCCCGGCCGCGTCTCGTACTGGAACGTCGGCGGATACGGCGTCCCGGAGAACTACGTCGACGCGGTCCGAAGGGCGGGCGGGCGTCCGACGCTCCTCCTGCCCGGGGACGTTACGCCGGTCGAGGAGCTGATCGAACCCTTCGACGCCCTGCTCCTGGTGGGCGGAGGAGACGTCGAACCATCCCGATACGGCCAGGAGCCGCACGCCGCGATCTACGGCCTCGAGCCCGACCGCGACGGTTTCGAGATCGCGCTCCTTCGCCAAGCCGACCGGAACAAGATGCCGACGCTAGCCATCTGTCGAGGCATGCAGGTGATGAACGTGGCCTTCGGCGGGACGCTGATCCAGCATCTCCCCGACCACCGGGAGTACCTGGAGCACGGGACCCCGAGCGGCAAGGATCTCGCCCGCCATGACGTGAAGCTCGCCTCCGACAGCCGGATCGCGGAGGCGGCGGGCGTCGAGGTGCTGTCGTGCTCGACCCATCACCATCAGGGAGTCGACGGGGTCGGCGACGGGCTGGCCGCCACCGGTTGGTCCGAGGACGGGTTGATCGAAGCCATCGAGCGCGAAGAGGGATGGATGCTCGGCGTCCAGTGGCACCCGGAGGACAGCGCCGAGCACGACCATGCCCAGCAGGCCGTGTTCGATGCGCTGGTGGCCAGGGCGGTGCGGGCGTGAGCGAGCTCCGTGTCGTGCGGGCGGAGGGCGACCCGGTCCAGCGGGGTCAGCGCATCGGCCGGGAGTGCCGCGACCTGGTGAACGAGTCGATCGACTTCTACGGACGGTACATGTCTCGCCGTGGGGTCTCGACGCACCAGCTCCAAGAGCTGCTCACGCCGTACCTCGTGGCCGCCGAGTCGATGTTCCCCCAGTTCATGGCGACGCTGAAGGGCATGTCGTCGGGGGGGACGGTCCCGTTCCTCGAGTTGTTCGCGGTGAACACGTTCGAGGAGCTCGAGCCGCTCCTCGAGGCGCCCGAGGGTGGCACGTTGTTCCTCCATCGCAAGGAGGGGCGGTTTCCACCGAAGGGGGCCAGGGACCCGAGACAGGAGACGGCGCCCAGGATCGAGCGGTGCTCCAGCTTCACGGTCACCGCGCCCGGAGTCACCCTCCTCGGGCACAACGAGCAATGGCTGGCAGGCGATCTCGGCAACGTCGCGGTCGTGATCGAGCTTCCCGACGACGGCTCCGTGCCGGTGGCCTCCCCCACGATCGTGTCCTGCCTGCCGGCGGTGGGCGTGAACGGCCACGGCGCGGCACAAGGCATCGGCTCGCTGACGGCCTCGGACGATCGCGTCGGGGTCCCGCGCGTGCTGGTGTCCAGGCACTCGCTGGAGGCGGCCGACCGCAACGACGCCGTCCAGCGAGCCGGGACGGTGTCGCGCGCGGGCGGCTACAGCCACGTGCTGGCCTTCCGCGGGGGTGACTCGGTCACGATCGAGACGACCGGGAAGGAAATGGCGGTCCTGGAGGGGCCCGGCGCCCACACCAACCACTACCTCGACCGCCGCCTGGCCGAGCTGGGGGCCGAGCCATCCGAGGGGAGCCTGTCTCGCTTGTCTCGCCTGGACCAACTCCTGGCCGAGCGCCGGCCGGACACCCCGGAGGCCGTCATGGACGTCCTGCGGGACCATGGCCTCGGAGCCGAGGCCATCTGCCTGCACCCGGATCCGGCCGAGGGGGACGAGGCCACGGCGGTGATGTTCTCGATGGTGGCGGACCTCGAGGCCTCGCGGATGTGGGTGGCCCCGGGGAATCCGTGCCAGAACGACTACGTGGAGATCGACCTGACGGGCGTGGCGTGAGGAGGCGGGAGCCCCGATGACCTGGACGACACCGCTCCTCTACGAGCGACTGACCTGGCCGGAGGTCCGGCGGGCGGCGGCCGAGGATCGGGTGTGCCTCATCCCGGCCGGCACGCTCGAGGACCACGGGCCGCACCTACCGCTCGACGCCGACACCCGGATCGCCACCGAGATCTGCCGGCGGGCCGCCGAGGAGATCCCGGAGCAGATCGTGCTGCTTCCCCCGATCATTCACGGCTACACGCCGCACCACATGGACTTCCCCGGCCCCATCACGATCGGATGGGACACGTTCGTCCGCTACTGCACCGACATCGGGACCTCGCTCGCCCGCCACGGCTTCAAGCGGATCCTGTACCTGAACGGCCACGGCTCGAACATCCCCCTCGTGGAGATGGCCGCGCGGCTGGTGGCCCTGGAGCATCCCGACGTCCTGGCGGCGGCCGCGTTCTACCTCACGAGCCGGGAGTCCATGAAGGTCATCGAGGAGGTCCGGGAATCGAAGGCCGGCGGCATGGGCCACGCATGCGAGCTGGAGACCTCGATCTACCTCCACCTGGACCCCGGGGCCGTTGACATGGACAAGGCCGTCGACGAGAACTCCTTCCCGGAAGGGCCCAACGCCTGGATGGACTGGTCGGACGGGCCGCTCAAGCTGATGCCGTGGTGGAACGCGATCAGCCACACCGGGGTCCACGGCGACGCGACGAAGGCGACCGCAGAAAAGGGCAAGTCGCTGTTCGAGGCCGCGGTCTCGGAGTGCGTCTCGTTCGTTCGGGAGCTTCGGGACAAACCCCTGCCCGTGCGGTGGGAGCCGTCCGAGCATCCCGAATGACCGCTGGTCATCCGGGACGCCCCTCCCTGCTCGACCCCCCTGCCTGGAGCTTCGAAGGCCAACCGTGCTATACACGCCCGACGAGGTGGGCGTCGCCCGGCCCAGGTTCGGAGAGGGCTGGAGGGTCGCTCCGGGCTGGAGGGAACCCGGGAGCCTCGGCCACTCGTACTCAGGTAACGAGAGCAGCCAACGACGGGGGAGGCAGACGATGGGCCTCGACGGACGGAGGAGCGGTTCCTGGATCAGGACGGCGGCCGTGGCCGTGGTGGTGGGCATGATAGCCACGACGAGCTTCACGGTCGCGGCGCTGGCACAAAGCGCGACACCCAAACCCAAGGAGAAGGTCACATTCATCTACGGCGATACGAGCGAGCCGAGCTCTCTCAACCCCATCGTGGGCTATCTCGGCACGGACTACACGATCTGGGCGCTCGAGTACAACCTGCCGATCGAGTTCGCGACGAAGGACTTCGGCCCGGACTACGCCCACTCCATCTTCACCAGCGTTGACACCTCATCGGACAACATGGCGTTCACGTACCACATGCGCCCTGGGCTCAAATGGTCCGATGGCCAGCCGTTCACTGCCAACGACGTCGCATGGACGCTCAACTTCTACAAGGAGCGCAACGTCTCTAACTACTCGGCCGATCTTCGGATCTTCAAGACCGCTGAAGCCACGGACGACACGACGCTCGTCATCCACACCGCGCAACCGACCTCTGTGTTCAACGGTCAGACCGTGTGGATGTACGAATACATCCTTCCCGAACATATCTGGAGCAAACTCGACGAGCCGAGGAAGTTCGACAATGTGCCAACAGTCGGAAGCGGCCCTTGGGTTGTGACGCAGTACAAGCAAGGAGACTTGGTCAGATTGGAGCGCAACCCCTGTTATTGGGGCACCCAGGTAGGCCTCAACCCCCAGATCGATGTCGTCATTTACAAGATCTTCAACGACGAGAATCAGGAGGCCGCCGCGCTCCAACGAGGTGAGATCGATTTCGGGTACTTCGACTCGGCCAACATCCTGGACTCGCTAGAGGGGAAACCAAACATCGGGACGAAGGGCGGCTCGGTGCCATTGTTCGACGAGATTGCCTTCAACACGGGGTCCGCGTTCCAGGACAACCCGGCCGGCGGTTTCGTCCCCCACGGGGACGGCAGCCACGCCGCCGCCGATCCCGCCTTCCGGCGAGCAGTCGCGCAGGCCATCGACAAGGAGACACTCGTTCAGAAGGTATTCGGGGGTTACGCGACCG
>Ga0184612_10001012_pt1 | contig 13461 bp, 11 predicted proteins | sample PLM3_60_coex_FD_133163 | JGI IMG/M metagenome (GOLD analysis project Ga0184612, IMG submission 133163) | Groundwater sediment microbial communities from an aquifer in East River, Colorado, USA - PLM3_60_coex | ecosystem: Environmental > Terrestrial > Soil > Riparian zone | place: USA: East... | reverse complement strand
CGAGACGAATGCCCGCATGGAGGAGGCCGGCATCGAGGTACTACGGATCTCCGGAAGCGAGCTGGGATCGGGTCGCGGCGGCCCTCGGTGCATGTCATGTCCTGTTACGCGCGATCCGCTTCTTGGCTGATTTCCGGACCGTGATGGCCCGCACAGAAGAACTTCCCTCGACAACTTCCGTTCCATAGCTCGTCGGGGGTAATCTTTCGAGGACCCCGGTCGCTCTTGTTTCCCCCGTCAAGAGCGGCCGGGTTCTTATCCGTCCGCGCAATGTGTGCGCCGACGTCACCGGACGTTCACCCGACCGTCAGATCCGCGTCGCCCGCTGGTGACCCGCCCGTCCGCGTTCCAGATCCTGCTCGAAGCCCCGGATCCAGGCCGGCGAGACCTCTCAGCGGATCGTGACCTGGCGGTTGGCGAGCCCGGCGCGAGCTCGCCGCTCGTCGAGTGTCAACGGCGCAGTCTCGGCCACCGCTGCGGAGAGCCGGTCCGCGAGTGCCGACGCCGGCTCCTCGACCGCCTCGACGGCAGTGCCGACGACCAGGTCCCAGACCGGCACCAGCCGTCCCAGCGCGCGAAACGTCCCGAGCAGCCGGGTCCCATCTCCCAGGCCGTCCACCCTCCGCGCGTGCAGCCGGGCGAGGCCGTCCAGGAGCGCCTCCTCCTCGTACGGCATGACCCATCGGAGCTGGTCGCGGTCGCCGAGCTGGCACCAGTAGGCCGCGTCGACACCACCGAGCCGGGCCGCGGGCAGCACGGCCGCGTTGGCCTGCTCGAGCGACGCGCGCGCGTCGGCGTTCACGTCGCCGTTCTCGTCGAGCCAGAAGTCGAATCCGTCACGCACCGTGACCTCGAAAGGCGCCGACGCGTCCAGCAGTTCCTGCAGCCGTGGAGCGTCGGAACCGGGCAAGCCGGGCGACACCATGGCCCCGGGTTCGGCGGCGAGAGCCCCGATCAGCGCGTGGCCGAGATCGGCGCTCGGGTCGCCGGTCGAGGTCGACGTCTGCAGTCCCAGCAGGATCTGGCCGTCCGTGCGCACGATGGCGGGCAACGCCATCGGCAACAGCGTCGCCACCAACACGTCTCGGTCGGCGTGCGCGCCGATGAGCCGCACCGGTGCCGTAGCGGCGGACACGATCTCGCGCATCGCAATCCAGTCGCCCTCGGCAGGCAGGCCTTCGAACGGGCGAGCGACGTACTCGCTCCCGGCGGCGCGCGACCGCTTGCCGTGGCACACCTTGTACCGCTTGCCGGATCCGCACGGGCACGGTTCGCGCGGCCCGGCAACCGGGACGTCCACGGGCCCCTGTCTCGTTGCCGAGGTGCGTACCGAGGGCCGGCCCGCGGTCTTCGCTGCTGGCTTCCTCGCCGACTTCTCGGTGACGACCTTGGTCGCCGACGGCGCGCTGGACTTGGAGGTGGCCACGAGCAACGAGCCTAGCGGCGGGCAGTGCCGGCGCGACCTGGGCCGGTCAGACGCAGATGACCGCGTAGACGGTCACCTCGGAGCCGGAGCCGGTCACCCCCCACTCGTCCGCGATCGCGTCGACGATCGCGAGCCCCCGGCCGTGAGTGTCGACCAGGGACGGGTGCTCGACGTGCGGCCGACCCGAGCCACCGCTGTCCGTCACGGCGATCCATACCTGCTCAGATCTCACCGACCAGCCCAACCGGACACGCCTCGAGCCGTTGTCCGTGGGAAATCCGCGGGCGTGCCGGATGGCATTGGCAACGAGCTCGCTGACGACGACAAGACAGTCCTCGATCAGACGGTCGGAAAGGCCACGGCCGACGAGGTCGTCGTGCACCAGGTGCCGAGCGGCGGGAACGCTGCTCGGCCTGCTGACGAATTCGGCGGTAGGGGTGCCGCCCGGCGTGGTGGCCACGCGGCCCACGGCGACTCCTTCTGGGTGCGACCACACTCAACGGAGTGGTGCCCGCTACCAGGGGGGTGTCAAACCCGAGGGACATGTGCTCTCCGTCACCGGCGCTCTGGCCCCGCGTGTGTGATCGCCGAGCTGTCCGGTTTCGCCGAGTTCATGCATATCCACTCCCCTGTGCCGCTGTTTACCGAGTCGTGGATTCGTCCTTACCCAAATGGGAGTTCGCCGCTAGGTTGTATCCGCGCCTGAGGGGGACTCACATGTGGACTGACTCACGTACCGCCAAAGGGCCAGCCCCGCGACTGGACGTCGACGAGACCGTGGGGACGGACCTCGCCGACGACGCCGGCACCCTGGTCGTGCAGGGCGGTCCGACGTCGCTGGACATCGAGGCGCTCCGCGAGAGCATGACGGTCGCGGAGGTGAACCAGGAACGCCTCGCCGTCGAGTTCTACTCGCAGCTCTTCGCCCACCACCCCGAGTTGCGCGAGCTCTTCCCGGCCGGCCTCGAGACGCAGCGTTCGCGACTCGTCAGCGCCCTGGTCCGCATCGTCGGCAGCGTCGACGACAAGGCCTCGCTGGTGCCATACCTCAAGGCCCTCGGCCGCGACCACCGGAAGTTCGGGATCATCAACCAGTACTACGGCGCGCTGGGCAGCGCCCTGATCCTGGCCATGCGCACGGTTCTCGGCGAGGCGTGGACGCCCCGCTACGAGGCCGCCTGGATCGAGGCGTACGACACCGTCGCTCTGATCATGGTCAACGGAGCGGACGAGGACGCCGTGATCTCGCCGCCGTGGTGGGACGGGGAAGTCGTCTTCCACCGCCGGGTTCTGGACGACGTCGCCGTGATCCAGGTTCGTCCGCACACCCGGTACCCCTACCGCCCCGGGCAGTACTGCTCCGTGATGACACCACGCCGCCCGAGGATGTGGCGCTCGTACTCGATGGCCACGGCACCGCGCGACGACGGCCTGCTCGAGTTCCACATCCGAGCGGTAGGTGCGGGGTGGGTCAGCAGCGCGCTCGTGTGGCGCACCGAGCCCGGCGACATCCTGCGGTTGGGCGCACCGCAGGGCTTCGACCTCGCCAACCCCATGTCAGAGCGCGACATGCTCTGCGTCGCCGGCGGCACCGGCATCGCCCCTGTGCTGGCGGGGTTGCAGGAGCTGGAGCAACGACAGGATGGCCGGCGCGTGCACGTGTTCTACGCCGGGCGCGACAGAGACCGTCTCTACGCGCTGCCGCACCTGGAGTCGATCGGGGTTCGGTACCGTCGGCTGACGGTCGTGCCGGTGGTGTCTCCCGAAGGTCCCGAGGACCGAAGCCCAGACGTGATGGGGAATGTCGTCTCGTCATACGGCGATTGGCGGCGCCATTCCGTCTACGTCGCAGGCCCGACCAACATGGTGCAGACGACGCTCGACCGCCTTCGCGAGCAGGGCATCTCGGAGAGCCACATCGTCTACGACGACTACGGCATTTCCTGAGCCCGTCTAGCACGGCCCCTAGACACCGCTAGAAACCGGTACTCGCGCGCTCCCAAATGATCACGTTGAGTGGGCCTGTGGGTCCGTTACCAGGTCTCGGCACCTGGTAACGGTGTAAGACGCCCACTTAACGTGATCATTTGGGGAGCGGCGTCGCGTGGGTGGAAGTGTGGTCGCTGGGGCCCGACGCAGTCGGGGTCAGCCGTGCTTGCGGAGATACGTGCCGAAGTGAGGGACGGTGAACGCGATCGTGCCCCGCTCGGCGGAGTACACGAGGCCCTTCTTGATCAAAGAGTCACGCGCCGGCGACAGCGAGGAGGGCTTGCGGCCCAGGTAGCCGGCGACCTCAGCCGTCGGCACCATGCCGTCGGTCGTCTCGGACAGCGCCGCCATCGCCCGCAGGTAATCGCGCTCGGCCGGTGTGGCCCGCTCGTACCGGGAGCCGAAGAAGCCGACGGCAAGCTCGGCCTCGGCCTCCGGGGATGCGACCAGGACGTCGGCGGCGGTCACCGGGCTGTGCGGCGCGTGATCCCAGGTGACCTTGCCGTATGCCTGGACGAAGTACGGGTAGCCCTCGGTCGCGGTGTAAAGCGCGTCGAGGGCGCCAGTCTCGTAAGCGACGCCCTCCTCCGCAGCCGGAGCCACCAGCGCTCGGTCCGCGGCCGCGCGGCCCAACCGGTCGATGCGGACGTAGCGGAACAGCCGCTCGGAGTAGGACTTCGACGCCGACAGCACCGCCGGCAGGTGCGGCAACCCGGCGCCGACGACCACGAGCGGCAGCCCCTGCTGCGACAACTCGTGACACGCGGCGCAAAGCGCTGACACGTCCGGCCCGGGGACGTCCTGCATCTCGTCGACGAACACCGCAATGCCCACGCCCACGTCGCGTGCGACACCGGCCGCGTCGACCAGCAGCTCGACCAGGTCGACCTCGATGTCGCCGGTGTCCGCTCGCCCTGACGTCGCGGCGACGTCGATGCCCGGCTGCCACCGCTCGCGCAGCTTGGCGCCGTCGGGCGCCGACCGGAGCGCGAACGCCTTGAGCACGCCGAGGAACGCGTCGACCTGCCCGGGCGCACGATGCCGAGGCGTCAGCTCACGGACCGCCATGTGCAGAGCGCTGGCGAGCGGCCGGCGCAGCGACTGATCCGGCCGTGCCTCGATCTTGCCGGTACCCCACAACCGGCCGATCGCCTGCGATCGCAGCGCGTTGAGCAGCACCGTCTTGCCGACGCCGCGCAGACCGGTGAGCACGAGGCTGCGCTCCGGCCGCCCGCGCGCCACCCGCTCGAGCACCACCTCGAACTGGTGGAGTTCGCGGTCGCGACCGGCGAGCTCCGGCGGGCGCTGCCCGGCGCCGGGCGCGTACGGGTTGCGCACTGGATCCACAATCGGACCTTATGGGCTCGTCTAGCATTCTCCGTAGATTTCGCTAGACGGTGCCAGACGGCGTGTCGCGCCCGTTCTCGCCCGTCCCTCTCCCATGATCATGTCGAATCGGCACGGCAAGACGTGGACGTAGTCGGCAGATCACGGGTGAGGCGGGGCGGTGACCGGAACCGGTGGGGCGGTAACGACGTCAGATGGGGGTGCGGATGAGGCGGACGGTAGCGCTGCTCGTCGGCGCTGGGTTGGCGCTGACGGCATGCGGCACCGATGACGACGTCCCGGTCGTCTCGACGACGCCCGGCGGTCCGGCCGAGCCGACGCCACAGACCTCTCTGACCATCGCGTTCGACGCGGGTGACGGCTCAGAGGCCCAGGAGTGGACCCTGACCTGCGACCCCGTGGGCGGGAACCACCCCGACCCGGGGGCCGCATGCGCAGCCCTCGGCGGGCTCGACGTCACGGCCTTCGCGCCGGTTCCAGCCGACAGATGTGCACGCAGATCTACGGTGGACCTCAGACCGCTACCGTGCGCGGGAGCTGGGGTGGCCAGGCGGTCGACGCGTCGTTCTCCCGCGAGAACGGCTGCGAGATCGCACGCTGGGACGCGGCGACCGCGGTGCTCGGTGAGTCCTCAGCCAGCTGACGCGCCGCGGCAAGGTCCCGCCGATTCGCTCAGAAGCATCGAGACAGGCTCGTCAGCGACCGCCCAGAGCATCCAACCGAGCGAGATCATCGCGGTCCAGCGAGAAGTCGAACACGTCGAAGTTCGACTCGATCCGCTCGCGGTGCGTCGACTTGGGGATCACGACGAATCTGTGGTCGATGTGCCAGCGCAGAATCACCCTGGCCGGCGTGACGCCGTGTTTCGACGCGATCTCCGACAGCACCGGGTCGCCGAGCCAGCTGGCCCGGAGCGGGCTGTACCCCTCGAGGACGACGCCGCGGTCCCGCAGCTCCTCGGAACGCCGGGCGTCGAACAGGCTGGGCGACCACTCGATCTGGTTGACCTCGGGCGTGACGCCGGTGGTCTGCGTGAGCTCGTCGATCTGTGCGGTGCTGTAGTTGCTGACACCGATCGCCCGGGCCGCGCCGGATTCCCTGGCGGCGATGAACTCGCGCCAGGTCTCGGCGCGGGCCCTACCGCCGGGCGGCCAGTGGACCAGCCAAAGGTCGACGTAGTCGGTGCCGAGCGCCCGCTGGCTCGCCGCGATCGTGGCCTGCTCTCGCCCGGCCTCGCGTGGCGCCAGCTTCGTGGTGAGGAACACATCGGTGCGCGGGACGCCGCTGTCGCGGAGCGCCCGGCCGATCTCGGCCTCGTTGCCGTACATCGTCGCCGTGTCGATGTGGCGATAGCCGACGTCCAGTGCATGGCGGACGGCGTCGTACGCCTGGCGGCCGCGCATACGCCAGGTTCCCAACCCGATCAGTGGCATCGAGCTGCCGCCGGCCAGGGTCACGTCGAGGTCGGTCATCCTTTCTCACTTCAGCAGTCGGGAGAGGCGCCGGTCGGCCAGCGGTTTGCCGCCGGTCTGGCAGGTCGGGCAGTACTGGAGGCTGGAGTCGGCGAATGACACCTCGCGCACGGTGTCGCCGCAGACCGGGCAGGGTGCTCCCGTACGTCCGTGTACCCGCATGCCGGCGCGCTTGGTGTCCTTCAGGTCGCGTGCGGCCAGACCCGCGGAACGTTTCACGGCGTCGTGGAGCGTTGCGACGATCGCCTCGTGCAGAGCTACGACTTCGGCGTCGGTGAACGTCGACGACGGGTGGAACGGCGAGAAGCGGGCCACGTGCAGGACCTCGTCCGAATAGGCGTTGCCGATGCCGGCGATGACGGACTGGTCCCGCAGCACGCCCTTGACCTGGGACCGGCCGGCGGCATCGAGCAGCTCACGCAGCCGTTGGGCCGTGAACTCGTCCGACAGTGGATCGACGCCCAGCCGCGCGACGCCGGGAATCTCAGCCGGATCGCGGACCACGTAAACTGCCAGCCGCTTGCGGGTTCCCGCTTCAGTGAGATCGAAGCCGGTGCCATCTGCCAGGTGCAGGCGCAGCGCCAACGGACCCTTGCCGGGCTTGGGCGGCTTCGGCGAGAGGCTCTCGCTCCAACGCAGCCAGCCGGCCCGGGCCAGGTGGATCACGAGATGCACGCCGTCGCAGTCGATGTCGAGGAACTTCCCGTGGCGGGTCACACCGGTCACGGTGAGGCCGGCCAGCGCCGTCACCGGAGGGTGATACGTCTTCAGCACGCTGATCGTCGCAACGTCGACCCGGGCGATCACCTCGCCGACGGCGCGCTCCCGCAGGAAAGCGGCGAGCGCTTCGACCTCCGGAAGCTCCGGCATGGCGTCATCGTTTCACGGGCTGTGCTGAAACCCTTCCACCGTTTCGCCGCGGGCTGACGACAGGAGTCCGGATGTTCACCTTGGACACGACCACCAGATTCGGCGCCCGGATAGCCGACGACCTCGTCCGCGAAGAGGTGATCTGGCTGACAACCGTGGATGCCGACGGGACGCCACAACCGAGCCCGGTCTGGTTCCTCTGGACCGGCGCCGAGTTCCTGATCTTCAGCCAGCCGGACAAGCGCAAGCTGCACAACATCGCCCGCAGCCCGCGGGTGTCGTTGAACCTGCGCGGTGACGAACTGGGCGACGAGATTGCCGTCTTCACCGGTGACGCGACGTTGGAGGGTGCCGCGCCTTCGCGCGACGAGCGGGCTGCCTACGACGTCAAGTACGCCGGGCCGATCGTGCGGATCGGGTACACACTTGAGAGCTTCGCGCAGGACTACTCGGTCCCGCTCCGAGTCATTCCCGACCGGCTGCGCGGCTTCTGACGGAGCTGAGCCGAGCCGGCGCAGACCGTGCCAGGGCCACGCGCAGCGTGGTCAGGTACTCCGGACGGGGAAGCGCCACAACGCCGAGTCGTCGAAGATGCGGGGTCGCCCATTGCACGTCGAGCAGCCGGCCGTCCACGCCGTCGGATGTCAGCATGTGCACCAGCGCGACTAGTACGACCTTCGACGCGTCCCGCCCCCAGGGATGGGGGGCGTGGAACATCGACTCCCCCGCGAACAGGCCTCCGATGGCGACGCCGTACAGACCCCCGGCCAGCCGGCCGTCCGGCGTCCAGGCCTCGACCGAATGCGCCCAGCCGAGCTGATGCAGACGCCCGTACGCCGCAGCGACGTCGTCCGTGATCCACGCGCCCGTGCGAGCGGGGTCCGCGCACGCGTCGACGACGTCGTCGAACGCCGAGTCGACCCGGATCTCGAACCGGCGACAGGCGCGGCGCAGTGAACGTGACACCCGCAACCCATCCAACGGGAGAACCCCGCGAGGATCCGGCGACCACCAGGCGAGCTGCGAGTCCGGCCGGAGCAGACGCCCCACCGGCATCGGAAAGAGACCGGAACGATACGCAGCCAGCAGTGTCCCCGGCTCCAGGTCGGCGCCCATGCCGACGAGGCCGTCCCGGTCTGCCCGGACGGCCGGCGGGAGAACCCACTGCGTCGGCGGCGGCTCGACCGGCACGCCATCCAGGCTAAAGCCTCTCACCGGCCACGCCCCCGGCCGAGCGTCGTAGGGTCGGACCCATGACCTTCCGGCGGGCGATGACGAACTTGGCAGGCACCGTCGCGGCGCGGCGCGCAGCTCCGGCGATCGCCACCCGCGGCGTGCGCCAGTTCCTGGACAAGGCGATCGACGGCTTCGCCGGCTTCCCGGGCGCCCGCGAGGTCGGACGCAAGCACCTCGCGAAGACCCACGACGTCGACCAGGCGATCAAGGGCGTCATCGAGCAGCACGTCCGGCTGGCCGGTGCCCAGGGCTTCGTCACCAATCTCGGCGGAGTCGTCACCCTCGCGGTCTCGATACCGGCGAATATCGCCGGGCTCGCGCTGCTCCAGGTCCGGATGACCACCACCATCGCGCACCTGCGCGGGTACGAGGTCTCCGACACCCGGGTGCGGGCGGCTGCTTTGATGGCACTCCTGGGCGAGGAGGGAGTGCGCGACGCGCTGAAGGACGAGGACGTACCAGGCACGCCACACGACGTCGCGGTCGGCGTCGGCGACATCGACCCGGCCGTGCTCGACCGCATCACCGCCCAGGTCACCCAGACGATGGTGACCCGGGTCGCAGGCAAGCAGGCCACGCTCGCGGTCGCGAAGCGTGTGCCCGTGATCGGCAGTGCCGTGAGCGCCGGCGTCGACGCGTACGCCACCTACTCCGTCGGGCGGTACGCAGACCGCGAGTTCCCGCCCCGCATCATGATCGAACGCGCCTGAGACGTGAGAGGGCATCGGGCCACTCGCGGTCTGTATACGTGAACGCCAACAGTTGGCTCGCCCGGACACTGTCCCCGATGAGCCATCGTGCCTTCGCGGTCACGCTGCGGATGGCCGGCAAACGTATCGTCGGCACATGCCCGGGCGCTGGCAGTTCTGGATCGACCGGGGCGGCACGTTCACCGACCTCGTCGCCCGCCGTCCGGACGGCACCCTCGTCACCCACAAGCTGCTCTCCGAGAACCCGGTCCGCTACCCGGACGCCGCGGTAGCCGGCATCCGGTCGCTCCTCGGGGTCGTGGCGAGTGAGCCGATCCCGGTCGACCGGGTCGAGGTCGTCCGGATGGGGACGACCGTTGCGACGAACGCACTGCTTGAGCGCACGGGCGAGCGGACGGCCTTGGTCATGACCCGCGGTTTCGGCGATGCGCTGCGCATTGCGTACCAGAACCGCCCGCGCATCTTCGACCGGCAGATCGTGCTTCCCAAGCTGCTCCACCAGCACGTGATCGAGGTCGACGAACGCATCACTGCCGACGGCGGCGTGCTGCGGGCGCCAGATCTCGAACGGCTCGCGGCCGAGCTGAAAGCTGCGTACGCCGACGGCATCAGATCGGTCGCCGTGGTGTGCCTGCACAGCCACGCCCATCCGGCCCACGAGCGGGCCGTCGGGGAGCTGGCGGAGCAGATCGGGTTTCCTCAGGTGTCACTGTCCAGCGAGGTCAGCCCGCTGATGAAGCTGGTGCCGCGCGGGGACACCACGACGGTCGACGCGTTCCTCTCGCCGATCCTGCGCCGTTACGTTGATCAGGTCGCGGCCGAGCTCGACGGCGTCCGCCTGATGTTCATGCAGTCCAACGGCGGCCTCGCCGATGCCCGTCATTTCCGCGGCAAGGATGCGGTTCTTTCCGGGCCGGCGGGAGGCATCGTCGGTATGGCCCGCATGTCGGCGCACGCCGGCTTCGACCACGTCGTCGGCTTCGACATGGGTGGGACATCCACCGACGTCTCGCACTACGCCGGCGAGTACGAGCGCGTGTTCGACACCCAGATCGGGGGCGTGCGACTGCGCGCGCCGATGCTCGACATCCACACGGTCGCCGCCGGCGGCGGTTCGATCCTGCACTTCGACGGCAGCCGCTACCGGGCCGGGCCGGACTCCGCGGGCGCCGACCCCGGGCCGGCGTGCTACCGCAACGGTGGACCGCTGACCGTCACCGATGCCAACGTCATGCTCGGCCGGATCCAGCCGGCCCACTTCCCGGCGGTGTTCGGGCCCGACGGCGACCAGCCGCTGGACGCAGCGACGGTGCGGCGGAGCTTCGCAGAGCTCGCCGCCGACATCGCGGCCACGACTGGCGACGACCGCAGCCCGGAGGACGTCGCCGAGGGCTTCCTCCGGATCGCGGTCGCCAACATGGCCAACGCCGTGAAGAAGATCTCGGTTCAAAAGGGTCACGACGTCACCGGATACGTCCTCACCACGTTCGGGGGCGCAGGCGGGCAGCACGCCTGTGCCGTGGCGGACGCACTCGGCATCCGTACCGTACTGGTGCCGCCCATGGCCGGCGTCCTCTCGGCCCTCGGCATCGGCCTCGCCGACACGACCGCCATGCGCGAGCAGTCGGTCGAGCGCCGACTCGAGCCGGCGGCCATGGCGGATCTGAACCGCGTCGCCGGCGAGCTCGAGCACGCAGCACGTGCGGAACTGCTGGACGAGGACGTGGCGCCGCGCCAGATCGAGGTCACCCGGCGGGCGTACCTGCGCTACGACGGCACCGATACAGCGATCGCCGTCCGGCTGACCGGGCCGGACGACATGACCGCCGAGTTCGAAGGCGCCTACCGGCGCATGTACTCCTTCCTGATGGATCGCCCGCTGGTCGTCGAGGCGCTGTCCGTCGAGGCAACCGGCCTGACCGACCCACCCCCATTGATCATGCAAGATCTGCGCGACACGCCGACCGTTTCGCACCCCGACCCCACCGCACCGGTCGACCGGGTTCGCCTCTACACGGGCGGCGTATGGCGGGACGCGCCGCTCTACCGCCGGGAGCGCCTCCGTCCGGGCGACACCGTCAGCGGGCCCGCGATCGTCGCCGAGAACGACGCGACCACGGTGGTCGACGGTGGCTGGCAGGCCACGGTCACGGAGCACGGGCAGCTGCTGGTCGAGCGCGCACGGACCCGCCTCGACGTCGACCGGGCCGGCACGGAGGTCGACCCGGTGCTGCTCGAGATCTTCAACAACCTGTTCATGTCGATCGCCGAGCAGATGGGTGCGCGCCTGGAGTCGACGGCCCAGTCGGTCAACATCAAGGAACGTCTGGACTTCTCGTGCGCGCTTTTCGACCCCCACGGCAACCTCATCGCAAACGCACCGCACATGCCGGTGCACCTCGGCTCGATGGGCACGAGCATCAAGGAGGTCATCCGACGGAACGCGGGCCGGATCAAGCCCGGCGACATCTACGCGATCAACGATCCGTATCACGGCGGCACCCATCTGCCGGACGTCACCGTCGTCACGCCCGTATACGACGACGCCGGGCACGAGGTGCTCTTCTTCGTCGCTGCGCGCGGCCACCACGCGGAGATCGGCGGCCTGACCCCGGGGTCGATGCCGGCGTTCAGCCGCGACGTGCACCAGGAAGGCGTGCTCTTCGACAACTGGCTGCTCGTCGAGCGCGGACGCCTTCGGGAAGCGGAGACCATGGCGCTGCTGACCCGGGCACCGTTCCCGTCACGCAACCCGGCGACCAACCTCGCCGACCTGCGGGCCCAGATCGCAGCCAACGAGAAGGGCGTGGAAGAGGTGCGCCGCATGATCGACCATTTCGGTCTGGACGTCGTGCAGGCGTACATGCGGCACGTCCAGGACAACGCCGAGGAGGCCGTGCGTCGCGTCGTCGATGCGCTCGGTGACGGTGAGTACGCCTACGAGATGGACAGCGGCGCTGTGCTCGAGGTGCGTGTCACCGTCGACCGCGAGGAGCGCTCCGCGACGATCGACTTCTCCGGCTCGTCCGCTCAGCTCGACACGAACTTCAACGCGCCCACCTCGGTCGTGACCGCGGCCGTCCTCTACGTCTTCCGCACGCTCGTCGCCGACGACATTCCGCTCAACGACGGCTGTCTGCGGCCGCTGCGCATCATCGTTCCCCCCGGATCGATGCTCGCGCCCACGTACCCTGCGGCCGTCGTCGCCGGCAACGTCGAGACGTCGCAGGCGATCACCGGCGCCCTCTATGCCGCGCTGGGTGTCCAGGCCGAAGGGTCGGGGACGATGAACAACGTGACGTTCGGTAACGACAGCTACCAGTACTACGAGACGGTGGCGTCCGGTTCGGGTGCCGGCGAGGGCTTCGCCGGTGCGCCCGTCGTGCAGACGCACATGACGAACTCGCGGCTCACCGATCCCGAGGTGCTGGAGTCGCGCTTCCCGGTGCTCCTCGAGTCGTTCGCGGTCCGACGTGGCAGTGGTGGCACCGGACGTTGGCGCGGTGGCGATGGAGCAGTACGGCGGCTGCGCTTCCTCGAGCCGATGACGGTCAGCATGCTCTCCGGACACCGCCGGGTGCCGCCGTACGGCCTCGCCGGCGGGCAACCTGGTGCCCTTGGCAGCAACCGGGTCGAGCGCGCCGACGGCAGCGTCGTCGTGATGGCCGGCTGTGACTCCGTCGAGGTGGGGATCGGCGACGTGCTCGTCGTCGAAACGCCGGGTGGCGGTGGCTATGGGGCGTTGCCGTCGGCATGAGTAGCAGAGACGGAAGATCACCTTTGACCTGGACCGCGCTCAAGGTGTCATCCTCATTGGCGTGAGCACCTATTACTCGCCCGGCGAGGTTGCCGACCGGTTCGGCTTCAGCCTCGACACGCTCCGCTACTACGAACGCATCGGTGTGCTCCGCCATATCGACCGTGCGCCGAGCGGGCACCGCCGCTATCAGGCCGACGATGTCGAGATGCTCGACCTAGTCCGGTGCCTGCGCGATACGGGCATGCCGATCGACACGCTGCGCAAGTTTGCCGAGCTGGTCCGCTCCGGAGACCACACAATGCCCGATCGCGTGGCATTGTTAGAAGACCACGACAAGCAGCTCGCCGCCCACCTCGAACTCCTGTTCGAGCGGCGCGACCGCATCCGCCACAAGATCGACTACTACCGGTCTCTGGGGTCACGATGACCACGCACCTGACCGACCTGGCCCGCAGCATGCTGCGCCGATCGCGCGGCTGCCCCACGCCGGACCCGTTCGAGACCCTCGGCGTCCAGATGCGGCTCGGTCGGCTGGCCGCCGAGATCAGCCGGCTCGAGCACGACGACGGGCGGTGGGCCCGGGCCCACCACCTCACCGCCGCACAGGCCGCTTACGACGACGTGCTCGCCGAGGCATGTCGGCTGGTCGGT
>Ga0184612_10001011_pt1 | contig 13470 bp, 8 predicted proteins | sample PLM3_60_coex_FD_133163 | JGI IMG/M metagenome (GOLD analysis project Ga0184612, IMG submission 133163) | Groundwater sediment microbial communities from an aquifer in East River, Colorado, USA - PLM3_60_coex | ecosystem: Environmental > Terrestrial > Soil > Riparian zone | place: USA: East... | reverse complement strand
GGACGAGGCCGCGGAATTGCCGGCCGACTGCCGGGCGAATTGAGGCCTGCGCCGCGAAGTACGGGAACACGGGCTGGTTGGGCGTCGCCCAGATCTGGGTGAGCGGCTCGCACATCACGCAAGCGACGACGAAGCTCAACGACACGTATTTCCAGACCCCGACCTACGACACGCCCGCGTGGAGACGGCTCGTGACGTGTCAGGAAATCGCGCACGATTTCGGGCTGGACCATCAGGACGAGAATTTCAATAACCCCAATCTGGGATCGTGCATGGACTACACCAGCGATCCGGATGGTCCTCCCAGCAACGAGCAGCCGAACGCGCACGACTTCGAGCAGCTCGACGTCATGTACGCACATCTGGACAGCGTGACGACCATCAGCAGCGACACACTGCCTCAGACGATGCCCCCAGCGATGGGGCAGATCGATTTCGATACACCGGCGCAGTGGGGCCGGCTCGTGCGGTCGCAGGCCAGGGGGCGGGTCCAGGTGTACGAGCTGGACTTCGGTCGCGGCCACAAGGTCATCACGCACGTGTTCTGGGCGGATCCTGCGGCCGATTCTCGATAGTGCCGGGGCGGTTCGCCCGGCCGATCGCGGCTGAGATGCCGGTACGTCCCGCCCTGCCGTCTTCGACGTGGCTGCCGTGCTGGTCGTTGGAGCGACCTGCGGCGGGCTCTCTCAGCAGGTCCCCGCAAGGGCGATATCGACATCGCGCGGCAGCACGTCTCCTTTTCTCCCGAACCGCGGTGGAACGAGGAAGCGCCAGCCGCGCGACATTGCGCTCGCGCACGAACGCTGGGCGGACTACATAGCCGAACTTGGCGTGGCATGCCCCGCATGGTCAAAGACCAAAACTCCCACCTTCCCGCAGTGCTGTTGAATCGCATGACGGTCGGCGTCGACCGACTACCGGGCAGCGCTGACGGTTCTCTGGAGAGAACGACGCTCTTCGCCTGCACTCCAGAGGCCCATCGAAGCTCGATCCGCTCACCAACCTCGCGCCACGAATAGCGTCCTGAACGGAACTGACGGACCTCGAAGCTTGTTACGAGCTAAGTAACCCATCCGTAGAGAATCCACTTCTGCAAGTCGTCAAAGCCGGCGCCAGCGAAGCAAGCCGCGGCTCGTGCTGGTGGCACGTGGTTTGTCTACCGATCGTAGCCCCTGCGAAGTGAGGTGAAGCATGGGAAGACTCCGAAGAGGAAGAGAAGGATTCAACTGTGGAAATGAAACGGATTCAGGCGGATCGCCGACGTCGCCGAAAGTCCTCACCCGTCCGCGCGGTTCGAATCAGGCCGAGCTTGCCTTCGAAGGAGGTAATCGATGAAACGTAGACGTGTGTCAGAAGCAACGCGAGCCGTGTTGCTCGGCGTCCTTATGGGCGCCGGCGTTTTCGCTCACCCCCTCGATGCTGGTGCCCAGGTCCTGGTGGATCCGAGCTTGGGCGTGTCGACGGTGGTGGACGGCCTCAACCAGCCGATCGCGATGGCCTTCATCGGGCCCAACGACATACTGGTCACGGAAAAGGCGTCGGGACAGGTCAAGCGGGTGACCAACAGCGTCGTGACCGGCGTCGTGCTCGATTTGGCCGTGAACTCCAGTAGCGAACGTGGCCTGCTGGGCATCGCGCTGCACCCGAGGTTCCCCGGTACCCCGTACGTCTATCTCTACAACACGGAGAGCACGACCGGCGCTGACTCAGCCGTCCTGGCGGAGGTGCCGCTGCTCGGCAATCGCGTGGACCGTTTCGTGTGGAACGGCAGCACGCTGACTTTCGACAGGAACATCATCCGCCTGCGCTCGTTCCAGAACGACCGTAACAACGTGGCCAATCCGACGCTGCCGGTGCTGCGGGGCAACCACAACGGCGGCGTGCTGCGTTTCGGCCCGGACCGGAAGCTGTACATCATCATCGGCGACAATGGCCGCCGCGGCTTCACGCAGAACAATCTGGCGGGCCCGGTACCGGACGATGATTTTGGCGGACCGGCGCCCGACGACGCGCACCTGACGGGTGTGATCCTGCGCCTCAACGACGACGGCAGCACGCCGCGCGACAATCCGTTCTTCAAAGTCGGCCGACGGGACGACGAGGACGACGACGCAGAGAACGACGACGATCAGGGTGGCGGTTTCGGCCCGCTCACTGACGAGGTGCGCCGCAACCTTCAGCGCATCTTCGCCTACGGCGTCCGCAACAGCTTCGGCATGACCTTCGACCCGAAGAAGGGCGACCTGTGGACCACCGAGAACGGTGGGCGCTCGTTCGACGAAGTCAATCGAGTCAAGCCGGGATTCAACGGCGGGTGGGTGCAGATCATGGGCCCGGTTTCGCGCGTTCAAGAGTTCAAGCAGATTGAAATCAGCGTGGGATTCGGCGCAAACGGCCCCACTGGGCTCCAGCAGATGCGCTTTCTGCCCACCAGCATCGCCGACACACCTGACGAAGCCAAGGACCGCCTCTTCCGCATCCCTGGCTCGCACCTGATCGACCCCGAGTTCAGCTGGAAGCAGGTCGTGCCGCCGGCGGCCCTCGGCTTCATCGACGGCGACGGGCTCGGGAAGCAGTACGACGGCGACCTCATCGTCGGGTCGGCCGTGGCGCGATCCACCAACGCGGGTCACCTCTATCGGTTCCGCCTGAACGGTGGGCGCACCCACTTGAAGTTCGACGACCCGCTGCTCAAAGACAAGGTGGCCGACAACCTCGTCCTCGACGACTTCGAGACCGAAGGCAACGAGATTCTTTTCGGCAGCGACTTCGGCATCGTCACCCACATCGAAACTGGTGTCGACGGCGCGCTGTATCTGGTGAGCCCGTCAGCCGGTAGCATCCGCAAGATTTCGAAGAACTGACAATCGTTCGGGAGCCCGGGCGAACCGCCATGAGGCGTGTTCGTCCGAGTCGCCCATCTGCGTCGGTGTCTAACTTCGAGGCCCGGACCGTGCGCCGGGCCTTACATTGACGCTGTGTCGCACTAAGAATGCCGGAACGGCTGCAGCAGCAGCGCGATTCTCGAGGTGTCCGCAGCCTCCGGCACGGGTGTGAACTCGAATCGGCCCAATGCTTCCTCGCCCCACAGCGTGGCGACTGTGACCAGCAGTTGAAGATCAGCGCGACTGGCATCCGGGACACTTGGTTCGGTCATCATTTGTTGACGCTGTTCCTGGGTCATCTCGTGGAGGTGCACCGTGCGACGCCCATTCCTGATGGCATGGTTGGGAATGGTGACGTGTTCGACCAGCACGTTCAGTATGCGGTCCTGCCACTCCGGTGAGAGACGTGGGAACACCGAACGAAACCAGAAAGTGCCGAGAAGCTTTCGCAGTTCTCGTCCATCCATCAACACGTCGCTCCGAGCGCCATTCTCAGCCAGCCTGAGCGCGGCGGGATCGGACCGGTTGAGGGCGAGAGCAAACTCCCAGAACGTGGAAAACGATGGAGACGGCGCGACATCGCCGGCCGGCGCAACATCGGTCGATGGCGTGACATCGCTGTCCATTGACATGACCGCCACTTCGTCTGCACCCTCAAACGGGATGCTGTCAGCATCGGACAGAAAGTTGAGGCGCAGGGGGACTCGTTTGTCCGCGCTCCAGGCGATGTCGAGAGCCGGATGATTTCCGGTGTACTCGGCAAACACCGTGGTCACGCCCCACGGACGTGGCGCGTGAAAAGCTCTCGCGTAAAGCGGGTTGTAGGGGCTCTCGGCAGCATCGCGGAGAGCCAGTGCCGCAAGTTGCCCTTTGATCTTGCCGTCGACGACGTTCGACCAGTCCCCCTGGATGCACACGAGAGACGTCCCTGCCGGTCCGTTGAAGGCGCAGTACGGATTGTCCCAGCAGCCTCGCACCGCCGCTTGAATCTGATCGTCCCCGGGTTCGTGGCCGACAGGCGGATCGAGCTCGGAGAAACCGATTCGCAGCCTGCCCTTGCCGGCAAACAAACTGGAAAGATCGGACGGGTCGACCTGCGACAGATCCCACAGGACGTAGAGCAGCCCGCGGAGCCCTCTGGCAATCGGGAGGTTCATACGCTCCCAGACGACCGACTGCGGCTCGGGATCCGCGTCTGTGTACCCGCGGTCGTTCAAGATTTCCATCAACCGGATTCCCGCCGAATCGAATTGCTCGGCGACGCGCAGAGCGTGATCGTAGCGCCGCTTTTCCACTTCATGTCGTTCGAACGACGGGCGAACGAACACTGGAATCACCAGCTTCTTTTGCTGCCGGGCCATCTGCGCGAGCGGGAAAATGGTCCCGGCGCCCGTACCCTTGCCTCCCGTGCCAATGACGATGACCACCGAATGCCGGCTCAGGAGTGCCTCGACGTCGTTCTTCGACTCTTCCAAGGCCTGTCTGGCTAACTCCGGGTTGTGCATCGACCCCAGACGTCGCGTCGTGGCAGCGCCGATGACCACCCGCTCTTCTTTCGGCACATCTGCCAGCGAGAATTCATTCGTGTCGAGAAATCGAGTGGTGACGGCTCGTCGGAGCCGCTCCGCGTACCTCGCATCGGCCTTCTGCGTGACGATCAAGTCTCGACGGAACAACGCCTTGAGCGAGCGCAGAATATTGCCACCGCCGCCGCCCGAGCTGAGAAGAAGAATATTCACGGCACACCTTCCTGTTGCCTGTCGGTTTCGAGGCGAAAGGGAATAACGACCCACGGTCCCTCCGCGTGGAGGGGACCATTCGTAAACGGCGCATCTTTCAGAAGGTGCAGCACGCGCTCAACGTCGTACTCCACGTTCTTTCTGTGGTCGAAGAGGTTGGGGTAGGTCCGCCCGTCGGCAGGCGCGAGAAGGACCTCCACCGTGTGGCGCCTCGGCGTAAAGCGCAGCCGCGATTTGACCGACGGCTCGCCAGCGCACCTGCGAAACAATGGCCGTTCGAACTCGGAAATGAACCTGTCGCCGAATCCTCTCATCGTGGTGAGGCTTGCCTGTCTCTTGCCGATGTACTTCCCGGCGACGACCCACGCGAGCACCAGGCCTGAAACGACCAGCAAGAGAGGTGTCGCCCACCACAGGACGCTGAGGTCGATCCCTGTCTGCTTTTGCGCGACGCTCGTCTGCAACAACAGCGGTGGACCGGAAGCGACGACCTGGTATCGCGGCCGCGCCGATCCGCGTCTCAGCATCTCCGTCGCCACACATACATGCCACCCAGCCTGAATGAGGCCGTAATGGGATTTCGGTATGAAGGTCTCGGTCGTCGGGTTGACGATCTGAAACCAGGCCTGGTGCCGGTTATGCGCGTTCCCGGTGAAGCGCTCGGCGAGACGCGCCGCCGTATCACCGGGCCGGATTGGGTAGCACGTCAACCGACTGCCTGGACGAAGCTCGCCTGAAAGGCGAGCGAAGTCTGGCTGACCGAAGGCGTACGTCGAGCCGGTTGTCATCAGGAGGACAAACGGAAGAGCTCGTATTCCTGCGGTCACGGTGGGTTTGCCTGCTCATCCCCCGTTGTCCACAATCTGCAGCGACTGTAGCACGCGACTGAACGTGTTGAAATACGCACGCGTCTCGTCCTGCGGCGCAACGCCGATCAGAAACAACACGCGGCCGTCCCGCAGCCGTGCGGTCGAAACGGTGACCGACTCGTTATCGCCCGTCACGTCGGATACGTTGCTGAGCGTCGTCGTCAGCCCCTGGTGTCCGTCGATGTTCGTTCGGGAGTAGCCACCCTGCCGCCGGAGCCGCGGGTTGGCGCGCGCGAACCCCTGCAGAAGCTGCTCTGTGCTCTGCTGGAGACTGCCGCCGTCCCCTCGCATTACTCCGACTTCGATGCCATGCGTGAACGTGGACTGTCCGCTTTGCGCCCGGACGTACCCGCCTTCCGGCGCGTACGTCACGGCGCTGCCGCTGTCTATCTGACGCCAGTTCGCCGGGACGCTGAGCCTCAGAGAGTCCCACGGTTGATAGGTCCGCCATCGGCCAGACGGTGGCTCAACGCGAAGCCTGCGGTCACTCGCGCCGAGGACATCCGGATCACGCTGCTGTCCCTGACGCGCCCGCGCCACCTGCTGCGTCGTCGGCGCCGGCGCCATTCGCCCCAGACGGGCCTGGACCGACGCGATCTCCGCGTTCGATCCTGACGAGCCTGCAACACGCAGCATGGCCGCCTCGCGGTTAATCGCATCGTAGCGGTTGCCGGGATTCGGATGATCGCTCAACCACTCCGGGCCCCCGCTGCCGCCCTGGCGTGCGATGGTCTGGAACATGTTGGCCATCTCGCGCGGATTGTATCCGGCACGCGCCATGATCTGCGCGCCGAGGAGGTCCGCCTCGCGCTCGTACTCACGGCTGTATTTGAGGAAGTACGTTCCAAGACCGATCTGAGATCCCTGCGCGATCACGTTGCCGGTGCGGCCGCCGATGATGGATCCCAGTACTTGTCCCGCGAGCGCGCCCAGTTGAAATTTCTGTCCTTTCGAGGCCTGCACCGTACCGTGCCTGAGGATCACATGGCTCAGTTCGTGCGCCATGACGCCGGCGACCTCGGCGTCGGTTCTGGCGGCTTCGAGCATCCCCCGATGCAGGAACATCGGACCGCCCGGCAGCGCGAACGCGTTGATCTCTTTCAGATTCACGACGTCGAACGTGTACCGAAAGGTCGGTTGCTGGAGGTCGTTCGGAATCTCCGCGACGAGTCGCTCACCGATTCGTGCGACGAAGTCGCGCGTGGGGCCGTCGTTTACCATCGGCAACTGCTGCCGGACCTCGGCCGCGGCCTGCCTGCCCAACTGCACATCCTGTTGGGGCGAGTAGCTGTTGCGGTGCGGCTCGATGCGCGTTTGCGCGGCCGCAGACAGGGGTATCGCGACGGCAGCTGCGGACGCGACGAGCAGTCTGCAGAAGTCTGAGCGATGCAGGAGTCCAGTCATGCATCGACATGGAGCAAGGTCGACGCCAGATCGCTGTGCGTCAATCTTTGTGAGTACAGGCCCGAAAAGGCCGGTCTCTCACCGGGAATGCTCCCGGTGTCCTCCTGTCGCGACAACCTGGGACCGAAATGGAGGCAGCTCAGGTATCGCAGTCGAGGCCGCCGTGACGGGGCTTCCGGCACCTCGCGGAGGAAGACAGGCTCCTCGATGAAAAGGGCCGATGGCGGTGATAGACTGTGCCGATTTCCCGCGGGTACGGCATGCTCCAGTCCTCCAAGCGCGCCAGTGGATCAGACCCGTCGGTCTCAACATCACAAGAGGCGCTCCTATGACCAGGTACCGCTCAGCCTTCCTCATCGGCATGCTTTCGGCTCTCCTCGTCATCTGCGGCGCCTGCGGCCCCTCGGCGAACAGGCCAGTGCAGCCGCAAGAGCCACGACCCAAAATCGGCCTCCTGATGGACACGCTGCAGGCGGAGGAACGCTGGAAGCGCGACCGCGACCTGTTCCTGGAGCGCGCCAAGGAGCTGGACGCCGACGTTCTGGTCGAGGCCGCCGAACGCGATGATGCGAGGCAACTGCAGCAGGCGGAGTCGCTGCTCGAGCGTGGCGTGCAGGCGCTGGTGGTGGTCCCGCACAACGCAGAAGCGGCAGGGAAGATTGTCGAAGCGGCCAAGAAGCGCTCGGTCCCTGTGATCAGCTACGACCGGCTGATTCTGAAGGCGGATGTCGACCTGTATTTGTCGTACGACAATCGCAAAGTCGGCGAACAGCAGGCGCAGTACCTTCGCAACCAGGCGCCGAAGGGCAACTACATCCTCCTCGGCGGCGCGCCTACCGACTACAACGCCAAGCTCATTCGCGAGGGACAGATGGCCGCGCTCCAGGACGCCGTCAAGCGAGGCGACATCAAGATCGTTGCCGACCCGTGGGCCACCGACTGGCAGGCCGACGCCGCGATGACGCTCTCGGAGCAGGCATTGAAAAAGGCCCGCAATCAGGTGGTCGCCGTGGTGGCGTCGAACGATACGACGGCGGGCGGCGCAATCGCGGCGCTCGAAAAGAACGGATTGGCAGGCAAGGTCTTCGTCTCGGGTCAGGACGCGAATCTGGACGCCGTGCGCCGGATCGTCAGCGGCACGCAGGCCATGACCGTTTACAAGCCGCTGCGGCCGCTCGCCCGCGGTGCCGCCTCCGCGGCCGTGCAGATGGCCAAGGGCGAGAAGGTCGAAGGCACATCAACGATCAACAACGGCCTGAAGGAGGTGCAGGCGCTCCTGTTGACGCCGATCACCGTCCACAAGGACCTCATCGACCAGGTCATCATCAGCGACAAGTTTCATACGCGCGATCAGGTGTACGGGACCGCCAAACCAAAGTGAATCCTGAGTACCTCCTGACGGGTTGACATTCGACCGGAGTGGATTCAGACTCAGGTCGGATGTCTTCCCGAAGACGCATTGTCAGGCAGGAGGAGGCGTACCCCGATGTGGTGGCGGAGACGACGCACGGACGAGGACTTCGCGGCCGAGATCCGAGCGCACCTGGAGAACGAGACCGATCGGCTGATCCAGGACGGGATGACGCCTGAGGAAGCGCGCGCCGCGGCGCACCGTCAGTTCGGCAGCGTCACCCGCACCCGCGAGCGATTCTACGAAGCGCACCGCGCCATCTGGCTCGAACAGTTCGCTCAGGATCTGCGCTACGCCTGGCGTGGGTTGTGGCACAGTCGCGCGTTTGTCGCCACCACGGTGCTGACGCTCGCGGTCGGTATGGGCCTCGTGACGGTGGTGTTCGCCGTTTTCAACGCGTATGTGCTGCGCCCGTTCGCCGTGCACGATCCGTACAGCCTGTACGCGATGGGATGGCGTTCGCAGGAGGCCGGGGGATCCACCTTCCGCTGGACCGACTACGAAGACTTTCAGACCCGACGCGATCTTTTCGACGGTGTCGTCGCCGAAGCGACGCGGAACGTGTCCTCAGACGGGCGCCGGCTCGCCATCGGGTTCGTGTCCGGCAACTACTTCGACACGCTTGGGCCGCGCGTCGCGCTGGGACGTGCCCTGCTGGGCGACGACGCGCGCACGCCCGGCGGCGAGCCCGTCGCGGTGCTGACCCATCAGGCGTGGACGCGCCTGTTCGACCGCGATCCGGCGGCCCTCGGCCGCGAGCTCGAGGTGAACGGCCGGAAGCTGGTTGTCGTCGGGGTCATGGCTGCCGAGTTCGTCGGTCTGGATGACGTGCCGCGGGACATCTGGGTCCCTATCACAATGTACGGCGCGGTTTTTGGCGACGATCTGTTTGGTTCGGAACAGCCGCGCCAGCTGCACGTCACTGCGCGGCTACGACGCGGCGTCACACCGGAGCAGGCGCAGGGGTCGCTCGCCCTCTCGCCGTTCGAGACACGCGTTGCCGGCCGCGTGGACGCGGTACGAGCGAATCTCCAGCTGCGAGCCACGCCCGTTCGCATCACGCTCGGCGGGTTCGCGTTTCTGTCGCCTGTGTTCGCCGCATTCGCGCTGGTGCTCGTGGCGGCGTGCGCGAACGCGTCGAACGTCATGCTCGCGCGGGCGAACGCCCGTCATCGGGAGATCGGGATTCGGCTGTCGATCGGCGCCAGCCGCGGCCGCGTCGTGCGGCAACTGGTCACGGAAGGCCTCCTGATTGCCGTGTTGGCTGGTCTGGCCGGCGTCGCGCTCGCAGGCGCGCTGCTTCGGATCGGCGTCTTCCTGTTCGTCGCGATGCTGCCACCGACAGTCGCGCTCCGCGTCCGGTTCGTCCCGCTCGATTTCGACTATCGCGTGTTCCTCTTTGCGTTCGTCGTGGCCGGCGCCGCAACGATCCTGTTTGCGCTGGTGCCGGCGCTGCAAGCCACGCGATTGACGCTGACCGACGCGCTTCGGGGTCAGCCGAGCGGCGCGATCCGACGCTCTACGCTCCGCAACTGGCTCGTCACCAGCCAGGTCGCGGTCTCGCTGCTGCTCCTCATCGTTGCGGTGACGCTCGTGCGGAACGGCACGGCGATCCGCTCAACCGACCTCGGACTGGAGACCCGCGGCGTCATCTCGGTGAGGCCAGGCCGGACTGACACGGCGCTGATGGAACACACGTACGCGGCGCTGACCGCCGACCCGCGCCTGGAGCAGGTCCAGGTCGTCGTCACGAGCCGACCTCCGCTGTTCGGCGAGACTCCCAAGAGTCCGCTGCGCCTGGCGTCCGGCTACGTGCTGGCGTCGTACACGTTCGTATCGCCCGAATACTTCGCGATGCTGCGAATCCCGATCCTGCACGGCCGCGGATTCTCGCCGGACGAAGCCGCGGGGCAGGTCCCCGTCGCCGTCGTCAGCGCCGCGGGCGCGAAGGCCTTGTGGCCCGGCGACGAGCCGATCGGCAAGACCGTCCGGCTGCATCTCCCGCCGACGGGCCCCCGCGTGGTCGAGGATATGACGATATCTCTTCGCCGGAACGTCGGCGATGACACAGACACCACTGTCGTGACCGTCGTCGGCGTAGCAGGAGACGTCGTGAGCGGTTTCGTGTATCAGGGAGCCGATGCCGCGCATGTCTATCTCCCAACCAGCGTGACCGGATCGCGCGCCGCCGCGCTGCTGGTGCGGGGCCGCTCGACCGGCGTGTCTGTCGACACCGTCAAATCTGCACTGCTGCGGGCGCATCAGGACCCGCTGACCTACGACGTGCTTTCGCTGGACGAGATGGTGGCGCTGCAGATGTTTCCGCTGCGCGCGGCATCATGGATCGGATCGCTCTTGAGCGGCGTGGCGCTGGCCCTGAGCATTTCGGGGCTGTACGGCGTTCTGACATACACGTTCGGCCAGCGCATACAGGAAATCGGCATTCGGATGGCGCTTGGGGCGACCGCGACAGCGGTCACGCGGCTCGTGGCCGTTCAAGCCGTGCGACTGGCGGCCCTCGGCACAGCCGTGGGAGTGCTTCTTGGATTCAGCGTGATGAAGATCCTGAGTAGCCTCATACGACTGGACAACGTCTCGGTCCTCGATCCCGGGGCGTTCGCCCTTAGCGTCGCGCTGATCGCCGGCGCCGTGGCACTCGCTTCCTATGGTCCGGCGCGCCGCGCGGCGCGTGTGGATCCCTCAGTGATGCTCCGGGCGGACGGCTAGTGGCCCGTCCACGGTGAAGGAGGACCAGATTGCGGAGCGCGGCGCCCGGCTGACAAGGCGCGACGACCGAGAATACTCGACGTATTTGAGGGAGGAGCAACGCCGGCAGCCGGGATGCCCCGCCCGCGAGGTGGTCCTTCTTCACCGTGGACGGGCCACTGGCTCGTGATCAACGACGACGAACGTGACGTCGTCGGCGAGCGAGCCGCCGCGTGGCGCGGCCCACGTCGTCACGCGCTCGAGTAATGAATCGGCGAAGGCGTCGGCCTGCAGCGCGGCACCGCCGGCGATTGCGCGCGACAACTCTTCGTCGCCGAAGAACGCGTCGCCATCGGCCGCCGGGGCCTCGATGAGGCCGTCCGTGTAGAGCAGCAGGCGATCGCCCGGGGCGAACGCCGTCGTGGTCTCGGGGTAAGGCGCGTCGAGAAACCCCATCATCATGCCGCCCGTGGACAGGTAGTCGAGCGTGCCGTTTGCGCGCGCGATGATGGCCGGAGGGTGGCCGGCACTCGAATAGGTGATCATCCGCGCCGCACGGTCGACCACAGCGTAGGCAGCGGTGATGAACGACCGGTCGAGCTTGCCCTGGAATATGCGATTCATCGATTGGAGCACGTGGCCCGGCTCAGCGGCGTGCTCCACCTGGGCGGCTACGGCGATCTTCACCATGGACGCGATGAGCGCCGCCGGTACGCCGTGGCCCGACACGTCGGCCACGAGAATAGCAAGGCGCGTGGCGTCGAGCTGATGGAACTCGTAGAAGTCGCCCGCCACCGAGGTCATCGGCACGTAGCGGGCGGCGACCGCCAATCCCGCCACGCGAGGCAGTTCACGTGGCAGGATCGATTGCTGGATCTGCTGCGCCATCTCGAGCTCGGACGCGAGGACCGACAGCCGGCGCTCGGTGTCAAACATGCGCGATGCGGCGTAGTAGCCGACCGCGCACACTACGAGGAGCAGCCCGAACGGCTCCAGATCGAAATCGTTGCCGAACACCGACCCGATCGCGAACGTCTCGTACGAGGCGATGACGCCGAAGAGCGTGGCCGACCACAAGACTGCGCCGAGCGCCACGCTGCCTTTCGCCTCTCGCCAGTGGGGGAGCAGGTGGACCGCTAACAGCGGAAACACCGGCACGACGAGCGCTTGGTTGAGCGCCATGGCCGCTCGCGGCCGGCCCGTAGCAGTATCGATCGCCATGCAGATGACGACGCCGGCTGCGGCGGCATAGACGTTCAGGCGGATTGCACCTTTCCAGCCCGGTCCGACGAACGCTTCGGCGAGGAGCGCCAGCGGCACGAGAATCAGGTACGTCAGGAACGTGATCCACCAATCCCAGAATGCGGAGGCGGGGAACATCAGCTCGTGAATCAGGCTGGATTGGCTCATGAGCCGCAGCCCGTAGACCGCCGCGAAGACGCCGAACCAGAGCAGCGACCGATCGCGGGCCCGGACGCGCACCGCGGAGAGCGCGAACGCGCTGACTCCCACGGCCATGAAAATCGTGCCGAGCAGCGCTTCGGCCAGTTCCTTTGCGGCGTTCTCCGGTATAGGCTGCATGAGGAATCAAGTCAGCCCTCGAGCTGAGGACCACGTGCTCGACGGGCTCCCCACAGGGCGCGGATGATGATTTCGTTGTCTTCGAACGTGTAATCGAGGTGGGTGAACGGTAACACCGGACGAGCGGGACAACAAGGCGTTCGACGCGTGTCGGCGAGAGGATTCGCGAAAGCCGACGCCTTCCGCCGGTTCTGGACCGAGGGGTCGGTGGCACTCGAAGAATGGCGAGGGGAGCTTTATTGCCTCGTCACGCGAATCGACGTGACGCAGTCGTTGAAGCTGCCGTCGCACGGGCCGGGCAGAGTGCGCAGGTTGAGAGTGTCCGACGTGACGGTAACGCTCCTTCCCTTAAAGTCCTCATCACGATAGAGGGTCGCCGACCATCCGGGAAACACGCGGACCGACGAAACGCATTTGCCCCAGCTCGGCACTTCTCCTTCCTCGCCACTCGAACAGGGGCCTTGAGCCCTGGTCAGATCGCCGACGTCGACGTTGAGCGCCTGAGAGGAACCTGCGAAGTCCGCATGGATGTAAATGACGATGCCCTGGTCGGGCGGCGTAGGACCGAGGGTGGTCAGATCGGACCCTGCACACCCGGCAAGCAGCAACGGAAGAAAGACCCCCGCGCAAATCCTCGCTGCGCGCGCCATGGCGCACCTGCCTGTCAGACCGGCCCCGCAGACGCTGGCACGGAGGGAGCCGGGCAGGCTTTGATCCTGCTCCTGCCGGCGGACGGTGTCAACGGGGCGGAATGTCACTGTCAAGGCGAAATAGAAATGTCCCCGTTCTTAGCGAAATAGAGATGTCCCCTGTGGTTCTTGTTCCTCAACACAACAGGGACGGCCTGTGGGCGCTGTGCGAAACGCGTCTGCGCG
>Ga0184612_10001010_pt1 | contig 13471 bp, 11 predicted proteins | sample PLM3_60_coex_FD_133163 | JGI IMG/M metagenome (GOLD analysis project Ga0184612, IMG submission 133163) | Groundwater sediment microbial communities from an aquifer in East River, Colorado, USA - PLM3_60_coex | ecosystem: Environmental > Terrestrial > Soil > Riparian zone | place: USA: East... | reverse complement strand
CTTCGCCTCAGTCAAGGACAAGGTAGATGCTGCTTTCGATAAACGGCGACAGGAGATGGGGCAGGAGATCGCAAAATTCAAGCAAAGCTTGGACGAGAAAACGGCGCACAAGGGCGAGAGGCTGCCAATTTTGAAGCGGAACTGCACGATAAGTTCGAGCAGATAGCGAAGGCGTTCAAGGATTTATTCGAATAAGAGTGAGCCTGATGAAGGACGAACCCAGCTAATGCTTCGTGACCTTCCATTCATCCTTTTGTTCTGCGGTTGAACCGTTCATTGAAACCCGATTGAGAGCGTTTTGAATGGTTAAACTCATTGAGGGAGTAAACCGATGGCCGACCACAGTCACAAACATTCGAACCGCAGAAAGCTCCACCAGGATTGGCGGGTCTGGTTGGCTCTGCTCCTGATGCTGGCCGCAATCCTAATGTACGTCTTGAGCCTGGACGACTCGATCATCCCTCGCTGACAGACGGGATCGCGGTTTCAAAAATGCATTGGTTGAGATATGCAATGGAAAATGGGTACGGTGTTGCGGCAAAGACGCCGGAAGTTGCAATCCCCGCCGGAAACATTGGTTGCTGTCCTACTCGGTGCGTTCCTTTTCCTGCCGTCAGTCTCCAGTAACGCGGCAGAGCAAAAGAGTGCTGAAGCGACTAAGACCCCACCACCACCCCCGACAATAATCCCGGTCGAAGAGGTCGCGACGCAGGCCACGCAGGTCGGGGATCTGATCCGCGGCTTCGCTGCAAATGTTGCCCCCAGCAGCGAAATCGAAACGATACGGAAGTTTCTTCCCCAGGTGAGCGTCGATATAGCCCTGGAGCTCAAAAGCACTACCAACATCCTGAAAGAGCAGCCTTCGCTTGAGACGCTCCAGGCGCAGCAAGAGATCTGGCAGCAGAGACAGTCACAGGCCACCGCATGGCTAAAAGTACTTACCGACCGCGCCACGAAGCTGCAGGTTGCGTTGACCCAACTGAAAAAACTGCAAGAGACGTGGGCCAAGACCCGCGATGCTGAGGAATCCGCAAAGGCGCCGCCTCCGATCCTGCAGCAGATCGACGCCACCCTCGCCGTTATTGAAGCTGCGCAACAACCGCATCAAGCGCAGCGCGACGAAATTCTCAACCTCCAGAGTAAAGTTGCCGAACTAGTGGCCGGTTGCAACACGGCGCTCGCGCAAATCGCCGGGCTGCAACAAATGGCCGTGGGGGGGATCTTCACACCGGAGAACCCGCCCATTTGGAACGGCGACCTATGGGCTCGCGCCAAGACTACGCTGCCGGAGCGTGTCCCCAAAATCGCCGCCTCCTATTGGGGGGATATTCTTCTGTATGTTCGAGATCCCTCCCGGCACATGCCGCGGCACGTTGGCATCTTCATAGCGCTGTCGCTTGTGTTGTTGGCGGCGCGCCGGCAGGTCGGTCCGTCGGAATCGGCGGGAAGCCGTCCCTCCCACGCTACCGCAGTATTCGATCATGTCTTTGCCGCGGCGTTGCTTGTGACCTTGATGATCGCCACGGCACCTGCTTCGCCGGTACCGGTCACAGTGAAGCGGCTGTTCCAAATCGCAGCGCTTGTGCCAATCATTGTGCTCACCCGGCGCGCGGTTTCGCCTATTGTCGTTCCCGTGATCTACGCGCTGGCAATTTTGTTCGCCACCGATACTGTGCGGCGGGCAGTCGTCGGTGAGCCCCCTATGGGTCAGGGGATACTCGTGCTGGAGGCCGTCGCAGGGATTGTCGTGTTGGGTTGGTTGTGGGTTTACGGAACCCGTAGAGCAGCGCGAGGTCTGGGCCAAACGAGCACTCTGCGGCGGCTGGTGGCTGCTTTTATTCTATTCGCCCTGGCCATCGGATTAATAGCCGCCGTTTTCGGCTATATGCGTTTGGCACGCATCACGATACCGGGTGTTTTCGCCGGGGGGGCGTTGGCGCTGGAGCTATACGCGTCGGTTCAGGTCGCCATGGGAGTGGTCGTGTACGCTTTACGCTTGTGGCCGCTGCGCCTCCTCCATATGGTCCAGCATCACCGTGATCTGCTGGAACGGCGAATCTACCGGTTGTTGTTATGGCTCGTAGCTGGCGGTTGGTTATTCCGCTATTTGGATTATCTCGGTCTCTTCGATCCGGCATGGTCTCTGGCCACAGACTTTCTCAATACCCGGCTGGAACGTGGATCGATTAGCACGTCGGTGGGCGACATCGCCGCATTTTTCCTCACGATGTTAGGGGCGTACTGGCTATCAACCTTTATCCGCTTCATGCTCGAGGAGGATGTTTATCCCAGAACACGGATCGCGGCCGGTCAGTCCTATGCCGTCTCGAACCTGCTTAATTATTCTATCCTTGCCATTGGCTTCCTCGTGGCCCTAGGGGTACTGGGGCTGGACGTGAACAAGTTGACCGTCCTGCTCGGCGCGCTCGGCGTCGGCATCGGCTTCGGCTTGCAAAGTGTGGTGAACAACTTTGTCTCCGGTCTGATCTTGCTCTTCGAGCGTCCGATCCATGTGGGTGACACGGTTCAAGTAGGCAGCCTTCAAGGCAGGGTGCGCCGGATCGGCATCCGTGCCAGCATCGTGCGCACCATGCAGGGCGCGGAGATTATCGTCCCCAATGCGCAACTGATCACGGAGCAGGTGACCAACTGGACACTCAGTGACCAACTACGGCGCCTCGACTTGCCAGTGGGCGTGAATTACGGCTCTGTCCCAAAGAAAGTAATCGAGCTGCTCGAAACCGTGGCCCGCGCCCATCCGAAGGTCTTGCAGGATCCGGCGCCTCGAGGTCTTTTTATGAGCTATGGAGACAGTTCAATCAACTTCGAGCTGCGAGCGTGGACGGAACAAACCAACTCGGTGCAGGTCCACAGTGATTTAACCGTGGCCATCTACGATGCGATTTATGCGGCCGGGATGAGCTTTCCCTTTCCCCAGCGTGAAGTGCGCATGCTCTCCGATCACGACGCGGCGCCCTCGGTTCCTTCTAGCAATGCGGAGAAGAAAGCTCAGTGATGGCGTCGCGGGACGTGTGAAGTTGTACACCACGAAGGACGCGAAGAGCACGAAGTTTATAAGCGAAAATATCCGAACCCTTCGTGGCCTTCGGGATCAAGAGATTTGTTTTCTAATCTCCCGGTAAATACTTCGTGTCCTTCGTGATCTTCGTGGTAAACAAGGACTCAGGGTCGAAGCAGAAGGAGCGTAAGTGAAGAATCCCGAAATAACCACCGCAGTTCCCATGACCGGTGCTCCGGTTCAAGCGATGGACACTCCTACCGGTGGCAAGACGCGCCTGATCCGCGAGCTTCTCAGTCCGTACCGGGGCTGGATCGTCATCATCCTGCTCGCGATGCTCGTCGAGACGGCGATGTCCCTCGCCGCGCCCTGGCCGCTGAAAGTGATTCTAGACAACGTCGTCGGAACACACAAAGCGCCGGAATGGCTCGCCCCGTTTCAAAGCTCCCTTTTTGGCCATAGCAAGATGCAGCTTGCTGCCCTGGCGGGCATCGCGACTGTGCTCATCGCTGCCCTCGGGGCTGTCGCATCTTATATCGACAACTACTACACGGAGAGCGTGGGCCAGTGGGTAGCGCACGATTTGCGCATGCGGGTCTATGACCATCTGCAGCATCTTTCGCTCGGCTACTACGATAGCCACCAGACCGGCGCGCTGCTTTCCACCATCACCGACGACATCAAAACCATCCAGGGTTTTGCGTCGTCAGCTACGCTCGGCATCCTGGTCGACATCCTGACGATCGTCGGCATGCTTGGCGTCATGCTCTGGCTGAAATTTGACTTCGCGCTGATCGCGGTGGTCTTGACGCCGTTTCTGTTGCTGTTCGTTGCTCGGCTCAATCGCGCGGTCAAGCGCGCCACCCACGAGGTTCGCCACCACCAGAGCGATATGGTTGCCGTGGTCGCGCAGGGGCTCGAATCCATCCGGGTTGTGAAGGCTTTCGGGCGGCAACAACTCGAAGAGTCCCGCCTCTACGACGTGAGCCACGCGACCGTCGAAGCCGCGCTCAAAGCCCGGCGGGTGAAGTCGCTCCTCTCGCCGGCAGTCACAGTCGTCGTCGCCCTCTGCATAGGCTTTGTGCTCCGGCGCGGCACTGCGCTGGTCCTTGCCGATATGATGACCATCGGCGCGCTAACGGTTTTCCTCGCCTATCTCTCAAAATTCTTCAAGCCGGTGCAGGACCTCGCGAAGATGAGCAACACCCTCGCGCAAACGGCGGTGGCGATGGAGCGTGTGCAGGCAATCCTCGACACCCACGCGATGGTTCCCGAACGGCCGGACGCCCGTGAGCCCGGAGCGCTGAAGGGTGCGATCACGTTCGACCACGTGGTCTTCGGTTATGATCCCGCAATCCCCGTCCTGCGCGACGTTAACTTCAATATCGTTCCGGGCCAGCTGGTGGGTGTCGTCGGCGCCACAGGGGGCGGCAAGTCCACGGTTGTGGGTTTGATCCCGCGCTTCTACGATCCCGGGGCGGGACGGGTGCAAATCGATGGAGTCGACCTGCGCGACTATAAGCTCCAGGGGCTGCGCAGCCAGATCGGCTTCGTGCTGCAGGACACGGTGCTGTTCCGGGGTACCGTGCGCGATAACATCGCCTATGGGCGGCCGGACGCCAGTGAAGACGAAATCGTTGCGGCCGCGAAGCTGGCGAACGCGGATGAGTTCATCGCTCGGATGCCCAAAGGCTACGACTCCTTGGTGGGCGAGCGCGGCCTCACGCTCTCGGGCGGCCAGCGGCAGCGCATCGGCATCGCCCGCGCGGTCATCCGCAACGCGCCGATCCTGATTCTCGACGAGCCCACCGCCGCACTCGACACCGAATCCGAAAAGCTGGTAATCGACGCCCTGGAGCGGCTCATGAAGGGACGGACCGTGATCACCATCGCGCACCGATTGAGCACGATCCGCGACGCCCACAAGATCATCGTTATCAAGGACGGCGTGGTGGCGGAGGAAGGCACCCACGACGAGTTAGTGGCGCGTGGCGGCTTTTATGCCGAGCTTTATCGCGTACAGATCGGGCAGCCCCCGGGGCACGCAAACACTTAACCGAGGGGAAGGAAGAAATGGAATAACGGAATGTTGGAATATTGGAATGATCGAATGTAGGGAACCGATTCAGCCGGCTATTCCGAATATTTCGTCCTTCCACAACATTCCATTACTCCATCGTTCCATGCTTTCACTCTTCCGCCAAGACAGGAGCTCTTATGTCTCGTTCACTAATCGTCATGCCTGACGACTCCGCCCGGCCGATCCTCGATGCGATCGCGGCGGCGAAGAAGTCGCTGCGCATCAAAATGTTTCTGTTCTCCGACCCGGCGCTGCTTGCCGCGGTGATCGCGGCGCAGAAGCGCGGCGTCAAGGTGCGGGTGATGCTCAACCCGGCGCGCCGCGGCGGCGAGCCGGAGAACGAGGCCACCCGCAGGAAGCTCGAGAAAGCGGGCGTCGAGGTCATCGACAGCAATCCGGCGTTTGCGGTCACGCACGAGAAGTCGATGGTGGTGGACGACGAGACGGCGTTCGTCAAGTCGCTCAACTGGGAGACAAAGAATCTGACGGAGACGCGCGACTATGCGGTCACGACGGCGCACCGCGGCGAGGTCGCCGAGGTTGTCGCCTGCTTCGAGGCCGACTGGCACCGGAAAGAGTTCGATGCCGGAGAAAAGGACGCGCGCCTCATCTGGTGTAACTACAACGGCCGCGACCGTATTGCCGAGTTTATAGACCGGGCGAAGCACACGCTGTTCGTCCAAAACGAGCGCTACCAGGATGCAGTCATCATCGAGCGCCTGGTGCGGGCGGTGCGCCGCGGCGTGAAGATCCACGTGATGGCGCGCCCGCCGCACACCCTTAAGAAGAAAAAGCTGGTCGAGGGTGTTGGCGGAATCCGCATCCTCAACGATGTCGGCGTCAAGGTCCACAAGCTCAAGCATCTCAAGCTGCACGCCAAGATGCTGCTCGCCGACGAGAAGCGCGCGATCGTCGGCTCGATCAATCTCAGCCCCGGGAGCTTCGACAGCCGGCGCGAACTAGCCATCGAAGTCGATGACAAGCATATCGTGAAGCGATTGCACACGGTTGCGCGCCATGACTGGAAGCACTCGCATCCGCTCGACCTCACCGATGAGGGATTGATGGCCGATCTCGAAAAGCGCGGTGGCAAAGGAGAGGAGAAGCTCGCGCTCAACGTCGGCAAAGGGAAACGCAAGAAGAAGAAAGGTTAAGCGTGCGGCGCGAATGCTGTGTGATCCTGATGACGTCGATCGCGTTCATCCTGGGCGTCGTTCCGTTGCTGACGGCCACCGGCGCCGGCTCTGCGAGCCAACAATCCCTCGGCACCGTGGTGTTCGGCGGCATGATCGCCTCTACCTTGCTGGCGATACCGTTCGTGCCGGTCTTCTACCTAATGATGCAGCGCATTAGCGGGAGACTGAGCAAACGCGCAGGGTTGCGCAAGACAGAACTGTCGGAAGCATCATCGACACAGTATGATGATCCAAGGCGAAACCTCATCTCAGCAACAGCCGCTTAAAAATTCGCCCAAGGTCGGAAAGCGTTTCAATCTCTTCGGGTTTGATTCCCCGAAGCTTGCTGCGTAAAGAGCTATTCCAGACCTCTCTAGAGTCCGTCATTCCCGAATGCTTCTATCGGTGGTTCGACCCGGCTCACCACAGGGGAGACCGGAACTAGACCCCCGATTAAGACATTCGGGGGTGACGCCTTTGAGATAAGTTCTCATCGCTTATGTTCTGATACCCCGTCAGCTTGCTGCAGGGTAGTTCATTTATTATAGCGGTGAGCAAAGCACAAAGGGTTTATATGAGGGGGAGAAGGGAATCATGAGTGCAATAGCAATTGCTGGGGTTGTTTTTGCGTGCGTCTTCGGCAGCGCGCTGCTGGGTCTGTTCCTTCGCGCCCTGCTGCGGAGCATCATTTGAGCCAGGATTCAAAGGATGTCGTGAAGCTGGCGATGGGTTTGATCGCGACGATGGCAGCCCTCGTCCTGGGCTTGATGACCGCGTCGGCAAAGAGTTCGTTTGACCTGCAGAACGAAGAGACCGTCCACACCGCTGCCAACATCATTCGACTCGACCGGGCTCTGGCCCGTTATGGACCGGAGACGAAGGAGCTCCGCGATCTGCTCAAGCGAGTCGTCGCCTTCAGGATCCGTCTGACGTGGCCTGAGGACGGTTCCGCACCTGGAAACTTGGACTCGCCTGAGATGACGCGGGCGACCGAAGGTCTCGAGGACAAGATTCGCGAACTCTCTCCGCGAAACGACGTCCAACGCGAGTTCCAGTCCCGGGCCCTGCAGATCAGCGGCGACGTGTTGGGAACGCGTTGGCTACGGATGGCGCAGTTGAGCAGTTCGGTCCCGTTGCTATTCCTAGTGGTACTGACCTTCTGGCTCAGCATTCTCTTTGGCACGTTTGGCCTCTTCGCACCCCACAACGCAACTGTCATCGCCGCCCTCGTGCTCTGTGCAGTGGCGGTTTCCGGCTCGATCTTTCTGATTTTGGAAATGCACCGGCCACTCGACGGGCTGATGAAGATCTCCCCCGCTCCGATGCGCTACGCTCTCTCCCAGCTTGGGCAGTGATCTACCTCTACTGACCCCTCCTTACGTCGAGGGGGAAGTCGCGCCAGGCGCGAAGAACGCAAAGACGAAACTGCAATTTCGAAATTCGAATCGACACACGTTTGCTACTTTGACATGAGAAGGAAGATCGTAGACCGTGCAACGCGTCTCCAATTTTTTTTCTTTTGCGAGGCAGAATCATCTGATACAGTCTGCCGAGAGGTTGCTGGTTATGGCAAAAACCGAAGCGATACGCGATCAGCCAATCCCGCTTGATCCTACAGTGCGAGCGTTGGGAGTGGTTTCACTGCTCAACGATTTTTCAAGTGAAGTCGCCGTCCGCACTCTGCCGCTTTTCCTGGCCAACGTTTTGGGCGTTAGGATCGGGATCATCGGGCTCATTGAAGGGATTGCTGAAAGCACGGCGACCCTCTTAAAGCTGGTGTCAGGATATCTTGCAGACCGCACTGGCCGGAAGAAAGCCCTGGCCTTGTGGGGCTATGGTTTCTCCAACTTGACCAAGCCGCTTCTCTACTTCGCCACGTCCTGGGGCCTGGTGCTTGTGGTCCGCTTCTTGGACCGGGTCGGTAAAGGCATACGCACGGCGCCGCGAGACGCTCTGATCGCCGATATCACGCCTCCTGAGCTCCGAGGTCGTGCATTCGGCTTTAACAAAGCGATGGACAAAGCCGGAGGATTCCTCGGCCTAGTCGTGGCTGCCGGTGTGCTTTACTCGACTCAGCAAAACACGCTTACGCTCACTCGCGAGAGTTATGAGTGGCTGGTGCTTCTTGCCGTATTACCTGGTTTGGCGGCGGTTGCCGTCCTGGCGGGCTGGGTGGAGGAACGACCCAGATCGCCCGTCAAAAGCTCCCCGGTCTTGATCTGGTCCGAAATGAACGGCCGGTTCTGGGCGTTTATTGCGGTCCTCACTCTTTTCACCCTCGGCAACTCCAGCGATGCATTTCTGATGCTTCGAGCCCAGACAGTGGGTTTCTCAACCGTTGAAATCTTTCTGGTCGTCGCCGCGTTCAGCCTGGTGGTGGCGCTCACGTCGACAAAAGGGGGGACGCTCTCCGATACTTTCGGCAGGCGTGGGCTAATAATTGCCGGCTGGCTGATCTATGCGCTCATCTATCTCGGCTTTGCCTTTGCGTCGGCCCGTTGGCACATATGGATTCTTTACGCGGGGTACGGCCTCTACTATGGCGCGTTTCTCGGAGCATCCAGCGCGTTAGTAGCGGACTTAGTCTCTGAGCGCCTTCGCGGCACGGCCTACGGGATTTTCAACGCCGCGTTGGGCGTGGCGGCGTTGCCGGCAAGCGTTGTCGCAGGACTGTTGTGGGATTGGTACGGTCCCTCCGCACCGTTCCTCTTTGGAGCCGCGCTTGCAGGTCTAGCGACAATCGGTTTGCTTATGATTCCACTACGACGGTGATGCTGCTATCTCCGTTCCAGCCAGATGGCCACCAGAAAATTTATGAGCAATCGCCGCCGCAGAAAAGCTCATGTTTTGTGACAAGTGAACGGGCATGAAACACAAGAGGAGCAAACAGAGTTAATGGAGAGCTTCTTTGTGTGCTTGGTGCCTTGGCGCAAGAACTCCGACTCTTTACCGTATTGGACCAAAGTCCAATAGACCGCCTTTCAACTTTTTCGTTAGAATAATTTTCATGGATCGGAATGGGCAGCATCATGCGCTCACTCATCACATTTCGCCGTGCCATTCTGGCCGAGGGATTTGCCGCCTTCGAGAACAGAGAAACGACCAAAAAAAAATCCGCGGGTAACTTAACAGAAGAAAAGAATGAGTATAACGACGATGTAGAAGACAGATGGTCGCGTTACGTCGCCGTGATGCTCAAGAACTAACCATCAGGTCGCCGCGTCCATCGGCGCTTCTGACTCAACCTAAAATGAAGGAGGAGTAATCCTCAGCGCCTCCGCGGTGAGTTTTCTTTTGGATCGATACAACCAGAATAGCCATTGAAAAAGTTGCGCAAGCTGCAAAACTTTTAAGTATATGAAGAATTCGGAAATCTATGATTATAAACTTCGTGCCCTTCGTGGTGTTCCTTGTTTGGACCAAGGAGAATTTCGTCACGCCTAACACGTCACCTCATTTCGGAGTAAACGCATGGCCAATACGATAAACTTCATCCGCGATCTTTGGGCGCTGCTGCGCCCCTACTGGAGGTCGGAGGAGCGCCGGAGCGCGTGGCTGCTGCTCGGCGCGAACATCGTGCTCACCCTCGCCATGGTCTATATGACCGTCTTGTTCAACCAGTGGTACAATCTCTTCTACAACGCGTTACAAGACAAGGCCCAGGCAGAGTTCTTCCACCAGATTGGGCGCTTTTGCGTGCTGGCCACGATCTATATCGTCATCGCGGTGTACCGCATCTACCTGAACCAGATGCTGCAGATCCGCTGGCGGCGCTGGCTTACGGAACGGTATCTCCAAGACTGGCTTGCCGACCGCAACTATTACCGGATGCAGCTCAAGAGCCACGACACCGACAACCCCGATCAGCGCATTGCCGAGGATTTCAGGTTATTCGTCGATGATAGCCTCTCCCTGGGATTGGGCTTTCTCAACGCCGCCGTCACACTGGGCTCTTTCGTGGGGATTCTTTGGTCGCTATCCGGCGCCCTTGAGATTCCGCTGGGAGGCGCCACGTATGTCATCTACGGCTATATGGTTTGGGTGGCCATCGGCTACGCCATCGTGGGAACTTGGCTCACCCATAAGATCGGCAAGCCGCTCATCCCGCTCAACTTCAACCAGCAGAAATATGAGGCGGACTTCCGCTTCAACCTGGTGCGCTTCCGCGAGAACAGCGAGGGGGTGGCGCTTTATCGCGGCGAGGAAGACGAGCTGCGCGGCTTTCGTTCCCGTTTCGCGGCGGTGGTGGACAACTGGTGGGAGATCATGAAGCGGCAAAAGCTCTTGACCTTTTTCACTGTAGGCTACAATCAGGCGGCCTTGGTGTTTCCCTTCGTCGTGGGCGCGCCGCGCTATTTCTCGGGCGCGATCCAGCTCGGCGGTCTGGTCCAGATCTCCAATGCCTTCGGCCAGGTCCAAGGGGCGCTTTCCTGGTTCATCGGGGCCTACACCGACTTCGCCGCTTGGAAGGCCACCGTGGATCGTCTGAGCGGCTTCCGCCAAGCGATCGTTCTAACTCAGGAGGAGAGTCGCAGCGGCGCGGGACCGGCGGTGGTGGCCGACGCTACCATCGCCGACCTGGAGTTGCGTAACCTGGACCTGGCGCTACCCACGGGGCGTATGCTGGTCTCCGGGATCAACGCCCGCATCGAACCCGGCGAGCGCGTTCTCATCAAGGGCCCTTCCGGTTCGGGTAAGAGCACGTTGTTCCGCGCCATCGCCGGGATCTGGCCCTTCGGCAGGGGGCAAGTCAGGCAGCCCCGCGAGTTTCGCGCGCTGTTCTTGCCGCAGCGCCCTTACTTTCCCATCGGCACCTTGCGCCAGGTAGTGAGCTACCCTGCAGCCGCCGAAGCCTTCAGCGATGCGCAGTTGCGCGATGCGCTCGCCGCCGCCGGCCTGGCTGGTTTTGTGGACCGGCTTGATGAACAGCAAAACTGGGCGCAGCAACTGTCCGGTGGCGAACAGCAGCGGGTGGCCATCGCCAGAGCGCTGCTGCAAAAGCCCGCATGGTTGTTCCTCGACGAGGCCACTTCGGCGCTGGACGAACCGAGCCAGGAGCACGTGTACGCGCTGCTCACCGAACGGTTGAAAGACGCAACGATCATCAGCATCGCCCACCGCTCGGCGCTTACCGACTTCCACGGCAAGATGTGGGAGCTAAAAGCGGGCGGTGACGGAAGAGTACAAATGATCGCTGACGGCGCGCCGCTGCCGGCGTGAGGAGAGATGCGTGCTGTGAAAACCGAAAACTGAAGCCACGCATCATTTTGAGGTGTCAGGCTTCAGGTGTCAGGCTTCAGGTGTCAGGTTGATCGCCGGCGGGTCTGTAAACGATACCTCCCCTTTGTAAGGGGAGGTAAGGTGGGGTAGAGATCTCGATACCAAGCATACAACAAAGCAACGCACATCATCCGGTATACCAACAACGAGATCTTGAAAAACTTGAACGGGTTATTGGAAGATTTGAAGATGAAATTGGACGCGCAATCTACCTCCCCTAACCCCTCTTACAAAGGAGGGGTGGTCGGGCGGAGCAAGAAGAAGAAAGATTTCTTTGCGTTGTTTGCGTCTTGGCGCAATGCCTATTACGATTTCGATATTCGAACTGCGGATCTTGCCATGGTTGGATTTAGAAAACATTTTTTGAAGAAGGTTTTTCCGGTGCCGTTTGCCACGGCGTTGGTCTTGTTTCCGGCGATGGCCATGGCCGCCAGTGTGGGCTTTTATGCGGGCACCTTTGATCCACCAACTCAGGTAGAGATGGGAATGGTTCGCTGCGCTTTAGGAGATGCCAGCTTTCACAAACAATGCGCTCAAATTGGCAACCCACTTTCGCGCTTTGTGGTGTCGGTAAATGAAAGTAGTGACGAGGATACTCTGGCTTCCACGAGAGAACGCGCACTGATGGTCAAGAGGGCGCTGCAAAAATACGGTGATCGGGTTGAAGTGGTAACCTCGCCAGGAAGCAGAGAGGAAAAAACCCGAAGCCTCCTCGAGAATAGAAACATTGAGCGACTGGTCCAGTTTATTGACAGCGATTCTTATCAGGCGGTGAAATCTTCGCCAGTTAGTCAAGATCCAAGGCTGCTATGGATGGTATTTTCTCTGAAGAGACCGGAGAGTCCAGCTCCGGCGCTTGATCTTAAGACCTTGCCTTCTAACGTGAAATTGTTTGTTGAGATCGAACAACCACCGGGCAGCTCTGCGAGTGCGGTTCAAAAGGTTATTCAATCTGGCGGCGCAACGGCGGGCCTTATCGATCCTGCCGTGAAAGCGGTCATAGAGAAACTGAGCCTGTACCAGGAGGTAAGCGAGGATCTGGCAAAGCTGCAAAAGTCATTGTTTGAAGAAAGTTGGAAAGGGTTTTTAAAGGATCTCAAATCCACTTGCCCCAGTGCTCTAACCCAGCAAGCCTGCGCTGGACTAGCACCAAGCTGGGAGACCATTACTATTGTCAACGAGGACCAAATAAGCCCAATGGATCCAAAGTCTTCTTCAGCCAATTTTCTGGTTTATAAAAGAGCGCAATCCGAGGACCGTTGGGCAGAGAAATTTACCAACACGGCGCTAAAATCTTTGCAAGGCTCTGCAAGCTACGAGAAACTCAAACCCGTCGCGGAGGATATGAGCTCTAAAATGTACCAAGGCTACCCTGAAGGGAAACTTTTTCATCTGAGAAAGGTCTCAGTTCAAATGAAGCGCCCATCCGGGGAACCTCCCAAGGTTAGCCAAAAGCCCGTGGCATGTTCGGCGCCCCCCGGTAAATATAATATGGATATCGTTCAGTATACTGCCGATCGCTTTCCGAAGGCTTTTGCAGTTTTCTTGAACGAAGAGTTTTCCACGCGTTCAATCTTACCCACCGACCTTTATGCGCACAACCAGATTGTTGAAGACGCATATGAATTTCATCGGCGTGACGGATATAGCACTTTTTATTTTTTACAAACCCGGCGCGGTCAGCTCCATCGCAATATTTATCTCGCGGTGAGACCGAAACCGCACAACTATCGGGTAGTTTTCACCAACCTTAGGGGGCTTGACCAAGAAGCCGATGTTTATTGCCAAATCTCCCATTCGGGCACTTTTTCAAGTTTGCGTTCGGTTCAGTCTAAGCGAGAGCTGCCTTTATTTGTATTCAATCCAGGCGGGATCTCTTTAAAACTCAATGATAAGGATTGGCTGCTTTTTGGCTTT
>Ga0184612_10001008_pt1 | contig 13480 bp, 11 predicted proteins | sample PLM3_60_coex_FD_133163 | JGI IMG/M metagenome (GOLD analysis project Ga0184612, IMG submission 133163) | Groundwater sediment microbial communities from an aquifer in East River, Colorado, USA - PLM3_60_coex | ecosystem: Environmental > Terrestrial > Soil > Riparian zone | place: USA: East... | reverse complement strand
CGTGGGACGGGCGGCAGTCCCGCGAGGCGACCTTCATCACACGCGTCAAGGAGAAAGCCCCGAAGTCCCCGATCAAGGATCTCGATCCGATTCTCGACGGGATGCGGCTCATCAAGAGTCCGCGCGAGATCGCGCTCGTCAGGGAAGCCACCAGAATCTCCGGTCTCGGCATCATGGAAGCCATGCGCTCGGCCGAGCCCGGAATGTACGAGTACGAGCTCGAGGCCGTCGCCGACTACGTGTTCAAGCAGCACAATGCGCAGGGCATCGGATACTTCGCGCTGGTCGCGGCCGGGAAGAACGCGAGCTGGCCGCACTATCACGCGGCGCAGAGCCGGATCGAGGACGGACAGCTCGTGCTGTTCGACTACGCACCGGACTTCAAGTACTACACTGCCGACGTCACTCGGATGTTTCCGATCAGCGGGAAGTTCACCGCCGACCAGCGCGAGCTCTACACGATCTACCTGAAGCTGTATCAGGCGCTCATGACGTCGATTCGGCCGGGCCGCCCTGGCGACATCCTGCGAGACGCCGTCGCCAGGATGGACGCCGTCATGGCGTCGTTCACGTTCACCAACCCGAAGTACAAGGAGGCGGCCGTCCGTTTCGTGGACGGATACCGGCGTTCGGCGCAGCCCGGCGGACGGACCTCGCTCGGCCACATGGTGGGGATGGAAGTGCACGACGTGAACCCGCCGATACCCGACGGCCTCAAGCCCGGGATGATCTTCACCATCGAGCCCGCGCTGACGATCCCCGAGGATCGCGTCTACGTGCGGCTCGAAGACATGATTCTCATCACCGAGACCGGGTATGAGAACCTCTCGGCCTTTGCGCCGGTCGAGGTCGAAGACATCGAGAAGCTGATGGCCGAGAGCGGCCTCGCTAGCGGGAAGCGGACAGCGCCATCGCCCGCACCGCAGCGCCCAGGAGGCCGGCATCGGGATTGAGAATCACCGATACGGGAATAGTGGCGACGAGATCCGCCATCGGTCCCTTCGCGCGGAACGCTTCAAGGAACAGCCCTGACTCGAGCGCCGGCATGATCTTGGGCGCGATCCCCCCGCCGATGTAGACCCCGGCCGTGGCGAACGCGCGCAGTGCCAGGTTGCCCGCCTCCGATCCATACGCCGAGACGAACAGATCGAACGCTTCCACACAGTGCGGGCAACGGCCTTCACGCGCGGACTCGTAGATCCGCCCCGCAAGATCTGCCTGGCTCCGATCCATCCCCACACCCGTGCAGAGCCGTGCGGGGGCGATGCTGTTGGGGGAGATGGTCGGGCCGGTGCCGAACGTCTGATGCGTGAACTGATAGATGTTGACCACGCCCGGCCCTGAGATGACGTGCTCCACGCCAACCCGGCCGAACACGCGCGTGAGCTCGCCGACGAGATCGAGCTCGCGAGGCGTGCGCGCGGCGAAATCCGCATGGCCGCCCTCGGAGGCGTATGGCACGAACCGTCCCTCGACGTTGTGCAGCATCGCGATGCCGAGCCCGGTCCCGGCCGCGATGACTGCCGCGTTGCCGCCGGGCAGGGCGATCCCCTGTTGCAGCATGGCGAGCTCGCCCGGTTCCAGTACCGGCACCGCGTACGCGAGCGCCTCGAGGTCGTTGATCACTTCGGCTCGCTTCAGGCCGAGCCCGGCGCCCACCGCCTCGGCGTCGACGAGCCAGGGCACGTTCGTCAGTCGCGCGACCTGATCCGTCACCGCGCCAGCCACGCCAATGCACGCCGCTGTGATCGTGCGTGCGTCGACTTTCCACGCGCCCAGAAACTCGCGCACCATCGGTTCGAGCCCGTCGTAGTCGAGCGTCACGAATTCCCCGACCTCGATCGGTGCGGGCCGGTCCGGGTCCGGAGAGAACAGCCCGAGGAGCGTCTTGGTGCCGCCGATGTCGCTGGCGAGTAACATGGCGCAGTATTCTAGCGAGGAACTGGGCCGTCTGCACGAACGACATTTGGGACCGACAGACGTGTCGGAGGAGACGGATACCCACACGAATCACGCTTGACATTCGCCGTCATCTCGCGCATCTTCGCCGAAACGATGCCATCGTCGCCAACATTCCTGAGGGGGCTCAGCGGGCCCGGCGGGCCGTATGGTCTCCGGGACATCCGCAGCCTCTATCCCACCGTCAGCGAGAATCATCTGCGGTATCTGGAGAAGTGGGGTCTGCTTCGACAGAGCGGACGCCCACGGGCGGAGCGCGAGTACTCGTTCACGGACCTGCTCGCGATCAAGCACGTCGCGAGCGAGCTCGACAGGGGAACGCCCCTGAGGGTCATCCTCCGCGGTCTGCTGGCCGAACGGCAGGGGCAGCTCGAGCTGGATTTTCATGCGGCCCCCAACACGCCCAGAGCCAAGGTCGTCACCCTTCAGGGGCGTCGCACGGTCCCTCTCGGCGTCACCAGCGCCTCGCCGCTGCCGGCCGACGCGTCGATGGTGCGGGACAACGCCTACCAGTCGTTCCCCTTCACCGACCCGCAGACGGCGCTTGCCGCGAAGTACTTCATCGAAGGCTCACGCCTCGACGACGGCGAGGAACGAAACATGGAGGGGGCGGCCGCGGCGTATCGGAAAGCACTGGTGATCGATCCCGAACTGGTGCCGGCGATTGTCAACCTCGCCAACATCCACTACGCAAGAGACGAGATGATCGAAGCCCAGGCCCTCTACGAGCGGGCGATCGGTCTCGACCCGGACTGCTTCGAGGCGTACTTCAACCTGGGCAACATCCACCACGACCTGAGCCGATACGAGGACGCGCTCCGCTGCTATCGTGGGGCCGTCAGGCTCAATGCCACGTATCCCGACGCCCATTTCTACCTTGCGGTCACGCTCGAGAAGACCGGGCACTCGCCGGAGGCCAAGGCACACTGGAGGGCGTATCAGGATCTCGCGCCGAATGGCGAGTGGGCGGATCTGGCGCGGGAGTTCAGCGAGTAGGCCGAAGAGGCGGGCACGGACCGAGCGGTCACCTCAGTCAGTACATGTAGTCGTTGCGATCCCGCTTCTTGGGGGTGCGCCTGAGTTTGTAGAAGGCGCACTCGGGACACCAGGACTCCGGCTTGAAGCCTTCCTTGCCCGCAAACGGCAACACATCGCGGTGGGTGCAGAATTCACCCGCGTCGGGTGTCGCGCGCCAGCGGCACGAACGGAACTTCTCGGCTGAGGGATCCACCTCCGGCTGGTCGGCTGCCGGCGCCGCCGAAGCCTCGTCCCCAGTGGGCCCTGGCACGTCGTCGGGCGGCTCGGGGAGGGAGGCACCTGGGCCCGACGCCGGCCCATACCCGGGCGCGAATCCGGAACCGGACCCTGGTCCAAACCGCGGTCCAAATTTTGTGTCGTCCATCACTTGTTGAGAGAGAGCATCATGTCCTGAGCGAGTGCGCGGGCGTCAACCCTGCAATTCCATGCCGAACGAGCGCTGCAGCGCCTGGAGGGCACGGAGCTCCTCCGGCGCCACGAGCGTCAACGCAGTGCCCGTGGCCTCGGCGCGTCCGGTCCGCCCGACGCGGTGCACGTAGGTTTCCCGGTTCGACGGCACTTCGAAGTTGACGACGTGCGTGATGCCGTCGATGTCCAAGCCGCGTGCGGCGACGTCGGTCGCGACGAGCACACGATAGCGGCCGCTACGGAATCCCTCGACAGCCTGCGTGCGCTGCGCCTGCGTGCGATCGGCGTGCAGCGCCGCGGCCTTGAGTCCGCCGGCGGCGAGCCGGCGGGCGAGCCGCTCGGCGCCAGACTTGGTCCGCACGAAGACGAGCACCGGTCCGTCGGCTCGGCGCAGAAACTTCGCGAGCCATTCGGTCTTCTGCCCCGCGGGCACGTTCTCGATCGTGTGCGTAATGCTCTTGGCCGGTCCGCCCGCCGTGCCCACCTGCACGAACTTCGCGTTGCGCACGACCTCGTCGGCCAGCTTCATCACGTCGTCGGGCATCGTCGCCGAGAAGAGCAGCGTCTGCCGTGCGGCCGCATCCGGCAGGGCCGAGACGATTCGCCGCACGTCGGGCCAGAATCCCATGTCCATCATGCGGTCGGCCTCGTCGAGCACGAGCGTATCGAGCTTGTCGAACTTCACGTTCCCGTTGCGCATGTGATCCATCAGGCGTCCGGGCGTCGCCGCGACGATGTCGACCCCGGATTTGAGCGCGCGCTCCTGCGGATCCATCGGAACGCCGCCGTAGACGGCGATGCTCGTCAGATCCGTGTGATACGTGAAGCCCTGCACGTCGTCTTCGATCTGCCCACAGAGTTCGCGCGTGGGTGCCAGGATGAGAACGCGGGTGAAACCGCGCTCCTCGGGCGCCGTCGCGCGTGCCTTGAGCATGCGGTTCAGGATGGGGAGAAGAAAGGCCGCCGTCTTTCCGGTGCCGGTCTCGGCGCAACCGATAAGGTCGCTGCCGTCCATGACGATGGGAATAACTGCGCTTTGAATCGAGGTCGTGCTCGTGAATCCACGAATGCGGACACCCTCGATGAGCGACGCCTCGAGGCCGAGCGTTTCGAACCCGACGGGACGCGGATCGTATTCGGCCTGCTGCCGCAGGAGGGCGGGGGCCGCCGGAGACGATGAGGCGTGTGACGCGTGGTGACTACGAGGTCCGGCCGGACGTGACGTGCCGCCACGGCCGCCTGGTCGTCTCCGTCGTCCACGCGGGCTGTTCGATTGACTTGTATGAGAGCTCAAAACAGTGATTTTCTAGCGGGCGCGGAAGGTAATGATGCCCCGCACTGGATCGTAGGGTGAAACGCCGACGGTCACGCGGTCGCCAGGCACCACTTTGATGCGGAACCGGCGCATACGGCCACTGAGCTGTGCCAGTACCTCATGACCCTGGTCGCACTGCACGCGGTAGAGTCCGCCACTGTGCACCGCCACGACGGTACCCTGTACATCGATGAGATCGTCCTTGCTCAACTATTTTTGAATCCTTTCAATCAAAGATTGTGCCACATCTTGGCGTGGTTCCGCAAACACATCCGTAGCTGTGGAAAACACGGACAACCGGGGCCACGGACAACGGGGACACCACGGAAGGGCCGGGAAAGGCTGAGCTACTCCCCCTGGTCCAGGTCGGCCACGGCGGCTTCTATCCTGGCGACCAATTCCGCGTAGTCGTGTCCCTTCAACAACATAGGCGCTCCGAACGTGACGCGTGCCGCCCCTCGCCGAGGGAACTTCCACGATTGGTGCAGGATGCGGTCGAGGCCCTCCAGACGGACCGGGATGACGGGGACTTCGAGCCGGGCCGCGATCATGGCAGCGCCGGGTTGGAAGCGAGCGATCTCGCCCCCCTGGGTCCGCCGGCCTTCGGGGTAGATCAGAATAGAGTAACCCCGACTGATTAGCTCGCCGATGTAGCGGAGAGTCTGACGCGTGCCGCCCTCACGCTGTGGCAGCGGGAAGGCGTTGAAGAAGAGCGACGCGAGATAGTAGTTCGCGCTGTTCTGGAGGTAGGCCTTCCGGCTGTACTGCTCGGGGTAGAAGTGCGCCTTGAAGAACTCCTTGGCCATGGCGGGCGCGACGCGGTATCGCCATGGCGCGGGGAGGGCATCGAGAATCACTGGGGTATCGAGGTGGCTCTGGTGATTGGCGGCGAAGATCACGGGTCCCTTCAGGCTGTCGAGGTGATCGAGCCCGCGCACGTCGACTCTCGCGAAGAGCCGGCCGAGCGGGAGAATCCACGTCGGGAGGCTCGCGCGGCGCAGGGCGCGGGCCGGGAGCGATCGGTTCCAGGCGGGAAACTGGATGGACTCGGTTGCAGCGACCGTTGCGGGTCCCGCGGCCTCGAGCGGCCTGGTCAGCGCGTCGAGGTCGGCGACGGTTCTGGCGGCACCGAAGCGCGCTTCGTCCACAGTGACTTGGAAGGCTTCCTCGAGTGCCATCATCAGCTCGACGCGTTCGAGCGAGGTCAGTCCGAGCGCGTCGATCGTGGTTTCCGGGGTCAGCGTCCGTCCGGGCGCGAAACGTTCGAGCACCGACGCGACTGTCCGTCCCTGTTCGGCGGTCGCCGGCTTCTGCCGGTCCCGCTCGCCTGCGAGCCATGATTTGAGCTCGCGCCGCTTCAGCTTCCGCGTGCCTTCCGTGCGCGGCAACTCGCTTCCCGGCCACACCGCCGCCGCCCGTACCTTCTGGTGATCGCCGAGCTGCAGGTTGGCGCCGCGCACCACCTCGTCGACGTCTGCGCCCGGTTCGAGCACCAGGACGGCGTGCACGCGCTCTGCGGTGGAGCCGGCCGGCGACGCGCCGACGACCGCGGACTCGCGCACACCCGGTTGAGCGTTCAGCGCCTGCTCCACGTCTTCCGGAAAGACGTTGAGTCCCTCCGGCGTGACGATCATCTCCTTCTTGCGGCCGCGGATGCGCAGCTGTCCCGTCCCGTCGATCTCGCCCACGTCTCCCGTGTGGAACCAGCCGTCGCGGAACGCCGTGCGGGTCTCCTCGGGCGCATTGAAGTACCCGCGCGTGACGTTCTCGCCGCGCACGAGGATCTCGCCGTCGTCCGCGATTCGGATCTCGACGCCGGCGATTGGCTTGCCGACGGCGCCTCGTGCGGCGTGGAATGGATGATTCAGCGTGACGATTGGGGCCGTTTCTGTAAGGCCGTAGCCCTGGACGACGACGAAGCCCAACCGTCCCCAGAAGGCTTCGAGCTCCGGGTCGAGCGGTGCGGCGCCGACGACAATCGCCCAGAACTTGAACCCGAACATCCGGTGCACGCCGCGGTACTTCCACCAGCGCGCCGTCCAGTGCCTCTTCTGCGCCGGCAGGTCCGCCGTTTCCGGTGCCACGCGCACGAGGTACTCCTTGAGAACCTCGAGGATCTTGGGAACGCACACGAGCACCGACACGCGACGCTCGCGAATCTGCCGGATGATGTCGTCTGGTGAGTAGCTGCGAGTGAACAGCACGAGCCCCGGCAGCATCGGCGGCACGAAGGTGCCCATGGCCTGGCCGAACATGTGGCTGAGCGGCAGCAGATTAAGGAACCGGATCGGGAGAAACGGCCTGGCCCACTGTCGGTACTTGGCGATCTCCTTTTCGATCGGCACGATGTTGGCGAGGATGTTCCGGTGCGTGATGACCACGCCCTTCGGGTCAGCCGTGGCGCCGGAGGTGAAGATGATCTCTGCCGTGTCATCCGGGGTCAGATTTGCACAGGTGCCTGGCACCTTGCCTGGGAAGGTGCCAGGCACCTGTGCATCGGCCATAGGCAAAAACTGCGATCTGACCCCGGCGAGTGGCCACACTGGCCGCGCGGGATCGGTGAGTGATGCGCTGTCGACGACGTCGCCGGCGAGGATGGCGCGGGCGCTGACGATCTCGGCGACCCGCACGAGGAAGGCCGCCGACGCGCGGTAGTCGATGGGAACGAGGATGACGCCTTCGAGCAGGCAGCCCCAGAGCGCGACGATCCACTCGGGGCGGTTCTCGCTCCAGATAGCGACCGACTCTCCTTTGGCGATGCCGGCCTCGCGCAGCCGACCGGCAAAGGCGCGGGCGGCGTCCCCGACCTCCCGGTAGGTCAGCGACCACGTGCGATAACCATCGTCGTAGACGAGGAACTCGCCGTCGAGGGCCGCGAGGTCGTCGAAGAAGTCGATGAGCGTGCGCCGCAGCATGCGAGATGAATTATGATCTAAAACCTCATGGCGCTTCCGCCTGTCTTCGCGGCCAGCGCGCTCTACGATAATCTCCTGCAGTCGGCGCTGCGGCAGTTCTTCGGGCGCGCCACATTCGAGACCGAGCCGATCCCGTCGCTGTCGTCGGACGGGCGCCTGGCGATCGAGCCGACCAACGATCCGTCGGTGCTGTCGATCCGCTGGTTCGGGTCGCGGCACATCCTGCATGTGCCCGCGCGCCGTCCATTCACCCCGCACGAAGTCCGGCTCGCCAAGGCGATCGGCAGCGTGCTCGCGCTGCGTTATCGAGCGATCTTCGATCCCCGGCAGATGCTCGAGCGCGGCGACCTCTTCCGCGGCGCGATCGAAGACCGCTACATCAGCGCGTTTCTGAACGGGCAGGAGCAGAACGACGCCGCGCACGCGCGCACCGATCTCGTCGCGACCGCGCTCGAGATCCTGCGCGTGGCGGCCCTCTCGAGCTACGAGAACAAGGCGATCTCCTCGGGAGTGCTCCTCGTCGACGACGATGGACGAGAGCCGATTACGGTCGCCGGCTCCACCGGTCAGTCGTACAAGTATTCGCCTGCGCTCACCGGGATCAAGAGCTTCTATCGTCTCAGCGACGGCATCGAGACGCTGTTTCTCGTCAACCGCGACGGCACCGTGCTCGACATCGTGGAGGTGGCGCGGTACGTGACCTCGGCGAGTCGCATCGGCCCCGTGATTCTCGACGTGGCGTGCCCGACCGCCTACCGTCCGCACGCGACGGCGACGGGAAACAACCGCAACATCTGCCTCGTCCTGAGCCCGTCGCACGAGATCAAGGTGTTTGCGCAGGGCGTCGAGATATTCAGCTTCCGGAATGCGCGCTGGCACCTCCTCGACGTGCAGGCGAAGTACGAGATGTGGGAGCGCGCGGTCGAAAACGGCGCGCTCGCCAACCGTCTCTTCCAGACCGCGCTCGACCTCTCCGACGCGCGGCACGGCGCGCTGTTCGTCGTCTTGCGCGATCCGGCCGCCTCTCTTCCGCTGCTGGTGGCGCCGGGCGACCGCCTCGACGCACCACGCGGGAAGCCCGCCGACGCGCCCGACCGCGTCCAGCTGCTCCACATGCTCCGCGGGCGAAGCGCGGTCAATCTCGATCCGGCAGTGCTGGCCGGACTCGCCAAGACCGACGGCGCGACGGTCATGGACCTCACCGGACGCCTGCTCGCCGTCGGCGCGATTCTGATGCACACCGAGCCGGTCGAGCCGCACTCGACGCTCGCCGTCGAAGGCGCCCGCACCACGGCGGCGATGGCTGCCGGCCGGTACGCCGCGGTCCTCAAGGTCAGCGAGGACGGGTTGATCACCTTCTACGACAGACAGGAGAAGATCTGGGATATCTGAAGAAATGCTGAATTCTGAAGGCTGAATGCTGAAGGGAAGGACGAAGGGGGAAGTCTGAAGTAAGATGCATCCCTCATCAACTCAGCAGGGGCGGGCGAACTTATGCGAGTCCTTCTGACGGGCGGCAGTGGGTACATTGGATCGGCCGTACTCGACGCGCTGGTTCGCGCCGGGCACCATGTGGACGCGCTCGTCCGCAACCGCGAGAAAGCGGCAGAGGTGCAGGTGCGGGGAGCGCATCCCGTGCTGGGTGACCTCGCGCAGCCCGAGACCTACCGGGCCGTGGCGGCAGCGGCAGACGGATCGATCCACACGGCGATGGACGATTCGCCTCGCGGTCACGCGCTCGACGCGATGGCGCTCGACACGATGCTCTCGCCGCTCGAGCGCCCCGGCCGATTCTTCATCTACACATCAGGCGTCTGGGTGCTCGGTCCGGCACCTACGCCGGTCGACGAGGCGGCTCCCCTCAATCCCATCGAGCAGTCGGCCTGGCGAGTGCCACATGAACAACGGGTGCTCGCGGCCGCCGGTCTGGACCTTCGCACCGTGGTCGTACGTCCTGGCATCGTCTACGGAGGATCGCGCGGCATCGTCGGCGACCTGTTCAAGGCCGCCGCAAACGGCCTGGTGCGGGTGATCGGCACGGGCGAGAATCACTGGCCGCTCGTCTACGACCGCGATCTTGGTGAGCTCTATCTGATGTTGGCCGCCAGCACGTCAGCATCGGGCATCTTCCACGCCAATGACGAGTGCGACGAACGCGTGAACGATCTCGTCACCGCCATTTCCGGCTATGTGTCGATTCGGCCGAGCATCCGGAAAGTCCCGCTGCCGGAGGCACGGCGGAAGATGGGTGCATACGCCGAGGCGCTTGCTCTCGATCAGGTGGTTCGCTGCCCTCGCGCCCGCGCGATCGGCTGGACGCCATCCCTCCACGCTGTTTCGCGCAACGCCGCGAGGCTGTTCGAAGAATGGCGACGGGGCCGCGAGGCGGCATGAGACCGGCTACAAGCTTCCGGCTTCCAGCTTCCGACTTCTAACTTCTAACTTCTGGCTTGTCTTCAGCATTCAGCACTCAGCATTACTTGAGGCCGATGCCCGCGCTGAAGACCATCATCCGCCTGCCACCATATGCGGGGCGGCCGGCGGTGGCGTCCTGCGGATTGATGCGATAGAACCGCAGGTCGAAGGTGAAGGCGAGGTGTTTCTTGGCGAACCACCGCGCACCGCCGCCATAGTTGATGGCCCGCGTGCGTCCGGTCGCGTCCGCGACCGGCGAATCTTCGAGCTCGGTCGTGAATGCCGCCCATCCGATGCCGCCGCTCACGTAGCTCCATCCGCTTCGCCCGCCGAAGTTCAGCGACAGCTGGGGTGAGAGCGCCGAGAACCGCGTGTTGACCGTCGGGCCGCTGGCCCCGCCTTCCTCCTCGGGATCGAGCGTCTTGCTTCCACGACTGAGGAGCCACTCGCCGCCGATGCCGAGCGCCACCGGGCCGAGGCGCGCCGGATAAAAATGGACGCCCGCTGCCACGCCCAGGCCGCGGCTCGGTAGATTGTCGGCCGTAACGCCAAGCGTTGTGGCTGTCGCCGCGTCTTCCGGAAAGCGCGGGAGCGCAATCCGGGCATCGGCGGCAAATCTACCGATCGGCTCTTTCTCAGGCTCCTGTGCGGCAGCGTCAGCGGCGAGCGTCGACAGGGCCACGGCCGTGGCCAGCAGGAGCATTGTGGAACCCAGACGATTCATCTCGAGTTGGACCTTTCCGTAATCAAGACTGTTCCCCCATCTGCGCGACGATCGCTTTCGCCTGTGCCAGCCCATCGTCCAGCGTTTGGACGTGCCCGTCCAGCTGTTGTTCGTACAATCGCCGCAGGATCTTCCCCATTCGTGGACCTGGTTCGACGCCGAGCTCGAGCAGATGGCGGCCCATGACGATGGGTGCCGGAGGGCGGTGTTCGACACCCAGTGCCCGCGCGCGCTCGAGAAAGCGGTCGATCGCCGAGCAGTCGAACGCGCCGGTCCGCCCATGACAGTCTGACGTCGCCACGCGCGCGAGCAGCTCGAGGTCCACCTTTTCCGCGAGCCGGCGGAACGCGCCATCGCCGACGGGCGTTGCGGATTTGGAGAACGCGTGCGGCTTCAAGTGGTGCGCGACGATCCCTGTGACATGGTGCGCGACGTCGTACCCGCCGATCGTCTGCACGTTCAACCGGGTCAGGAGCGCGGTCGCTGGCGCGATACCCGCCTGCTCGTGGTCGATGGACCGGATGCGCCCGTCGACTACCGCCGTGGTCAGGGGCTTGCCCAGGTCGTGACAGACGGCCCCAAGCATCACCGCCACCTGTTGCGGGCGGTCGAGGTCGGCGATCCGGCGACGCGCCTCGTCGATCACGAGCAGCGTATGCACCCAGACGTCCCCCTCCGGATGCCACTCCGGCTCCTGTGGACATCCGACGAGCGCCTTCAACTCGGGGAAGAGCTGGTCGACCACGCCGAGGTCCAGCGCAAGGGCGAAGCCGACCGAAGGCCGCTCGGAGAGGAGCAGCAGTTTCTCGATTTCTCCCCAGATGCGCTCGGCGGGAAGATCGTCGAGGGCGATGCGCCGGCAGATCTCCTTCGTAGCTGCATCCATCTCGAGATCGAAGCGTGCGGCGAACTGAATCCCGCGCAGGACGCGGAGGCTGTCGTCTCCGAATGTCCCTGGATCGACGGCGCGGAGGACCCGGCGTTCGAGCAGATCGCGTCGGCCGTGGAACGGATCGAGGTAAGTATCGGTCAGCGGATCCCAGGCAATTGCGTTGACCGTGAAGTCCCTGCGCCGCGCGGCTTCCTCAGGCGGCATGTCCGGGTCGCCGCTGATTTCGAACCCGCGGTGCCCGCGGCCGATTTTCGATTCGCGGCGCGGAAGGGACACGTCGACGTCCAGGACCTTGTAGACCGTGAAGCTCTCGCCGACGATGTTCACGGGGGCGAGGGTGTCGAGCAGCGCCTTCAGTCGAGGCGCGGGCAGGCCGTAGACCTCGACGTCGACGTCTTTGCTGGGCCCGGGGCGGTCGAGTAGTCGATCGCGCACCCATCCGCCCACTACGAGGGCGCGCCCGCCGTGCTCGTGTACGAGGCGTGCGATGGCAGTGGCCGTTTCGATGCTCATCGTACGCGCGGGCGCGTGGGATCCGACGGCGCGGGCTCGACCACGCGGCGTCGGCCGTACTTGCGCATCAGCCCGTCGGTGAACGCCGGCGCGATGGCGTTGAGGATCGCCAGCCCGCGTGAAGTGCGATGCGGATGCACTTCCGCTGCCGGCCGGCGGATGCACTGCACGATCGCGCGCGCGACGTGGTCAACCGGCTGTGTTGGTCCGAGCCCGGACACCTGCTGGCCGAAATCGCGCTCCATCGCCTCGCGGAATTCTGTGGTCGTCGAGACGGGAAACACCGCGCTCACGTGGATGTCGGTTCCGACAAATTCCGATCGGAGCGACTCGGCGAACGCCGCCTGCGCAGCTTTCGTCGCGCTGTAGCCGCTCATTAAGGGGATGCCGCGCTTGCCGACGATCGACGAGACAAAAATCAGATGGCCGTGCTCCTGCCGCCGGAACACCGGGAGCGCCGCGCGTGTGCCGTAAAACGTCCCCATGAAGTTGACGTCCATCATCCGACGCATTATGTCGGGTTCCGTCTCTTCGACAGTTCCGTAGTACCCGAAGCCGGCATTGCAGATCATGATATCGAGACAGCCGAACGCCTGCTGTGCGCGCGTGACGAGCTCGACGACGTCGGTTTCACGCGTGACGTCCATCGCCAGTGCTTCGGCGCGGCCGCCGCCCGCCCGGATGCGCGAGACCGCGTCCTCGAGTCGATCGACGCGACGCGCCCCGAGCACGACGGCCACACCCTCGCAAGCCAGATGCTCCGCCACGGCCAGACCGATGCCCGAGGACGCTCCGGTGATCGCAGCGACCGTCCCTTTCAGGTCCACCGCGGCATGATACTGTAGCCGTCGTCCGGCTCGAGCGCGCACGATCCGTGCCGTTTGCCGACGGGGACACTCAACCGGGACAGTCCCCGGGGACACTCAAGGTTGACTGTCCCCGCCGGTAGCTGGCCAATGTCTTACGATCCCGCCATCGATCTCCTCAGCGATCTCGTTGCCATCGACTCGATCAATCCGTCGCTCGTCCCTGGCGCGGCGGGCGAAGCGCAGATCGCCTCGGCGATCGCCACGCACATGCGGCGCATCGGACTCGATGTGCACATTCAAGAGGTCGCGCCGGGGCGGCCCAATGTCATCGGCGTGCTCGAAGGCAATGGGCCCGGCCGATCGCTGATGTTCTGCGGACACGTGGACACGGTCGGCGTCGAAGGGATGGCAGCACCCTTCACGCCGGAGATTCGATCGGGCCGGCTCTACGGCCGCGGATCCCAGGACATGAAGGGCGGCGTGGCCGCCATG
>Ga0184612_10001006_pt1 | contig 13484 bp, 14 predicted proteins | sample PLM3_60_coex_FD_133163 | JGI IMG/M metagenome (GOLD analysis project Ga0184612, IMG submission 133163) | Groundwater sediment microbial communities from an aquifer in East River, Colorado, USA - PLM3_60_coex | ecosystem: Environmental > Terrestrial > Soil > Riparian zone | place: USA: East... | reverse complement strand
GAGCTCGGGATCGACGCGGTCGGCCTCGACACGATCGAGGACGACGAGGGCCGTCGGCTCGTCGTGAACAGCAAGGCGGTCGCCTGGAACGGTCTCGAGGCGGCGTTCGAGATGCTGGAGCGCCGATGGTCCCAGCTCACCTCGCCGGCTCGGGCCCCCGTGCGCGTAACCGTGATGGGAGCGGGCGACATCGGCAAGCACGCGGTCGAGGCTGCAACGAAGTACGGGAACTCAGAGCGCTCGGACCTGCTGACGTGGTACGGAGTGCCGGGTGTCGAGGTGGTGACGATCGGGCGCAACCTGACGAGCGATGACGCCTACTTGTGGCAGCGACTCTCGGCCACGGACGTACTGGTCGACGCGACGCAGCGGCACGACGCGTCCGTCCCGCTGATCCGGAACGATCGGCTCGGCCTGCTTCCGCCGCACGCCGTGATCTGCGATCTCGTCGTCGATCCGTACCTCCTGGACGCCGACCCGCCGACGGTGCGGGGCATCGAGGGGATCCCACAGGGGAACCTCGATCGGTACACCTTCGACGTCGACGATCCGGCGTGGGATCTGGTGCCTCCACAGGTCCCGAGCGGGCACCGTCGGCCGGTGGTCTCGTGCTACTCGTGGCCTGGCGTCCACCCGAAGCGATGCATGGAGCTCTACGGGAAGCAGCTCGCTCCGTTGCTCGAGACGCTCGTCGAGCGAGGTGGTTTGGCCGGTGTCCGCCCGGACGGCTCGTTCCACGAGCGCGCGCTCCACCGCGGGAGCCTCCGTGCGCGGCTCCACCCCGTGGCAGTGGGGGAGCTCGTTCGCACGTAGACGCCCCGAACGAGAAGTCGATGCGCCGCGGTCGTGGCGCTCCGAGACGTCCTCGGTGGCGTCATCACGAACGCTGCGTCATCCGTCACCCAAGCAGAGGGACCTTCGGCCCTGAGCGGGTGCCGTTCGGGACGACAGGCTTGGCTTCGAGAGGAGGTGGCCCGATGTTCGAGAGGATCGTGTTGGCCGTCGATGGATCCGAGCCCGCGCAGCGTGCTGTTCCGGTGGCCGCCGACATCGCTTCGAAGTACGGATCGGAGGTGATCGCCGTCCACGTCTTGGAGCAACAGCTCGGGCTGGGAGGGCCGATCGCGTTCCAGACGACGGAGGAGGCGACAAGGGTCGCCGACGACGCGGCGAGATCCTTGAAAGACGTGGGGGTGAGCGCGCGGGCGGAGGCCCGGGCCGCCCTTGCGGGTGGGGCCGCACAGGAGATCATGGACGTGGCGGTGACGGAGGACGCCGGGCTCATCGTGATGGGGAGCCGAGGCATGTCCGACTGGCAGGGGCTGCTCGTCGGCAGCGTCGCCCACAAGGTCTTGCACCTGTCGAGCGTCCCGGTGCTGATCGTCCGCTAGCTTGAGGGATGATCAGCGTCCGGTAAGGTTGCCGGGCGGCGGAGCACACGCTGGACCCTGGATCTCCGGGGTCCAGCGTCGCGTCACGTGGCGGATCCCTCTCCACCCGATCCCCGAGCTCCCTCAACCCTCGCACCTGAGTAGCCTCAGACAGGGGTCATTGAGGACCTCCCGCGAAGGAACCAACGGGCCGGCCCGAGAGGCCGGAAAGGGGGTGGCCACCGCATGGAGCGGAGTGCATCGACCCCGTCGAAGCTGGACTACAAGCGCGAGCTCAAGGAGCTCTACGGACCCCGGGCCGGCCCGTCTGAGATCGTCGACGTGCCCGAGCTCTCGTTCCTGATGGTCGACGGGATGGGCGATCCGAACACCTCCCGAACCTACAGGGAAGCCGTGGAGGCCCTCTTCGCCGTCTCCTACCGGGTGAAGTTCGCGGTGAAGCGAGGCGCCGGTGGGATCGATTACGCAGTGATGCCCTTGGAGGGGTTGTGGTGGGTCGACGACATGTCGACGTTCTCGCTCGACGACAAGTCGAACTGGAGCTGGACGGCCATGATCATGCAGCCGCATGTGGTCACGGACGAGCTCGTCCAACGATCCATCACGGAAGCCTCGAAGAAGAAGCCGCTACCGGCCGCCACGGACCTGCGATTGGACCACTTCGGGGAAGGCCCGGCGGCACAGGTTCTCCACATGGGTCCGTATAGCGCAGAGCGGCCGACGATCGAGCGGCTCCACGCCTTCATCGCCGAGGCCGGCTACCGTCCCCGCGGGAAGCATCACGAGATCTACCTGAGCGATCCGTCCCGAGCCGAGCCCGCCAAGCTCAAGACGATCCTCCGTCAGCCGATCGCGGCCGCTCCGTGAGATGGTCAGCGAAGTCGTTCCATCTCGCGGTGGATCTGCTCCTCCCCTGGAAGGCGTCCGTACACGTCCCACGCGTGGAATACGAGTCCGATGCCCCAGCCGAGGATCGGGAAGATGGGCCAGAACAAGGTCCCGTCGCTCGTGACCGCCCAGATCGCGACGAGGAACACGTTCACAAGCACGTAGGCGAGCAGGTGCGCGGCGAACTCGCGCTTCTTCTTCAGGTTCGCGATCGCGCGTTCGAGAAGGTCTCCTTCGTCCGTCATCGCTCTCGCCTCTCCCTTCGGTTGTAAGAACGCCCTTCATCGGCGCCTCTACCAACAGCCTAGGGGGTCGGTTGGATGCCTCTGGGGCCGACCGCCTCGGTGAAACAGGGACCACGCGTCCCGGGAATGCGGCGCCGATCCGTGTGGGGTTCCGGAACGTGCTCGTGGAGGTGCGCCCGGGCACCGTGACGGAATGGCCGATCGACCAGGCGGGCTCTTGATCGGACGCCGCCGTCGGGCTTCGCGGAGGGAGCCGGCGGGTACCTGTGCCGGATGCCCCGGCTCCCCAAGACGCGTGTCACCTCCGAGCCGCGTGACTCCGGCGGGATCTCAATGGCCGGGCTCGTGCTCGCTGCGTTCCTGATCCCGGTCGGTCGACTCACACCCAGGCCTTGCGACTGCCGGCCGAGAGCTCTCCTCGAGGCTGCCGACGCGCTCCCACACACCATGGAGGGCCCGTCCGTAGGGGGACCTTCAGCCCTGCAGCGCCTGGGATGCGGCGCCTACATTGGGCGTGCGAGGAGGTGAACACGATGAAGCTTGCGGTGTACGACGAGATCGGAGAGTTGGAGCGTCGCATGGACGACCTGATGCGGTCGTTCCTCGGGCCGAGAGCCCGGTTCACGCGTCCGGTCCTCCCGCTGTTCCTCCACAAGCCGTTCGTGCCGGTCACCGACGTCTTCGTCCGCGACGAGGACCTCATGATCCGCGTCGAGCTGCCGGGCATCAACCCGGCGACCGACGTCACGGTGAACGTCGAGGACGGGCACCTGGTGATCCGCGGCGAGCGGAAGCAGGAAGGGGCGGTGAAGGAGGAGGCCTACTACCGGCTGGAGACTGCCTACGGGACCTTCGAGCGGTTCATCCCGCTCCCCGAGGGTTTCGAGGAGGCCGAGATCGAGGCCGCGTACGAGGACGGCGTACTGGAGGTGATCGTGCCTGCGGCAGCCAAGGTGCTGGAGCCTGCGAAGCCGAGGACGATCCCGATCAAGACCGCCCTGCCGGTCAAGGTCGCGAAGGTCGCCTAGAGGGGATACCGGGAAGCGTTCTGCGCTCGCCCCATCCTCGAGGAAGGCCACGAGACGCGAAGTCCCGTGGCCTTCCGCATTGACGGCCTTCCGCATTGACGTGGAGAGAAAAGCGCTCATCGGCCTCTGGCTCCCACCGCAAGCCAAACAAGGATCTGAGCGTTACACCGTGGACGAGCTCGACTGGGACGGGCCTCTCACCCGCTCGGGCGGATGCTCTTTCACGCCTGGAGCCGGCGGTTCCCCTCCCACGTGCGCAGGTTCTCGACGTGGGAGCGAGGCTCCGCGGCATGCGCACACGTCAGCGGGTCATCGCAGGGCGGGTTCCCCTCCATGGTGAAGAAGTTGAAGCGGCACTGATCGCAGAAGACGTTCAGCTCCTCGGGCAGGTAGGGACAGTCCCCCCAGCTGCACGATCGCTCTCCCTCACCGCTGGCGAAGTCGAACCCACACCCCGGGCACTGGCGGAACGCTTCCCACCTCGCCATCTCGATCGCCTCCACGTCCATTGGATGCCGTCGGCACGACCGCAAGCAGGGCCGGACGGCCTGCCCATCGCGGGCCTTTCAACCCAGCCTGCAGACCCGTCGCGAGCGCAGGAGCGCACCTCGGAGGTGCGGGGTCACGTCTGGACTGAGCCCGGGATCTCGCGCCAGTCGTATGGGCTCGTGAAGTTGACGAGCATCTGCATGTAGTTCGAGCGCGCGAACGCAAGGGGGTCGTCAACGTTCGCCTGGCTCACGCTTCCCTTGAGCTGCTCGACGCTCGCGTACTCGTGCTCGCCCAACCACGTCCGCATGCCTTCGAGCACCACGCCGAGATGCTCGGGGCCGTGCCGGAAGAGGGCGCTCGCCATCATCGTCACGTCCGCCCCCGCGAGCAGGAGCTTCACGGCGTCCCCGGCCGTCCACACGCCGGTCGTCGCGGCGAGCGAACACGAGACCCGCCCGTACAGCATCGCGATCCACCGCAGCGGAAGCCGCATCTCGTCGCTCGTCGACAGGTGAAGCGTCGGATCGACCCGGAGCGTCTCGAGATCGATGTCGGGTTGGAGGAACCGGTTGAAGAGCACGAGCCCGTTTGCCCCGGCCTCGACGAACCGGCCGGCCATGTTGGCCATCGATGAGAAGTAAGGCCCGATCTTCACGGCGAGCGGGATCGTGACGCTCTCGCGAACCGCCAGGACCAGTTCGAGGTACCGCTGCTCGACCTGGGTGCCGCTCACGTCGGGATCGGCCGCGATGAAGTACACGTTCAGCTCGAGCGCGTCCGCGCCGGCTTCCTGGATCAGCTTCGCGTACCGGATCCAACCGCCCTCGCTCGCCCCGTTCAGCGAGCCGATCACGGGGATGGCGAGCTCTCGCTTGCACGCCTCGAGATGCCGCAGGTACTCGTCGGGGCCGGTGTTGTACTCCTCCATGTCCGGGATGTACGAGAGCGCCTCGGGGAACGACTCGGCGCCGGTCTCGAGGGCGCGGTGCGTCTGGAGCTCCTCGTGCTCGATCTGCTCCTCGAACAGCGACTGCATCACGATCGCCGACGCGCCCACGTCCTGGAGGCGCTTGAGGTTGTCGATCCGTGCCGACAGCGTCGACGCCGACGGCACGAGCGGGTTCGCCAGCTCGAGCCCGAGGTACGTGGTCCGAAGGTCGACGCTCATGTCTTTACCCCTTCCGTGTCGGCTGGCGCTCGTTCGTCTCCCTGATCCTCCGCGCGGCCCGGTGCGTGGCGCTCCACGCCGGCCAGCTGCTCGTACAGCTGCCGGCGCTCCTCGGCGTCGGTCTTCGCGAGCCCCTGGAGCTCCGCGTACCTCTCCGGCGAGGAGCGGGCCAGCATGGCGAACCGCGCCTCCTTCGCCTGGAACTCCTTCAGCGGCAGCGTCGGTTCCCTGCTGTCGAGCTGCATCGGGCGCTGCCCCTTGACGGCCATGCGAGGGTCGTAGCGCCAGAGCGGCCAGAATCCACTCTTGACGGCTTCGGCCTGGTGCGACATCGAGGTCGACATGTCGATCCCGTGGGCGATGCAGGTCGAGTACGCGATGATCAGCGACGGCCCAGGCCAGGATTCGGCCTCCGCGAGCGACTTCACCGTCTGCGCGTTGTCAGCGCCGAGCGCGATCTGTGCCACGTAGACGTTCCCGTACCCCGCCGCGAACAACCCGAGATCCTTGCGCCCGATCGGCTTGCCGGCCGCGGCGAACTTCGCCACCGCCCCGCGCGGGGTCGCCTTGGACGCCTGGCCGCCGGTGTTCGAGTACACCTGCGTGTCGAGCACGAGCACGTTGACGTCTCTCCCGCTCGCCAGCACGTGATCGAGCCCGCCGAACCCGATGTCGTAGGCCCACCCGTCCCCGCCGACGATCCAGACGCTCTTGCGGACGAGCGCGTCGGCGATGGCGAGCAGGTTCCGTGCCTCGCCGTCCTCGCGCGCCTCGAGCCGTCGCTTCAGCTCGGAGACGCGGTCACGCTGGTCGGTGAGATGCGCCTCCTCGTCCTGCGGCGCGTCGAAGATCGCGCGGGCGAGCTCATCACCGATCGATCCGGCGAGACGCTCGAGCATGGCGCGGGCGAACACGACCTGGTGGTCGAGCGCAAGCCGCATCCCGAGCCCGAACTCCGCGTTGTCCTCGAACAGCGAGTTCGACCAGGCGGGCCCGCGGCCGTTGGTGTCCCGTGACCAGGGCGTCGTCGGCAGGTTGCCTCCGTAGATCGAGGAGCAGCCGGTGGCGTTCGCGACCAGGATCCGGTCGCCGTACATCTGCGACAGGAGCTTCAGGTACGGCGTCTCGCCGCACCCCGCGCAGGCCCCGCTGGCCTCGAACAGGGGCTCGAGCAACTGCGAGCCCTTGATCGAGGCGACCCTCACCTCACGCCGGTCGGCCGGCGGGATGTCCAGGAAGAAATCGAGGTTCGCCCGCTCGGCGCCCAGGTGCTCGGCCTTCGGCATCATGTCGATCGCCTTGTGCTTGACGACCTCTTTCGACTTCGCGGGGCAGACGTCGACGCACACGCCGCATCCCGTGCAGTCGTCCGGCACGACCTGGATTGTCATCCACCTGCCGGGGTTCTCGCGGTCGCGCCACTCCTTGTGCTGGAACGTCGCAGGCGCGTGGTCGGCGGCGATCGGCTCGTACACCTTCATGCGGATCGCCGTGTGCGGACAGACCAGCGCGCACTTCGCGCAATCGATGCAGATGTCCGGGTCCCAGATCGGGATCTCTTGCGCGATCGAGCGCTTCTCCCACTTCGCCGTGTCGGTCGGGAAGGTCCCATCGACCGGCAGCGCCGAGACCGGGAGCAGGTCGCCCTTGCCCGCGAGCATCATCGCGGTCACGCGCTGGACGAAGTCGGGGGCCGCTTCGGGGACCGGCGGCGGTCGGTGCAGATCGCCGGCCACGCCGGCCGGCACGGGAACGTCGTGCATGCCGTCGAGCGCGGCGTCCACCGCAGCGAAGTTCTGCTCCACGACGGCCCGCCCGCGCTTGCCGTAGCTCTTCTCGATCGCGCCCTTGATCCGCGCCACGGCCTCTGCCTGGTCGAGGATGCCCGCGAGGGCGAAGAAGCACATCTGCAGGATCGTGTTCACACGCGAGCCGAGTCCCGCCGCCGTCGCGACCTTCTGGGCGTCAACGACGTGGAACCGAAGCCGCTTGTCGATGATCGTTCGCTGGGTCTCGACCGGCAAACGCTCCCACACGGTCGCCGGCCCGAACGGGCTGTTCAACAGGAACGTCGCGCCCGGCGCCGCGACCTCGAGGACGTCGAGCCGCTCGAGGAAGCTGAACTGGTGGCAGGCGACGAAGTTGGCCTGGCCCGAGGCGATCAGGTACGTCGAGCTGATGGGGCGCGGCCCGAACCGTAGGTGGGAGGTGGTCATCGAACCCGACTTCTTCGAGTCGTAGACGAAGTACCCCTGCGCGTAGAGGTCGGTACCCTCCCCGATGATCTTCACCGAGGCCTTGTTGGCGCTCACCGTTCCGTCGGCGCCGAGCCCGTAGAACACGGCCCGCACGACGTCGTCGGCCTCCGTCGTGAACGAGCGGTCGACCTCGAGCGAGGTGTGCGAGACGTCGTCGACGATGCCGACCGTGAAGTGGTTCTTCGGCTGATCCTTCGCGAGCTCGTCGAAGACGGCCTTGGCCATCGCCGGATCGAACTCCTTCGAGGAGAGTCCGTACCGTCCGCCGATCACCCTCGGCATCTCGAGGAGGGCGCCGGTCGAGGCGCGCTCGGCTAGTGCGGTCACGACGTCCTCGTACAGCGGCTCGCCGGGCGCGCCGGGCTCCTTCGTCCGGTCGAGCACGGCGATCGCCCGCACGGTGGGCGGGAGCGTCCCGGCGAATGCCTGTCCGGAGAACGGGCGGAAGAGCCGCACGTTCACGACGCCGACCTTCTCGCCGCCGGCGCCGAGCGCGTCCACGGTCTCCTCCACGGCACCGGCGCCCGAGCCCATCACCACCACGACCCGCTCTGCGTCGGGCGCCCCGTGGTAGTCGAACAGGTGGTACGGACGGCCAGTGAGAGCCGCGAACCGGTTCATCGTCCACTGCACCACCTGCGGGACGATCCCGTGGAAGGGGTTCGAGGCCTCGCGGGCCTGGAAGAACACATCGGGGTTCTGGGCCGTCCCGCGAAGCACCGGGTGGTCGGGGGACAGTGCCCGCTCGCGATGCGCCCGGACGAGGTGGTCGTCGACGAGCTCGCGCAGCACCTCGTCCGGCAGCGAACGGATCACGTTGACCTCGTGCGAGGTCCGGAAGCCGTCGAAGAAGTGCAGGAACGGCACGCGGCTCTCGAGCGTCGCCGTGTGCGCGATCGCGGCCAGGTCCTGAGCCGCCTGCACGTCCGAGGACGCCAGCATCGCCCAGCCGGTCGGCCGGACCGCCATCACGTCGCTCTGGTCCCCGAAGATCGACAGCGCGTGCGTCGCGAGTGTCCGCGCGGCGACGTGGATCACGGCTGGCGTGAGCTCGCCGGCGATCTTGTACATGTTCGGGATCATCAGCAGCAGACCCTGCGACGCAGTGAACGTCGTGCACAACGCGCCGGCCTGGAGAGCGCCGTGGAGCGCCCCGGCCGCGCCGCCTTCGCTCTGCATCTCGATCACCTGCGGGACCGCGCCCCACAGGTTCGTTCGTCCGGTGGCCGACCAGGTGTCCGCGAGCTCGCCCATCGGTGAGGACGGCGTGATCGGGTAGATCGCGATGACTTCCGACAGCCGGTGCGCGACCCTCGCGGCCGCCTCGTTCCCGTCGACCGCGATCAGCGTCCCGATTGGATCCATTTCAACCTCACCCATCTCGAGAGCAACGGAAGGCGGGGGTCGCCTCGCCTCCCATCGTTCCGCGCCGCCTGTCCGCGGACCGGGGCCGTTCGGCCCGTCTCAGACAAGCCAACAGGCCTTCTGTTCCTGGTCGCCGCGCCCGAAGGTGCTGACCCCGATCCCCCGCCGCGCGCAAGAGGCCGCGGATCCACTCTCAGGGTCGTCGAGAAGCCCGGCTTCGCGTCCTGGAAGGGGGCAGCGATGTCCAGGTGGTAGCGCACGAACATGGCGGCAAGGATGCGGGCCTGGGGGCGACAACCCAGGGACCTTCGCCCCGTCCAGCGGAGGACCCTCGGCAGGCGACGCCCGTGGGTGGGTGGGGCGATGCTGCCGCGTATGGATGGATACACGAGGAACGTCTTGGTCGTGGAGTCAGATCCCACCGAGCGCGAGCGCCTGGCGGCGGCCCTCGAGGGCGACGGCTTCCAGGTTCTCCTGTGCTCGGGCCCTACCGAGCCCGACTACACGTGCATCGGCTCGCGGAGCGGTACGTGTCCGCTCGCGACCGAGGGGGCGGTCGTCGTCCTGGACATGAGGCTGAACAGCGAGATGGTCATGGCGGGCACACCCGCCGAGGACCTGCTCGGGATGTACCTGGAGTCCGGTCACCCGGTCGTCGCCCTCGGTTCGCGCCCGGGCGACGAGACGCCGGGCCGCTTGCTCCGTCTTCGACGCCACCCCGAGACCGGGACGCTACTCGAGATCGTCTGGCGGCTGGCCTCTCCGAGGGGCTCGGGACCCGCTCCCACATCCGAACGGAACCTCCGGCCCTGAGCACTCTCTCGCTATCGGGTTGTATCGCGTACCACGGCGCGGGCCGGCAAACAGACGAAACGACATTCGGCCTGCGGACTCCGGGTCGCGAGGCCCTGAACGTCGCCCAAACGGCACGCCACACTGGCTGGGTCAAGGTTGGATGGGAGGCGAGGACGATGGTTGCACGAGCTCCTGCGACCGGCGCGAGGCTGCACGGATATCACGCTCCGCGCGCCGAAACCGCAGTCCCGCTGATCGCGGGCAAGTATCTGAGCATCACCAGCTATCGACGCGACGGCACCGGCGTGGCGACGCCGGTGTGGTTCGTCACCGAGGACGAGCAGCTGCTGGTCATGACGGCGATCGGATCCGGCAAGGTCAAGCGGATCCGAAGGAACCCGTTCGTAACCGTGTCCGAGTGCTCCGCTCGAGGCGGGCTCCGGGGGAGGCCGATCGCAGCGCGCGCGGAGCTCCTACCGACGGCCGAGGTGGAGCGCGTGAGACGACTCATGGAGCGCAAGTATCGGTTCGACCTGCTCTTCATCAAGCCGATCCGCTCGCTCCAGTCCCTGTTGCACCCCGAGCGTCGCAACGAGACGGCGACGGTCGTGGCGATCACGCCGACTTCGTCGTGTGGTGAGCCCCCGCCCGGAGCGGCCGTGCGATCGAGGCGGATCCAACGGGGAGCGGCGGAACCATGAACGTCATAGCTACCTGGAGGAGGGATCGACATGAAGATCGCCGTCGTCTAGGAATCGATCTATGGCAACACCGCCGCCGTCGCCCAAGCGGTCGCCGAGGGTCTCCGGGCTCTTGGCGAAGTGGACGTGCGAGCGGTGGGCGGTGAGTCGGTCGATGCCGACTTGCTCGTGGTGGGCGCTCCCACGCACGCCCACGGGCTGCGTTCTTCGATGACCCGCAAGGCCATCGAGGCGGCCGCCGAGGAAGCTGAAGCCAAGGGGAACCGCCTCGACTACCAGCCGACCACCGGGATACGGAGGTTCCTGGACAGCCTTCCCGAGGTCGACGGAACGGCGGCGGCGTGCTTCGACACACGCTTCGACAAGTCCCGGATCCTCACAGGGTCGGCAGCCAAGACGATGGCCCGCAAGCTGGGCCGCCGAGGCTATCGGATCGTCGCCGAACCGGAGAGCTTCTTCGTCCTGGATGCCGAGGGGCCCCTCAAGGAGGGCGAGCTGGACCGGGCCAGTCGGTGGGGAGCGTCTCTCGGCACCGCGGCTGGCGTGAGCCCGTGAGCTGAAGGTCGTCGACCGCGTCGGCCTTACCTAGCGCCGCAGGTCACCGCACGACCTTGATGTTGAACATCGGGATCTGCAGCGCCCCCCACAGGCGGAGCCACAGCGACACGTAGCTCTCGGTTCCGCGGGCCGAGGTGATGTCACCGAGGTCGATCACATCGCGCCAGCCGAACGACCTCAGGATATCCGTCACCTGAGCCTTGGCCTCGTGGTCGTTCCCGCAGACGAACAGGGTGTGGTCACCTCCGGCGATGAGCGACGGAGCGGCCATCACGAACGCGTTCATCGTGTGCAGTGTCTTCACGACCTTGACCCTTGGGAACCCACGCTGGATCTGCTCGCCGAGCGGATCCGTGTTCGAGACGAACAGGGACGGCGGCATGCCACTCGAGGGGTCCAGCGGGTTGGAGATGTCGATCAGGACCTTGCCGTCGAGGTTCGTCTCACCCGCCGCTCACCCGCCGCGCGCAGGGCCTCGAGTGAGGCGGCTCCGTTCGTCGCGTTGACCACGAGCTCGCCGTGCCCGGCGGCCTCCGAGAACGTCCCGAGCCCTGGGCCAGCGTTCTTCGCGTGCCAGTCGGCGAACGTCTCCTGCGTGATGCGGTTCGGCTCGCTCGACGCGAGGAGCGCCGCCACGTCCCTCGCCCCGATCGTGACGTCGTGATCGAGCACGGCGAGCCGTCCGCCGATCGAGCGGCCGACGACGCCGGTACCGAGAACCCCGATCTTCATGGCAACCACCTCCGGTTCGGATCGTGCCGCCGCCGTAGCGGCCGGCTCCCTCCTCAGCGCATGTCGAAGACGAGCCGCGCGGGAACCGATCCGGCCAGCACCTCGCGGAAGCACTCGTTCACCTGGCTGAGGTCGCGGGTCTCCAGCTCCACCTGCGTGCGGCCCTGGGCGTGAAGCTGGAAGACCTCCGCGAGATCCTCGCGGGTCCCGACGAGCGAGCCGACGACCGCGATCCCCCGCAGCACCGTCTCGAAGATCGGGAGCGGGAAGACGTTGTCGGCGGGCAGCCCGACGAGCACAAGCCGCCCGGCGGGACGCAGTGAGGCGAACGCCGCCGCGAGCGGCTCGGGCGTTGCCGCGGTCGTGACGATCGCGTCGGCGCCACCGAGGGCGCGCATCTCCCCGACCACGTCCTGCCGCCCGGCGTGGATCACCTGGTCGGCGCCGAGACGCTCGCGAGGTCGAGCTTCGCGTCGTCCACGTCGATCGCCACCGTGTACCCGCCCGCGATACGGGCGTACTGCAACCCGAGGTGGCCGAGCCCGCCGATCCCGACGATCCCCGACGACGTCGCTCGGGCCGACCTCGGCCGTCTTGACGGCCTTGTAGGTCGTCACACCTGCGCAGGTGAGGGGGGCCGCGTCGAACGGGTCCACGCCCTCGGGGACGATGCCGACATGGTTCGCGTTCGCGATCGAGAACTCGCGGTAGCCACCGTCCACCGTATAACCCGTGAACGTCGGGTTGAGGCAGTAGGTCTCGAGCCCCTTCACGCAGTACTCGCAGGTCCCATCCGCGCCGCCCAGCCACGGGATCGCGACCCGCTGGCCGATGCCGACGCGGGTGACGCCCTCACCGAGAGCGTCGACGAGCCCGACGCCCTCGTGCCCGGGGACAAGCGGCAGGACCGGTTTGACCGGCCAGTCGCCGTTGGCCGCGTGGATGTCCGTGTGGCAGACGCCAGAGGTCTCGATCTTGACGCGGACCTGCCCCAGGCCCGGCTCGGGGACCGGCCGGTCCTCGAGCACCAGCGGCCGGTGGAACTCTCGGATCACTGCGGCGCGCATGTGATGCCTCCTTTCGGTTTCGAGTCCAGCCTCTCGTGGGGACATCGGGCGGCGGGGGGCCGAAGGTCCCGGTGCGCTCGGACCGCGCCTCAAGCGTCGCGGCCGTCACCGAGGACGAGCGCGGTGATCATCTCGTTCTGCGGCAACGGTTCGGGGACGTCGAGACCACCCGCTCGTCATCGGGGTGGTCTCGCATCGGCCGAGAGGCCTTGAAGAACGCCTCGGGCATCCCGTCCATGCTCGAGGTCGCGCGGCGGGCCGAGGCCGCGGCCTGTCCGGCCCGCCACACCACCACCCCGGGCACCCAGGGCTGACGGTCTACCCGGACGCGGACGCTGATGTCGAGTTCGGGCGGAGGAAGACGCTGATCGTCAGGACCAGGAAGCCGATGCCCGTCAGCAGCAGGGCCACACCCATCGCGATCGAGAAGAGCGCGATCCTCTCGGCGAGGAACGCCGTGTTGAGCGCGGTCGTGAGCGACGTCGCGGTGACCCACAGGTTCCGCAGCCCGTTCGAGACCGGGTTGCCGTTTTCGTCCGTCGCCGCCTCCGCCTCGTCGTCGGTCTCCTCGCCGGTGGCGGTCAGGTACCGGCCCATCTCCGCGTAGGTTCGCCCGCCGGTCGCCTCGAGCACGTGCGCCCGGATGATCTTGGCGAACTCCTTGGCTTCGGCGCCGGTGTCGATCGGCTCGCCCGGCTCGAGGTCGGCACCCTGCTCGGCCGCGTCGTCGGTGGCCGTGATGTTCTCCCTGGCGATCGTGTCCTGCACCTCGGAGTAGCCGAGGGCGCCGGCCACG
>Ga0184612_10001005_pt1 | contig 13503 bp, 12 predicted proteins | sample PLM3_60_coex_FD_133163 | JGI IMG/M metagenome (GOLD analysis project Ga0184612, IMG submission 133163) | Groundwater sediment microbial communities from an aquifer in East River, Colorado, USA - PLM3_60_coex | ecosystem: Environmental > Terrestrial > Soil > Riparian zone | place: USA: East... | reverse complement strand
CTTTCGCCCATTGCGCAATATTCCCCACTGCTGCCTCCCGTAGGAGTCTGGGCCGTGTCTCAGTCCCAGTGTGGCCGGTCGCCCTCTCAGGCCGGCTACCCGTCGTCGCCTTGGTGGGCCATTACCCCACCAACTAGCTGATAGGCCGCGAGTCCATCCCTGGCCGGAATCCTTTCCACACGCAGACCATGCGGTCGCGTGTCGTATCCGGTATTAGCCTCGGTTTCCCGGGGTTATCCCAGAGCCAAGGGCAGGTTACCCACGTGTTACTCACCCGTTCGCCGCTCGAGTACCCCCGAAGGGGCCTTTCCGCTCGACTTGCATGTGTTAGGCACGCCGCCAGCGTTCGTCCTGAGCCAGGATCAAACTCTCCATCAAGGTCATATGACATCTCGAGACCCTACGAAGAGGTCTCGAGCACGTCGACACATGAGAAAAGAACAACCCCGGCAAGAACGGCTGACATGAATGTCATCCGTCTTACCAAAGGAACCCATCACGACGAGCAGCCGGTATCCGGCTGTCACCGTGGACGGGGTGTCAATTTGGCATCGACAATTATTTGGCACGCTGTTGAGTTCTCAAGGATCGGACGCACACCAAGTACAGCCCGCCAGGGCCATTCTCGGGGCAACTCATCTAACCTAGCCTATCCGGCGGTCCGGGGTCAAACCCGGGGCGTTCCGACCAAGCCCACACATCGTCGCCCATGTCGGGCCGCGCAGCGGCCCGCCGTGGAGTCTGCAGAGCAGTTGCCCACGGGCCGGCCGCCGCCTCCGGCGTCCCGCTCCCCGCGAGCCGAAGAGAAACTTACGGCGGCATCGGCGACGACGTCAAATCGGCTCGCCGTGACCCACGGCGCAGGACGTCCGACGACTCGTTTGCCCAGGTCAGGCGCCCAACACTGCCCTACCGCGTGATCTCGGCGCCACCCACGGCCCGTTTGCCCCGCCGCAACACTGCCCAACGCCCGTGCAGCAGCTCGGATTCCCGCAGTCGCGCATCCGAATCGGTGCTCGGCTCGATTCTTGCATTGTTGACGTACGCGCCGCCCTCGGCGATCGCCCGTCGCGCCGCGGAGCGCGACGACACGAGCCCGGCCGCCACCAGGAGATCGACGTACGAGGGCAGCTCAGCGCCCGCGTCGACCCGGGCCATCGGCGTCTCGGCCAGCGCTGCGGCCAGCGTCCGCTCGTCCAGGTCGTCCAATGAGCCCTGTCCGAACAGTGCGCGGGACGCCGCGATCACCCGTGCGGTCTCATCCGCCCCGTGCACCACAGCCGTCAACTCCTCGGCGAGTGCGCGCTGACCCACCCGCGCGGCAGGGCGGTCCGCACTCGCCCGTTCCAGGTCTTCGATCTCCTCAGGCTTGCGAAACGACAATGCACGGAGCAGTGCGGAGATCTGGCTGTCCTCGACGTTCAGCCAGTACTGGTAGAACGCGTACGGGGAGGTCATCTCCGGGTCGAGCCAGACGGTGCCCGCCTCGGTCTTCCCGTACTTGGTCCCGTCCGCCTTGGTCAGCAGCGGTGTCGCTAGCGCGTGGACGGACACTCCCTCGATCCGGTGGACCAGGTCCACCCCGCTGGTGAGGTTGCCCCACTGATCACTTCCGCCGGTCTGCAATGTGCAGCCGTACCGCCGGTAGAGCTCGAGGAAATCAAGCCCCTGCAGGATCTGGTAGCTGAACTCCGTGTACGAAATGCCCTCCTGGGACTCCAGCCTCGCGCTGACGGCCTCCTTGGCGAGCATCCGGTTGACGCGGTAGTGCTTGCCGATGTCCCGGAGGAAGTCGATCGCCGAGAGGGGCGCCGTCCAATCCAGGTTGTTGACCACCGTCGCCGCGTTGGATCCCTCGAACGACACGTAGCGCTGGACCTGTGCGTGGATCCGCTCCACCCACAACGCGACGGTCTCCTTGGAGTTCAGCGTGCGCTCGGCGGTGGGCTTCGGGTCGCCGATGAGGCCTGTCGAACCCCCGACCAGGAGCAACGGCCGGTGGCCGGCGTCCTGCAAGCGACGGGCCGTCAGGAGCTGGAGCAGGTTGCCGAAATGCAGGCTCGGCGCTGTCGGGTCGAATCCGACGTAGAACGTGACCTGACCGGCAGCGAAGGCCGCCCGCAGCGCGTCCTCGTCGGTGGACACCGCCACCAACCCGCGCCACTTCAACTCGTCCAGGATCTCGGTCACGTCGTCGACTCTTCCCCTGATCAGCTCGTTGATCATGCAATCCCGGTGCGACACGCCGGGTAGCGCGGCGCGCCGACCAACGCTCTCATAGTGGCACTACCGGCGTGTCGCACCGGGATTGCATGATCAACGTGGGGTGCGGCGCCTGGGTGTGTGCGGACGGTAGACCGAGACCGTGGGCTCGCCCTCGAGCCAGAAGCGCCAGGGACGGTCGGCTGCCCGGGTAAGTCCCACCCTCGGCCCGGCGCGCACCGGAGCCGTCGAGCCTCCGGGAGGCAGCACCCTCAGTGGCGAAGCCGGATCGCAGGCGTCCGCGCCGTTGTCCGCTCTGGTCAGGCCCAGCGCCGACGCCAGCCGGGCAGGGCCGCGCGCCAGTTCGCGATCGGCGCGAGCGGCCGGCCGGCGCCTCCGGGCGAGCTCCCCGCCACCAACCACCTCACCGGCTCGCAGGAGCACGGCACTGGCCCGACCCACCCCGCCGCAGACCAGGTTCACGCACCAGTGCATTCCATAGGTGAAGTAGACGTAGAGGTGGCCAGGTGGCCCGAACATCACGTCGTTGCGGAGCGTCCGGCCACGGTACGCGTGCGACCCCGGGTCGTCGGCGCCGCCGTACGCCTCGACCTCCGTGAGCCGGACGGCGACCCTCCCCGCGGCGGTCTCATGCGACACCACACAGCCGAGCAGCTCGGGCGCGACCTCCAACGCGGAGCGTTCCAGCCAGGCGGCGGTGATCGCCAGACCCGCGCCGGGCAGGAGAGACTCACGCATTGCCCCATCCTGCCCGGCACGGCCTTGGCCTGCACCACACCTCGAATCCACAGGTGGTCGGGAGCACGCCTGGTTCTCCCACGCCTCCCGTGGGCATCGTGGGTAGATCACGACGCCAGCGACTGCCGGTCCCCCGGTGGCGATGAACGTGACGTTCAGAACGAGGGCTAGCCGCATCGCACTCGGGTCACGGGCGGTGCGGATGCCCGGTCCCGGTCGAGCGCAACCATTGCACTCGGAAGGACGGGGCCGGGCCTCGCAGCACCCGGCCCAGCCCCATCTTCCGGCACTCGTCAATCTCCACGGCTGTCGCTTCATGCACGACGAATGCCGACCCGCCCCCCGGGAAATCCAGCCGTTGATAACGAGATGCCGACACGGCCGAAGTCATGACGCGCAAGATTGTGACCTGTGTCACATCTGCAAACCCACGCCTGTCCGCCGGCCTTCCGGTGACAGGCCTCGCCGAACCGCTCAGCCCTCGGCGGGCGGCTCGGCCTCGGCGGGCGGCTCAGCCTCGGCGGGCGGCGGCTCGGCCTCCGCGGGCGGCTCAGCCTCGGCGGGCGGCGGCTCGGCCTCGGCGGGCGGCTCGGCCGGGGGCGATTCGTCGATCCCCTCGGCCGCTCCGACGGCCGCGGCCACCGGCACCGGGATCGCGTCTGTGACCGAGCCCGCGGGCTGGTCCGGTGTACCGGTCGCGGTGGTTTCCGGGACGAGACTTTCCGCCGGCATCGCCGCGCCTGGCTCCTCGGGCTCGACGATCGACGGGTAATCCGCCGTTGCGCCCGTGGGAAAGACATAAACAATCGGAACCGGCCGTGGCGTCTCGGGCGGCTGGACGGCTGGCAACCCGAGCACGGCAGCGGTGCTGGCCGTGGCGACCGCGACTGCCACGCCGAGCTGGCTCAGGCCGAACCCGGTAGATACACCAGCGCCAACACTGGCCACAGCTGTGGTGCCAGAAGCCGCCACCGCACCCGAGACCGCCACCGCACCGGACGCCGCCAATCCACCGGACGCCGCCAATCCACCGGACGCCGCCAATCCACCGGACGCCGCCGCGGTGCCGGAACCAGCCAGTCCTACAGAACCCAACGAGCCAGATACCGCGGCAGCCGCCGGCGCGGATGGCACGACCAACAACCCATGGCCGGACAAGAATGGCCCGGCACCGGTTGCGCCGAGTAGCGCAGGAAGCAGCACGCTGCGCATCTTGCTATTGAGGTCGATCAGATCGGCCTGGGCGCGGCTGCAGTCGTGACACCTGCCGAGATGGCGGTCGAGCCGCTGCCGATCGCGCCCGCGCAGCTTGCCGCGTACCAGCCGGGCTAAGTGCGACGCATACGGGCGGCACTCGGGCCCGCTCCTCGCGACATGCTCCTGCAGGTACTCCTGGCGGAGTCGCTCGCGGGCTCGACTCGCCAGTGCGGCCACCGCGTTGGGCGACATCTCGAAGGCATCGGCCACCGCAGCTGGTCTGTCGCCTTCGATCTCGGTCTGCCACAGCACGGCCTGCCACCGCGTAGGCAATCGACGAAAGGCCGCACCGAGACTCGAGTCATCGAACTCGTTCGAGTCGAGCCGGTCGCCGGAGGCAGAGAGATCTTCGAATTCGTCTACGTGTTCGACGAGTTGGATCCGCCCCGATCGCTTGAGTTCGGAGAGGAATTCGTTGCGAACCGCGGCCAGCAAGTACGGGCGAAAGGCGATGTCGCTGCCGCCACCACGCGACATGACGACCAAGACCCGAGCGAATGCCTCCGACACGATGTCCTGGGCCGTTGTGTCGTCGCCTCTCGTCATGGACAGCGCGTAGCGCAGCGCAGCCGCGCGATGGCGCTGGTACAGCTCTGCGAAAGCCTCCGGCTGGCCCTGCCGGACATGTCTGACGAGGCCGAGGTCGGCCCGTCCGATGTCATCCACCAGAGTCATGCTGGCTCCGATCTAGTTCGGGAACCTGGATCCCGTCATGTGGATGCCATAGCCAGGTCATGGGCATGGTAGCCGCGCCGTCAGCCGCCCGCTTGTCGAAATTCGACACCTCCCTCACAGGCAGGCTCAAGAATTGCCGTCGCCGGCCCGCGCTCGTCGAGCCGCGACCGCCCCCCGCACCGCGTCGAGCTGCTCGGCGACCCGCTGCGGCGCGGTCCCTCCCTTGGCCGACCGCGCAGCGAGCGAGCCCTGCACGGTGAGGACGGACCGCACCCCCGGCTGCAGGGAGGGCGAGACCGAGGCCAGGTCCTGGTCCGTGAGATCCCAGAGCTCCACGCCGCGCGCCTCACACAGTCGCACGCACGCACCGGCGATCTCGTGCGCCTCCCTGAACGCCACGCCCTCGCGGACCAGCCACTCGGCGACGTCGGTGGCCAGCGCGAACCCCTGCGGCGCCAGCGCCTCCATCCGGGCGGTGTGGAAACGCAGTGTCGAGACCATGCCGGTAAAGGCTGGCAGGAGCAGCACCAGCGAGTCCACCGAGTCGAAGACCGGCTCCTTGTCCTCCTGCAGGTCGCGGTTGTATGCGAGCGGCAGCGCCTTGAGCGTCGTCAACAGCCCGGAGAGGTTGCCGACCAGCCGGCCCGCCTTGCCGCGCGCCAGCTCCGCGACATCCGGGTTCTTCTTCTGCGGCATGATCGACGAGCCGGTCGCCCAGGCGTCGTCGAGCTCGACGAAGGAGAACTCCTTCGTGGCCCACAGCACGATCTCCTCTGCCAACCGGGACAGGTCGATGCCCATCATGGCCAGCACGAACGCCATCTCGGCGGCCACGTCCCGCGACGCCGTGCCGTCGATCGAGTTCTCGACCGCCCGCGAGAACCCCAAGGCCTCGGCCACGGCCTCCGGGCTGAGCCCCAGCGAGGTACCGGCCAGCGCCCCGGACCCGTACGGCGACGAGTCGGCACGGCGGTCCCAATCGCGCAGCCGGTCGACGTCGCGCAGCAGCGCCCATGCGTGTGCGAGCAGGTGATGTGACAGCAAGACCGGCTGGGCATGCTGCAGATGCGTCCGGCCCGGCATCGCGACACCGAGGTGCCGGTCGGCATGCGCCACCAGTGCCTCGACGAGGTCCAGGACAAGCGCTGCGACCGACCGCGCCGCGTCGCGCAGGTACATCCGGAGCAGCGTGGCGATCTGGTCGTTCCGCGACCGCCCGGCCCGCAGCTTGCCGCCCAGTGCCGGGCCGACTCGTTCGATCAGCCCTCTCTCCAACGCCGTGTGGACGTCCTCGTCGGACGGCTCCGGCCCGAACGTGCCGGCCGACACGTCGACCGCGAGAGCGTCGAGCCCCACCTGCATGGCTCGCAGCTCGGCGTCGTCCAGCAGTCCCGCCAGGTTCAACGCGCCCGCATGTGCCCTCGAGCCGGCGATGTCGTACGGCGCAAGCCGCCAGTCGAAATGCGTGCTCCGTGACAACGCGGCCAGGGCGTCCGCCGGCGCCGCCGCGAAGCGGCCGCCCCACAGAGCGGCACTGGAGGGTTTCCCACCCCTCGCCCCGCCCGGAGGGGTGGGAAACCCTCCATTCGCCGGAGGTATGCCCTCAGGCATGCCGAAGGTCGCGCTTGGCAGCCATCTTCGACGAGAGGCCCCACAGCTCGATGAAACCCTTCGCGAGCGACTGGTCGAAGGTGTCCCCGGCGTCGTAGGTCGCCAGCCCGAAGTCGTAAAGGCTCTCGGCCGAGCGGCGCCCGGTCACGACCGCCCGACCGCCGTGCAGCGTCATCCGGACATCGCCGGACACGTGCGCATTGGCCTGGTCGACGAAGGCATCCAGTGCCCGTTTCAGCGGCGACGACCACAGGCCGTCGTACACCAGCTCGCTCCAGCGCCGGTCGACGCCCCGCTTGAACCGGGCCAACTCCCGTTCGACCGTGACGTTCTCGAGCTCCTGGTGCGCGGTGATCAACGCGATCGCGCCCGGGGCCTCGTACACCTCGCGGCTCTTGATGCCGACCAGCCGGTCCTCGACGATGTCCAGCCGCCCGACGCCCTGCGCGCCGGCCCGTCCGTTCAGCGCGGAGATCGCTTGCAGCATCGTGACGGTCTCGCCGTCGATCGCGACCGGACGGCCGGCGTCGAAGGTGATCACGACCTCGTCCGGGTCGCGGGGCGTCGCGGGAGAGGCCGTGTAGGCGTACACGTCCTCAGTCGGTGCATTCCAGATGTCCTCGAGGAACCCGGTCTCGACGGCACGTCCCCAGACGTTCTGGTCGATCGAGAACGGGTTCTTCTTCGTCGTCTCGATCGGCAGCTGGTGCTGCTCCGCGTACTCGATCGCGTTGTCGCGCGTGAGCGCCAGGTCACGGACCGGTGCGATGCAGGTGAGGTCCGGGGCCAGTGCCCCGATGCCCACCTCGAAGCGGACCTGGTCGTTCCCCTTGCCCGTGCAGCCGTGCGCGACGGTCGATGCGCCGTGCTCGCGCGCCGCGGCGACGAGGTGCTCGACGATGACCGGCCGCGACAGCGAGGACACGAGCGGGTAGCGGTCCATGTAGAGGCCGTTGGCCTTGAGCGCGGGCAGGCAGTACCCCTCGGCGAACTCGTCGCGAGCGTCCGCGATGTAGGCCTCGACCGCTCCGCAGGCGAGCGCCCGCTTGCGGATCGTGTCGAGATCCTCGCCGCCCTGACCCACGTCGACGGCCACGGCGACCACCTCCGCGCCGGTCAGTTCGGCGATCCAACCGATGGCGACGGAGGTGTCCAGACCTCCGGAGTATGCGAGGACGACACGCTCACTCACGGGATGCTCCTTGTCGTGCCGGGTTCAGGTGGACGGCCCTCGGCGATGGCGAGGAACCAGGCTGCGACGTCGTCGCCGCCGTTCGGGTCGATCGTGATGACGAGCACGGTGTCGTCGCCGGCGATCGTGCCGAGCACGGCCTCGGGCGAGGCGTGATCGATCGCGGACGCGAGATACTGCGCGGCACCCGGCGGAGTGCGCAGCACGACAAGGTTGGCCGACGAACGGGCCGACACCAGGATCTCCTCGCAGACCCGGAGCAGCCTCGCATCGATCGCCGTGCGCTCGGCGGCGCGGGGAGTCCGGTCGCCCCCTTCGCCGGGTAGCGCATACACCAGATCCCCGCCGGAGTCGCGCACCTTGACCGCCCCCAGCTCGTCGAGGTCGCGCGAGAGCGTGCCCTGGGTGACGGCGATCCCGTCGGCCGCCAACAGCGCGGCGAGCTCGGTCTGGGAGCGGACCGGCTCGCGTCCCAGGATCTCTGCGATGCGCTGGTGCCGGGCTGCCCGCGTGGTCGGGGTGGCTGTCGTCGTCACGATGCGCTCCTCTCGAGTCCGGCGGTCGCGCCCGGCTTGTCGCCCCGCCCCTGGATCAGCCAGCAGAGCAGTGCCTTCTGGGCGTGCAGCCGGTTCTCCGCCTCGTCCCACACGGCGCTGGCCGGCCCGTCGATGACCTCGGCGGCGATCTCCTTCCCGCGGTAGGCGGGCAGGCAGTGGAGAACGATGGCGCCGGCCGCGGCGACATCGAGCGCAGCGCTGGTGACGGCGAACGGCATGAAGGGCGAGCTGCGTTCATCGGCCTCACCCTCCTGGCCCATCGACACCCAGGTGTCGGTGGCGAGGACGTCCGCGCCGGCGAACCCGTCGAATGGGTCGGTCACGTGAGCGACCGATCCGCCGGTCGTCTCGGCGAGCCGGGCCGCCCTGGCCAGGATGTGGGAGTCCGGTGGATAACCGGACGGTGCCGCGATGCGTACGTGCATGGCTGCCGCTGCGCCCGCCAACAGATACGAGTGGGCCATGTTGTTGGCGCCGTCTCCGGCATAGGTGAGGGTCAGTCCGGCCAGCTCGCCCTTCCGCTCGCGGATCGTCTGCAGGTCAGCCAGGAGCTGGCACGGGTGGTACATGTCGGTCAACGCGTTGACGACCGGCACCCGTGACGCACCGGCCATGGCCTCGAGACGCGACTGCTCGAACGTCCGCCAGACGATCGCCGCGCACTGCCGGTCCAGCACCCGCGCGGTGTCCTCGATCGGCTCGCCGCGGCCCAGCTGTGTCGCCTGGGAGTCGATGACGAGGGGGTAGCCGCCCAACTCGGCGATGCCGATGCTGAACGACACCCGGGTGCGGGTCGACGGCTTGTCGAAGATCACGGCGACGGCCTGTGGCCCGGCGAGCGGTCGATGGGCGTACCGGTCGGCCTTCATGGCGTCGGCCAGGTCGAGTACCTCGACCAGCTCGGCCGGAGAGAGGTCGTCGTCACGCAGGAAATGCCGGGGCATGGGCGGCGTCCTCCCTCGTGCTGAGCACCGCGTCGAATACGGACGGCAGCGCGGCGACAAAGTCGTCGGCCTGGTCGGTGTCGAGGATGAGCGGCGGCGCGAGCCGGAGGGCATCGGGGGTCACCGCGTTCACGATGAAGCCGGCGTCGAGCGCCGCGGCAGCGACAGCGGGCGCAATCGGCTCGGTGAGCTGGATGGCCAGCAGGAGCCCTCTCCCGCGGACCCCGGCGGCCAGCGGATGGCCGAGCCCTTCGAGCCCGACCCGGAGGCGGTCGCCGACGGCGCGACCGTTCGCCAGCAGGCCGTCGTGCTCGATGGTCTCCAGCACGGTGAGCCCCGCCGCCGTGGCCACCGGATTCCCCCCGAACGTCGAACCATGCGATCCGGGCCCCAGCAGGCTCGCCGCCGCCCCGAACCCGAGGCACGCGCCGATGGGGAGACCGCCGCCCAGCCCTTTGGCGATGGTCACGACGTCAGGCGCAATGCCGTCGTGCTGGAAGGCGAACCACTCGCCTGTTCGCCCGACGCCCGTCTGGACCTCGTCGACGACGAGCAGCGCGCCATTTCGGGTCGCGATGTCACGTGCGGCGGCGAGGTAGCCGGGCGGCGGGACGCGCACGCCCGCCTCGCCCTGAACCGGCTCCAGCACGACCGCGGCAGTATCGGTGCCGACCGCAGCGGCCAGCGCGTCGGCATCGCCGTAAGGGACGTGGACGACGCCCGCTGGAAGCGGCGCGAACGGCTCGCGGATGGACGCCTTCCCGGTCAGTGCGAGCGCGCCCATCGTACGGCCGTGGAACCCGGCGTCCGCGGCGACGATCTCCGGGCGCCCGGTCCGGCGCGCGATCTTGAAGGCGGCCTCGACCGCCTCGGCTCCCGAGTTGGTGAAGAAGACCCTTCCGTCCGCACCGGCCAGGGCCAACAGCCGTTCGGCCAGGGTGATCTGCGGCTCGGTCGCGAAGAAGTTCGACACGTGTCCCAGCGTCTCCAACTGGGCCGTGACTGCCCTCGCCAGCGCCGGGTGTGCGTGTCCCAGCACGTTGACGGCCAGGCCGCCGAGCAGATCGAGATACCGGCTGCCGTCGGTGTCCCATACGTAGCAGCCCTTGCCTCGGACCAGCACGCGTTGGGGCCGTCCGTACGTGCTCATCAATGCGTGGCCGTACCGGTCGAGCCACCCGTGTGCCCCGGTCACGGGACCACCATCGTCCCCACGCCTGCGTCGGTGAACACCTCGAGCAGGAGCGCGTTGGGCAGCCGGCCGTCCAGGACCGTCGCCTCCGGGACGCCACCGCGGACCGCATGCAGGCAGGCCGCCATCTTCGGGACCATCCCGGCGTCGAGGTGCGGCAGCAGAGCAGAGAGTTCGTCGGCACCGATCTCGTCGATCACCTCGGTGCTGGCAGGCCAGTCCCGGTACAGGCCCCCCACGTCGGTGAGCACGACCAGCTTCTCGGCGTCGAGGGCCACGGCGAGTGCCGCGGCCGCGGTGTCCGCGTTGACATTGTGGACGACGCCGTCCCGGTCCGGTGCGACCGACGAGACCACCGGAATGCGCCCCGCTTCGATGAGGTCGCGGACCGCCTCCGGCCGCACCTGTGCGACGTCGCCGACCAGCCCGATGTCGATGTCCTCGCCCTCCACGACGACCCCCCGCCGCTCGGCGGTGAACAGCCCGGCGTCCTCACCGGACAGCCCCACCGCGAACGGCCCGTGCCGGTTCACCAGCCCGACCAGCTCACGGCCCACCTGCCCGACCAGGACCATCCGGACGACGTCCATCGCCTCTGGTGTGGTGACCCGCAGCCCGCCGCGGAACTCGCTGACGATCCCCAGCCGGCCCAACATCGTGGAGATCTGCGGGCCCCCGCCGTGGACGACGACCGGCTTGAGCCCGGCCAGCCGGAGGAACACGATCGCGTCGGCGAACGCCTTCTTCAGCGCGTCGTCGGCCATCGCATTGCCGCCGTACTTGACCACGACGACCTTGCCGTGGAACCGCTCGAGCCACGGCAGGGCCTCGACCAGCGTCCCGGCCTTGTCCTGTGCCTGTGTGTGGTTCGCCGTCGTGGTCATGTCGAGTACGCCGAGTTCTCGTGAACGTAGTCGTGCGTGAGATCCGTGGTCAGGATCGTGGCTCCGGCATCGCCTGCCTTGAGGTCGATCCTGACCGTCACGTGACGGCCCGACAGGTCGACGGCGTCGCGCGACTCGCCGACACCGCCGGCCCGGCAGACCCAGACGCCGTTCATGGCGACGTCGACGGCGGCAGGGTCGAACACGGAGCCGGTCGTGCCGACCGCGGCGAGGACGCGCCCCCAGTTGGGGTCGCCACCGAAGATCGCGCACTTGAACAGGTTGCTCCTGGCCACGGCCCGGCCGGCGGCAACCGCGTCGGCCTCGGTCGCCGCCCCGACCACCTCGATGGCGATCTCGTGGTGGGCACCCTCAGCGTCGGCGAGCAGCTGGCGCGCGAGGTCGTCGCACAGGCGGGTGACGGCGTCGGTCATCGCCGCCTCCACGGGTGCGACGCCCGAGGCACCGCTCGCAAGGAGCAGGACGGTGTCGTTGGTCGACATGCAGCCGTCGGTGTCGAGCCGGTCGAAGGTGACGCTCGAGGCAGCGCGGAGCGCGCGGTCCAGCATCGGCCCGTCGGCGAGGGCGTCCGTCGTCAGTACGACGAGCATCGTGGCGAGCGCCGGAGCAAGCATGCCCGCACCCTTGGCCATGCCGCCCACGACCCATCCGTCGCCGCCGACAGCGGCCTGCTTGGGGCGGGTGTCGGTGGTCATGATCGCCCGGGCCGCGTCGGCGCCGCCTTCGATGTCCAGCGCTGCGGCCGCCTTGCGGATGCCCTCTTCGAGCTTGGGACGGTCGAGCCGCTCACCGATCAGGCCGGTCGAGCAGACCGCGACATCGAACGCGCCGGCGCCGACCAGGCCGGCGACGAGCTCGGCGCTCGCGTGCGTGGTCTGGAAGCCGTCCGGTCCCGTGTAGCAGTTGGCGCCCCCGGAGTTGAGGACGACCGCCGACAGTCGCCCGTCGTGCACGACCTGCTCGCTCCACAGCACCGGGTTGGCCCTGCACCGGTTCGCCGTGAACACGGCGGCCGCGTCGTGCCGGGGACCGTCGTTGACGACGAGCGCGACGTCGGGAGTACCACTCGGCTTGAGCCCGCCCGTGGCGCCTGCGGCCCGGAAGCCACCTGCCGCCGTGACGCTCACGGCGCCACCCCGTTCACGGGCAGGCCGAGCGTCTCGGGCAACCCGAGCGCGATGTTCGCGCACTGCAGCGCCGCTCCGGCCGTGCCCTTGGTCAGGTTGTCGATCGCCGCCACAGCGACCACCCGGCCGACGTGCTCGTCCACCGTCACCTGGACGTGGGCGGCATTGGCCGCCAGGACCGCCGCCGTCGACGGCCATCGTCCTTCGGGCAGGACGTGGACGAACGGTTCGTCGGCATAGGCGTCAACCCACGCCGCCCGGACCTCTGCTGCGTCCGTCCCCGGCCTCAGCCGTGCCGTCGTCGTCGCGAGGATCCCCCGGGACATCGGCACCAATGTCGGAGTGAACGACACGGTCACCGATCCGCCCGCGGCGACGGCCAGATTCTGCTCGATCTCCGGCAGGTGCCGGTGAACGCCGCCGACCGCGTACGGCATGGCCGAACCCATGACCTCGCTCGCCAACAGGCGGTGCTCGAGGGACTTGCCGGCGCCGGACGTGCCGCACGCGAGTACGGCCACGACGTCTCCGGGCTCGACGACGCCCGCTGCCAGCCCAGGTGCCAGTGCGAGCGTGACTGCGGTGACGTTGCAACCGGGCACGGCCACCCGGCCCGCACTGCGGAGCGCGCCACGTTGCTTGCCGGCCGGGGTCACGAGCTCCGGCAGGCCGTACGGCCAGGCGCCGGCGTGCTCGGTGCCGTAGAACGCGCGCCAGGCCCCTGCATCGGCCAGCCGGTGGTCGGCGCCGCAGTCGACGACCAGGACGTCGTCGGGAAGCTCGGCGGCGATCGCGCCCGACGCGCCGTGCGGCAACGCGAGTACCACGACGTCGTGTCCGGCCAGCGCGTCCGCCGTCGTCGCTTTCAACATCCGGTCGGCGAGCTGCACGAGGTGCGGATGGTGGTCGCCGAGCCGGCGTCCGGCGTTGCCGTGCGCCGTCACCGCGCCGACCTCGAGCTCAGGGTGGTCCATGGCCAGGCGCAGCAACTCACCGCCCGCGTAGCCGCTGGCGCCCGCGACCGCCATTGTCAGACCCACGTCGCATGACTATGCCTCATCACACAAGTTCATGCAAGGAAG
>Ga0184612_10001004_pt1 | contig 13515 bp, 13 predicted proteins | sample PLM3_60_coex_FD_133163 | JGI IMG/M metagenome (GOLD analysis project Ga0184612, IMG submission 133163) | Groundwater sediment microbial communities from an aquifer in East River, Colorado, USA - PLM3_60_coex | ecosystem: Environmental > Terrestrial > Soil > Riparian zone | place: USA: East... | reverse complement strand
CTCGCGTCGAAGATGGGCGCCGACATCCTGGTGAACCCGAAGGTGCAGGACCCTGTTCAGGTGGTGCTAGACGCCACGAACGGGACCGGGGCCGAGGTCGTGCTCGAGATGTCCGGCAACGCGACGGCGATCGACCAGGGCACCAGGATGCTCGCCCGGGGCGGGCGGATGTCGCTCCTCGGCCTTCCCGACGGGCCGGTGACGCTGGACCTGAACGACCAGGTCATCTTCAAGGAGGCCCGCCTCCAGGGCATCACCGGACGCGAGATGTTCCGGACGTGGCAGCAGACCACGACGCTGCTGTCGACCGGCCGGGTGGACGTGACCCCGGTGATCACGCACCGGTTGCCGCTGGACCGGTTCGAGGAGGCGTTCGAGACCACGGCCTCCGGCCGCTCGGCCAAGGTCATCATGCTCCCGGGCGACTGATCCGTCAGAGGTACCCGCCTCCGCCCGTGACCTGCGGGCGTTGGGGCGCGAACTGCTCGACGCGGAACGGAAGGGACTTCACATCTTGACCGTCCACCGAGACGACGAAGCGGAAGGCGTTCGGGCCCTCGAACGCCATGCCGTTCAGGTTGACGGCGATCGGCACGAGCTGTTCGGCGGCGCCGGCGCCCGGCCCCGCCCCGAACTCCCCGCCGATCCGAGTGATCTTGCCCGGCGACTGCGAGCCGGGAGGCGCGTCACCGAGCGGGAGCTCGTTCCCCTTCGCATCCTCCAGTCGCAGCTCGAACCGATGGGACTCACTCACCCCCGAGACGTCGAACCGGAAGAGCAGCCCGATCCCGATCCGATCGTGGACGACCGGGAAGGACGCCGCGGAGATCCGATTCCACCCCGCGCCCTGGACGTACATCTTTCCTTCGGAAGTGACGACGGAGTCCGCGAGGAACCCCTCCACCTGGATCGAGGTCACATGAGCTCCTTCGTTTCGCCGGGTCCTGGCCACAGCCTAATGCGGTAGCGTCTTGGGGCGATGTCGGGCGCGCTCGACTACCTCGGAGAGCAGCTGGAGGAGCTCCGCCGGCAGGGGCTGCTGCTCCACGAACGCGTCCTGGAAGGACCGACCGGAGCCAGGGCCCGGTTCGACGGTCGGGACGTCATCAACCTCGCGTCGAACAACTACCTGGGCCTTGCCAACCACCCCCGGATGAACGAGGCGGCCTCGCGCGCCGCAGCGGAGTACGGAGCCGGGACGGGCGCGGTCCGCACGATCGCCGGCACGATGGCGATGCATCGGGATCTTGAGCGTCGCTTCGCGGCGTTCAAGCACGCCGAGGAAGCCCTGATGTTCCAATCGGGGTTCACGGCGAACGCCGGCACGGTGGCGGCCATCCTGGACAAGGAGGACGTGATCGTCTCCGATCAGCTGAACCACGCATCGATCATCGACGGCGCCCGGCTGTCACGGGCGGAGATCAAGGTGTTCCCCCACAAGGACGCCGGGGCGGCGGACGAGCTGCTTGCCCAGACGAAGGCGCCCGGCCGGCGGCAGCTGCTGATCACCGATGGAGTGTTCTCCATGGACGGGGACATCGCGCCGCTCCCGGACCTGGTCGAGGTGGCCGAGAAGCACGGCGCGATCATGATGGTGGACGACGCGCATGCCTCCGGGGTCCTGGGCAAGGGCGGCGCCGGGACCGTGGACCACTTCGGGCTCCACGGCCGGGTCGACGTCCAGGTGGGGACGCTGTCGAAGGCCATCGGCGTGCTCGGTGGGTTCATCGCCGGGCCGCGACACCTGATCGAGTGGCTGCAGAACCGGGGGAGGCCCTACCTGTTCTCCACGAGCGTCCCGCCGGCAGTGGTGGCGGCGTGCATGGCCGCCCTCGACATCATCCGGGACGAGCCCGAACGCCTGGAGCGCCTGTGGGCCAACACGGGCATCGTCAAAGACGGCCTGGAGGCGCTGGGCTTCGACTCCGGGGAGAGCGAGACCCCCATCACGCCGGTGATCACCGGCGACGAGGAGAAGACGCAGGAGTTCGCCCGGCGGCTCTTCGAGGAGGGCGTGTTCACGCCGGCCATCGTCTTCCCCACCGTGCCCAAGGGCCGGGCCCGGGTTCGCACGATCGTGACCGCGGACCACACCGAGGAGGATCTGAAGGAGGCCCTCGAGGCGTTCGGGCGGGTGGGGGGCGAGCTCGGCCTGCTCTAGCGAGCAGGCCGAGCCCCCTCGAACTTGGCCGGTGAGGCTATTCCTCCTCGACCGGCGAAATCAGGAACAGCTGGCCGTCCTCGACGGTCACGGTCGAGCCACCGGGCGCCGCCGTCGGCGAGTGCGCCTGGACGTCCGACAGCCAGGTGTTCTCGCCGAAGAGCAGCGACGCGTCGATGATCCCGCTCGTCTCCCAGACGCTCGGGCCGACGGCCACCCCGTCACGGCCGGGCGGGTCGAGGTGGGCGATCCGCGTCGCCGTCGAAACGTCGACACCCACCCCCCCAACCCCGCTCCTGAGGTCGAACCGCCAGATCGAGCCGTCGCGGCTCTTCGAGGCCATGATGAGCCGGCTCTCCGTCGTGCCGTCCTCGTTGATCATGAGGTACTGGTCGCTGGTTTCCATGTTGTCCGGGCTGATCGCGATGTCCCCGCCACCGGCGATCACCGTGTCGGCGTTGTAGACGATCCTGAGCGTGGCCGGCCCGAGCGGGTTGACAGGATGGAGCCGAAGTGAGTAGAGCCGTCCGAGCTCGTTCACCCCGTCGTCGGGGGCGCTCGATGAGCCCGTCGTGACCCAGAAGAGCTCGTTCGGGTTGTTCGGGTTGAACGCCCCGTCCTCCGGGCGCACGAACGTCATGGCGTTGGCGGCGTCGCTCGCGGCCTCGAGCTGCACGTCCGTCATGGTCTTAGCGTTCGGAATCTCCACCCACTTTCCGGTGACCGAGCCCCTGACGAACGTCCGCTCGCTGTTCCGCGCAGGGTCAAGCGAACGGAACACGAACAGCTTGCCGTTGTCCAGCCCGTTCCGCGTAAGGACGGAGGCCGCCGATGGGTCCTTCGTCCCGACGTACATGTAGAGCTGGTTCTCGAGCGCGGCCGGCCCGTCCTCGAAGGAGAAGATCACCGTGCGAGTGCCCTGCGTAGGTTGGACGACCGAGTTCTCCTTCGCGTAGTGACCCAGGGCTGGGAGCGTGTGGAGCTCGTTGTCGAAGATGGCGACCGAGACGCTGCCCTTGGTGTCGAAGGTGTTCGCTGCGTTCGCTTCCTCCTCGTTGGTCAGGTAGATGAAGCGGTCGAAGCCGTTCTTGAGAGGGCCGGCGAGGTAGCCGGAGCAGAACCGGGCGAACGCGCGCGTCGCGTTGCCCACCTCGGCCGCGGGACCGACGAGCGTGTTCTCGTCGAACACGATGTCATACGCCCGTCGGCCGGCGGTCGGGTTCCCGTCCGCGTCGAGGATCCACTTGGACACGATGGCCCCGCGGTTCTGCGTGCCACCGACCACCGGCTCGGACAGCGAGGTGTTGTTCAGCTCGTGGTTCATGTACAGCGTGCTGGTCCCGTCGACGTTCGGATGGGCACCCAGCCCATCGGGGATCCCCACCATGCGGTGCTGCTGCCCCTCCGTGCCGCCGAGCAGCGGCACCTTGTCGTCGACGCTGAAGAGCGGCGTGATGTCGTACTCGGTGCCGACCGCCTCGGCATAGGGCTTGACCGAGGTGGTGGCGAGCGCCGGCATCGCCGTGGCCAGCGCGACTACTACCGCAGCCGCACCGCCGAGGATCGCTCTGCGTGTTCTATCCATGGTCCTCCCTTCGTTCCATGGCCGTCAGGTTCGCCCCGAGATTCCCCGACACGTCGTTGGTGCAACGGGCCATCCGGCGCCGCGAGCTCGGGAGCACGAAGGAGTGTTCCGTCGCCAGGCGAGGAAGGTGGTCAGGGGGGACCTCCTTGGACGTGGACGCCCCATTTGACCCTGCCGCAAGGGAGGCCTGTCAAACCGGCCGCTCAGCGCGTGGCGACGAGTCGGATCAGGCGTTCGCGGATGGCGAGGCGCTGACCTTGGCTCGGAGGCCGGCGATGAGCAGATCCAGGCCGAACTCGAAGTCGACCTCGGCGTCGCACTCCGCCATGAGCGGAAGGAGTCGCGCGAGGTTCGGGAACTCCTCGGGGGGCAGCGCGCGCGCGAGCTGCTCGTGTTCGGCTCGGTGGTCCCGGTCGTCCATCCCCGGCACGGGGTTCGCCACCTCGTTCAGCACGGAGCCCATGATGTAGCCGCCGAAGGCCCGGAAGGTGTGCACGACCTCGTCCTCCGAGAGCCCGCCCTTGCCGAGCACGTCGAAGGCCCACTCCATGGGCCGGAGGCGCTCGGGCGAGGAGGCCGGGTGCTTGCTCTCGGCGAAGAGCGCGATCACGGTGGGGTGCGCGATCATGAGGCGGCGCCAGGCCCTGGCCCCCGCTCGAACGTCCGCCTCCCAGTCCCCGGTCTCCTCGGGGAACTCGAACTCGGCCATGACCACCTCGAGGATGCCCTCGAGGATGGCCTCCTTGTCCTCCACGTGGTTGTACAGCGACATGGCCTCGACGCCGAGCTCGCGGCCCAGGCGCCGCATCGTCACGGCCTCCAGGCCCTCAGCGTCCATGACGCGGAGGGCGGCTCGAAGGATGCGTTCCCTGGTCAGAGGCTCTCGGTGGCGTCCGGCCGAGCTCTCGCCCTCGGAAGGCTCGGGCTCCAAGCTCACGTTCTCCAGATGTTCAACTTCCTCGGGCATATTTCCTCGTTGTCTGGGTTGACACCTTACATCGTAGGGATAGACTACCTGACGCCGTAAGCATATGTCGTAAGCCGCCCCCGGGGCAAGGACCCGGGCCGACAGGGTAGGGGGAAGCATGAAGCTCAATCCGGAGACCATCGCCAGGGCCAGCAGCCGTCACCCCTGGCGCACCATCGGCGTCTGGCTGGTCCTGATCGTGGCCATGGGGGCGGTGAGCTCGAGCCTCCTGTCGGGTGTCCTGACCCAGGACATCCAGTTCACCAACTCACCGGAGTCGGTCAAGGCCCAGAACGTCCTCGACGCCAAGTTCGGCCAGAGCCGCACAGAGGACACCGAGTTCCTCATCGTCCATTCGGACGCGTTCACCGTCGACGAGCCGCAGTTCGAGGGGTTCGTCAAGCAGCTCCAGGGCCGGGTCGCGGCCCTCGACGGGAGCATCCTGGCGGCGCAGCCGGTCACGTACTACGACGTCCTCCAGCAGGCGCCCGACCAGGCCGCGGGCCTGGTCTCGGCCGACAAGCACTACACGCTGATCCAGGTCCGGCTCAAGGACTTCGAGGACGCGACCATCCAGAAGCTTCGGGACATCGCCGCATCCGCCCAATCGAGCGCGGACGGGTTCTCCGTGCAGGTGGCGGGCACGGGATCGCTGAACGCGGACTTCACGAAGATCGCCGAGGAGGACCTCCGAAAGGGTGAGTCGATCGGCATCGGCATCGCGCTCATCGTCCTGATCATCGTCTTCGCATCGATCGTCGCCGCCATCGTCCCCATCGTCATGGCGCTCTTCGCCATCGCCGTGGCGCTCGGCCTGGTGGCCCTGATCGGGCAGCTCTTCAGCTTCAACCTGTTCGTCGAGAACATGATCACGATGATCGGCCTCGCGGTGGGCATCGACTACTCGCTGTTCATCGTGTCGCGCTACCGGGAGGAGCGGAAGAAGGGCTTCGCGAAGCTCGATGCCATCGGCGCCGCGGGCGCGACGGCCAACCGAGCCGTCTTCTTCAGCGGCCTCACCGTCGTCCTCGCGCTGCTCGGCATGATGATCTTCCCGGCGACGATCTTCCGGTCGCTGGCCGGGGGCGCGATCCTCGTGACGATCGCCGCGCTCGGCGCTTCGATGACGCTCCTTCCGGCCATCCTGGCCATCCTCGGCGACCGCGTGAACTGGCCCCGCCTGGCCAAGCGGGCCCGGATCGACTCCGACCACGACCCGCGGGGAGGCGCGTGGGACCGCCTCACAAGGGGCGTCATGGCCCGGCCCGTCGTGTTCCTGCTGGCGAGCCTGCTGGTGCTGGGAGGCCTGGGAAGCTTCTACTTCCAGCTGCACCGTGGGACGTCGCAGAACGTCAGCACGCTCCCGGACGATTTCCCGTCCAAGCAGGCGTTCATCACGCTTCAGCGGGAGTTCTCCGGTGGGCTGACCGACCCCGCCAAGATCGTCATCACCGGGAACGTCCAGTCGCCGGAGGTTCAGGCGGCACTCCAGCGACTCCAGGAGGCGATCGCCAGCGACCCGACGTTCGCTCCGACGACCAACGTCACCACCAGCCAGGATGGAACCGCGATCGAGGTCGACGCGTTCTACCGAGGTGACCCCACGAGCGACGCCGCATTCCAGGGGATCCGCGAACTTCGCACTCGGATCGTGCCTTCCGCGTTCCAGGGTGTGAGCGGCGTCCAGGTGCTGGTGGGAGGGAATACCGCCTTCTTCACGGACTTCCTGGACACGGTGGGCCGGTACCAGTGGATCGTGCTGGTGTTCGTGCTGGGGCTGTCGTTCGTGCTCCTCACGGTGGTGTTCCGCTCCATCGTGCTGCCGCTCAAGGCCATCATCATGAACCTGCTCTCGGTCGGCGCCGCGTACGGGGCGCTCGTGCTCGTGTTCCAGAAGGGCGTCGGCATCGGGTTCTTCAACGCCCTGGGCTTCCAGTTCCAGAAGACGCCGGCGATCGAGGCGTGGCTCCCACTGTTCCTGTTCTCAGTGTTGTTCGGCCTGTCGATGGACTACCACGTGTTCCTGCTCACGCGGATCCGCGAGGAGTACGACAAGACGCACGACAACACCGAGGCGGTGGCCTACGGGCTCCGCACCACGGCCGGCATCATCACGGGCGCCGCGCTCATCATGGTCGCGGTGTTCGGCGGGTTCGCCGCAGGGCGACTGGGTCCGCTCCAGCAGATGGGGTTCGGCCTGGCGGTGGCGGTGTTCATGGACGCCACGATCGTCCGTACCCTGCTCGTTCCGGCGGCCATGCGTCTGCTGGGCGACGTGAACTGGTACCTGCCGTCCTGGCTCCAGTGGCTGCCCCAGATCCACGTGGAGGGCCACGAGCCGACGATGGCACCCGTTCGCGTGCCGGAGAGCGATCGCGAGGTGGTCAGGGTCCCGGCCGACGACTGACGCCGGCCGGGCGACCGGAGGACCGGACGGAGGGGGCGCCCGCGCCCCCTCCGTCCTTTTCCCCAGGCGATGGCTCAGCGGCGCTTCCTCGCCGGGTCGACAGCACAGCGCTGCGCGCCGAGGAACGCTCCCAGCCGTCCCCGGTGGCGGCTGGTCCAGCCGTACAGGCGGTCGGTGGTGCGGGGGAACGTCTCGGCTAGGACTGCGAGCGGCGTGCCAGCGGGAAGGAGCCGAAGGAGGGGTGCGACGGCTCGCCCGGCCGATCCCACGCGCCCGTCCGGGGTCACGAGGTGCCATGAGGCCATCCGCCTCTCGGCGTCCATACCCGGCAGGAGCATCTCGGCCTCCGGGTCCTGAAGGGGAACGGCCCGGAGGCGTCCTCGCCGGTCCCAGGCCAGGAGCTTTCCGGTGGCCCATCGGCAGAAGCCGCAGTCCTCGTCGTACAGCACGACGGCGCGGTCCATGGTGATTCCAGGCTATCGCCGCACGGTACACGAGGGCCCGGTGCTCGCTTGGCCTCCAAGGTCGCCCGAGGCGCATAATCCGGCGATCCATCGAATCAGGAGTGCGCATGGACGTCGTCACGTACCGGCCCGATCCTTCGGAGTTCGCCTGGACCTTCGGCGGCGTCCCGCCGGTACGGAAGGTGAAGCCGGGCGACGTGCTCGAGCTGTGGACCGAGGACGCTTTCGGGGGCAAGGTCCGGACGATCGACGACCTGGTCTCCAGGGTCATCGAGTTCCCGTTCGTGAACCCGCAGACCGGTCCGTTCTACGTGGACGGTGCGGAGCCCGGCGACACGCTGGCCATCCACTTCGTCTCGATCGAACCCTCGCGGGACTGGGCCGCGTCGTGCACAGTGCCGCTGTTCGGCGCGCTGACGTCGACCCACCAGACGGCGACGCTCCAGGAGCCGCTGCCGGAGGTGGTGTGGATCTACGAGGTGGACCCGGCGAAGCGGACGGTCACCTACCGGGCCCGGGCCGGGAGGTATGCCGTCGAGCTCCCGCTGGATCCCATGCACGGGACTGTCGGGGTGGCGCCCGCCTCCTTCGAGGCCCGGTCCTCGCTCGTCCCCGACGCGCACGGCGGCAACATGGACACGCCCGAGATGCGAGCCGGCGCGACGTGCTACCTGGGGGTGAACGTCGAGGGCGCCCTGTTCTCGATCGGGGACGGCCACTGCCGGCAGGGGGAGGGCGAGACGTGCGGCGTGGCGGTTGAGGCCGCCATGGACTCGGTCATCGCCATCGACCTGGTCAAGGGGCGAGCCACACCCTGGCCGCGCCTGGAGAACGACTCTCACGTCATGTCCACCGGCTCCGCCCGGCCGCTGGAGGACGCGTTCCGCATCGCGCACGTGGACATGGTCTCGTGGCTGTGCGAGGAGTACGGGTTCGAGACGCTCGACGCCTACCAGTTCCTCACGCAAGTCTCTGAGAGCCCCGTGGCGAACGTGTGCGACCCCAACTACACCTTCGTGACGAAGGTGGCAAAGCGGTACCTGCCCCGCGGTGACGCGTACGGCGGCATGCATGGCCGGCTGAACGAGGTGGCCGAGGCGTACCGCCGGGGACGGTAGCCGCCGAGCGGTGGCTGAAGCCCTAGGAGTAGCGGCTGCGGCGCTCGAGCTCGCGGCGGAACCGGTACACGCGGTACCGGAACCAGTAGTAGGCGAACATCGACAGGAACGCGATCGTGAGCAGGATCGCCAGCGTGATCACGAGCGCCGTCTTCAGCACGATGCCGAGGATGCCGAAGACCGCGGCCAGCAGGAGCAGGATGAGGATGAAGACGAACATGGAACTCATCCTACGACCTCCCGGGCGAACCGTTCGATGCGCTCGGCCACTGCGTCCGGGCGCTGGATGGGGATGTCGTGGATTCCTTCGATCCACTCGAACCGCACGGCCTTGTCGATGGCCTTCACCACCTCGGCCGCCCGCTCCTTCTCCTCCATGAACCCGGCCGAATCGGCCTCCCCCGGGGCCGAGCGCACCGCCAGGACGGGCGTGGGCACCTGCACCCGCCGAAGGAGCCCCTGCGCGTCCTGCTCGCACAGCGCTCGCAGGATCCGAAGGTGGTTGGCCCTGGACAGCCGGGGCTGGATGTTGCCGCCCCGGTCCACGCGCATCAGCGAGAGGAACACCGCCTCGACCTCCGGCGTGATCTCGATGGCTCCTCGCGTGAAGTTGCGCATCCCGGCGCGGAACTGCTCGAGCGACATCCCCTTCAGCTGCGGCGGGGCCAGCATCGTGCGGGCCGTCCGCCAGTCCATCCGGTCCCGCATCGACAGGAAGCCCCCGTCGACCAGGACGTCGCCCGAGACCAGCCGGGGCCGGTCCACGGCGAGCTGGAGCGCCACGTTGGCTCCCCAGGAGTGCCCGGCCACCACGGGCCGTTTCAGCCCGAGCGCTCGGATCACGGCGGCGGCGTCGGCGATCAGCCGGTCGAACCCGTAGCCGCTCGATGGCTTGCCCGACAGGCCGTGGCCCCGCTGGTCGTACGCGACGACGCGGAACCGCGGCGCCAGACGGGGCGCCACCAGATCCCAGATGTGCGACGAGGAGGCCAGGCCGTGCAGGAGCAGGATCGACGGCCCCCGGCCCGGCCACTCCCGAACCGCCAGCCGGACGCCGCCGTCCCCTTGCACCGTGTGCGACTCGACCATCGGGCGAGCCTATCGCGGGCCGGTCGGCCCGGCGTATGCTCCGGCCGTTCGCCGGGTGAAGGAGGCCGAGGTGTTCGGGACCGTGGGTCGGATGAAGGTGAAGCCGGGAAAGATGGACGAGCTCGTTCGTCTGATGACCGATTCGGAAGGGGCGAATGCCAAGGGCTTCCGGTTCTCCAGCCTCCTCGTGGCCGACGAGGGCAATGAGGCCGTCGTGACGGTCATCTTCGAGGACAAGGACTCGTACTTCGCCATGGTCCACGACCCCAAGACCGACGAGAACTTCGGCAAGATCATGGCGCTCCTCGAGGGCGAGCCGTCCTGGACCGACGGCGAGTGGCACACGACGTCGGCATAGCCTCGGGTACCCTACCGGTGACCTGATCATCCCTGGAGGGATACCCGTGGCGGAGCAGCTCCAGAACTACATCGACGGCGCGTGGGTCGATGCCGTCGACGGCGAGCGGTTCGACGTGTTCAACCCGGCGACCGGCGAGGTTTTGGCCACGGCGCCCCACTCCAAGCAGGCGGACGCCGACCGGGCCGTCGACGCAGCGCGCCGCACGTTCGACGAGGGGACGTGGTGGCCTCGCACCAGCGAGCGCGAGCGGGGTCGCATCCTCCTTCGGGCGGCCGAGATTGTGCGCCGGGAGCACGACCGGCTGGCCGAGATGGAGGCCCTGGACAGCGGCAAGCCCATCGGCGAGGCCCGGGAGGACATCGACGAGGTCGTCTTCATGTTCGAGTACTTCGGCGGGTGGGCCACCAAGATCGACGGCGAGATTCCCCCGGTCGGGCCCGACGCGATGACGCTCGTGGTGAAGGAGCCCATGGGCGTGGCCGTCTGCATCACGCCGTGGAACTACCCGATGATGATGGCCACGCAGAAGGTGGCCCCCGCGCTCGCGGCGGGGTGCACCGTCATCCTCAAGCCGCCGGAGCAGACCCCGATGACGCCGCTCGAGATCCCCAAGATCCTGGAGGAGGCCGGCCTCCCCGCCGGTGTGCTGAACGTGATCACCGGGTTCGGCGAGACTGCCGGCGCGCCGCTCGTGGCCAGCCCCTTGGTCGACAAAGTGGGGTTCACCGGCTCCCGCGACGTGGGCAAGATCATCATGAAGGCCGGCGCCGACACGCTGAAGCGCGTCACGCTCGAGCTGGGCGGCAAGTCGCCGAACATCGTGTTCGCCGACGCCGAGTTCGACGCGGCCATGGAGGGCTCGGCGAACGGGATCTTCTGGAACCAGGGGGAGATCTGTTCGGCCGGCTCCCGCGTGTTCGTGGAGAAGCCCATCTATGACCACGCGCTGTCGGCGCTGTCCGAGCACGCCCGGAACGTGCGCCTGGGGTTCCCGCTCGACGAGGACACCACGATGGGGCCGCTCGTCTCCCAGGAGCAGCGGGAGCGGGTGGAGAGGTACATCGAGGTGGGGCAGAACGAGGCCAAGCTCGCGGTGATGGGCGAGCGGCCGAGCGACCCCAAGCTGGCCAAGGGGTACTACGTGCCGCCCACGATCTTCGCCGACGTCAAGAACGACGCCAGGATCGCGCGGGAGGAGATCTTCGGCCCGGTGATGTCGGTCATCCCGTTCACGGACGTGGACGAGGTCATCCGGCTGTCGAACGACAACGACTACGGCCTGGCCGCCGCGGTGTGGACCAGGGACATCAAGAGGGCCATCAACACCGCGCGGGCGCTCAGGGCCGGGATCGTGTGGATCAACGACACGCAGCCGGCTCCCACCGAGATGCCGTGGGGCGGGTACAAGCAGTCGGGGATCGGCAGGGAGCTCGGCAAGGACGGCGTCGAGGACTACCTGGAGAAGAAGTCAATCTACATCAACCTGGCCGAGTAGTCTCGGCCGGCTTCAAGGCGCAGCGCGGACGCGCTCGAGGATCACCACGGGGATGACTCGGCTCGTCTTGCGTTCGTAGCCGGCGAAGCCCGGGTTCCGGCGCTTCTGCTCCTCCCAGATGCGCTCTCGCTCCTCGGCCTCCGCGACCCGCGCCTTGACGGCGACGGTCTCGTCGCCCACCTCGATCGTCACCTCAGGGTTCGCGATCAGGTTGTGGTACCAGTCGGGGTTCGTCGGTGCCGCGCCCTTCGAGGCGAAGACTGCGTACCCTCCGTCGAGCTCCTGGTACGCGAGCGGGTTCACTCGCTCGATGCCGGTCTTCGCACCGCGGTGGTGCAGCAGCAGGAGGGGCTGGCTGCCGAAACTCGCCACCCGGCCGCCGTTCTTGCGGAACTCCTCGACGATCCCCTGGTTCCAGTCCCTCACTTCGGGCACGCTTCGCTCCTCTGTTGATCGCTCCGCTCGTCTGTCAGTGTCAACTACAACGACGAGGTAGCCGGGGCCCATTCCCGCCGGACGCCGCTCCGCGCGCCGGCTCGCCGGCGGCTGTTCGCGAACCCTCCGTCGTGTCGACCCGGGCGGTCGGGCGTGACGAGGGCGTCCTGCGCTATCCTCCGCCTGCCATGGGTGGAGGCGAAGTCAAGCTCGTCGACCTGGTCAAGCGGTTCGCCGACGTCACGGCGGTGGCCGGGATCAACCTGGAGATGCAGCCGGGTGAGTTCTTCTCGCTCCTCGGCCCGTCCGGGTGCGGCAAGACCACCACACTGCGGCTGATCGCCGGGTTCGAGCGGCCCGACGAGGGCCAGATCCTGCTCGACGACGCCGACATGGCTCAGGTACCGCCACACAAGCGGAACGTGAACACGGTCTTCCAGAACTACGCGCTGTTCCCCCATCTGAACGTGTTCGAGAACGTCGCCTTCGGCCTCCGGTACAAGGAGGTCTCCAAGCAGGAGATCAAGCAGCGGGTCCACGACGCGCTGGCCCTGGTTCGGCTGGAGGGCCTGGAGAAGCGGCGACCGTCCCAGCTGTCCGGCGGCCAGCAGCAGCGGGTGGCCCTGGCCCGCGCGCTCGTGCTGAACCCCGCGGTGCTCCTGCTCGACGAGCCCCTCGGGGCTCTGGACGCCAAGCTCCGCAAGGCCCTCCAGATCGAGCTGAAGGCCCTCCAGGAGGAGGTCGGCATCACGTTCATCTACGTGACGCACGACCAGGAGGAGGCCCTCACAATGTCCGACCGGCTGGCCGTGATGTCGAACGGCCGGGTCGAGCAGGTGGGGACGCCGAACGAGGTCTACGAGGAGCCCCGGACGACCTACGTCGCCGACTTCCTCGGCGTGTCGAACCTCATGGACGCTCGGGCCGAGGGCCCGGACGGGAGCGGCCGGTGCAAGGTCCGCTTGGGAGACTTCCAACTCCTGGCGGGGCAAGGCGAGAGCGACGCGCAGGGCGAAGCCAGGATCGTGATCCGGCCCGAGCGTGTCGGCCTGGAGGCGCAGGGGGCGACGGGGGAGAACCGGGTCCCGGGGATGGTCGAGCGGGTCGTCTACGTGGGCTCCATCCTCCAGGTCATCGTCCATCTCGCACCGGGACAGACGCTCCAGGCTTGGATCCAGAATCAGGGGGAGGGCCTGCCGTACGGACAGGGCACGCCGGTGACCGTCCACCTGCCGGTGGATGCCCTCCGCGTCCTGATCGACGGCACTGCTGTCGACGACTCGGTCGCGGTCGCCTAGCCTTCTCCGCTCGTCCTCGGGTCCGCTCGAAGCACCGCGCGGTTCAGACCTGGGCGGTCAACTCCTGGACGCCCGCACGCTGCCCCCGGGCCAGCCAGCGGTACAGGAGCAGGCCGATCACGATCGCGATGATCG
>Ga0184612_10001003_pt1 | contig 13531 bp, 12 predicted proteins | sample PLM3_60_coex_FD_133163 | JGI IMG/M metagenome (GOLD analysis project Ga0184612, IMG submission 133163) | Groundwater sediment microbial communities from an aquifer in East River, Colorado, USA - PLM3_60_coex | ecosystem: Environmental > Terrestrial > Soil > Riparian zone | place: USA: East... | reverse complement strand
GATTACCCCGGCCGCCCGCGCTGGTCCTCGCCGCCACCGCGCTCGTGGTCGCGGTCGTGGCGGCCGCGGTGTGGGAGGCCGGCCGGCGACCATCCGGAGGTACGGACGGCGGTGGGCTCACGGTCCGCGTAGGCGTGGACGACGGGGACCTGATCCCGGCCTACATCCAGGCCAACCGCGACGAACTGGCGCGGTTGTCGAGCGCGACGGTGGGGCCCGCGGCCGGACCGATGTACGCCCTCGTCTCGTTCACGGCCTACCTCACGCCCGACGCCGTCGCGGCCCTGCTCGCGACCCAGAAGGGTGGCCTGGCGACGGTCGCCTCCCTCGCCCGGGTTCCGCTGCCGCGCCGGCAGACCGAGCTGATCACGATGCCGGCGGTCCGGCTCCCCGACGACATCCTGATCGCGATGAACCAGGCCGCGGATCGCAAGCAGCGGGAGAGCATCCGGCAGGCTCAGCTGGCCGAGGTCGAGCTCGACCGGCGCGCTTTTCACCTGTCGATGGCCGACGTCGCCGCGGCCGAGGCCGTCCAGTACCGCGCCCGGTGCGCGTGCCTGTACGCACTGGTGGTCCGCGGCACCCCAGCCGCGCTGGCGCGCCTGGCGCTGCGGCGAGAGGTGAGGGTCGTCGATGCCGCGCCCGAGGTGAGCCGCGTCGATTGGGCCGTCTGGGTCGCGCCGCTGCCGGAGCAGCAGGGTCGCGTGCAGCCGCCGCCCGACGACGACCTTTCTCCTCCCGCGGAGGGTGCCACTCAGACCGGCCGGCGGCTGACGACATACCGACCGGCGAGTGAAGTTGACGGTGCGGGGGTGGCAAACTCCCGGGCAGTCCGTAGCCTTGCTGACGGGGGAGCTTGGCTGGGAGCCCGAGAGAGGGCGCAGGAGGATAAGTCGTGGAGACCGACGCCGGGTGGAGCCGGGCCGCCGGCGAGTCAACTGGGCGTTGGCGCACCCTCCTGGGCGGCAATAAGCTGAGCGGCCGTGCGACGGTACCCGGGCAGAACGGGCAACACGGCCAGGTGGACGGACGCTCGGTGACCATCCCATCGCCACGACCGGGACCGGGCGCGATCGAGTGGCGCACGGCGCCGGCGGCCGGCGTCAACGATCAGCTGATCGCCATGCTGCGTCGTGATCTTGGTGGCTCGCGCGTGCTGGCCTTCGCCAACCCGAAGGGGGGCGTACACAAGACGACCGCCACGGTGCTCGCCGCCGCCACCGTCGGCAGCGTCCGGGGTCGTGGCGTGGTGGCATGGGACGACAACGAGCTGAGGGGCACGCTCGGTCTGCGGGCGGGCAGCGCCCGACATGCCCGCACGGTCAGCCACCTCGTGTCCGAGCTGATCGAGGTCGAGGCGCACAGCGGGTATGCCTTGTCGGAGCGCTTCGACGACTTCCTCCGGCACGCCTCCGACGGTTCATACGACGTGCTCGCCGGCGAGGAGGATCCGCGGTTCGCCCGCAAGCTCGACCCGCATACCGTCCGCCGGGTGCTGGAGCTTATGCGGCGTACCCATGACGTCATCTGCGTCGACACGGGCAACAACGTGGAGAGCGCCAACTGGCAGACCGTCCTGCAGACGGCCGACCAGCTGGTGATCACGACTGTGCCGCGCGAGGATGCGGCCTTCACCGCGGACTGGATGCTCGACCTGCTCGAGGAGGCGGGGATGAGCGAGCTGGTCGCGAACGCGGTCACGTTGCTGTCGCTGCCTACCCCTCGTCCCTCGCCCATGATCAATGACTTGGCCCGGCATTTCGCCACCCGTACCCGCGCGGTCACGGTCGTGCCCTACGACCCGTCCCTGGAGGCGGGCGCCTCGATCGAGTACAGCGTGCTGCAGCCGGCCACCCGGCAGGCGTGGCTCGAGGCGGTCGGCGTGATGCTCGCGCCCTTCGCGCGGTAACGCTCGGTAGCTTCACGCAAGTCCGTGTCGCACGCCCGAACATGTCCCACCGGAGGACTAGGGTCGCTTGGCGCGGCACGGTTCAGGGGTCCGCTGGGAGGGGGCGAGACGGCAGCGATGGGCAACGCGTTCGTCCACCTGCACGTCCACACGGAGTACTCCATGCTCGACGGCGCCGCGCGCCTGCGGCCGCTGTTCGCCGAGGCGGCCCGCATGGGGATGCCGGCGCTCGCGATGACCGACCACGGCAACCTCTTCGGGGCGTACGACTTCTACCAGCAGGCCACGGCGACCGGGATCAAGCCGGTGATCGGCTGCGAGCTGTACGTGACGCCGGGGACGTCGCGCTTTGACAAGACGCGGGTGCGGTGGGCCGAGGGCGGGGAGAACGACGTCTCCGGCGGCGGGGCATATACCCACCTGACGGTCCTCGCCGCCGACGCCGACGGCCTGCGCAACCTGTTCCGGCTCGGTTCGATGGCGAGCCTGGAGGGCTACTTCTACAAGCCCCGGGTCGACCGCGAGCTGTTGGCGCAGTATGGTCGCGGCCTCCTTGCGACCACCGGCTGCCCGGGCGGCGAGGTTCAGACGTGGCTCCGCATCGGCGACTATGACCGGGCCTGCGCCGCGGCGGGCGAGCTGCGCGACATCTTCGGCGCCGACAATCTCTATCTCGAGCTGATGGACCACGGCCTGGACGTCGAGCGGCGGGTGCGCGATGACCTGCTGCGGCTGGGCAAGCGGCTCGGCCTGCGCCCGGTCGCGACGAACGACTTGCACTACACGTACGCGACCGATGCCGACGCGCACGAGGTGCTGCTGTGCGTGCAGTCGGGTTCGACGCTGGCCGACCCGAAGCGGTTCCGCTTCGAGGGGCGCGACTTCTACCTCAAGTCGGCCGAGGAGATGCGCACGCTGTGGGACGCGCAGGTGCCCGGCGCGTGCGATGCCACGCTGGAGATCGCCGAGCGCATCGGTGACTACTCAACCATCTTCGCCGGGCGCAACCTTATGCCGCGGTTTCCGGTGCCGGAGGGAGAGACCGAGGAGTCGTGGCTGCGGAAGGAGGTCGCGCGCGGGCTCGCGGCGAGGTTCCCCAGCGGCGTGCCGGAGAGCCACCACGCGCGGGCGGCGTACGAGCTCGACGTCATCTGCCAGATGGGTTTCCCGGGCTACTTCCTGGTCGTGGCGGACCTGTGCGCGTACGCCAAACAGGAGGGAATCCGGGTCGGGCCCGGGCGTGGGTCCGCGGCCGGCTCGATGGTCTCGCACGCGTTGGGCATCACCGAGCTCGACCCGATCGCGCACAAGCTGCTGTTCGAGCGATTCCTCAACCCCGAGCGCATCTCGATGCCCGACATCGACATGGACTTCGACGAGCGCCGGCGTGGCGACATGATCAGATATGCGACGGAGAAGTACGGCCCGGAGCGGGTCGCGCAGATCATCACCTATAGCACGATCAAGGCCAAGGCGGCGATCAAGGACGCGGGCCGGGTGCTGGGTTACCCGTTCGCGCTCGGCGACCGGATCACCAAGGCCATGCCGCCGGCGGTCATGGGCAAGGACATCCCGCTCACCGGCATCTTCGATCAGGAGCACCCGCGCTACCGGGAGGCCGCGGAGTTCCGGGCCCTCTACGAGATCGACGCCGACGTCCAGAAGGTCGTCGACACGGCCAAGGGCCTGGAGGGCCTCAAGCGCCAGTGGGGTGTGCATGCGGCCGGGGTGATCCTCTCCCGCGACCCCCTGGCCGAGGTGTTGCCGATCCAGAAGCGCGAGCAGGACGGCGCCATCATCACCCAATGGGACATGGGCGCATGCGAGTCCATCGGGCTACTCAAGATGGACTTCCTGGGCCTGCGCAACCTCACCGTGATGGACGACTGCGTGGCCAACGTCCGGTCCAACCGGCACATCGACCTCAGGCTCGAGGAGCTGGCCCTGGACGACAAGCCCACCTACGAGCTGCTCTCCCGCGGCGACACGCTGGGCGTGTTCCAGTTCGACGGCGGACCGATGCGGGCGTTGCTGCGCTCCATGGCGCCCGACAGCTTCGAGGACCTGTCGGCGGTGGGCGCCCTCTACCGTCCCGGACCGATGGGCGCCAACGCCCACAACGACTACGCCGACCGCAAGCACGGGCGCAAGCCGGTGGTGCCGATCCATCGGGAGCTCGCCGAGCCGCTCTCCGACATCCTCGACGAGACGTACGGGCTGATCGTCTACCAGGATCAGGTCATGGCGATCGCCCAGCGGGTCGCCGGCTACTCGCTGGGCAAGGCGGATCTGCTGCGCCGGGCCATGGGCAAGAAGAAGAAGGAGATCCTGGACAAGGAGTTCGAGCCGTTCGCCGCGGGAATGCGCGCCAACGGATACTCCGAGCCGGCGATCCGGACTCTGTGGGACATCCTCGTCCCGTTCTCCGACTACGCGTTCCCGAAGGCGCACAGCGCCGCCTACGGCCTCGTGTCGTACTGGACGGCCTACCTCAAGGCGAACTATCCGGCCGAGTACATGGCCGCTCTGCTCACGAGCGTCGGCGACGACAAGGACAGGTCGGCGGTGTATCTCGCCGAGTGCCGCCGCCGTGGCATCAAAGTGCTCCCGCCCGACGTGAACGCGTCGGCGGCGCGGTTCGCCTCGGTCGAGGAGGACATCCGGTTCGGCCTCGCGGCGGTCCGTAACGTCGGCGCGAACGTCGTCGAGTCGATCATGCGCGCCCGGCGGGAGAAGGGGGCGTTCACCGATTTCTACGACTTCCTGCGCAAGGTCGATGCCGTGGTCTGCAACAAGAAGACGGTCGAGTCGCTGATCAAGGCAGGAGCATTCGACTCGCTGGGGCACTCCAGGCGGGGGCTGCTGGCAATCCACGCGGACGCGATCGACTCGTTCCTGGACGTCAAGCGCAACGAGGCCGTCGGGCAGTTCGACCTGTTTGCCGATCTGTTCGGTGACGCCGACCAGGGCGCCGACGGTCAGGCCGGGCTGGCCGTGACGCCGCCGATTCCGGCGGCGGAGTGGGACAAGGCCGACCGGCTGGCATTCGAACGGGAGATGCTCGGCCTCTACGTGTCCGACCATCCGCTGTTCGGGTTGGAGCGCATTCTGTCGGCGGCGGCGGACGTGTCGATCGCGGCGCTCGGCGAGGAGGGCACGGTGCCCGATGGCCAGGTGGTCAACCTGGCCGGGATCCTGTCCGGCGTCCAGCGGCGGATCACCAAGCAGGGCCGGGCCTGGGCGTCGGCCATGCTGGAGGACCTCGACGGTGCCGTCGAGGTGCTGTTCTTCCCCAACACGTACGAGTTGGTCGGGCAGTACATCGCCGAGGACGCCATTGTCGTTGTGCGAGGTCGGGTCGAACGCCGCGACGAGCAGGCCCGTGTGATGGCCATGGACCTGTCGATCCCCGATGTCAGCGCATCCGACGCCGCCCGCCCCGTCGTGCTGGCGCTGCCGTCGTCGCGGTGCACGCCTCCCCTGGTCGAGCGGCTCAAGGAGGTCCTGTCCCGCCACCCCGGCCCGGCCGAGGTCCACCTGAAGCTAGTCAACGGTGGCCGGACGACGCTGTTGCGACTGGGCCCGACCCGGGTCGCCCCAACCACGGCCCTGATGGCCGACCTCAAAGCACTGCTAGGACCGAGCGCCGTCGGCTGACCCACGCGCGTGTTGCGCCGGGTCGCAGCGGGGTGGGTCGCCGGCAGCGGAGCTGACCTGGGAGGATCATGCGGGTGAGCAACCCGTTCCACTACCGCGCCCTGCCGTCCAGCACGCCGCCGTCGGACGGCGAGTCGGACGACCCCCCCTGGGCTTCGACGTCGCCCAGGAACCCGCCCAGGGAGCCCCGTCCGGTGCCCGAACCGGGCCAGGTGCACTCGGGGAACGCGTCGGGCGCGTTTCCCGGCATCGCGATCGGGGCGGACACAGCGGTGTGGCGCAACCGCGGCGGGAGCGTCCGAGGCTCGGTGATCGCCGCACTATTCGTAGCGCTCGCGGTCGCCGGCAGCGGCATCGGCATAGGGAAGATCTGGGCGGAGTTGGCGCCCAGAGTCATGTTGATCAAAGTGGAGGGCGGTCTCGTCTACGCCGAGTCCGAGCCCGAGCAGCCGATCGCGGCGGACGGCTGGTTCGCCATCCTCGCCGTGGGAGCTGGGCTTCTGTTCGCGGTGCTGGCCTGGATCCTACTGAGTCGCTACCGGGGAGTGGCGATCCTGCTGGGCCTGGTGCTCGGGTCGCTGGCGGCTGCCTGGTTGGCGTACCGGTTCGGCCACGACGTCGGGCTGGCCGAGTTCCGGCGGCTGCGGGACTCGGCCGCGGTCGGCACCAGGCTGAAGGCGCCGTTAGCCCTGCGGATCACCGACCTCAGGGAACAAGTGACCAAGGCGTGGCGCCCGACCGGGGTGGCCGCGATCCAGGCCCTGACGGCGGCGTTTTTTTACACGGCTTTTGCCGGCTTCTCCGGGTACGGATCGCTGCGCGGGCCAGATCAGGTGCCCGTCGACTAGCCGTACCCGCACTGGAACGGCCCGGACCAGGGGACCGTCAGTTAGGACCGGGTCTGACCGGAAGGTCCGTGAGCGACGCGGGTACGGCACGGACGTGTCGTAGCAACGCCACCTCCCGATGCAGGAGGGCGAGCTCAGCGAGCAACCGGGCCGCCGTGTCCCGCTCGGCGAGCAGTCGTTGGCGATCCGAAACGGTGAGACCGGCGGTCGCGGCGACCAGATGCGAGAGCACGAGTGGATCCTCGGGTAGCTGCTCGCCGACCTCCTCCGCGTCTGCTCGCACCATCCGCAGGTAGGTGCGGAACACGCCGAGAACCCTCGGCGCGAGCAGGTCGGCCCGGCCATCGTCGTCGACCGGCTCGGGTAGGAAGCGCACCTGCGCCTGCAGGTAGGGCGTGTCCGACGAAACCATCTCGGTGATCTCGAAGCGCCGCCGGCCGACCGTCACGAGGTCGAACCGGCCGTCGTCGAGTTCGGTGATCTGGCGGACCTCCGCGGTACAGCCGACGTCGTAGAGCGACACGTCCGGCGCAAGTCCGTCGACCTCCCAGCCTCGTTCAATGGCGACGACGCCGAACTCCCGCGCTGTGCCGTCGGGCAGCGCCATCAGGTGGCCTACGAGTGTGCGGTAGCGCTCCTCGAAGACGCGTAGCGGCAGGACCAGACCGGGAAACAGCACGGTGCCGAGCGGAAAGAGGGGCAGCACCGAGGTCACCTGTCGAGCCTATGTCCCCGGCGGTCTCGGCCACTGGGCCGACATGCTCCGTCCGTACCAGGGGGACGTAGACTGCCCGAGTGTTGACGCGTCTCGACCTGCGCGGCCGCCGCCCCGACCGGCTGACGTTGCGAGGCCTGTTGCCCCGGGCGGCTGTCGACGTCGCGGCCGCCGTGGCGGCGGTGGAGCCGATCATCGCCGACGTACGCCATCGTGGCGCGGACGCGGTCCGCGAAGCGACCGCCCGGTTTGACGGCGTGGTGCTGGGCGACATCCGGGTCGGACCGGCCGATCTCGCCGTCGCGCTCGTGGAGCTCGACCCGGACGTACGGGCAGCGTTGGAGATCGCCATCGAGCGGGTCCGAGTGGTGCATCTGGCGCAGCGCCGCAGCGACAGCACGACGCAGGTGGTGCCGGGCGGCACGGTCACCGAGCGGTGGGTCCCGGTGGACCGGGTCGGTCTCTACGTGCCGGGCGGGCTCGCCATGTACCCGTCGACCGTGGTCATGAACGTCGTGCCGGCCCAGATCGCGGGTGTGGCGGGCATCGCCGTGGCGAGCCCGCCGCAGAAAGAGACGGGACGGCCGGACGCGCGGGTCCTGGCGGCGTGCGCGCTACTCGGCGTGGATGAGGTCTATTCCGTCGGCGGCGCGCAGGCGATCGCGATGCTTTCGTTCGGGGCGGGTGTCTGCGAACCCGTCGACCTCATCACCGGGCCCGGCAACATCTACGTAACCGCGGCGAAGCGCTTGCTGCGCGGGCTGGTCGGAATCGACGCCGAGGCCGGCCCGACCGAGATCGTGATCGTCGCCGATGACTCGGCCGACCCGGTGCACGTCGCGGCGGACCTGATCAGCCAGGCCGAGCATGACCCGTCGGCCGCGAGCGTGCTGGTTACCGCCAGCGAGCGGCTCGCCGCCGCCGTGGACGAGGAGCTGGCGCGACTGGTGCCGGCGACCAAGCACGCCGGACGGATCACGACGGCGCTGACCGGACCCCAGTCGGGCACGGTGCTGGTGGACGACCTGGAGGCCGGCCTGGCGGTCGTCGACGCGTACGCACCCGAGCACCTGGAGATCCAGACCCGCGACGCCGAGAACCTGGCCAGGCGGGTGCGCAACGCCGGCGCGATCTTCGTCGGGGCCTACTCGCCGGTGTCGCTGGGTGACTATTGCGCGGGCTCCAACCACGTGCTACCCACGGGCGGGTGCGCGCGGCACAGCGGCGGCCTGTCCGTGCAGACCTACCTGCGGGGCATCCACGTAGTCCACTATGACGAGGTCGCGCTGCGCGATGTGGCGGGTCACATCGTCACGCTCGCCGATGTGGAGGACCTACCCGCGCACGGCGAAGCAATCACCGCTAGGTTCCGTGCATGAACCCGTTCGACGAACCCCCCCTGAGGGATGAACTGCGCGGTCAAACGCCGTACGGCGCGCCGCAGCTCGACGTCGCCGTCCGGCTCAACACCAACGAGAACCCGTACCACCTGCCCGAGGTCGTCGCCGACGCCATCCTGAAGGCCGTCCACGACGAACTGCTCGAGCTGAACCGATACCCCGATCGCGACGCAATGGCGCTGCGCGAGGACCTCGCGGCGTACCTGGGACATGGCCTCACCTCGGCCGAGGTGTGGGCCGCGAACGGTTCGAACGAAATCCAGCAGCAGGTGCTGCAGACGTTCGGCGGACCCGGCCGCACGGCCATGGGATTCTCGCCGTCGTACTCCATGCATCCTCTGCTCGCGGTGGCCACGGGGACGAAATGGCTGGACAGCTACCGCAACGCGAACTTCGAGCTGCGACCCGAGCACGCGATGGCGCAGGTCCGGGTGTACCAGCCCGACGTTGTGTTCCTGTGCTCACCGAACAACCCGACCGGTACGGCGATCAGTCTCGACGTCGTCGAGGCCGTTGCGTCCGAGGCGCCGGGGATGGTCATTGTGGACGAGGCGTACATCGAGTTCGCCCGCTCCGGCGCGGAGAGCGCGGTGACCCTGTTGCCGCGATTCCCTCGCCTGGTCGTCACGCGGACCATGAGCAAGGCGTTCGCCCTCGCCGGCGTGCGGGTGGGTTATATGGCCGCGCGCCCCGGGGTCGTCGATGCGGTTCAGCTCGTCCGTCTGCCCTACCACCTCTCCTCGCTGACCCAGGCGGCCGCCAGGGCCGCGCTCGCGCACGCTCCCGCAGCGCTCGCCCAGGTCGACGTGATCAAGTCTGAGCGGGACCGGATAGTCGCCAGCCTGCGCGAGCTCGGCCTGACCGCCGTGGACAGCGACGCCAACTTCGTGCTCTTCGGCACCTGGCCGGACCAGACGGTCGTGTGGCGGGCGTTGCTCGACCGTGGCGTGTTGGTGCGGGACGTGGGTCTGCCCGGCTGGCTACGAGTGTCGGCCGGCACACCGGCGGAGAACGACGCCTTCCTCGCCGCGGTCCGGGGCCTGGGGTGAGCGTGAGCCGCACCGCGGTCGTCGAGCGGAACACCGCCGAGACGAAGGTCCGCGTCGAGCTCGATGTGGACGGCGGCGGGCGCGGCGACATCGCGACGGGCATCGGCTTCTACGACCATATGCTCGCCCAACTGGCCAGACACGGCGGGCTCGATTTGACCGTACGCACCGAGGGTGATCTGCACATCGACGCGCACCACACCGTCGAGGACACGGCGCTCGCCGTCGGGGCCGCTCTGCTGGAAGCGCTGGGGGATAAGGCCGGCGTGCGGCGGTTCGGCGCTGCGGTGGTGCCGCTCGACGAGGTGCTGGTGCAGGCAGCGGTGGATCTCTCCGGCCGGCCCTACGTGGTCCACGACGAGCCGTCCGGAATCGCGCCGTTTGTCGGCGGTGAGGGACCGGTCTTTCCGACGAGCCTGACCCGGCACGTGTGGGAGTCGCTCGGGCATGCGGCACGACTCACGCTGCACGTCACGGTGCTGCGCGCCGCCCGACCGGGAGCGCAGCCCGACGCCCACCACCTCATCGAGGCCCAGTGCAAGGCGGTGGCGCGGGCGCTGCGAGACGCGGTCCGCATCGAGGATCCGTCGGGCGGGGTGCCTAGCACCAAGGGCGTGCTGTAGCGGTGACGAGCATCTTTCCGATCCTGCTCTTCGCGTTGGCGGGCGTGCTCGTTGGCGGGGCCGTGTCGCTGCGCCGTCAGGGGGCGGGCGCGGCCACCCTCATCGTGATGGGCGTTCTCGCGGCGCTCGCGACGGCGGGCGGCGTGCTGTGGCTGCTGCCGGAGTCATGAGCCACCGATGAGCAAGGAGCGGGCGCGCCGACGGGTCGAGCGCGACGCGGCGCGCGCCGCGGCGGAGACGAAGCGGGTACGGCGGGCGGCGCGCAGCGCACGTCGGCGGGCGCTGCTGCGGAGGGTGACCCCTCGGGTTCCGGACCGGCGGCGGGCATGGTTGTTGCCTCGCCGCAGCCCGGGACAACGCGCCTTCATCGTGGGCCTTGGGGTGGGGCTGGTCGGAATCGTGTGGTATTTGGTCGACTCATGGCCGGTGCGGATCGGATTCACGCTGCTGGTGCTCCTTATGCTGCCAGTGCTCGTTGTCATGACCTTCGATCGGAGGGTGTGAGCGGATGTCGCTGACCCTGCTGCCCGCCGTGGACGTCGCGAGTGGCCAGGCCGTCCGGCTGGTCCAGGGTGCCGCGGGTTCCGAGACCTCATATGGCGATCCGCTGGAGGCTGCCCTGGCGTGGTGCGACGACGGGGCGGAGTGGATCCATCTGGTCGACCTCGACGCGGCGTTCGGGCGCGGTTCCAGCGCGGCGTTGATAGCAGACGTGGTGCGAGCGCTGGATGTCAACGTGGAGCTCTCGGGCGGCATTCGAGACGACACGTCGCTGACCGCGGCGCTGGCGACCGGCGCGGCCCGGATCAACATCGGCACGGCCGCCCTCGAGGACCCCGACTGGTGCGACCGGGTGGTCGGCGAGTATGGCGAGCGGGTGGCGATAGGGCTCGATGTGCGTGGCCGTACCTTGGCGGCGCGTGGCTGGACCCGAGACGGCGGCGAGCTTTATGAGGTGTTGGAGCGGCTCAACAAGGCGGGCTGTGCCCGCTTTATCGTCACCGACATCCTGAAGGACGGCACGATGCGAGGGCCGAACCTGGACTTGCTGCGGGAGGTGTGCGCCCGTACCGACGCGGCGGTGATCGCCTCCGGTGGGGTCTCCACACTGGACGATCTGCGCGCGCTGGCGCCGTTGGAGGCGGACGGCGTCGAGGGCGTCATCGCCGGTCAGGCGCTCTACGCCAGGGCGTTCACGGTGGCCGAGGCGCTGGCCGTTCTGCGCGGCGCGTCATGACCGTGGCGCGTTTCGGATCCGGGGGGCCGTGGGAGGAGATCTATGGGTACTCCCGGCTGGTGTCCGCGGGCCCATGGCTGGTCACGGCGGGCTGTACCGCCACAGTGGACGGAGTGGTGACGAACGTCGGAGATGCCGCGGGGCAGACGCGACAGGCATTCCGGATCGCGCTGGACGCGCTGGCCAAGGCGGGTGCGTCTGTGGAGCACGTCGTCCGTACCCGGATGTATGTCATCAACATCTCCGACGCCGACGCGGTCGGGCGGGCGCACGGCGAGATTTTCGGGGCGGTCAAGCCGGCCTCGACGCTGGTCGCTGTGGCCAGACTGATCGACCCGGCCCACCTGGTCGAGGTCGAGGTCGAGGCCTACCGCCCCTAGCCGTTACCCGAGTGATCGTCGGGGTCGGTATTCGCCCGGCAGCCAGGCTCCAACACCGGAGTAGCGTGTCGGTGTCTGACAAGTCCACTGTAGATTGAGACGGTGTCGAGGTTAGCTGTCGGGGCTCGGGCAATCAAATAACGATGATATGGTGGCTGCCTTTCCGGCGGGAGAAATGAGGCATCCCGTTATGAGCCGTCGAATCCTTGCCATCATTGTCGCGCTCGTGCTTGCCGGCCTTGGCACAGCCGGAGTGCTGTTCTATGCCTTGTCGGCTGATGAGCGTGCGAGAGCGGAGATCGGAAACCCCACGACCGTCGCCGTAGCGACGAATCTGATCCCCGCGGGCACGACCGGAGCGCAAATCCGGGCGGGCAACCTCGTCCGGCTGGTCGCCTGGCCGAGCAGCTCGGTGCCCGATGACGCCCTCTCCGGTATCACTGCGGAGTACTACGAGCAGGCGGTGAGGTCCGACATCAAAGAGGGCCAGATCCTGTTGAAGGCGAACTTCGGCACGCCGACCACGGCAACTGGCGGACTGGACCTGCCAAACGGGAAGGTGGCGGCAGCCTTCGCCGCGGACGCCGTCGAACAGGTCGTCGCCGGTTACGTCCAGCCGGGCTCCGACGTGGCCATTGTGTACACCTACACGCCAACGGACGACAAGGCCTGCAAAAAGTCCGTTGTGCTCATTTCCCCCGTCAAGGTCGTCGCCGTGGGCCCCGCTCCGGCCACGAACCGCACCGACGGGTCCACCGGAAGCACCACAACCCGCGGCGGTAACCAATCGCAGCTCGTCATCGTGGCGGTCACCGGAGAGGAGGCGTTGCGGCTGGTAGTGGCACGCCTGACGGGGACCCTGTACCTCTTCCTGCTCAAGAACGCCGGGGACATCAAGGCCGGCGCTTCGGTTGGCTGTGCCGACATCCGTCCATGATCATCCCAGTGGCCGGGCATGAGGTACGCAAGGGCACGATCGGACGGGGCACGATGGGGCTGTGAGCCGGTGGACGTGTCCGCACTGCGACCGCGAGTTCGGGCGGGCGAACCAGTCACACGTGTGCGTGCCCGGCGGCTCGGTCGACGAGTGCTTCGCCGGTCGGCCGCCGTGGCAGCGCGACGTCTACGAGGCCGTTCACCGTTTCGTGTCAGCCCTGGGACCGGTCCATGTCGACGCCGTGCGGGTTGGCGTGTTTCTCAAGAGCGACCGCAAGCTCGCCGAGGTACGGCCGATGGCCCGCAGCGTCTCGCTGTCGCTGGTGCTTCCCGCGGCCGTTGACAACCCACGGATGTCGCGAACGATGACGATCTCCGAGGACCGCGTGGCCAACGTCGTGAAGCTGACAAGTGTGGCGGACGTGGACGACCAGGTCCGCGCTTGGCTGGCCGACGCCTTCGACCACGCAACGGACTAGCCTCGACGGACCAACCTCGACGGCCTAGCGAGCGAGACAAGACGATGAGGCTCGCACGTCACCGTGCTCGGACTTGTACCTGAACAAGGCTCGTGAGGATGCCCGAATGAGCCTCCTTCTTTCGCCTGCCCTCGTAGATTGACGACATGTCCCCGGTCGCTCTCCTGATCGGATCCCTAGTACGGCAGCCGCACTTGTTGACTGATTCGTGATGTGATCGGCTGTTCGCGAGAATTCTTGTAATTAATTGTAAAAGGTCGATTAAGAGTGCCGTGTCGGATCCTGGATCTGTCCCATG
>Ga0184612_10001001_pt1 | contig 13536 bp, 14 predicted proteins | sample PLM3_60_coex_FD_133163 | JGI IMG/M metagenome (GOLD analysis project Ga0184612, IMG submission 133163) | Groundwater sediment microbial communities from an aquifer in East River, Colorado, USA - PLM3_60_coex | ecosystem: Environmental > Terrestrial > Soil > Riparian zone | place: USA: East... | reverse complement strand
CCCCGGGAGGAGCGAGGCGAAAGCGTGCCGGCCGAACCCCGATCCCCGGCGTTCCCGGCTCCCCAGTGGTGTCAGCACCACCGGGAGCGAGAGGGCGGTGCGGCCTAGAAGAGGCGGAGCGCGATGAGCAGGACGCAGATCGCCATGAGGACACCAGCCACCACGTTGAACTCGTACTGCGGCCTGGGCAGGGAGGACTTCCCGGAGCTCCACTTGATAGAGCGTCTCCTGGTGTAGGCCCACCGGTCCGTCTGCATCACAGCCTCCCGATCGAAGGGGGCCGGATGCTAGCGCTCGGAGCAGGCCAGGTGTGGGATTTCGCCGGCCGACACGCCTTTGCCTGGCCGGGGTAACCTTCGGCCAGGCAGGCGGCAGGAGCCCAGATGGTCTGTTCAGCGTGCGGTGCCGACAACGAGGAGGGCCGCAAGTTCTGCAAGGAATGCGGGACGGCGCTCGTCGTGATCTGCGGCTTCTGCTCTTCGCCGAACGCGCCGGACAGCAAGTTCTGCGGCGAATGCGGCAGGCCGCTGACGGCCGTAGGTCCGAGCGCGATCGCCCGCGAGACGGGCGCACCCTCGGCAACCTCAGCGCCAGCCATGGAGCGCCGGCTGGTGTCGGTGCTGTTCGCCGACCTCGTCGGCTTCACGACGATCTCCGAGCGCCGCGACGCCGAGGATGTCCGCGAGCTCCTTTCCAGCTACTTCGACGCCGCGCGAGACGCGGTCGAACGACACGGCGGCCTGGTCGAGAAGTTCATCGGCGATGCAGTGATGGCGGTGTGGGGGACCCCAACAGCTCACGAGGACGACGCCGAACGGGCCGTGCGCGCGGCGCTCGAGCTCGTGGAAGGGGTGGAAGCGCTCGGCAAGTCGGTAAACGTCGAGCTGCTCGCGCGCGCCGGCGTCCTGACGGGTGAGGCCGCCGTCACGGTCGGCGCCGTGTCGCAGGGTGTCGTGGCCGGGGACCTCGTAAACACTGCGTCGCGGCTCCAATCCGAGGCGGAGCCGGGCACGGTGCTCGTGGGCGAGGCGACCTATCGAGCCGCGGCGAACGCCATCGCCTTCGCCGAGATCGGCCCCCTCTCGCTGAGGGGTAGGGACGAGCCGGTCACCGCCTGGCGGGCGGTCCGCGTTGTCGGCCAGCGAGGAGGCGCCGGTCGGACCGAGGCGATGGAAACTCCGTTCGTGGGGCGAACCGAGGAGCTGCGCTTGATCAAGGAGCTGCTGCACGCGACGGGACGGGAGGGGAAAGCGCGACTGGTCTCCGTCGTCGGGATCGGCGGGATCGGCAAGTCCCGCCTGGCCTGGGAGTTCCTGAAGTACGTCGACGGCTTGGCGGAGACGATCTACTGGCACAAGGGCCGGTGTCCTGCTTACGGCGACGGCGTGACGTTCTGGGCGCTCGGCGAGATGGTCCGGATGCGAGCGGGGATCGCCGAGACCGATGACCCGATCGAGTCCCGCCGCAAGCTCTCCGAGGCCCTCACGCAGTATCTGACCAACGATGAGGAGCGCCGCTGGGTCGAACCGAGGCTCGCGCACCTGCTCGGGCTGGTCGACCGCCCGCCCGGCGAGCGCGAGGAGCTGTTCTCGGCATGGCGATGCCTGTTCGAACGGATCTCCGAAATCGACACGACCGCGATGGTGTTCGAGGACCTCCAGTGGGCGGACCCCGGCCTGCTCGACTTCATCGAGTCGATGCTCGAGTGGTCGCGGAACCACCCGATCCTGATCGTCACGCTGGCCCGGCCCGAGCTCGCGGACAAGCGGCCCAACTGGGGCGTGGGCCAACGGAACTTCACTGCGCTTCACCTAGAGCCGCTCACGGATCCCTCGATGACGGAGCTGGTCGAGGGGTTCGTGCACGGGCTCCCGGCGGAGGGCGTCGAGCGGATCGTGGTGCGCGCCGAGGGCGTCCCGCTCTACGCGGTAGAGACCGTCCGGACGCTGGCCGACCGCGGCGTGCTCGAGCCGCGAGGCGACGCCTACGAGCTCGTTGGCGACCTCGGAGCGCTCGAGATCCCCGATTCGCTGCATGCGCTGATCGCGGCGAGGCTCGATGGCGTTCCGGCGGATGATCGAGCCCTGCTCCAGGACGCTTCCGTTCTGGGGATGAGCTTCACGATCGAGGGACTGGCCGCGGTCGCTGGCCAGGATCGCACGACCTTGGAGCCGAAGCTGCGCGAGCTCTCGAGGAAGGAGTTCCTGGCGCAGGAGGCGGACCCGCGTTCTCCGGAGCGAGGGCAGTACGCGTTCCTCCAGAGCATGATCCGCGAGGTGGCGTACGCCACCCTCTCCAAGGGCGATCGCCGCCGGAAGCATCTCGCTGTCGCGCACCATCTCGAGTCGGTGGGCGACGAGGAGCTGGCCGGCGTGGTGGCCACGCACTACGTCGAGGCGTTCCGGGCCACACCCGAAGGACCCGACGCCGACGCGCTCGCCGCTCGCGCCCGGGACTGGCTCTCCCAGGCGGCGGACCGAGCGCTGTCGCTCGGTTCGTCCGAACAGGCGCTGGGCTACGCGGAGCAGGCCCTCTCGATCACCCCGGAGGGCCTCGAGAGGACCGCGCTGCTCGAGCAGGCCGGCGAGGCCGCCGCACGGTCGGCTGCCAACGAACGAGCCGTCGAGTACCTCGGCGAAGCCATCGAGCTCCACCGGAGTCAAGGGGATGCCACGGCAGCCGCCCTGGCGACGGCGAAGCTCAGTCGTCCCCTCGCATCTTTGGACCGGCGAGGTGAAGCTATCCAGCGTTTAGAAGGGGCGCTCCAAGCGCTCGACGAAGGCGGCGACGAGAGAGCCACCGCGGAGCTGTGCAGGTGGCTGGCGGAGCTCTATACCTTCGCCGGTTCCCCCGAACGCGCCGTCGAGTTCGCCGAGCGGGCGCTCCCGATCGGGGAGCGCCTCGACCTTACCGAGCTCCTCGCCGAAACGATCGCAACGAAGAGCGTCGCCCTATTCAACCTCGGCAGGCATTGCGAGGCCGCCATGCTCGGGCGCGGTGCGCTCACGCTGGCGGAGCAGACGGGTAACCAACGTTCGCGGGCGGATGCTCTCCTGAATCTGGCGGTCCAGGTCGCCGAGGACGATCCGAAGGAGAGCCTGCACCTCTCCCTCGACGGCGCCGATACCGCAAAGCGAGCGGGGCTCCGCGGTCTCGAGGTCATCAACCTGGCGAACGGGGTCGAGGCCGCCATCGACATCGGGCGTTGGGACGAGGCCGACTCGATCCTCGCCGAGCTGGAGGGAAGGGAGGTTCCAGGCTTCGTCGGCGCCGGGATCGCGTTCAGCACGGCGATGCTCGCAGCCCTCCGGGGCGACCACGCCACCGCGACGGAACGCCTCGACGAGGTGGCCTCGAGGATGGAGGGGACGGAGTTGCTCCAGGAGCGGACGTGGCACCTTCGCGCGCGTTCCACGGTGAACCTGGCGAAGGGAGACCTCGACGGCGCGTATTCGGACGCCATGGACGCCATCGCCGCCGACCCCGCGGGCATGAACAGCCCGCTCGCGGTGTGGGGGGCGGCCCGAGCCGCGTTGTGGCTCCGCGATCCTGTCAAGGCTCGAAAAGCGCTCGATGCGATGGCGCGGCTGCGCGACCGGTGGATGGAGGTGGCCCGCCTCAGTACTGAGGCCGGGCTCGCCGCGCTCGAAGGGAGGATCGAGGAGGCCTCGGCCGACTACCGACGTGCGCTGGAATCCTGGGCCACGATGGACGTGCCGCTCGACCTCGCGCTCACGGCTCTCGACGCTGCGCTGCTCCTGCCCGAGGCCGCCGTCCCGGAAGGGGCGGCGGGGCTGGCCAAGGAGATCCTGACGAAGCTCGGTGCGCGGCCGCTTCTCGCGCGGCTCGTGGCCGCCGAACAGCCTGCTACCGCGGGCACCTAGGTGGCTGAGGACCCCCACAGACGGCGGAGCGCCGCGGCGACCCTCTCGGGCTCGGCGACGTGGGACGGGTTGAGGTGGCTCAGGCCCTCGTACAGCTCCACCGTGATGTTCGAGAACAGGGCGCCGAGCCGCTTCGCCTTCCGCTCCCATGTCTCGTTGCTGAGGCTTCCGTAGCTGTAGTAGACGGGGCGGTCGAACGCCGACAGGCGTTCGACCGGCACCTCGGCCCGGCTCACCGCGCGGACGAAGACCGTCACGCCCGCCGGCCGATCGGCCATCCACGGAGGCGGCGGACCCTCCCGCCTGGGAGGCGGCTCCACACCCTCCCGCATCTGCGCGCGGAGGAAGGCCGCCATCTGCTGGTCGGGTGGGAGCTCGAGCATGGGCAGGAAGACCTCGCGGAGTTCCTCCAGATCCTCCTTGCTGAAGTCGGAGGCAGGCTCGTCGAGCGCGAGGGTGAGCACTCGCTCCGGGTGCATGGCCGTAAACGCCAGCGCGCACGCGCCGCCTCCCGAATGGCCATACAGGTGGAACCTGCCGAACCCGTGCTCCTCCGCGACACGAGCGATGCCGTCGAGCTCCATGTCGAGCGAGTAGCCGGGTGGCGGCATCGAAGGACCACCGTATACCTCCAGGTCCTTGGGCACGGCGTCCACGTGGTCGCCAAGCGCCTCGAACAGGGGTTGGTACCGGAGCGCAGCCGGCGCGATGATGCCCGGCAGGAAGATCACGGGGACGCGCCTCATCGCATCGGCCACGATCGGTCACCTTATCCTGAGCCGTCGGATGCCGCGTGAGGAGGTAGTCCGTGGGGGTCGGGGAGAACAAGTCGCTCGTCAGGCGGTTCTACGAGGAGGTTTGGAACAAGGGGAACCTGGACGTGACCGAGGAAGTGTTCGCCGAAGACTACGTGCGACACGACCTTCGGTCGCAGGCACTTCCGGGACCCGCCGGCCAAGCGAAGGTCGCGGCCGACTTCCGGGCGGCCTTCCCCGACCTTGGGATGGAGGTCGACCTCATCCTGGCAGAGGGAGACCTCGTCGCGGCTCGATGGACGACCGAGGGGACGAACACCGGGCCGTGGGGCGGCAACCCCCCGACCGGCAAGCCGGCACGGTTCTCCGGGGTGAACATCTTCCGGTTCCGTGAGGGGAAGATCGTCGAGCTGTGGAACCACCGGGATGACCTGGGGCTCATGCAGCAGCTCGGCGCCGAGATCTACGCTGGCGCTACGCCAACCGACGACAAGGGCTCTTAGCTCGAGCTGAGCCAGCGATCAGCTCGCGTGGCGATCCAGGTGTGAATCGATCCGCGCGCCCAGGGCATCCAGGCGCGCATCCACCCCGTCGAACCGGGCGTCGACCCGATCGAACTTTGCATCGACGCGGTCGAACTTCGTGTCGACATGGTCGAACCGGGCGTCCACCCGGGCGAAGCCAGCGTCCATCCGGGCCGCCAGGGCATCGACCCTCGAGCCCAGATAGAAGAGCGTTCCGAGCGACGTAGCGGCGAGTAACCCGATCGCGGTCCAGATCGCGGCGGTGATCACGCCCTCGCTCAGGATGAGGCCATCTCGTCCATGCCCTGCTGATCGGAGAAGTGCAGCCAGACCTCTGCGATCTTGCCGCCCTTGATGTGCATCACGACCACCTGATTCTGCTCGAGAGTCTTACCGCCACGGGTGGCCCGGGTCTTGTTCAGGACGACCACGTGGTCGTCGTTCGCCAGGATGTCGTGGTTCTCGATCTGGGGCGGCGAGTCGAGGATCTGCATCTGCCGCTGGAACATCTGCGCCACGCCGTCCTTGCCCCGGTGGTCGCCGGCCATCGGCCCTCGACCGGGGAAGTGCACGATGGTGTCGTCGGTGTGAAGGCTGAGGAAGCCTTCCATGTCACCCTTGGACAGCGCCTCGGTGGCGCTGCGGGCGACCTCCTCGTTGGGATGGGCCATACTTCGCTCCTCTCGTCCGCCGGGCTTGGGTTCCGCCAAGACGCTATCGCGGGGCGCCGGTCTTGAGCAAGCGCGCAGGGTCAGACGGCGCCAAGCTGGCGCATCAGGCCCCACATGTCCTGCACGGCCCAGTGCTCGACGATCTTCCCGTCCGTTACTCGCATGATGTCGATGGCGTCAACCGTGATCGTCTTGCCGGTGGGTGCTATCCCCATGAACTCTCCCTCATGGACGGTCTCGAAAGTCTTGTATGTCCACACCTTGTCCCCGTCGGCCGCCATGTCCCGAACGGCAACGCGTTGCTTGGGGAAAGCCTGACGCCACATGCGGTCGATCTCCTTCATCCCCTCGAAATCTGTTGACCACTCCATGCCGGGGACATCCCTCACCGTGCCCGAGTGGTTCACAAAGTCGCGAGAGACGAGCTCGTCGATCGCATCTACCCGGTTCTGGTTCTGGAACTCCTCCACGAATCGACGGACGACCACCTTGTTCGCTTCTTGGTCCGGGCCCCTCATGCGATCTCCCTCCCTACTCCTCGATTCTGTGAATAGTTCGTCACGGTCGCATCGTACTTACGTAGTCCCGAGGAACAAGTGCAATGACGCCGCCGGCATCCCATGATTGGGTCGTGAAGACTTCCACGCCGCGCCGGGGACTGGGCATCACCGCGGGCCTCGAACCGGGGCTCGCCCGTGACCTGGCGGCCCGCTGCGAACAGCTCGGCTACCACTCGCTGTGGTCGAACGACGAGCCGACCGCCCCCGGTCTGCAGACGCTCGCGCACTTCGCCGCGGCGGCCCCAGGACTCGAGCTCGGGGTGGGAGTCCTTCCCCTCCACCGGCATCAGCCAGCCCAGATCGCGGCGGAGATCGACCGCCTCGGGCTCGACCCAACGAAGCTCTGGATCGGTGTCGGCGCCGGCTCGCTGCGGCAGCAGATCGACGCCGTCCAGCGCTCCGTCGCCGAGCTCCGTGAGCTCCTCCCGAAGGGGACCCGCATCGTCGTGGCAGCGATGCGACCGCGGCTGAGCCGCGTCGGTGGCGCGATTGCGGACGGCGTCCTGCTCAACTGGATGCTGCCCGCCCACGCGGCGCAGGCTCGCCGCTGGGTACGGGAGGGAGCCGACGAGGCGGGTCGTGCTGCGCCGCTCGTCGCTTCGTACGTCCGGGTGGCCGTGGGCCCTGGCTCGGTGCAGCGACTTCGCGACGAGGAAGGCGTCTACCGCACCATCAACGAGGGCCACCGCAAGCACTTCGAGGCGATGGACGTTCCACTCGGGACCGTCGGCGTGGCCGCACCAACGCGACCGGAGGTGCTCGAGGGACTGGCGCCGTACCAGTCCGCGTTGGACCTTCCGATCGTGCGGGTGCTCGCCGGCCACGATGCGACCGCGCTGACGGCAGTCGCTGACGCGGCAGCACCGTGAGGAGCCAACCCATGTTCCGCGAGCACAACCAGGGAACCGAGGGCGGGGGTGGTCATCCCGAACGATACCTGCTCGTGGTGGCGCGCAAGGCCTGAGGGCTACCCAGAGCAGTCAGTCGTTCCGTGGCAGCTCGACCACGAGACTGATCTCGACGACAGCCCCGGAGTGCAGCTCCGTGACGCCGACTCCCGTCCAGGCCGGGTAGGGCTCTCGAACGAACTCGTTGCGGATCTCGACGAACGCCTGAATCTGGCTCTGCAGCCCAACGTGATAGGTGGTCATCGCCACGACGTCGCCCCAGGTCGCTCCGGATGCCTGCAACGTAGTGGAGAGGTTCCGGAACGCCGCACGCATCTGCTCCTCAGGATGGTCCGGCAGCTGCCCGTCGGGCGTGGTCCCGATCTCCCCGGAGACGTAGATCGTCCGCCCCACACGGTGAGCGGAGGACGCATGGAAATCCCGATAGAACCACTCGTCCCCGGGTCTCACGATGGTTTCACGATCCCGGTCGGCTGCCATCTATCCCCTCCCTTCGTCGCAGCATCGCCCAAGAGGTCAGTCGTACTCGTCGGCGAAGTCCCAGATCCGGATGTCGCCGGGCGTCAGACGCACGATCACATCTTCTCCACCGAGTGATTCCACGTAGGCGGCGCCCTCCTCCTCGCCGATGTACCTGGCCGCGATACGAACAGCGGTCTCGGAGACTCCCTCGTCGATGAACCGTGCGGCGTTTCGAACCTCCAAACCCCGCAGCGGCGGTTCGGACTCAGCAAGCACGATGGTCGCCCTGGGGTCACGCCGGAGGTGTCGGACCTTCACGTCCTGGACCCCGACCCACAGGTTGAACCCGCCGTCCCGCCACTCGTGCCAGACCGGAGACAGAAGGACGGTCCCGTCTCTCCGCAGGGTCGCCAACACGGCCACGCGAGGCTCGTCAAGGAAGCCCCCCATGTCCTCGAGGGTCAGGTTCGTCCGCATGTCCTAACCCTAACGAACCGACGGTCGTCCACCGAGCGGCCACCGGCATGCCCAGCGAGACCTCGCTTCCAGCATTCCTGTCCACGGCCGTAGACTTCGGCCATGGTGACCTGCGCGAACTGCGGCGCCGAGCACCCGGAGGGCTTCGAGTTCTGCCCGTCCTGCGGGTCGTCGCTCAAGCCTGCCGAGCGGACCGCGGAGGAGCGGAAGCTCGTCACCGTCCTGTTTGCCGACGTCACCGGGTCCACCGAGCTCGGTGAACAGCTGGATCCCGAGCGTCTCCGCTCCCTCCTCGCCACATATTTCTCCGCGATGTCCGCCGCCATCGCGTCCTGGGGTGGGACCGTGGAGAAGTTCATCGGTGACGCCATCGTGGCGGTGTTCGGGGTCCCCGTCGTGCGGGAGGACGATGCGGGGCGGGCGCTTCAGGCCGCGCTCGAGATGCTCGCCCGGCTCGAAGCGCTCAACAAGGACTTCCAGGAGCGCCACGGGGTGACCCTCCGCATCCGGATCGGCGTCAACACCGGTGAGGTCATCGCTCCCATGGGCGCGGGCGCCGAGCAACTCATCGTCACCGGTGACGCGGTCAACGTGGCTGCCCGGCTGGAGCAGGTCGCCGAGCCCGGAACGGTGCTCGTGGGCGAGCGAACCTTCCTCACTGCTCGCGACGCCTTCCGCTTCGGTCCGCCCCTCGCGCTCGAACTGAAGGGCAAGGCCGACACGATCACCGCGCACCCGCTGGTGGAGGTGCTTCCCGAGGCGAGACGGGGGGTTCCCGGCCTCTCGTCCCCCATGGTCGGCAGGGATCGCGAACTGGAGGCACTCACGAGCCTCTTCGAGGAAGCGATCGAGACGAACCGGCCGCGGCTGGTCACGGTGTTCGGGCCCGCCGGGATCGGCAAGAGCCGCCTGGTGCAGGAGTTCGTCCGGCTGGCGTCTTCTCAGTGGCCGGAAGCCGCCGTCCTGCGAGGGCGGTGCGTGGCGGCGGGTCACGGCATCACCTACTGGGCACTCGGCGAGATCCTGAGGGCAGCCTGCGGCATCGCCCTGGACGACTCGGCCAGCGTGGCGGAGGAGAAGTTGCGCTCCGGGCTGTCCGAGATCCTCTCGGCCCTGCACCTGAGGGAAGACGAGCTCGCTCAGACCGTGTTCGCGCTCGCCACCACGGCCGGCATCACGCTTCAGGACAACCCGCTGGAACGGATGGAGCCTCGCGAGGTCGCCGACGAGATCGGCCGGGCCTGGCCCCGGTTCGCCAGCGCCTATGCCTCGCGGGCCCCGGTCGTGATCGCGGTGGAGGATCTGCACTGGGCCGGGGACCAGCTGCTCGACATGATCGAGCGGATCCTGGCCCGGTCCTCGGGTCCGCTCGTGCTGGTGGCGACGGCGCGACCCGAGTTCGCCCAGTCGCACCCGGGTTTCGCCGGCGGCAGGGAGGACGCCTCGTCGATCTCGTTGCGGCCGCTCACGCAGGAGCAGGGGGTCCGCCTCGTCGAGGGGCTCCTGACCGTCGCGGACATCCCGGACGACCTTCGCCAGGATCTGCTGGCGAAGGCGGAGGGCAACCCGTTCTTCCTGGAGGAGATCATCCGGCGGCTGATCGACGAGGGGGCGCTGGTTCGCGAGGGCGACACGTGGAGGGCCACTGACGCCGCGCGCCAGACCACGGTGCCCGACACGATCCACGGGCTGCTCGCCGCGCGGGTCGATGGACTGCCACCGCTCGAGAAGCAGGTCCTGCAGGAGGCGGCCGTCGTCGGGCGGGTGTTCTGGGAAGAGCCGGTGGCCCAATCGCTCGGGAACGGGAGCGTCTCCGATGCCCTGCTGGAGCTCAAGCGAAAGGGCCTGGTCTTCACCAGGCCGACCTCCTCGATCGCCGGGCAGATCGAGTTCATGTTCAAGCATGCGCTCGTTCGAGACGTCGCGTACTCGAGCCTGCCAAAGGTGAGGCGGGCCCGGGCCCATGCGGAGCACGGAGCCTGGATCGAGCGGCTGGCCGGGGACAGGATCGACGAGCTGGCCGAGCTCCTGGCTCATCACTACGGCACCGCCGCCTCCGGCGAGGACGCCGACCTCGCATGGGCCGACGACCCGCCGCAGGGGGAAGCGGTGCGGGTCAAGGCCGTGGAATCCCTTCTCCTGGCCGGTGAGATGGCGCGGCGAAGGTATGCCATCGATAAGGCAGTCGAGCTACACCAGCAGGTCCTGTCGCTTTCCCGATCCGACCGGGAGCGAGCCCGGGCGCTGGAGGAGCTTGGTGATGACCACGCGGCAGCGTTCCACGGCGACGAGACCTTCGCGTCCTACCTCGAGACGCTCGCCCTGCTCCGGCTCGACCCGGCGGCGACATCGGCGCGAGTCCGCCTGTGCCGGAAGGCTGCTCGGATGGTCGCCGAGAAATCCGGCACGTTCCGTGTCCGGCCCGACCCGTCGCTGCCGGAGGAGCTGATCCGGGAAGGCCTCTCGGCCGCACCGGACGACGAGTCACGCGCTTGGTTGCTCGCCCTGTCCGGCGCGTACGGCCTCTACTGGCGGATCATGAGGGGCGACGATCCGGTGCCCCTGCAACGGCGCATCGACTCCGTTCGCGAAGCGCTGGCGCTGGCCGAGGGCCTGGATCAGCCGGACCTCCAGATCTTCGCCATCCGGGGCCTGAGCGAGCTCTACGAGGTTGCGGGCTCCTACGAGCTGTCGGTCGAGACGGCCCGGCGCCAGCTGGCACTGCTCGATCGGGTCGAATCGGCTTCCGAACGAGCCCTGAGCCTGTTCGCGGTTGGTATCGGCCTGGCCGATCTGGCGGGCGAGTACGACGAGGCCATCGAGCTCGCCCGGCAGTCGTACGAGCTGGCGAAGGGTTTGAGCTCGCACGAGCGCATGCACGGGCTCTACGGGCAGATCGACCCGCTCTATCACTTGGGTCGATGGGACGAGGTCCTGTCGCTCCTGGAGGAGCACGTCGAGCACTTTCGGTCGGAGGCGGATGTCTCGTGCTTCGGCGTCCAAGGGGGGGTCATGTTCGGCGCGCTCACACTCGCCCGGATGGGCAACGTGGAGCGCAGCATGGAGCTCGGGGCCAAGGTTCCGCGAACGGCCGACGAAGCTCTTCGCGGCGAGGGCGTGAGGGCCTTGCTGGCCTCGGCCCTGGGGGATCACGAAGGAGCCAGGACGCTGGCCGCCGACGTCCTGGCGAAGGCCGAGGCCCCGTGGCGGGCCCCCGAATCCGCGCTGGCAATGTTGGAAGCCCTGGCTGCACTGGGGCTGTGGGAGGAACTGAAGGAGCACGTGGCCCAAGTACGGAACTTCGCCGGCGCTCTCGTCACGCTCGGTCCCACCTGCGATCGAGCCGAAGGGCTCATTCGGGCTGCCGCCGGCGATCTCGACGCTGCAGCGGAGCTGTTCAGCAGATCCCTGGAGGCGTTCGACCGTCTTGGAGAACGGTACGAAGCCGCCCGGACCAGGGAAGTCCTGGCCGGGGTCACACCCACCGAGAGGGGGCGCGACCTCCTTGCCCAAGCACTCCGGCAGTACGAGGACCTCGGGGCCAGGCCCGACGCCGAGCGAGTACAGGCCCTCCTGGGCGAAGCCTGACCCGTCTTGCGCTGAGCCCGGCGTCCTGCCAGTCTGAAACCCCAGTGGAAGGGAGCAGAACAATGTCGGTCATTGTGCAGTTCATCGTGAAGGTACCCGACGTCGAGCGGTTCGTGGCGGCGTCGAAGAAGTACGAGCCCATGATGGAGGAGATGGGATCCCGCAACGGCGGTGTCTACGAGGACGAGAATGAGCCCGGCCTGATGTCGAGCATGTCCGAGTGGGACAGCCACGATCAGATGCACGCGGCTTCGGAGAAGTACGGGGATCAGGTCAACGAGGAAGCCGGCACCGAAGGCCTGGACTGGACCACCCACATCTGGAGCAAGAAGGGCGGCGCGTAGCGCCGACGGGAACACGCGTACCCATTCCTTTGTAACCCCGGCCGAAGCAGTGGTCGTTAGAGGGAATGCCTCTTGAGCCAGCCCAGCACGTAGTCGGCGACCTCGGACCACCGGCTGTCGAGGGCGAGCGAGTGGCCCCGGTCGTGGAACTCCTTGTAGTCGGTCACCGCGGGTGACTTCCGATACTGCTTGAGCGTCGATCTGGTGATCGCCGCCGGGACGGTGTGATCCTTGCCGCCGGCGGTGAGGAGCAGCGGCCCACGCGTCGCGTTCTCCGTGTTGACCTTGGCTGGGGAGTGCCGGGACAGATTGGCCGAGGCCGCCTCGAACAAGGTCCGGCCGGGGGAAGGGATCGTCCAGCGGTCGTAGAGGTCGTCCGACTCGGTCTCGGAGAGGGCATTGCCGAAGCCGTAGAGGAACTGCTCGCGGGTCAACGCGACGGCGCGCTTCCTGTTGGCGGGGTTCCGCAACGCGATGGAGGCCACCCGCAGCGCCGAGGGGGGTAGGTAGACGACGCCCTTGATCGGCGCCGCGTCAATGGCCACCCCTGCGGCGGCCAGATCCTCACCCAGCAACCGCTGAACCATCAGGCCACCGAACGAATGGCCGATGACGATGGGCTTGGCATCGAGCTTGCCGATGATCTGGGCGTAGTGCTCGACCACGTCGTTGATGCCGTATTCGGCGACCCGCTCAGGGTGTTGCCGGGTTTCCTCGACAGTGTCCGCGTCACCGGGCCAGCCGGGCGCCGCCGGCGTGTAGCCGGCCTGCTGGAAGCGATCGACCCACGGGCCCCACGAGTCGGCGTGCAGCCAGAGTCCGTGGATGAAGACGACGGGCGTGCCTGCTGATGCCATGACAAGACTCCTCTCCCCCTCGAAGGGCCCGAGTATAGGTGCGATCGCCCGAAAGGTCCCAGGCGGCAGCCCGCCGACGTGGGCGAGTGCCCGGTCGGCTCACTGACGTCGCGCTGCTGCGTTCTCCTCGATCCGTGTCTTGATGATCTTCTTCACGAGTGCGGCGGGGATGGGCCTGTCCGCGGTGAAGCGAAGCGTCCCTTTCCCCGAGAAGTAGGGCTTCAGCTCCTCCCCAAGTGCCTCCATGAGCGCCTTGCTCGCGGGAAATAGGCTGCAATGGTGCTTGAACGCGGCGTAGGACACGAGGAATCGACCCTAGTGCTTGAACGTCGGCATCTGGTAGCTGATCGTCTCGGTCGCTCCGGGCGCGGCGGCTTTGATCGTCTTCCGAAGCTTCTCCAGAGCGACCCTGGGCTCCTCTGGAAGTGCGGCCAGGTAGTCGTCGACGCTCGTCGGTCCGGCCATGCCGGTCTCCTTCCGGGAGAGACAACCCTTGGCGGAATCAT
>Ga0184612_10000998_pt1 | contig 13548 bp, 8 predicted proteins | sample PLM3_60_coex_FD_133163 | JGI IMG/M metagenome (GOLD analysis project Ga0184612, IMG submission 133163) | Groundwater sediment microbial communities from an aquifer in East River, Colorado, USA - PLM3_60_coex | ecosystem: Environmental > Terrestrial > Soil > Riparian zone | place: USA: East... | reverse complement strand
GCCCCATCTGGCGCGCCAGCTCCTCGGCCTGCTGCCGAAGCGCCTCCTGCTCCCTTGTCAGCTTCTCGAGCTGCCGCTTCAGCTCGTCGGCGGACTGCGCGGCGCTCGCGAGCTCGCGTTGGCGCCGGCTCAACTCTTCCTGCCGTCGGGCCAGATCGCGGATCCGGTCCAGGGCGCTCTCGCCCTCCTGCCGGTCGGCTCTCGTTTCACTCTGCGACCGCGTCTCGTAGTTGGTGCGCTGCTGCCGCTGCAGTTCCTTGTCGAACAGGGCCGAGAAATCCTGGCCCTGGCGGCCGAGCCCACCCATGGAGGCCCCGGCCTGCTGCGATACCTCGCGTCTTCGGACCTCGGCCTGCGCCTGCAGCAAGCCCTGGAGCGCAGCCATTTCATGCGGCAACGCCTCGCCGGTGCGCTGCCCTTCCAGCTGGTCGATCGCGCGCGTCATCGCGGAGATCGCCGCGCCAACCGGATCGGACGGCGGACGGCCACCCCGGAGCTGACGCGGCGGCGTCAACTGCTGTGGAAAGCGGATCACCCCGCGGCCCCGCCCCGTGCGCGACGTGATCTGCTCCGCGCGACTTCTGAGCTCGGCCTGCGCCGCTGCAATCGCGGTGATGTCGGCAGCCGATCGGCCCGCGCCCGACGCGGCCCGCCGCTCGATGCCCCAGGTCGCGCTGATGATCTCCTTCTGCGCGGCCACGAGCGTCTCGATCTGCTCGCTCGCCATGCCGGACATGGCCTGGCTCTGCGCCAGCACGAACTCCTCGGAGAACGGCCGGACCTCGAGGAAGAACATGTCGCTTCTGGTCTCGGTCGACCGCTTGCCGCGCCCAACGTCGCGCGCGCGAGCGTAGTAGGTAATGACGTCGCCCGGCTGAACGCCAAGATCCTCGGCCGCCAGCGTGTGCGTCCCGGCCCTGGCGAGGGCGGTGCCGTTGGCCCGCGCGAAGGGAACGACTTTCGGTTCCCGTCCCGCTACGGCGTACACCAGCTCGAAGCGCGAGATGCCGTAGTCGTCTTCGGCGCGCGCCTCGATGGCAACCTCCTCGAGCGGCGTAATCTGCTGGTCGCCCGCGGGGCGGAGGATGCGGACGTCCGGCGGTCGGTCGTCCATCACGCGCAGAAAGTACTCCGTGTCGCCGGACGTGCGGAGACCATCGTGATCCGTGAGTCCGATGCGATAGGAATCGTCCCGCGCGAGCACCAGTTCGCCTTCGAGCACGCGGTCGCCGGTCCGCCGCAGAGCACCGGACTCGCCGGTCTTTTCGCCCCGGGCGCCCTGGGTGCCCTGCGCAAACACCATCTGGCCCTGCGCAATCGGTTTGTCGGTGTGGACACGCACGCGGACTTTCGTGCCCGCAGGCGCATAGATATCGCCGCCGTCGCGTTCCTCACGCGGCGGGAGATTCGCAAAGGCTGGATACTCGTAGCGCAGGTCGATCCGCGCGACGCGTGGGCCGATGAGCGCCGTGACGGTGTAATCCTCCGAGCGCCTCGAGCCGGCGATCACTCGGTACCTGAAGGTACGGTCGATCGATTCGAACGAAAACTGAAAGCCCTCGCCGTCCGGCGTCATCGCGACGGTTCGCGCTTCACCACGATCCGGCGATCCCGCTTCGACCGTCAGCCGCGGCGTGAACCGTGTGAGCAGGTTGCCGCCCGAGCGCACCGACGCACGGATCGTCAGCGGCTTTCCCACGGGCACGCGGGCATTGCCAGGAAGGACCTCGACCTGAATGGACTGCGGGAAGATGGTGATCCAGGCGGTCTCGGAGGCCTTGGCCAGGAGCGGCCACGCGAGCGCGACCGACACGGCGAGCACAGCGACTCCGGCCACGGCCTCCGCTCCTGCACGCCGCAACGCGCGGGCCGTGACGATACCGGGGGCACCGATGGCCTCGAGACGCCGCACCGCCGATTCCACGACAAGGCCACGAAAATCCAGGGACCCCGGCGGAGCCAGCGCGTCCACGGCGCTCACCAGCACGTCGTCAAACGGCGCGACATCGCTGCGCGTCGCGACGCGCTCTTCGACAAATCGCGCGATCTGGCGATCGCCCGGCGTCCGGCCGAGCCGCCACGTGGTCATGAGCACGGCTGCGAGCGCGGCCAGGCACGTCGTGAACACCAGCACCATCAGCGCCCCGTCGCCGGGCGCCAGCCACCGGGCGATGCCGATAGCCGCCAGCACCGGCGCGACGGCGAGCACGGCTCCACGCCCGACCGCCCGCAGGACGACCTCGGCGCGCCATCGGCGCCGAACGCTGCGGAGCAACGAGCGGAGCGGGTCGTGGACTGTCACGCGCGTCCTACTACCGATTCTGCAACCAGTGTAGCAATCATCAGGGCCAGGCCGTACTGCCAATAGCTCTGACGCGATTCGGTCTGCTGGGCCTGCTTTTCGGCCGCCTGTGACGTCCCCACGCCCGATCGGTGCACCATGCCCTCGAAATCCCCGGAACCCATCCGGTCGAGCGCGCTTTCACGCGTGTCGACGTTGACCGCAAACGGGCGATTGTCCGGGTCTCGATACACCCCAGGGACGGCGGGCGTTCCCGCGGGCGCCTGGGCTACGGTGTACTCCCGGGGCTGGCGGCGGTCGCCGGCCACGTAACGCAGCGCCTCAATCGCGAAGGGCACAAACGCAGGGTGCAGCGGAAAGTCGTTCCATCGCCGGTCGACATCGGAGGCGAAGAGCACGACCCGCCCCTGTCCGAGCGCCCGCTCGAGCAGTGCCGGCGATCCGTTCGAAAAGCGCGCGACGACGGACCAGCCGTCAGGCGACACGCGCCACGAGCGATTGAACCGCACCTGACCGAGGTTCGCCGCGAGGGCGCCAAAGGGCCGGAAGATCGGATGGCGCAGATCGGTCGCCGCGAGCGTCAGCGGCCCGCTCTGCTCGACCGCGGTCAATGCCGGTTGCCAGCCGGTCATCTCGGCAAGGACTGCGACCTCGAGGTCGGACGCCGCAGCGATGAAGAGCCCTCCACCGCTTTTGACGTAGCTCACCAGTCGCTCCCGCGCGGGCCGCTCGAGCCCTCGGGTCGACAGCAGCGCCACCCCCTGATAGTTCGACACCTTTTCCCCGACCCGCGCCCCGGACACGACCTCGACGTCTTCCCCCGACGACGTGGCGAGCGCGCGCGACAAGTACAGGGCCGCCGGCTTCCCGGCGGTCGCGTCGCCGGCGACGATGAGTGGTTTCGACTGTCGACCGGAGCCGAGCGCCACGAACCGGGCGTTGTCCGCTGGAAGGCCCTCGGCGTCATCGATCACGACAGTGAGCGTTCCGGCTTCCGGCGCGCGCCAGGGGATCGCCGATTCGATCGCCGCGCCAGGCGGCGCCGTATAGTCCGCCGCCGCGACTTCCCGCCCGTCGAGCACCGCCCGGACCCGGCCGGCGTGCGCGGCGCCGCCACCGTTTCGAATCACGGCCACAACCCGGCCGGAGTCAACAGTCGCCGCGGTCACGGCGAGGTTGCTGCGAATCTCCTTTTTCATGACGTCGTCGACGTCCAGCGTCATTACGTCTTTGACGTTGAGCACCCACCCCGTCGGGAGCGTCGGCGAAGACTCCCCCTCCCAGCCCGCGCGCTGGAGATCGGTGACGATCACGAGACGTCCTGCCGCCCCGGCTGCAAGATCGAGCGCTTGTTGTAACACCGGGCCATACCGCGTCGCGCCGAACCCCGGCGCGAGCCCCTCGAGCGCCGCGCGTGCGTCGGCCGCGCCGCCAGGAGGGGCGAGCACATCCGCGCGGTCATCGAACGCCACCACGGCGATGCGTTCACCGCTCGCGGCCTGATCAATCGCTTCGCGCGCCAGACCGAGCGCCCGCGCAAAAAGGCCCGGCGCGCCCATGCTGTACGACCGATCGATGGCCACGACGCGCACCGGTGGGGGCACGGCTCCCTGAACGTAGGGCCTGGCGAATGCGGCGGCGAGGAGCAGCAGCGCGGCAATGCGTGCTACCAGCAGGAGCAGATCGCGAAGCCGCCGGCGATCGGCGCGTTCGACCGGCGATCGGTGCAGCAGCCGTACGGCCGTAAACGGCACTTCAGGGGCCACGTCGCGCCGCAGAAGGTGCAGCACGATGGGGATCGCGATGGCGAGAGCGCCGATCAGGAAGGCTGGATAGAGAAAGGCCATTCATTTGCGCCGGGCGCGCGCCGCAAGGTACCCCAGCAGGGCGAAATCGAGCGGCTTCGAGGTGTCGAGCAACCGGTAATCGATCCCGACACTCCGCAGTTCCCGCTCGTATCGCAGCCTCAACCCTTCGAGCGCCTGCAGGTATGCCGACCGGATGCTCGCCGGCTCCGCCGTCACTTCGTCGGCGCTCTCCAGGTCCTTGAAGCGCGAGGAGCCAAGAAATGGGAACGTCAGCTCGTTTGGATCGAGCACCTGAAAGACGATGACGTCGTTTCCACGAGACTTGAGGTGCTTGAGACCCTTGATGATCGGTTCCGGCTCGTCCAGCAGATCCGAGATGAGCACCACCAGGCTTCGCCTGACGAGCGCTTCGGCCAGCTGCTGCAGCGGCCGCGGGACATCGGAGCGACGTCCAGGCTCGAGGCGCTCCAGCCCGATCAGCAGGCTGTGCAGGTGTCCGCGCCGCGCGCTGGCCGGCAGGCGGAACGCAATCCGGTCGTCGAAGGCCATGAGGCCCACCGCGTCGCGCTGGCGGTGCATCAGGAACGCCAGCGACCCGGCGAGCACCGACGCGTACTCCATCTTGCTCATCGGCGCCGCGCCGCGGTATGCCATCGATGCGCTGACGTCGAGCAGGAGATGACACTCGAGGTTGGTCTCTTCCTGGTATTGCTTGACGTAGTGCCGATCGCTGCGGGCGTAGACTTTCCAGTCGAGCGTGGAGAGATCGTCGCCCGGCAGGTACTGCCGGTACTCGGCAAACTCGACGCTGAAGCCTTTGTAGGGGCTGCGGTGGAGCCCGGACAGGAACCCTTCCACCACCGTCCGCGCCTTCAGCTCCATGGTCCCCAGCCGCGCGATGACGGCCGGATCCAGAAACCTCAGCTCGCGCGCGGCGGGGGTCACGGGCATCGGCTACAGCCCGCTTTGCGGCAGGGGCACGGCTTCGAGCAGCCGCTCGACAATCATGTCGGGCGTCACGCGCTCGGATTCCGCGTAGAAGTTCGGAATCACCCGGTGTCTGAGCGCGGGCAGCGCCAGAGCCTGAATGTCGGCGACCGACACGTGATAGCGCCCGTGAATCAGCGCGCGGGCCTTGCCCGCCAGGATGAGGGCCTGTGACGCCCGCAGCCCGGCGCCCCACTTGACCCACTCGGTCACAAACGAGTGACCGCCCTGCCGTCCGGGCCGCGAGGCGTCGACGAGCCTGACCGCATACCGTGCGATCTCCTCGGCGACAATGACCTGCCGGACCAATTGCTGGATCTCGAGAATCTCAGCTCCGCTCAACACCCGCTGCGGCGTGTGCGTCGTCACGCCGGTCGTCTGCGTGACGACCCGGACCTCTTCGTCCTCGGCAAGGTAGGTCATCACGATGTTGAACATGAAGCGATCCAGCTGGGCCTCGGGCAACGGATACGTGCCCTCGAGCTCGATTGGATTCTGCGTCGCCAGCACGAAGAAGGGCCGGTCGAGCGAATAGGTGCGCCCGGCCGCCGTGACGTGGTACTCCTGCATCGCTTCGAGGAGCGCTGCCTGCGTCTTCGGCGGCGTCCGGTTGATCTCGTCGGCCAGGATGATCTGCGCGAAGATCGGCCCCGTGACGAAGCGCAGGGATCGATGGCCGTTTTCTTCGTCGAGCACCTCTGTACCCGTGATATCGGCGGGCATAAGGTCCGGCGTGAACTGAATGCGCTTGAACGACAGGTCGAGAATCTGCGCGACAGTCTTGATGAGCAGCGTCTTGGCCAGGCCCGGAACGCCGGTAATCAGACAATGTCCCCCCGTAAAAAGCGCAATGAGCACCTGATCGATCACGGGGTCCTGCCCGACGATGACCTTGCGGATCTCCGCGAGGATGCGCTCGCGCCCGAGCGCGACGCGTTCGGCCACCGCTGCGATGTCTCCCGATGGCGTGTCTGTCGTGCCAGGCTGTGGCCGGATGGTCGTCAGGGGATTCATCGATTTGTCAGTGTGTCAGCGAGTAAACGATTTCGTTGATCTGCATGCGGTAGGCCTGTGCAGTGAAGCGCACGTACCCTGGATAGTCGGCGGCGTTCGACCACTCCCAGCCGTCGCCCATGTCGGTGTTCCAGTTGATGAGTACCATCGCGCGGCCGCCGTCGTCCTCGATGGCGCGCAGGCGCGCGACGAAACCGCCCTTCTCCCACGTCCGGCCGGCAAGAAACGACCCGAGCCCGGGCGTCTGCGGATACTCGTCGATCTTGTAGAAGCAGTGAAAGATCGGATGCTCCGGCGGCAGATCGACAATCGCGCGCTCCGGAAAGATCCGCTTCACCTGACGCTCGAGGTTCGCCCACTCGATGGGGCCGTGAAAGTCGTCGAACGTGAGCGTGCCGCCGCGCAGCAGGAACTCGCGAAGAATCTCGATCTCGCTGTCCTTTGGAATCCAGGTGCCCGGTTCGACGAGGTAGACCCACGGATTGGTGAAGAGCGCCGGGTCGTCGATCGACACCACGACAGGCTCGTTCACCTGGATCGAGGTGACCGTCTTGACGCGCCTCGACAGGTTCTGTTCAGCCGCCGGGTAGTCGATCGTCCAGCACTCGTCGTACGTGTCGCAGCCCGAGAGCCCGGGGAGCTTGGACCCGTCGTAGCGGATACGCGCGAACGTCCACTGCAACCCGGCAAACCGCGTGTCCACGCGCGCGGTGTTCTGTGCGCCCGCGTCGTGGGGAGCCATCATTCCGATCGCGACCCACGCGAGCACGCCTGCTGCACCAATACTTGATAACAGCCCCGTACTTGATAACAGGCGAGCGGTTGACACCAGCCGCGAGACGGACGCCAGTCGCGCGGGAACACGCCGGGGTGTCGTCATGGCAACCTGGGAGTGTCCTTGGAGGCCGGCGTCTGGCCGCCGTCGATCGCCTTGAGCAGCAGGTCCTGCGCCCGCTCAAAGCTCGGCGCGATCTCGAGCGCCGCGAGCGCTTCCCGTTTCGCATCGGCCGCGCGGCCTGCGAGCAGATAGCTCTCGGCGAGGTCGCAGTGCGCAGAGGCGCGATCGGCCGGACCGATCGCGAGCGCCACCTTGAACTCGCGCATCGCGACGCCCGCGTCCTTCGACCGCATCGCTACGCGGCCAAGTCCGGTATGGCCGGACGCGTCGAACGGATCGAGCTCGACGATGCGATCGTAGGCAAAGGCGAGGACGCTCTGATCGTTCGTCCTCGCCGCCAGCTCGGTCAGCTTGCGCGCCGCGTCGATGGCGTTGTGATCGTGCTCGAGCAGGGCCCGGTACTCTTTGATGGCGCGGGCAGAATCGCCGAGCTGCTCGGCGAGGCGTCCCATGATCGCGTGCGGGCTGTCCGCGCCGGTCGCCATCGGCACCAGCGCTGCCGCCTTCTCGAGTGGCTCGAACGCCGCCTTGTCGCCTTGCTTGGCAAGCGCCGCGCCGAAAACGAGTTGCGCGCGATAGCTCCCCGGCCGGTCGGCCGCTGCCGCCTTGAGCGCCGCGATGTCGCCGCTCTGGCGATCCTCGGCAGGTTTGACCGGCTTGGCCGTATCGCGCAGCGCCGTTCGAATGGCGCTGAAGCGCTGGTCGAGCATCTTGTCGAACGTGCCCTGCAACTCGTCGATGGAGATCCCCAGGCCCTTGCTGACGGCGGCGTCCCCTTCGACTCCCTCGCCGTAGACGCGCACCAGCGTGCGTAGCGCAGCCTCACCGCGCGTCGCGACGATGTGATCGACGAGCAGCGAGGCCTGGTAGTACGAGAGCGCGATGGTGTCCGGCTTGGTAAACCCCGAATTGAGATCGCGCAGCTTCAGCACCTGTCCCCGCTCGAGCGCAAGGGCAAACGGGACCTCCATCTCGCTGCCCCATGATGGCTTCATGCGGCCCTCTTCGTAGACCGAGATGCCTTCCGTCAGCCAGCGCGGCACGCGCTGGTTCGACAGCTGCAGTGTGACCACGTGCGCGAGCTCGTGCCACAACGTCGCCTGCCACGAGAACGTGCCGGGCGCCTTGGCTCTTGGCGAGTCCATGCTCACGACGCGGCCGAAGCACGCGCCGAGCGCCCCCACGAGGCCCGGGAGACCGAGGTTGCGGACCGCGAAGTCGTCGTGAATCGGGAAGATCTCGATGAGGATCGGCCCCTTGGGCGTGAACTGGTAGGTTGCTGACAGCTTCTTGAGCGCGTCCTGCGCGAGCGGGATGGCGTACTCGCGCAGCACCCGGGCCTCGTTCGGATCGAACTTGAACACCAGATCGCCGTCCTTCACGACCTCGAACTTCTCGAGCTTGTCGAGCAGGGCCAGCAGGTTGATCGTCACCCGGTCGAAGGGAAACGCCTTGAACGCGCCGTCGAGCACGCGCCGCGCTTCGGTCTCGTCGCCCGTTCGCATGAGGTGCAGACCGAGATCGGTCTGCGCGCGGATGTTCGACGGGGAGAGCGCGAGCGCACGCCGCGTCAGCGCGACCGCCTCGTCGAAACGATAGAGACGCGCCGCCAGATCGCCGGCGACCCGATACACCTCGCCGAAGGCCGGGTTGATGGCGAGCACACGTGCCACCTCGGCCTCGAACGTCGCCTTGTCGTCGCGAACGTACGCGATGGCGCCTAGAAGGGCGCGCGCATCAAGATGCGAGGCGTTGGCTTTGAGCACGCGGTCGATCCGCTCGCGCGCGGCGTCGTAGCGCGTGTTGTCGAGCTCGAGCCCGGCGACGAACAGATGCGCGTCGGCGAACTCGGCGTCGATCTTGAGGGCCTCCTCGGCCGCGGCAGCAGCCAGCGGGGGATTCTCTCCGGCGAGCGTGCGCGCGATGCCAAGATGCGCGGGGGCCCAGTCGGCGGCCAGCTTGAGGGCCTGCTGGAACGACTTCAGGGCTTCGGCCTCATTGTCGGTCTCGAACGACACTTCGCCCCACGCGGTTTCGACTGCGGGATCGGCGCTCCGCCCGATCGCGCGGAACAGAGCCTCCACGTCCCGCATGCGGCCGAGCGCCTGCGCCGCCCGCGCGGCACGGAACAACGTTTCGCTGTCCGGAGCCTGGAGACTCCGTCCGAGGACCCGGTTGAGGTGCGCGGCTGCCGCGTCGCTGCGCCCGAATTGGTGCTGAAGCAGCAGTCCCAGCTCGAGTGCCGCCTCGCCCGACGGATTGGCCGCAACGCCCGCCTCGAGCAGACGCAGGGCCTCCGCGGATCGGCCGCGCGCCGACTCCACACGGGCGAGAACAGCCGCCGCTTCGGGATCACCAGCGGGCCTCGCCTTGGCCAGCGCCTCTGCCTCGGCCGGACGGCCTCGGGCGAGCGCCCGTCGGGCCTGCTGAATGAACGTCTCAGGCGCTTGAGCCGCTGCCGGCGATGGTTCCGCATCAAGAGCCGCGCCGACGGCCGACGACATGCCCGCGCGAATGGCGGGCACGGCCGCCAGTCCGCACACCAGCAGAACCGTGGCTGCCATGGCAGAAATGACCCGCCTCCACGCGCGCGGAGAGAGGTGCATGCGGAAGTGTCGCATCGGACTGTCTGGATTATAGAACACGCGCCCTACGGGATCAGACGCGATTAGGGCCTGAAAGGCTTGCAGAAGCGGCGTCTTCTGTCGAGAATCTGGGACGAACGGCGATGCTCGGTCGCTGGCGCTCAGCGCACCAGCTCGTAGAGGCGCACCGGCGCGCCCTGCCATTTGCCCGATGCCACGACGCGAAACGCGGGTAACGCGTCGACGGCTTCCAACAGCTGGTCGCATCCGCCGCGATACAGCGCGCAATTGATGGTGACGTGCGTCGCGCCGCGCGCGCGCAGCAGGTCAACCGCCGACGCATCCGGAAAGCTCTTCAGCGCGACCTCGAAGTCGACCTGCCCCGGCGGGGAGTGTCCGCTGTAGCCATTGATCATCTGCGCCCAGTGCCAGAGCGAGAAGTACATGAACGGCACGTTCGGCGTGAAGCGGGTTGGATTCCCCCCGAAGGGGAACTCGGCGAGTACGACGTCTCTGGCGCCTGAGACGAGGCCGTAGATGGGCGGAGGCTCGCGCCAGACGGGTTCGAGTCGCAGCGCCGGGCGCAAATCCACCGCGATGGCTACAACGAGCGCCGCCAGAGCCGCTCGCTGCAGCCACGCCGATCGTCCGCCCAGCAAGCGGCGCACGCCGAACCCCGCGAGCAGCGCGAGGGTGAGCCCGACGAGAATGCTGGCCCTCGCCGGCACACGAAGCCCGCGGATGAATGGCAGCCACTCATAAAGGTAGGGATAGACGACGCTGTTGAACCCTCGCGACATCTCGAACGCCACGAGGAGCGCACCGGCGTAGGCCGCGCGCGTCACTCCCAGAGGCGGGACCAGCGCGACCGCGGCCAGGAGGAGAATCATCGCGCCCGGAAAGAGCGCGCGCTCGGGCATCCGTCCCGGCAGCGTGCGCTCCCCCCATGTGGCGCTCCGCGGGTGCGCGCGCAGATAGTCGGCGGTGGTGGCGCTGTAGTACGTCACCGTCGAGACCTCGCGATCGCCGAGGTGCGCGGAACTGTACGTACGCACGAGAGGCAGCGCGAGCAGCAGCGCCAGCGCGCCCGCGACAGCGGCCGGACCGAGCATCGGCCGCAGCGATGGCCGCGTCAGCAGATACAAGAAAGCGAAGAGGGCCGTCACGTACACCGTGAAAAACACGGCGTAGTACATCGAGCAGTAGAGCTGTGCCGTGGCGAGCAGCCCGAACGCCACGGCATCCCTGGCGCGCGCCTTCGTCACGAACCGGTGCAGCGCCAGCAACGCCAGCGGCATGCAGTAGGTCATCTGCAGCTCGAAATGACTGTAGTGTTCGAATCGGTAGGGATAGAACCCGAACAGCAGGCCCGCCACGAACGCCGCCGCACGCGATCCGGTCAGCCGCTCGGCGAGGAGATACATCGCAAAGGCCGACGCGATGAAGCTCAACACCATAGCCACGTTGTAGGCCGGCACGGGATGCAGCCCCACCGCGAGCAGCGGCGCAGTCGTCAGCGCCGGCAGGAGCATCGAATCCGAGTAGGTCAGGGTCAGGGGATGCGGGTGAAACACGTTCGGGCTGAAGAGCGGCCGCGGGTCGCCGCCCAGTTTGTGATAGACCCACCCGAATCGCCAGATGGAAAAGAGCGGGTCGCCCAGATCCGGCACCGAATCCATGCGCTGCAGCTGCGGAAAGAGCAGCACGGCGGCGAACGCGCAGAAACCCACCGCCGCGACAGCGCGAGACCGCCACGATGCGCGGGGCTCGACGACGGCGACGGGATCCTGCAGGGGGCTGTAGAGGCGATCGCGGATCCGGCGGAAGAGCGGCGGCGCACTCGCGAGCGGCCGGGTTCCGCGATCGATCGCGACGCGGAGGGCCACGACCGCAAGCGCGGCGAGCGCGGCGCGGTCGGGGCTGCGCGCCGTCAGGCGACTACCGCCAAGCCGAACGGACACACCGCCCGTCAGGGCGATGGCCGCGGCCACGATGACGAGCGCAAGCGCCAGCCAGTCAAGAGCGTTCGTCGCACGAGATCGCTGCCCCATTCTTGGAATGGCCAGGATTCTATCGTGATCGCAAACCGAGTGCGTGCTCCTCGACGCGAATGCGTGCGAGCAGCAGCGCCCCGAACCCCGCGAGACCGAGCGCGCCGGCGATCGGCGCCCGGGCGAGCATCGCAAACCCCAAGAGCTCGCCGACCACAGCAACATAGTTGGGATGCCGGAGGATTCGATAGGGCCCGCGGAGTGTCCGCGTGGACCCGGGCGGGACGAGCACGCGGAAGGTCCACCGATCGCCGAGCGTCCCGATCGCCCAGTACTTCAGCGCTTTCGCGCCGATGAAGACGAGACCGCCCGCGAGGGCCGTTCCGTCGAAACCCCCACCACGCGTCCATGCCTCCATCACCATCGCCAGAAAACACGCAGGATACACGAGCTGCATGGCGGGGTAGACGTCGTCGGCCGGTTCGACCGCACCGGCGGCGCGGAGCACACGTTCGTTCGCCACAGATCGCCGGGCCTCGAACAACATCGGGACGAAGGCGACGAGGAGGAGGATCGCGGCGGTCGACAACTGTGGGGACAATGGCTCCATATTGGTTCGGGGTTCGACCCCATCTCACCCCGCGTCCCCCGCGTAACGGATCGTTCGCTCGAGCCATCGGGGTGCCCAGTGGGCGCCGCGAGAGGCGACCCGCATTGCGAGCGGCGATCCCGCGAGCGCCCGCAGCGCGCGATTGAAGCGCCACTTGGACGCGAACTCGCGGCGGCGCATGCGCGAGAGCAGGACGTGGGCATCCGCTCGACCGTGTTCGAGGGCCGCCAGCGCCGCGTGGGCGGCCAGTTCCCCGCCGCGCAAAGCGAAGCGCAGCCCGTCGCCGGTCATCGGATCGATGAACCCGGCGGCATCACCGGCGAGGAGCAGTCCGGGCACGCCGCTGGCGGTCGACTCGACGGCGAGGGGGCCGAGGCAGACGGGGCGCGTGATCATTCGAGCCCCGGCAAAACGATCGGCGAGCTGTGGATCGGTGCGGAGCGTGTCGCCGAGCAGCCGGGCGGGATCGCGGAGCGCGGCGCGATCCGCGGTCACGACGCACGCGTTGGTCACCCCGCCTGGCAGCGGGGCGATGCCGATGTAGCGCCCGGCCCGGAGGTGCATCTCGCCAAAGCACCCCGCGCCCTCGACTCCTCCAGCGTCCTCGAAGTACGCGCCAACCGCCCATCGTCGCGGATGCCGGGCATGGCGGGCGAGACCGAGCGCGCGGGCGACGCGCGAGCTTGTGCCATCGGCCGCAATCACGATTGGCGCGCGCAGGCGACATTGTCGATCGGCGCGAGCGAGCACCACACCGCGGACCCGACCCTCGTCCACGAGGGGCGCCTGCACCAGCACACCTTCCTCGACGCACACTCCAGCCGCGCGCGCGGACGCCAGGAGCGCGTGGTCCAGCCTGTGCCGCGAGATCATCCGCCCTTGCTGGCCGCCGTAGCGACCCTCGCATCGCGTCCCCGACTCGCTCGTGACGATCATGCCATCGACCGGAAGCGCGTGGTCGACCGCGGCGGCGATGCCAAGCCGCGTCAGGATCGCCAGCGCCCCGGGATTCACCGAATCGCCACAGAGCTTGAACCTTGGGAACCGGGCTCGATCGAGTACACGCACGCGCACCCCCACGCGCGCGAGCACCAGCGCCGCAATCGCACCGGCAGGGCCGGCGCCGACGACGATTACGTCCTGCTCAGGCACCATTACTCAATGCTCGCGGGGCGGGGCCCCACTTTTCTTAGTTTGCGGCGGGGCCCCACCCCCGCCGCCTGCCAGCGCTCGCTCTCGCTCGCGCCGCTGGTTAGAGGCCACAGCCTGCTTGGGGCACGTTCGGTCTCTGCCTCCTGCCTCCTGCCTCCTGCCTCCTGCCTCCTGCCTCCTGCCTCCTGCCTCCTGCCTCCT
>Ga0184612_10000997_pt1 | contig 13553 bp, 20 predicted proteins | sample PLM3_60_coex_FD_133163 | JGI IMG/M metagenome (GOLD analysis project Ga0184612, IMG submission 133163) | Groundwater sediment microbial communities from an aquifer in East River, Colorado, USA - PLM3_60_coex | ecosystem: Environmental > Terrestrial > Soil > Riparian zone | place: USA: East... | reverse complement strand
GAGAAATTTTCAGAGGTCTCATGCATAGAGATTATGACCGAACGATTCCTAATGTCAAGTTATTTATTACCGTTACTATAGGTTCGTCTTTCATCGCTACGGGATCAGATGGAAGCTCACCGGAATCGTTATTCCATTGGCCGTCGTTTCTCGCAGTGATCGCCCTTCGACACCGAACACTCCGTCAAGGACTTTTGGCCCCCGTGAGGCCGCGTTAGACGTTCCGCCGCTGCGGGGACGGATCAACGACTATGCAGGATTGATCCCTGCCGACAGAGCCCAAGCGCTCGAAGAGCGCCTGGCTCGCTTTGAAGCAGAAACGGGTCGCCAAATTGCCGTCTTGACTATCCCCAGCCTGAAAGGTGACAGCCTTGAGGACTTTAGCATTCGAGTCGCCGAGTCTTGGAAGGTCGGAAAGAAAGGCTTCGACAACGGCGCGATCCTTCTCATCGCTCGCGACGATCGAAGACTCCGCATCGAGGTCGGGTACGGTCTCGAAGGGGTGATGCCGGATGCTTTAGCGAGCCAAATCATTCGCGAGGTTATTACACCGCGCTTCCGCTCCGGAGACTACGTGGGCGGTATTGAAAACGGGGTGGACGCCATTATGAAGGTCGCGCGGGGAGAAGTTAAGGTTCGAGCAAAAAAGTAAGGGCTCTCAGATATTTGATATGGGCTTTCAGCACTTAGGAACGCTAATAATCATGGGCGCAATAATATCTTTTCTGGGTAGGAAGTTTGACAAGGCGCGCTTGGGGAAGTCACATTACAGAGTAGAGAAAGCCCGGTTGTAGCAAGCGACTCGGCCTCGTGTCCCGAGTCAATACGTGGGGCGAAACCTTCTCTTTAGGGTGATGGGCGCCGACCGCCAACAGTACGTTGACGAGTTGGGATAGCTGGTGGGATATTGCAGCCGAATTGGATTTGAGTGATGGAATCGTCCCAGGAGATAGGTTGTCGTTCCCTACGGCGGCTCACTTAATAGTTAGGCGCATTAATGTTGGGGAATGAGACAAGATGGTGAAGTGGGAAGATATCGTAGCCCCGGATTTTTGGAAGGCATTCAAGATCCCTGCATTTACGTTTGCAGTGCTCGCGTTGTTGTTGCTAATGAGAATGTGAATGAGAGCCTTGAGTATACTTACATACAACACGTGGCAAATTATGCGCTTGGCGCAAGTATCATTTCATATGGTCATTTCTTGTTCCATGCCACTTGGATAAACCGCAAAAAGGAACCTGATCTTCCGTTTTGGGCGCAGGCTCTTGCAATGACAGTTCATGTAGTTTGGTTCATTTTTTTCTTATGGACCATTTTCTTATCGACCAGATGATCGGATGCTATGCCTAACCTTTAGTATGAGCCGACGCCGTGGCTGAATCGCGGCTAAACAACGCGTTAAGGACCTGCAATCGAATTGAATTCTACTTTACTGCAATTGTAAATTGTCCTGTCGTAAACCGAAACCCGTTTTCCCGTTGCATCTAACCCCCTCACGCGGAGACAAATAGGGTCGCATCTTTACCTTTGTATTCAGACCCCACTAATCTTTTTGGCCGATTCTTCTTGCTCTTCTTCCCCGGGAGAGGAAATAAGGGGTCTGCTTTTGGCTTTTCAAGTCGCTTGTGAATTGTGACAAGCTGTTCCTGTGCCATGCGTTTGCGTGCCCAGACATAATCCGTAATCATTCTACTCTTCCGATTATGACTTTTGGGGAGGCCTTGTATTGTCCGTTCTTGTATAGGGAGAGGGTATTTGATGTACTGCCAGGATTCAATGACGGGCCAAAGCGATCCAGCATAAATTGGGAGAATCCAATTTTTCGCGAGGGCCTCCAGGCTTACTGTTCTGCGGTCTTTGCAGTTTCGTTCGAATAGGCCTGGGGCTGCAGGATTCATAAGGGGCAACCTCAGGTTTGACATAAAAGTTCTTTATCGCATAGTCTCTCTCCAATAAGACGGATGCTGTGACCGCGGCAGAAGGGAGGCAAACCGATGGCTGAAGCCGAGCTGTTGAACCGCATGTACCACTCGATCATGGAGTGGTTCGTCGAGCACGGCCGCGCGCCGCACTATGTCGAACTGGCGCGTCGGCTAGATCTGGCAGCGGAGGAGACGCGCCGGACGCTACGCGAGTTGGTCGATATGGGCCTGCCCGGCGTGTGGCAGCATCCGGGCACGGACTACATCGAATCCTTCGCGCCGTTTGCCAATCTGCCGACGCAGTATTTGATCACCGTTCGTAGACGGCAACGCTGGTACGGACAGTGAGGGTTTGAGTCGCTGGCAGTCTGCTGGCTGTTCCCCGCCCAAGAAGTGCGCATTGACTGTCCCTGTCTTGACTGCGGCGAGCCGATCCGGGTGCGGATGCGGGACGGAGATTTACTCTCTGTTGACCCGCCGGCCGCGGTTGGCCACTCTAACATTCCGTATGGGCGTTGGCGCGACGATATAGCACGCGCCTGAAGCCAGATGAACCTCTTCCGGTCGGAAGAGCACGTGCGGCGGTGGGTGCTTTTTGACCCGGCAAGCGAGGACGGCATCCGGCCGATCGAGGAGTTTGCCGTTCTCTTTGGGCTGCCAATGTTCCGGGAGCGCTATGCGCTCGACTACCTGCAGCGTCTGCCTGCGCTGCGGCAAGAGCGCTTGTCCGCCGGAGAACGCTTCGCTAAAGGCTCCCCTTTCTGGGCCACGCGTCCGCCATCCTAATATTCCACCTGCCCGCGCGCTCGGCTAAGAGGACAGCTGCTCCCGAGCCGACCGTGCGTTCGACACGGGGGCAGCAAAAGCGGAGCGTGCGGGTTTAGTTTGATGCGTTAGGGCGCGCTAAGCAGCTGGAAGCAAATCGGAGGATCACATGTCGAGATTTCAACGAGCGGTACCGGTGCTTCAAGTTAGAGACGTCGAGCGGAGCATGGGCTGGTACGTTGAAACGTTCGGTTTCCAACCCGATCCGTTTCCTGAGAAACCGCCTTACGGCTTCGCGATCCTCAGGCGTGACGACTCTGAAATCATGCTGCAGTGCGCTGACGCGAAGGAGACGATTCACAGCGGCGACGGTTGGGCCGTATATCTGCGCACGTCCGGTGAGGATCTCTTGGACCTCGCAACAGCTATCGGGCGGGTTACCCCACTCATTCGAGGGCCCGAGCGCATGTTCTATGGCCTCGTCGAGTTTGAGGTTGTCGACCCAGATGGCTACCACGTTTGTGTAAGCGGACCCCTGCCGGCGAGTGTTAACGTCCCACATGCGCGTGAGTGCGCAGACGCGGGGCGCTAACCGGCGTCTGAAGCTGCAGGCTTGGCAAATGGGTGTCGACCACCCGCGTCGGGCCTCTCATGCAAACCCCGCTGTTGCCGCCGCGGCACGTGAAGCCACAGCAAAGTTCTTCTCCGAGGTGTTTGGGCTGAGCAAGTAGGAGCGAACAGGAAAAGGGGACATTTTTTCAAGCCTAACTTGTTGCTCCAGACCGACCGTTTAGCAGCGACGACTGAGCGGGCGTTCGCGGACAAGGTACACCGAAACTAGAAGCCATGGGTAAGATTGGACGTAACGCTCCGTGTCCCTGTGGTAGCGGGGAGAAGTACAAGCGGTGTTGTGAGAAGAAAGAAGCTGAAATGAAACGGCGGGAGGTACCATTGGGCCGGTTTCGTTACGAGCCGGGCAGCTATGGTAGCCCGAAGCATGGGTATGTGCCATCCATCCTTTGCTACAAGGAAACTGGCCCAGACGAATGGACAGAACATTTCTGCCTGGTGAAATCGGATGTCGTACTCGCGGATGAAGATAGCGCAACTGTCATGGCGGAGGAGCACTTAGCCGCTGCAAATCGCGCTGGGGCCGACGCTGGAGGGAGCCCTCCCGACTTTGCCCTGTCATTACGGCACGAGGGTTATAGGAGCGTTTCTGATTACCGAATCGTGAGAGACAGGACATAGAACCAGCGCCTGCACCGGCTGCTTCGATTCCGACCACCTGTGAGCTAGTAAATGACAAGCCGATCTCGCAATATGAAAGCCAGGCCTCTTGATGGTTTCCGCGCCGAGTTTGAGCGGTTTCAGGCCGCTCGGCGCGTGCTAAGATCTCGGAAGCGCTTGGCCAGGAGCATCCGAAACTGTCGAAGCGCGCTTTGCTGCAGCGTCAACGTGCAGCGCGAAAAGCGATCGAAGAGGCTCTCGTCAAGACCCATGGTGCAAGCGATGCACGAGAGATCGCGTTTCACTTGTCAAAGTGCTTTATGAAGCGGAGTTCCTTGTGGCACTGCAACTTGATGCGAAGCGGTTTTCGAAAGCGGAGATCGAGACGGGCGTCTCAGAAGTGCTGCTGGAAGTGTTCGATCACATGTGGGAGGCTGCGCGTGCGGCCGGACTTCCACTTCCGTGTCTCGAAGACGAGACGCTTCATGACGACGATGAAGACATTTAACATCGCGGAAAGGTGTGTTCCACCATGAATGAGCAATACGCTGTCTTGATCACGGGGTTTCCGCTATTCCATGGGTTCACTTTGGATGGCGCTCGAATGCTGCTCGAGTGCGGCGAAGTCAAGGAGTATTCCCCGGGAGAAGTGCTGCTCAAGGAAGGAGATAACCCGACATTCGTCCTGCTTGTTCTCACCGGTAAAATGCAAGTCTTCGTCGAACGCCAGCAACGTGACCTGGTGCTGACCGATGCCGGGCCGGGTACGATCTTGGGTGAATTGGCTGTGCTATGCGGCATCCCGCGATCGGCTTCGGTGCGCGCGAGCGAGAAATCGGCAGCCCTGCAATGGAGCGCCGCGGCTTTTCGCAGCCTCCTCCTCCGCGACGCCTTCTTATCGGAGCGGATATTCCGCGAATCGCTGCGCACCCTCATCGAGAAAGAGCGCTCGCTGATCGATTCACTTATCCGCTCGCAAGGCGGCGCTAAGCAAAGCGAATAGAACTACGGTCAGAGAATACACCATTATGGCTATGGTCGTTTCCCTGCGCGATTTGATCGAGGAAATGGATCTGATGACTGATGAGGCGACAGCCTACATCAACCAGAAGACCGGCGAGCTCATCACTTTGACGCACGAAGAGCTCGCCTTGGCCGAAGACCCGGAGGAGGCCGAAGACGCCCCTCAGTGGCAGAAAGAACTTTTGCCCAAGGCGCGAGAGGTCCTGGCGTCGGAGGACTTTATCCCCTTGCCCGGTAAGTTCGAGATTCACGAGTGGTCCATCATGGAGCGCTTCGCCCGGTCCCTTACAGATGCCGCCGTGAGTGATGAACTTGATGCTGCTATTCACGGACGGGGAGCTTTTCGCCGATTCAAAGACGCCGTGCAAAGGCTGGGGATTGCCGATGAGTGGTATCGGTTTCGCGACGCCGCGTTAGAGGAGATTGCCATTGAATTTCTGGAAGCACACGGGATCGCCTACCAGCGAGAGCCACCACACGTTACGTAGAGCCAACCCGGGACAATTTCCAGACGTACGAATTCGCGCGTATTCTTCTAAGCACTGGCGCGAAGATTGATGTTGTGGCGCAGGTTCTGTGCCACCCGACAAGAACTCGATTCTATGGAGGGAGCGAACGATGAGCGTAGAAGAGAACAAGCTCGTTGTCCGTGAGTTTATTGAGGAGACTCTCAACAAAGGTAACGTGGATGCTGCAGGAGACTATGTTGCCGATAGTGTGGTTGAGCTGGTGCCGTTCCCTGGCCAGGGACCGGGCCTGGCGGGCCTGAAGGACGTTCTTCGAGGGATGCGTATTGCCTTCCCGGATATCCACTGGACGATCGAGGAGCAAATTGCCGAAGCGGACAAGGTGCTCACACGCTTCATCTGGGCCGGAACCCATAAAGCCGAGTTTCTTGGTATTCCCGCCACGGGACACCAAGTGTCGGTTTGGGGAATGGTGATCGATCGTCTGGAGAACGGCAAGATCAAGGAGACGCGAATTTTGATGGACGCCCTCGGACTCATGCAACAGCTGGGCGTGTTACCTTCGTCTGGTGCGGGTTCCTGAGCGATGCGCGTCCTAACGACGGCATGCACCGGAGCGCGAGCAGCGAGTTTCATGTTTTAATCCTGAGTCCACAGCCCACGAGCCTAAAGACCCCAAGTGTTGTCGACTGCTTTGCCCCGAGCGGGAGATGTGTCTCTTTTTATACTCCCCGGTATCTGTTTGAACACTCTGTTCGAGACCGACTTCCCTCCGTTCTTTCTAGGCAACTCTGCGTATAGTTTTGAATCTGCTGAGGCATAGCGCGTCCGGATTTCAATTCTCGGATGGCACAACGGTTGCTCTATGCGTTCTTCAGAGACAATCGTTTGAGAGGGCGCGACAATGAGCCATTGAGGCGTCGATCAGTTCAATTCGTAATTTGAAATGTGAGCTGTGTTCGGAGATAGACGGACTGGCGTTTGTCGTTTCCTACGGCGGCTCACTTATTGGGTGGAACGAGCAACCCACATTCTATGGAAAAGGAGACTTTGTGATGAGAATCAACATTGGACGAAATTTACAGAGACGCTTTCGAAGACTCGTTGCGATAGGAAGTGATTTGTTCCTGCTCGGCAGGTCGCAAAGCAGGATGGCGTTGTTTTCCGTTCTCACGTGGCTGATCGTGATAAGCAGTATCGCTCAGGCGGCTACGTCCGCGATCGATCTCAAAGAGGCTGTGGACGAGTTCGTGCGGTCCATTCCAGGCTCAAAACAGGGCGGCTACAAGGAGCCCGATAAGGACCCCATCGCAAGAACCAGGCTGGTAGAGGGGTTCAAAAAAGCTCGTGACGGCGACCTGCCGGCAGCGACGGAGCAACTCGCATTGGTGGACTATAAGGCGACTTTATATGTAGATTCTGGGACGGGGCGTGAAGTGGTTATCCTGCAGGAGCAGAAGGACAAGGGCGTTTATCCACGGGCTTGGGGTCTCTACGTGATTGCATGGCCACCGAAGCAAAACTCGTCTAATCTCGTGGTGGAGGTCCCCCACGCGTGTCCTCCTAATATGCCGAATAAGCCGAAGGTGTGTGACGGAGGCGACACGGACTCTCACCTTGTCGGCGTGGAAGCTTTCCGCTCAGCCAACGCTCGCTATCTCTTCATCAATGGCGCGCAGCGCAATGCCACTTCATCATCAGACGTGACGCATCAGCGTGACAGTCCCTTCGAGGGGATTCATGAGGCGGCACTTGACCCGAAGCAAAAAGGCCTCGGGGCTAAAGCCAAGGTGTACCAGGCGCACCGCTTCTTTACAGAAAACCATGACGGCAAAAACAGAGATCCGTGTCCACCAATCGACAATGTGAAGCCCGGTACGGTGACTGTTGCCAATGTGGTGGTGTCTAACGGCACGAACACCCCCGCTGGCACCTTGGCCGAGAAGGTTGCCGTGGCAGTTGAGGCCAAGGATTCGAGCTTCTTTTTCGTTTGCTTGGCCACTGGAGCTGGCACTTGTTCTGATCTGGCCGCAACAAAAAATGTTCAGAAGGATCACATGTTTGGCGGCTCGTTCGTTCATGTGGAGGCAAACGAGTCTGTTTATGCTTGCGGGAGCCCGTGCAAACGAGATCAACTGGCGCAGGCAGTTGCGGGTGCGATGAAATGATCTGCGAAATCGAATGGGCGCCAACAGAACGTTGAGTCGCCCCGCCCACGAAACTTTAACTAAGGAAAATCGAAGGTAAAATCAGGGTAATCCCAATAGAGGTTTGGCTTCAAGTTTACTAATAGTGGGGACGACGCGATGCTGCTGACCGTAGATCATAAGTTGGGATAGCTGGTGAATATTGTAGCTGCATCGGATTTCGAGTGATGGAGTCGTCCCAGGAGATAGGCTGACCGGCGTTTGTCGTTTCCTACGGCGGTTCAATTAATATTGAATTGGGCCGCTCGTTTCCTTAGCAAGGAAACTTTATGACACCGTTGGACTTGGTCAGACTCACACCGTTGATAGACCGCACTAGCGGTAGGCCTGAGTTGACAATCGGGCTTATTGATGGACCGGTGGTGATGGACCATCCCGAGCTTGCCAATCAACACGTCCGCGAGATCCCTGGAAACGGGAGCGCTGCCTGTACTCAGGCCAACAGTACAGCCTGTTTGCACGGCACCTTTGTAGCTGGAATTCTTTCCGCGAAACGAGGATCAGTCGCTCCGGCGATTTGTCCCAACTGCACGCTGCTGGTGCGACCCATCTTCGCCGAAACTACAGCGGCGAACGGCGAGATGCCGAGCGCCATGCCCGAAGAACTCGCCCAGGCCATTCTTGACTGCATTGATGCGGGCGCCCGCGTGTTGAACATAAGCGCTGCGCTCGCCCAACCTTCCATGAAAAACGAGCGGACGTTAGAAGAGGCTTTGGACCAGGCCGCCAGGCGCGGGGTGATCGTAGTTGCGGCGGCGGGCAATCAGGGGACCCTTGGCAGCACTGCCATCACCTGTCACCCGTGGGTCATCCCGGTGGTGAGTTATGACCTGCAAGGCAGGCCCATGAATCACTCGAACCTGGGAAACTCAATTGGCCGGCGGGGATTGGGCGCACCCGGCGACAGGATCACCAGCCTTGGGGCTGAGGGTGAGCCGCTCACCTTCGGTGGAACGAGCGCCGCCGCGCCTTTTGTCACCGGGGCGATTGCCTTGCTGTGGTCGGAATTCCCAACCGCTACAGCGACTGAGATAAAACTTGCCGCAACCCATGCGCATATCCCACGGCGAACCACAGTAGTCCCGCCCCTGCTGGATGCGTGGGTAGCATATCAAGTGATGAGGGGGTAAACGCCATGCCTAAGGAAAAGACCAAAAGCAAACCCAGGCAGCCCTACCGCGCGCGCCTTCCAGGGTTCGTTAGCGACGAGGATATTGGCCTTGGCGATGTCATCAAGCGAGTCACATCCACCTTTGGCATCAGACCCTGTGGCGGCTGCGAACGCCGGGCTGCCGCCCTGAACCGCTGGTTCGTCTTTACCGGGCGAGCCAAGTAATCGAAGTCCGAAAATCCATCTTACTTAAAGGAGGAGAATCATGGACCAAGAAACTAAAGAACAATCAGCCAGCCAGGAGGAGACAAGGCGCGGTGTCGCTCTGGTCACACCCTCGCAAGGGAATGTCGTCGCGGCTCCGCCGATGAACGAGACGCCCTGCCCGACTTGCGCTAGCGGTGCGGGTTCCATGCCGGTCTCTCACATATATGCGATTGGCCGGATCGAGGCGCGCTTCCCTCGCGTCTCGGCCGAGAAGGAATTCGCTCAGGCGGCCGGACGCGCCGAGACCGCGGGGCAAACCGATCAGCAGGCGTTCTACAACGTGCTCTCCAAACCTGAGAGCCGGTATCTCGCCCGCCAACTGTGCTGGGTGTTGATGATCCAAGGTCTGGAAACTTACATCGTGCATCCTCGCGATCCCAGGGATTTTGATCGGTTGGTGGAGGCCATCCGCCCACAACCGAGCCCGATGGACATCGATGTCGTGATTGGTGTGCGGGGGCCTATCGCTCCGCCGGAGCTTTGCAACGGGCTCATGGTCCCGATCGTCGTATTTGACCAGATTTACTCTTTCGACCGCGATGCGCTCATCAAAGCCATCCCGCGGCCGGAGAAGACGACGGCAAAGCAGTTTGAAGCGGCGGCGGGAGAAGTGTTCGACAGGATCCTGCAGATGACGGATAACGCCGGAGCGACGGATGACCACCGGGCGCTGAACTACTTGGCCATGCGCTATCCCGGGATCTACGCCAAGACGGCGGAAGAATTTGCACGAGACTTTTCGCTAACCGGGGTGGATGTGCTTCCTTCGCCCTTGAGCGGCACGCGCAAGATCGTCGATGCCATCTTTTCCTATACCAACCGCAATACCGATTTCACCGAGAAGTTCTTTGTGCGCGTGGATGTGACCGAAGAGTTTCCATTCTTGGTGACGAAGCTGTCGCCGTACTATGACCGTTAAACCTAAACAACCGAAAGGAGATATGAAATGAAAACCATGAATATTCCCGGATTTACTGCCGAACAATCGCTCCACCAAGTGCGTGGACGTTATCATAGTGGCCGGTTAGTCGCTGTGCAGCCGGGCGCCGTCATCCCCGCGATTCCGAGGTGCGAAAACTGCGACTTCATCCTCGAGAATTGCGAGAATAACGGCTGGAGACCGCGTGCCGTCTGCAATGCCTGCAATTCGGGCAGATGTTTCTCGGGCGAGGAGAATCCCGGCGGCCACTGCCGGTACGATCACGCTTCGGGGGGCATCATCTGCGACTTGTGAATGGGAGAGGAGGCACGGATCATGACTATGCCACAATTTACCGCAGAGGCTTCGCTCTATAGGACCAGAGGGCAGTACCGGACCGGTGTGCAGGCAAATAAATTACCAACAAAAACGGTTGGCCCGATCTACCCGGCGAGGGAGATGGAAGAAGAGATCCACGTCCATAGTTGCGCGCCCGGCTGGACCGATATTGGGGGGACCTGCTGGCCAAATCCCTTAACAGAGTCATCGTCGAGTGGAAGTGCAGGCGGCGGCATGCCTGGGTCGGGCGGGGGCGGATCGGGTGGTGGAGCATCCGGCGGCCTTGGAGACTACTGGGCGTGCAAGAGTAGCTGCGAAACTGCCCACTCGAAATGTTTGGACACCTGTGAAGGAACGTCGGAGAACCCGAAGCCTTCCAGAAACTGCCTGATTTGCGATGAGAATTACCAGAGCTGCTCGCGTGCATGTAGCCGGAACATTGCCTGAGACAACTGGTCGGCGTGTGGGCAAACAGCTTTATCGTGTGCCACCATCAATAAGGCTCAATGAGGCGGGCGTCCATGCGGCAAAAAAGCTGCTGGCACGTCTTACACGCTTACGATACGTAACCAACCAAAGGAGATGTGAAATGAGCATGACCTGGATGAAAAGAAGTTGAGTCCAGGAAATGTATCCCGGGATTCCGCTGCGCTGCATTTGGGTTATATGCTATAGCCAAACCTGAAGACGATTTGAAGGTAGATAGTAATGAACAAGATGCCAGGATTTACTGCGGAAGTGTCGCTCTATCAATCGAGTTGGTGCTACTCAATGACAGGAGATGTGGTTAGTCATGGGAGCGGCAAAAAAATTATTCCACAAGCACCGATAATTCTCGACGGTTTCTGTATAGGTAATGGAAGTTACTGCTGTTTCAAGATTAACGGAAGGTGGTGGTGTGGGAAAAGCACCCAGGCATAGATCGTAGGCTGGGTTAGCCCGCTGATCTATGGACTCCACCCGTTTTGCAAGGAGAAGAATGGGCGTGCCGACAGGATAAGGATTGCGTGTATCTATCCGGCCTCGATGTGAGCCATTGATCGACTCGGGCCATAATGTAATAGAAGCAATCAGCGGCCGGTGTATTGGCAAGGCGTTCCGTTTATATGACCGCTGTTTTTCAATTGGCCACGATCGTATGTGCGTGCAGTGCTTTCGACTTTGCGAATTTTTGTGAGACAATGTGTCTATCTGCCTTTCGAGCGAGTGGCAAGCATGACTGGGATGGAACGGAGCGTAATGCGCAAAATGGGTTCCGAATTACGCCCTGCCGCATCGGGCTACTTATCATGATCCTTAAACCGAAAAACGATTAGGAGGTATGAAATGAACATGCCTGGATTTGGTGCGGAATCGTGCCTTGGCCCAACTATGGGCACTTACCGGGGAAAGGCTGTTTACGGCGAATTTCCTTCAGAAGGCAGCGGAGGAGTTATGCCGCAACTTCGTTTCCAGTCGGATCCGGATTTGGGAGCGTACTGGAGATGCAGAGCGAATGGGGGGAGCGATCTCATATGCCGTTTCTTTGGCGGGCTTCCTCCCTTCACAATCGGTGGCCTCCTGTTCTGATCGATAGCTGAGTGAATGTGGCCGGTCCCAGCCTGTATGAGATGCGGTGGCGATGGGAAGCGGCGGCCAAGAACCACTTGGAAATAAATAGGCTCAGGTTTGCCGTAGAAGATGGGCAGGCTTGATTGTGAACTTGGCCGAGCAACTGGAAATCGGCTATTGGTGGAGCGGATCAATGTGCTGCGAACTGTGTTTCGTATCGTTCGGGCACGACACTGCTGCCGCCTGGAAACGGTCGTGACCTGCCCGAGCATTTGCATTGCGTCGGATGCTACAACCCGGGTGATATGGATTTTTCTACCCGATGGAGTCTGATCAACGGATGTTTTCCCCGTACCATCGAAAAAGGCGATCGCATTTCAAAGCGAGCATAGGATGCGCTGAGGTACAAAGGGCATCGGACCCTAGGCAGTATGAGTGGCGAAAAGTATAGCGTCATTGTGGACACACGTACCATTGAATCTGAAAATTTGATTGGGGGTCTGAAATGAATATGCCAGGATTTACCGCTGAAGCATCGGTCTACGCGGCGACTAATTACTACTCGGTAGTCGCAGTTGGGGTGCCGAAGAGCGAAGTAGTGCACCCACAATTGGTTCTGCCGCCCTGGACTCCTTGTTCGTGGCTTCTGTTTTGTTGTAACGAATTTGGGGATCAATCGTGCTGCAGAAGGTGGCACTTGCAATGCGTTCCAGAGTGACTGTGAAGTCTGGTGAATCTGTAAACTAATGAAAAGAGAGTGAACAATGAATATGCCAGGTTTTACTGCAGAAGCTTCGCTTTCCAAGTCGAACGAGCATTATGAACTAATAGCAGATAAGGCTCAGTTCTCAAAAAGACAGGGAGTTATCCCACAGCGGAGGATCGTTTCCGGTGGATGTTTATACGAGTGCGACTGGTTTCGCCGCTGCCGTCTAATTGGCTGTTATGCATAGCCCCTGTAGGTTAGAACCGGAGATGTGCTCTCGATAATTCGCGCGGCGGTCGGTTGGACGAACCTCGCGTTGGGGGGAATAAGTGAATAGAAACTTTAGTAGTGGTTTTTCGCAACCTGCGCTGTCTATCACGTCATCCACCCAAGGGAATAACCCGCCAATCGGTTTTTCCCGAGTTTTCAGATACCAGATGCGTACCGCTTTCTACTAGTTTCCTACGACCTGCCTTAGAAGATCAGCTAAACGGTATCCCGCAAGGCCTAATGCGAACCTTAGGGCTCAGAGAAAAAAGAAAGGGCTAACGCTTTCCTTCGGGTTGACTAACCAGAGGTCTTCTCGTTTCAACGATTCCTCGGCGGCGGTTCTTCGACTGGTGGCTCCTCGGTCGGTGGCTCCTTAACCGGAGGCATTGGCTGGTCCTCGTCTGGCGGTGGTTCGGGCGGCTTTTTCTCCTCTTTCACAATCATTACCTTGATCCTCACGTAAATTTGATCTGAGGCCCCGTAATTCTAATTGATTTATGGCGACGAAAAAAAGAACAGTGAGCTTTGTAAAAATCCACGATGCGACAAAGATCCGGATTCTATTTTTCTATCCGTCCACTGTCGCATACAGCCAGGCAGAAGAAGACCGCCAGTCAGAAAAACTTCACTTAACGCTTAACGTTTCGAGACAAAAAGGGCAGGCCTAAGCCCCGCGCCCCATTGCGGGGAGAGCGGTGGGCTTAGGGGCGGTGGTAGGGGACTGATACTTAGGGGGCTGAGTACGGCGTTGAATCGAGCAGACGGTGCACGGTTG
>Ga0184612_10000996_pt1 | contig 13557 bp, 8 predicted proteins | sample PLM3_60_coex_FD_133163 | JGI IMG/M metagenome (GOLD analysis project Ga0184612, IMG submission 133163) | Groundwater sediment microbial communities from an aquifer in East River, Colorado, USA - PLM3_60_coex | ecosystem: Environmental > Terrestrial > Soil > Riparian zone | place: USA: East... | reverse complement strand
CCAACGGCGGTGGCCGCTGTCGCGGCGGCCACCCCGCGCCAGGCGATCCAGGTCGGCAGCCTCACTCTCGAACCCTGCACGACATCCGACCTCGCCTGGTGCGCCTCGGTGGCGATGCCATTCGACTACAGCGACGCCGCGGCGGGCACCACCGACGTGTACTTCGAGTGGTACCCGCGGACCGCTTCGGCTCCGGCCAAAGGCACGGTCTTGACCGTTCAGGGCGGGCCGGGCTACGCGTCCACGGACTACCGCGACGACTACCTGGCCATGCTCGATTCGTTGACCGAGACCCGCAACGTCCTCATCGTGGACCTGCGTGGGACGGGACGCTCCGATGTAGTCCGCTGTCCTGGCGTGCAGAACTGGCGGCCGTCCGACGGCAACCAGGCCTACATCAACGCGGCCGGCGCCTGCGCCGACAAGCTCAACACGACCCGGAGGCGCGCCGACGGCACCTGGGTACGCGGCGCCGACCTCTACACCACCACGAACGCGGCCCGCGACGTGGCCCGGCTGCTGGACCTACTCGGCACCGGCAAGATCGACCTGTACGGCGACTCGTACGGAACCTACTTCGGACAGGTCTTCACCTCCCGGTACGCCTCGAAGCTGCGCTCTGTCACGCTTGACGCCGCCTACCCCGTGCTGGGCGCCGACCCGTTCTACCCCGACGCGATCGTCACCGCGAAGGCGGCGTTCAACAAGGCGTGCGCGCGGGCCGCTGGCTGCGCCGCCGCGTCGGGGTCATCGTGGGCACGCATCACGACCATGGTGAACCGGCTGCGCAGCAACCCGTTCACCGGCCAGACGAAGAATCCCGCCGGCCAGTCGGTCAATGCGACCGCGGACGTGGATGCGATGGTGCAGTTGGTCAACGCCGCCGGCTTCGACTCGGGTGTCTATCGCGAACTGGACCCGGCGATACGGGCGTACCTTGACCGCGCCGACAAGGAACCGCTGCTGCGGCTGATCGCCCAGACCATCGACAACAGCGACTCCGGCGACCCGGTAGAGTTCTCCGCTGGGCTCTACGTCGCCAACGTGTGCAACGACTACGTGCAGGCGTTCTCGTACAACGGGACGCATGCGCAGCGCCTGGCCCAGTACCAGTCCGCCGTGGCCGCGCTGCCCAGCAACGCGTTCGCGCCGTTCACGGTGAGCGAGTGGGTCACCAGCCCCATCGAGGAGTTCGACTCCTGCCTGAACTGGCCCGCCCCCGCGTCCGACGACCCGCCGATCGTCTCCGGCACCCCCATCGCGCCGGCGAACCTCCCCGTGCTGGTGCTCTCGGGCGAACTGGATTCGCTGACCACGCCGGCCGAGGGGCAGCGGGTGGCCGAGCACATGGGACCGTCCGCCCGGTGGATCCAGATCGGCAACATGATCCACGTGTCGGCGATGCTCGACTTCGTGGGCTGCGCCGAGGGTCTGGTGCAGACGCTCATCGCCGCGCCGGGCAAACTCAAGACGATGGATGCCACCTGCGCAGCCAACATGCCCGAGGTACATGTGGTCGGGTCCTTCCCCCAGACGCTGGCGCAGGCCACCCCCGCCACCGCCACGAGCGGCAACACGGCGAACGCGAACGCCCGTCGGCTGGCGGCGATCGGCGCCGTCGTCGTCGGTGACAGCATTTGGCACTGGTGGTACATCCCGGCCAGCAAGGGGCACGGCCTGCGGGGCGGCGTGTTCCACGTCAACGGCGACGGCCCGGAGTTCGAGTTGAACTTCAACAACGTCCGGTGGACCACCGACGCGACTGTCGACGGGACCGGGACCTGGAATCAGGACACTGGCCGCGTCACCGCCTCATTGCAGGTCGATGGGCCGGGCGGGCTGACCGCGACGGTTGAGGTGGTCTACGACGACTACACGCCGAGCGGGACCGCCGCGCTCAACGGCGCGTCGGGCGGCAAGGAGATCGCCGCCACCGTACCGACGCCATAGCAGCACCCACGCCGTAGGCAGCTATCCCTCCAGCCGGAAACCGACCTTGACGGTGACCTGGAAGTGGCCGATCACGCCGTCGGCCACGTGCCCACGGATCTCGGTCACCTCAAACCAGTCGGTGTGGCGCAGCGTAGTGCCGGCGCGCGCGACAGCGTTGCGTACGGCTTGGTCAATGGATTCCGGCGACGAGCCAACGATCTCGGTCACCCGATAGACATGATCCATGCTCCACCTCTCTCATGACGGGCCGAGGCCCTGCCTGCCCATGTTCGCGCACGATCGCCGTTCCCCGGCGCAATCCGGCGCTTTCAGGTTCGCTGGACACCAGAGGGAAAGGAGTCGCCATGCGAGTTGTCGAGGACGCACCTCTCACCGCAGCCGAGGCCGGACGCATTGACGCGTACTGGCGGGCCGCCAACTACCTGTCGGTCGGCCAGATCTACCTGTTGGGCAACCCGCTGCTGCGCGAGCCGCTGACGCCCGAGCACATCAAGCCGCGTCTGCTCGGCCACTGGGGCACCACTCCGGGTCTGAACTTCCTGTACGCGCACCTCAACCGCGTCGCCGCCATCCGCGGCCAGGACCTGCTCTACGTCACCGGACCCGGACACGGGGGACCCGGCCTCGTCGCCAACGTGTGGCTGGAAGGCACATACAGCGAGGTGTACCCCACCGTGAGCCGGGACGCCGCCGGCATGGCTCGCCTGTTCAAACAGTTCTCCTTCCCCGGTGGCGTGCCGAGCCACGTCGCGCCGGAGACACCCGGCTCGATCCATGAGGGCGGAGAGCTGGGGTACTCATTGAGCCACGCGTACGGGGCGGCGTTCGACAATCCGGATCTCGTCGTCGCATGCGTCATCGGGGACGGCGAGGCCGAGACCGGACCGCTGGCGACCGCATGGCACTCGAACAAGTTCCTCGATCCGGTCCACGACGGCGCCGTACTGCCCATCCTGCACCTCAACGGTTACAAGATCTCCAACCCGACCGTGCTGGCCAGCATCCCCGAGGACGAACTGGACGCGCTGCTCATCGGGTACGGACACGAGCCGTACCTGGTGGCCGGCGACGACCCGGCAACGATGCACCAACGGATGGCGGCGACCTTCGACGCGGCGTTCGAGGCCATCGCCACAATCCAACGCGCCGCGCGGCACGAGGAGAGCGCCGAGCGTCCACGATGGCCGGTCGTCGTCCTGCGCACGCCAAAAGGGTGGACCGGGCCCAAGGAGGTAGGCGGGCTTCCGGTGGAGGGCACGTGGCGGGCCCATCAGGTGCCACTGCCGGCGGTACGCGCCGACGCCGAACAGCTGACCGCACTCGAGGAGTGGCTGCGGTCCTACCGGCCCAGTGAGCTGTTCGGAGATGACGGTGCGCCAAGGGCCGAGCTGACCGAGTGGCTACCCGCTGGCACCCGGCGCATGGGAGCCACGCCGCACGCCAATGGCGGCCTGCTTACCCGAGCGCTGGATCTGCCCGACTTCCGCGGGTACGCGGTGAAGGCGGGCGAGATCGCCGAGGCGACCCGGGTTCTGGGAGCCTTCCTGCGCGACGTGATGGCGCAGAATCTGTCGTACCGAAACTTCCGGCTCTTCGGGCCCGACGAGACGGATTCCAACCGGCTCGGCGCGGTGTACGAGGTGACCGGCAAGGCGTGGCAGGCCCGGGTGGGACCGAATGATGTGAACCTCGCCCGCGACGGACGGGTGATGGAGATCCTCTCCGAACACACCTGCCAGGGCTGGCTCGAGGGCTACCTGCTCACCGGGCGGCATGGTCTGTTCTCCTGCTACGAGGCGTTCATCCACATCGTCGACTCGATGTTCAACCAGCACGCCAAATGGCTCAAGGTCGCCCGCACGCTGCCGTGGCGCCGGCCCATTCCGTCGCTCAACTACCTGCTCACCTCCCACGTATGGCGCCAGGACCACAACGGCTTCTCCCACCAGGATCCGGGATTCATCGACCATGTGGTCAACAAAAAGGCCGAGGTGATCCGGGTGTACCTGCCGCCGGATGTGAACACCCTGCTCTCGGTCGCCGATCATTGCCTGCGCAGCCGCGACTACGTCAATGTCATCGTGGCCGGCAAGCAACCGCAGCCCACCTGGCTGGACATGGACGCAGCGGTCGCGCACTGCACCCGGGGGGTCGGCATCTGGGAGTGGGCGAGCAACGACGACGGCGATCCCGACGTCGTTCTCGCCTGCGCCGGTGACGTGCCCACCCTGGAGACGCTCGCCGCGGCCGATCTCCTCCGCCAACACCTGCCCGAGGTGAGGGTAAGGGTCGTCAACGTCGTGGACCTGATGCGGCTGCAGCCGTCCAGCGCACACCCGCACGGATTGTCCGACGCGGAGTTCGACGCCATCTTCACCACGGACCGTCCGATCGTATTCGCCTACCACGGCTATCCATGGCTGATCCACCGACTTACCTACCGGCGCACCAACCATGCGAACCTGCATGTACGCGGATACAAGGAGGAGGGCACCACCACGACACCGTTCGACATGGTCGTCATGAACGACATGGACCGATTTCACCTGGTCATGGATGTCATCGACCAGGTGCCGGGCCTGGCCCGCCGGGCAGCCGTCGTCCGGCAGTCCATGGTGGACAAGCGAACCTCCCACCATCGTTACGTCCGTGAGCACGGTGAGGACATGCCCGAGATCCGCCAATGGGTCTGGGAGTCCTGATGTCAGGTGGCGAGGCGGTAGCCGCGCCTCATCACCGTCTGGACGAGCTCGACGCCCTCCAGGTCAGTGCCGCCCAGTGATCTGCGCAGCCGCGATACCGCCATCTCGATCGCGTGGTCGTCCACGGCCGACCAGGTCGGTACCAGGGCGCGTATCTCGGCCGCGGAGAGAACCCGTCCCGGCCGCAACGCCAGCGCCCGCAGGACCGCGATTGGTCCGGGCTGGATCGGCACCAACTGGCTCCCGATGACCACTCCTTGGCCGCGTACCTCTATCCGGTGCCCGCCAACGTCCAGCACCATGGCTCGCTGCGGCAGCTCCGCGACCAACAGGTCCACGAGGGAATCCATCGCGGCCTCGGCGGCGAGTAGCGGCGATAGACCCTTGGCTCGCAGCGGCGCCGCGGCGAGTGGTCCTAGACACGCGGCCGCAACGTCGGAGACGAGGGCGTTGAGAACCTCGCCGAGCGCCCCGTCGGCAGCTGCCTGCTGCAGTAGGTTATCCGTCGTGGCGGCACTCGTGAGAGCGACCGCGTCGACCTGGCGCCGGATCACCAGATCACCCAGGCGACGCAGGACGTCCATGTGATTGGGCGGGCGTGCCTGCGCCGTCGCGACCTCGACGACCTCGGCGCCGGCAGTACGCAGCGCCTGGCAAAGCTCGCGCTGAGCCTCCGAGTCGAGCTGAACCACGACGCGGCGGCCCGTCATCGGCTGAGCGATCAGATAGCGGAACAGATCCTCGGTGGTCGCCGCCGCAGTGGACCAGATTTGGCTCAGCCCCAGTTCGCGGAGTCCGTCGGCGGTCCGTGCGTCGCGGGCCAGGAGCCGAGCCTGCCCGAATCGGGCAACGATCGAATCGACGTGGCCAGAGCGACGCGCGACGTCGAGCCAGGCCCGTAGACCGAAGGCGGACGAGACAACAACCTCGTGCACCGGCTCCGCGACACAGGCGAGGTTGGCCTCGCGGATGGCCGCCACATCGGGCTGGGCCACCGACCGTACCGCCTGCACTCCGACGGTCCTGGCGCCCACGGCCTCTAGGAGTCTCGCCAGCTCGTGCCGGCGGCGGTCGGTCGCGACCGCTACGGTGTATCCCGCCAACGGCCCCAACGCTGCCGAACGCGGCGCGGCCGGGACCCGGCCAGACGCTCGCACGGCAACCACCGGCCTCCACCTTCCGCAAGAAAGACCACGCCGTTTGACTACGGCTACGAAGGCCCGCGGGGTCACCGCTCGCTCGACCGGGCCGTACCCGCGTCACACAGTTTCGCCTCGGGCACACGGAAAGTGACTCAATGGGATAGTTACGATTCGATGAAGTTGCGCTCACCGATGTCGCATCCCGGTTCTGGTCGGCCGTCATGATCGGCCGACTCCGTTGTCGCAGGCCAGAGCGCTGTGATCGCTCCTAGGGACGTCCGGGCTGGCGGCAATGGTGCCGGCCATCCAGTGTCGATCTTGTGAACAGTCCTTCGGTTGCGTCACGTAATCCACCCGACGCTGGCGCGACATCAAACGGACGGTAAAGACTCCGACCACTACACACAGCACCACGTAGAAATCGCCGGGAGAGCCGTGGCCAACGTTGCTTTTGATGAAGTGGGCAAGGTGTATGCGGATAGCACCCGCGCCGTCGACCGACTCACCCTGGATATAGCCGACGGCGAGTTTCTGGTTCTCGTCGGGCCGTCGGGCTGCGGCAAGACCACGGCCCTGCGTATGGCGGCCGGGCTCGAGGACATCAGTGAGGGCTCGATCCACATCGGGTCACGAGTGGTCAACAACGTGCCCGCTCGGGACCGCGACGTGGCCATGGTGTTCCAGAGCTACGCGCTCTACCCGCACCTGGACGTCTTCGACAACGTCGCGTTCGGGCTACGTCTGCGCAAGGTCCCGACCGCTGAGATCACCTCGCGGGTCAACGACGCCGCGAGCACTCTCGGCCTCACGGAGCATCTGCACCGCCGCCCCAAGGCGCTCTCCGGCGGCCAGCGGCAGCGGGTCGCCATGGGCCGTGCGATAGTCCGCGAACCATCGGTCTTCCTCATGGACGAGCCACTGTCCAATCTGGATGCAAAGTTACGGGTGCAGATGCGGGCAGAGATCGCGCGCAACAGCCGCCGGCTAGGGGTGACGACCATCTACGTCACCCACGACCAGACCGAGGCAATGACCCTCGGCCACCGGGTCGCGGTGATGAAGAAGGGCCTGCTGCAACAGGTCGCCGTCCCACAGGAGCTCTACGACCAACCGGCGAACATCTTCGTCGCGGGGTTCATCGGCTCGCCGTCGATGAACATGCTCAGGGCAATGCTCACGGTGGGTCCCGAAGGCCCGATCATGGTGCTCGGCGATCAGTGGTTGCGCCTTGACCGGGAGCTCCTCGCTTCCAGGCCCGGGCTCAAGGCGTATCAGGGACAAGCCGTGGCCGTCGGAATGAGGCCGGAGGACCTCTCCCAGGCGGGCCCGGACGCCGTTGCCGGCACCACCCTGCACGTGACCGCGGAGCTGACCGAGGCGCTCGGCTCAGATCTGTTGGTCCACTGTGGTATCAACATCGAGCCCGTGGTCACGGACGATACGAAGGAACTCGCCCGAGACGCCGGCGCCGGCGAGGACACGCCGACGGGCACTAGATTTCTGACCACCGTCGTGGGCCGGTTCAGCCCTCGATCGCGGGTCAGGGAGGGCGACCGCATCCAACTGGCGGTCGACACCAACCGGCTCCACCTGTTCGATCTGGAGACTGGTCGAGCGATCATCTGAGCGCCGGCCGCGACCGAGTCAACACCTCGACCGCAGCCGGCACAACCCGCTGCGGGCGTTAACCCGTCCAAGGCACCCCACTCCCAGCACTTCTCCCAAAGTCCCTTGAGGAGGGATTCATGGTACGAAAGGCACCGCTCGCCGCCATGCTCGCGGTGGCGGCCCTCGCTGCCGCAGCCGGCTGCGGCAGCAACCCTACGCCGGCGCCGTCGGCGGCCACCATCGACCTGACGGGTAAGACAGTCGAGGTCGCGGCCACCTGGTCCGGCACGGAGCAGGAGAACTTCCAGGCCGTCCTGGACGAGTTCGCGAAGCTGACTAAGGCCACGGTGAAGTACACCTCCGGCGGCAACGACCTTCCAGTCCTGCTCAACAGCCGGCTTGCCGGCGGTGCCCCGCCGGACGTGGCGTTCATCCCGCAACCCGGGGTGGTGGCCGAGTTCGCCAAGCGCGGCGCGCTCAAGCCACTCACCGGCGACGCCGCCGCCGCAGTGTCCGCCAACTTCTCCGATGCCTGGAAGGGCCTCGGCACGATCGACGGCAAGCTCTACGGCGTCTACTTCAAGGTCGCCAACAAGTCGGTGATCTGGTACCGCACCGACAAGTTCGGCGAAGCCGGCGTTCAGCCGCCAAAGACCTGGGACGAGTTCAAGACCGTGTCCAAGACCCTCTCCGAGGCCGGCATTACGCCGATCGTGGCAGCCGGCGGCGACGGCTGGGTGCTCACCGACTGGTTCGAGAATGTCTACCTACGGGTGGGCGGCCCGGACAACTACGACAAGCTCGCCAAGCACGAGCTGCCGTGGACCGACCCGACCGTGGTCAAGGCGCTCGAGGTGCTCGCCGACTACTGGCGGACGCCGAAACACGTCCAGGGAGGACCGACTGGGGCCGTCCAGGTCACCTTCACCCAATCCATAGCGGACGTTTTCGGCGAGAAGCCGAAATCCGCGATGCTCTTCGAGGGTGACTTCGTCGCTTCCGAGATCAACAAGCTGGCGAAGGTGAAGGTCGGCGAGGGCGCCAAGTTCTTCGACTGGCCGTCCGTCGAAGGCTCGAAGCCGGCTGTGGTGACCGCGGGCGACCAAGCGGTCGCCTTCAAGGACACGCCAGAGGCGATGGCGCTCATGGCCTTCCTCGCCTCGCCCGAGGCGGCGAAGATCATGGCCGCCAAGGGCGGGTTCATGTCCGCCAACAAGAACCTCGATCCGGCGGCGTACCCGGACCCGACCACTCGACAGCTGGCGAGTTCGGTCGTCTCCGCCGAACTGTTGCGGTTCGACCTGTCCGACCTGACGCCACAGGCGTTCGGCGGAGGTACCAGCGCCCACATGTGGGTCCTGCTGCAAGAGTTCCTGAGCAAGCCGATCACACCGGCGGCGCTGGCCCAGCTGCTGGAGGACGCCGCTAAGAAGGATTTCGGGAGTAACTGATGACACGCGCGTCCGAGCCGGTCGGTGGTGATCGTGCCAAGGTCCTGGCCAACGGCCGGTCGGGCGCACCCGCTCACCGGCGCCAGGGTGACCCTGGCGCCGGTGGCCGGCGTCGCGGCGGCAGCCGGCTGGGTGAGCGCCGTGTATTGGCTCTGCTCTTCCTGGGGCCCGCCGCGCTGATGCTGGCGGTACTTGTGTGCTACCCGATCATGTACACGATCTGGCTGAGCCTGCACGGCGGCGGCGGCGCCACGTTCGTCGGTGCCGACAACTACGTCAAGATGTTCACGGCCGCGGAAACTCGCCGGGCCATCATCAACAACCTCGTCTGGGTAGTGGTCACCCCCTCCGTGGTCACCACCCTTGGCCTCATCTTCGCGGTGCTGACCGAGAAGGTCCGCCGAGCGACGGCGTTCAAGCTGATCCTGTTCATGCCGATGGCGATCTCCTTCCTCGCCGCCGGCGTCACGTTTCGGTTGGTGTACGACGAGAATCCGGAGCGTGGCGCGCTCAACGCAGTGATCGTCGCGGTACACGACACGTTCGCGCCGCCATCGCCGTACTACGGGGCGAATCCGCGCGACGGCGGCCCGCTCGCCGCAGTCGACGGTGGCTATCAGACCACAACGCCGGTCGACTCTGGCGACGCGGTTGCGCTGCCTGTGGTCGGCCTGCCGCAGGATCGGATTCCCGCCGATGCGGCGACCGCCGCGCTGCCGCCGGCCGGGCCCGGCCTGCGCGGCGTAATCTGGCTCGACTTCACCCGGGGCGGCGGGGGCAAGGCCGGGGTGATCGACGCGACGGAGAAGGGCCTGCCCGAGATGACGGTCGAGGCCGTCGCTGATGGGACGGTCATCGCAACCACGCGCACGGACGCGGCCGGGGGGTTCGCCTTCCCGGAGTTGACCGGTGATGGCTACACCATCCGACTGGCTGCTGAGAACTTCACCGAGCCGTTCAACGGACTTACCTGGCTCGGCCCGGGCCTCGTGACGCCGGCTGTCATCGGCGCGTACATCTGGATCTGGGCTGGGTTCGCGATGGTCCTGATCTCCGCCGGTCTTGCCGCGCTCCCGCGGGAAGCATTGGAGGCGGCTCGGGTCGACGGGGCAACAGAGTGGCAGGTCTTCCGGCGGGTCACCGTCCCACTGGTACGGCCGGTGCTCATCGTTGTGCTGGTCACGCTGACTATCAACGTACTCAAAGTATTTGATCTTATCTATGTTCTCCCGCCCGAGTCGTCACAGGACGAGGCGAACGTGGTCGCGCTGGAGATGTATCGGGTCTCCTTCGGCGGGGGCCTCGACTACGGGCTCGGTAGCGCGCTCGCCGTGCTGCTGTTTGTGCTGGTGCTGCCGGCGATGTTGTTCAACATCCGGCGGCTGAGGAGGGATCAGGGATGAGCGTCGTTACGACGGCTCGGGTACCCGAGCTGGAGCCGGCGGGCACCGCGGTGTCCGGAGCCCCACACCGGGGCCTGGTGGCCCGGCTGGTGACCCGGTTTGGCGGAGCGGCCGTACGGGTTCTGGTCGTGCTCGTTTCGCTCTTGTGGGTCTTCCCCACCCTGGGCCTGGCGGTTGCCAGCCTTCGCAGCACCGCGGACAACAGTGCGACAGGATGGTGGAATGCCTTCACCGCGCCCAGCCAGCTCACGCTGAACAACTACGCGCAGCTGATGCAGAACGACCGCATCGTTGGTTCGCTGTGGAACACCGTGCTGATCACCGTACCGTCGACTCTGTTGGTAGTGGCGTTGGGTTCACTGGCCGGGTACGCCCTGGCTTGGATCGACTTCCCCGGCCGTGATCTGCTCTTCGTCGTCGTCGTGGCGCTGATCGTAGTGCCGATCCAGGTGGCGATCATTCCCGACGCGACAATCTTCAAGCACGTCGGCATCTACGGGCAGATTCCGGCCGTGATCGCCTTCCATGTTGCCTTCGGTCTGCCGTTCGCCATCTTCCTGCTGCGAAACTTCTTCATCGGCATCCCTCGCGACCTTCTCGAGGCGGCGCGGATGGACGGTGCCACGGAGTTCAGCATCTTCCGCAAGGTCGTGCTGCCGATCGGGTGGCCGGCCATCGCGTCGCTGGCCATCTTCCAGTTCCTGTGGGTCTGGAACGACCTACTGGTGGCGCTGGTCTTCGGCTTCGACAACCCGCCGATCACCTACGCGCTCAAGGAACAGATGCGAGCCTTCTCCTCCAACATTGACGTGATCGGTCCCGGCTCGTTCCTGTCGATGCTGGTGCCGCTGGTCGTGTTCTTCGCATTCCAGCGGTACTTCGTCCAGGGTGTCCTGGCGGGATCGGTCAAGTAAATACTGTTCTGCCCCAGTTTCTCGCAGCGATTCCAGGTCACGGAACCTTCCGGGATCGGAATACGTAGAGAAGGTCGCCGCGCTCGCGTTCGTTGTCGCAGCGCCGAGGCTAAGGGGGCCTTCGTGACAGTGGATCAAGCCGGGTTGGACGTCGGAGCGACCGCCTGGTTGCTCGTCTCCGCAGCGCTTGTGCTTTTGATGACGCCCGGCGTCGCCTTCTTCTATGGGGGCATGGTTCGGGCGGCCAACGTTCTCGGCACGATCATGCAGAGCTTTATGGTCATCGGAATCGTCAGCGTCCTGTGGGTCGCCGTCGGCTTCTCGCTGGCCTTCGGGCCGGGTAACCCCTACATCGGCGGGTTGGATATGGCCGGGCTGCCCGATCTGAGCGCGACCGTGCCAGGCGTCGCCCTCGGGGGCGTTCCCCTGCTCGCCTTCGTGGTGTTCCAGATGATGTTCGCCGTGATCACCCCGGCGTTGATCACCGGCGCCGCCGCCGAACGGTGGCGGTTCGGCGCCTCCGTGTTCTTCGTCGCGGCGTGGTCATTACTGGTCTACGCGCCGATCGCCCACTGGCTGTTCTCCCCAACCGGATGGGCCGCGAAGCTCGGCGCGCTGGACTTCGCCGGCGGCGCCGTCGTCCACGCGAGCGCCGGAGCGGCGGCGTTGGCACTCGCGGCTCGCTTGGGACGCCGCGCCGGATGGGGTGATCCGCAGATGCGACCGCACAACCTGCCCCTCATGCTGATCGGTACGGCGCTGTTGTGGTTCGGCTGGTTTGGGTTCAACGGCGGCTCAGCACTCACGGCGAATGGAGTGGCCGCCGTCGCGGTTGTCAACACGCAGGTGGCCGCGGCGGCCGCCCTGATGTCGTGGGCGTTCGCCGAACGGGTCCGCTTCGGCAAGCCCACTACGCTCGGCGCGGCGTCAGGGGCCGTAGCCGGCCTGGTCGCCATCACCCCTGCCGCCGGGTATGTCACTCCCCTCGGCGCCATAGCGATCGGCGCGATCGCCGGGGTCTTCTGCCACCTGGCCGTGGGCCTCAAGGCCGTTTTCAGGGTCGACGACTCGCTGGACGTCACCGCGGTGCACCTTGGTGGTGGCCTTATTGGTTGTCTCTGCGTTGGTCTGTTCGCGAGCCGCGATGCTAACCCGGACGGCGCGGACGGGCTCTTCTATGGCGGTGGCTACCGCCAGCTCGGCGTGCAGGCATTGGCGGTGTGTGTCGTCATCGCCTACTCAACGCTGATGACGCTACTCATCGCGAGCATCGCCAACCGGATACTGGGAAACCGGGTGACTCCGCGTGAGGAGGCGATCGGCCTCGACCTTTCGCAGCACGGCGAGTCGGCGTACACGTTCACGCCCACGGCCGCACCGATAGCCGCACGTGGCGTCGAGCGTGTCCCAGGGCATGCCGTGTCACCGCCGGCCGACCGTGCGCGGGCACAGGGTCGGTGACGAGATGACCTCCAGATCGAGTGAGTCTCGCTTCCGCCGCGGCATTCGGATCCTCGTGGCCGTCGCGCTGTTGTTGGCCGTGGGTGGGCTCTACGGCGCACTGGTGGGGCAACTGAAATCGGCAACCGACGAGGACGAAAACTTCGTCGCCCTAGAGCGCCACGGCGTCGCCTACCTGCGGCCGCTGACTCGCCTCGTGGGGGAACTGACGGCGGCGCAGTCCGCCGCGGTACGCGGCGCGGCCGTCGACACCGTCGCACTGAACGCCGCAGTCGCGGCGGTGTCCGACGTCGACCGCACGGACGGTCCGGTGCTGCGGACCGAGCAACGATGGACCGATCTGCGCGCCGCCATCGACAAGGTCGGGGCGCAGCGCTCGACGGGACTGGCCGCGTTGGACGTGTACGCCGACGTGGTGGCCCTCGCGGCCGACCTGGCCCGGAAGATCGGCGACACGTCAAAACTGATCCTCGACCCCCAGCTGGACAGCTACTACCTCATGGACGCCGCGATGCTCCAGCTGCCGACCGTATTGACCGCCGCCGGACTCGCCGCCGACCTCGCCTACGTGACAGCCGACCGTGGCGAGGATGACAAACTCTCAGAGGGTGCCTTCATCGACGTGGCCGTGGCGCGCCAACAGGTCGCGACCGCCACGGAAGCCACCAGCACGGGCATCCGCAAGGCCCTCGACGCGACGCGACGCGGCGCCGTCGGCGCCAATCTGACCGAGCCGCTGGATGCCTTCCGGGCCGCGGTGGACCAGCTCGTTCCCCCGGCCGCGCTACGGCAAGCGACTCCGACCGGGAATTCCTCGGCCATCTGGGCCGCCGCGCAGAAGATCCGGGCGGCGGCCGTTCCGCTGGCCGCCGCGGTGCTGACCGAACTGGACGCACTCCTGGCGATCCGCCAGGACGACCTTG
>Ga0184612_10000995_pt1 | contig 13567 bp, 15 predicted proteins | sample PLM3_60_coex_FD_133163 | JGI IMG/M metagenome (GOLD analysis project Ga0184612, IMG submission 133163) | Groundwater sediment microbial communities from an aquifer in East River, Colorado, USA - PLM3_60_coex | ecosystem: Environmental > Terrestrial > Soil > Riparian zone | place: USA: East... | reverse complement strand
GGTCAACATCCGGCCCGCCCGTATAGCCTGTGACCAGGTTGAGTTTTATTCCCAGGGTCTCTTCCAAAAGCTTAGGTACTTGGTATAAAAACGAGCCCGTCCCCGTGGAGCCGCACTTAGGCGGTTCTGGAGCTGAGCGTATATCCTCGATGCTTTTGTAAGGGCTGTCCGCGCGGGTAATAAACACCCATTCGGTTTGCTCCGGCGTGCCGATCCAATTGAATCTCGCCCAGTCGAACTGCACTTCCTTTCGCCCAATTAGCTGGTCCGTGTAGATTCCCGGAATGACAGCGCCGATGGTGAGCCCATCCGGTTTGGCAACGTTGTAAAGATAATTTGCCGCGACCAATGAGCCAGCTGCCGGCATGTTCTGCACGACGACGTTGGGGTTGCCCGGGATCTGTTTTCCTATGTGGTTGGCGATGTGGCGTGCCCAAAGATCATAGAGACCTCCGGCCTGATTGCCGATAATGAGGGTTATGCTCTTTCCCTGGTAGAAGGGGCTCTGTGCATGGAGTGTGGGGCTAAAGAACAGATTCACCGCAAGGAAGAAGAAGAAGAAGAAGAAGAAGAAGAATAAGAGTAATGGACTGATGGCCACACGTGTTCCAAATTTCCTCATAGTAACCTCCTGCTTCAGTTCGGAGAGGAGAACTAAGTAATAGGAATTTGCGTTTGTGGAGTAGCCGTCGAGATATCACAAATCGCCTCGTGACCGCACGCTAGAGCCGGTTAAAGATCCCGATGCAGTGCAAAGATGAAGGACTAGTGGGGCGGAGCCTATCTGATAAGCTGGCGGTATGTCAACTTCGGGCTGGCTTTCACACAAGGCTTGCCTGTGCGGCACGCAGACAGGGCTGGAAATTTTCTCCGCCACGGGATATGGAGAAGCTAAATTGGAAATAGGGAAGGGTCAAAAGTGAGAGTTGCATGAAGAAACAGAGACTGGAAGGAGGATGTTCTAATGAAGGTACTCAAACCCGACGCGATCCCCGCGGAATCAGTGAATAGTCCGTTGTTCACGGGCGGTCCCGTGACGCGACAGCCGCTGCTAACGCCTGAGATGAGCAACAACTTTAATCTTAGCGTCGTCAACTTCAGTGCCGGTGCCCGGAACAAAATGCACATCCACAGCAGCGATCAGGTGCTGTTTGTCACTGCCGGCAAGGGTATCATCGCCACGGAAATGCGCCAGGAAGTCATCAGCGTGGGAGATGTCGTGCACATTCCGCAGGAAGAGAAACATTGGCATGGGGCTACGCCTGATTCCTCATTCTCCCACATTGCTTTAACAGCGAAAGGGAGCACGACCACGCAGGTGGAAAAGTAAGTCAGCTGAGCAAAGCGCGGGTGAGGGGGGGTGCAGGTTCTAACGGACCCTCACCCCCCACTCGCACTCTCTTCCTCACAAACCTCCCCTTGTTCTGGGAAAGGAACCGGGACAACTCGCTGCATCTCGGAGCGGACGAGAGACTGAACCCTTCGCCTTGCAGGAGAACGAGGTAGTGGCTCATTTTAACTCCAGATCCTTCACGGAGTTTACCCTGAGATCCTTCGCTGACGCTCAGGATGACCGTCGAAGGGTTCAGGATGACAACCCCATCGAATGTCATTCTGAGCAGAGCGAAGAATCCTTCTTTCTGCGATCGTTGGACGGGCAGTGGTCACCAAAATGAGTCACGACCGAGAGCGATGTTCAGTTGACCTGAGAGTTTACTCAGTTTACTTTAACCGAATATGAAACAGACCATTCGCGTTACGATTAACGGGCGCCTGTACGAGGAAGACGTCGAGCCGCGTCTGCTGCTCTCGCACTTTCTCCGCGAGAACATCGGTCTCACTGGCACTCACGTCGGCTGCGTCGTCGGCGAGTGCGGCGCTTGCTCCATCTTACTCGACGGCAAAGTCGTCAAATCCTGCCTTCATTTTGCGGTGCAAGCGGATGGCCGTGAAGTCACCACCGTCGAAGGTCTGGCAAAAGACGGTGAGTTAAGCCCGAGACAGGAAGCCTTCGTCAAGCACTACGCTTTTCAATGCGGCTACTGTACGCCGGGAATGGTGATAACGAGCCATGCTCTTTTGCAGCGTAATCCCAATCCATCCGATGAAGAGATTCGCAAAGCATTGGCCGGCAATCTTTGTATGTGCACCGGCTACGTGCAGATCGTCGATGCCGTAAAGGACGCGGCAAAAGGAATGAAGAATGGCTAAGTTTGTCGGCAGTCGCACCCGCAGCAAAGAAGGTCCCCGTCACGTTACGGGCCGAGGTCTCTATACGGATGATTTTCGCCTACCCGGCATGCTCCAGGCGATGATCTTGCGCAGCCCGCACGCCCACGCCAAGATCAATTCCGTCGATCCATCCGAAGCGATCAAGAATCCAAACGTAATGGCGGTGATCACGCCGGAAGATGTGAAGCAACTTACGAAACCCTTTAAGCCGGGAAGATATGCCGCCGGTCTTAAACGGCCCGTCGATGAATACGCCGGCGCCGTCGAAAAAGTCCGTTACGTCGGCGAGCCGATCGGCGCCGTAGCAGCGCGGGACCGTGGCACGGCGGAAGACGCGCTGGAGTTGATTCAAGTCGACTACGAACCGCTCCGAGCCGTGGTTGACGTACGCGAAGCGATCAAGCCCTCGTCTGCAACATTATTTGATGAATTGGGCACCAACCTCGCCTGGCAAGGCTCGCTCCAATACGGTGATATCGAGGCCGCCTTCAAATCAGCCGACCGCGTCGTCAAGGAAACCCTGAAGATTCATCGCTACAGCTCAACGCCGCTGGAACCTTTCAACGTCATCGCGTCCTACGACGCCGCGAGCAAACGGTTGACCGTCTGGGTGACGGCCCAAGTTCCGGAAGTGATTTACGACGGCTTGCGCGAAGCGTTGGGACTGCAAGATATCCGCGTGATCATCCCCGACGTCGGCGGCGGCTTCGGCCAGAAAATTCACTTGATCCGCAAATACGTCGTGCTGGTGTCGCTCTTGGCGATGAAAACCGGTCGTCCGGTCAAATGGATCGAAGACCGCAGCGAGCATATGATGGCCGGCGGCCATGCCTGCGCCCAGGAGTTTGAAGCCGAGGCTGCGGTCAAGAACGACGGCACGGTCCTCGGTCTTCGTTTCAAGGAATATGACGATGTCGGCGGCTCGGTCAGCACCTTGACGATTCACTTCACCAACAAGCTCAACAATCTTTCCAATACCTACCGGACGCCGGCCATTCACATGGAAGGCTATGCGGTGGTCACTAATAAATGTCCGGTCATTCCGAATCGCGGCATCGGCAAACCGGGCATGTGCTACATCTGGGAACGCATGATGGACCGGGTGGCTCAAGCACTGGAGCTGAGTCCCATCGAGGTGCGGCGAAAAAATCTGATCCAGCCCAGCGAAATGCCCTACCGCACGATCAGCGGCAATATTTATGATAGCGGCGACTATCCCGGATTGCTTTCCGCCCTGCTGGAAAAAATCGACTATGACAAGCTGCGCGACGAGCAAAGGAAGGCGCGCGAACAAGGAAAGCTCATGGGGATCGGCATCGTCATCGGCGTCGAGCCCGGCGGACGCAACGCCGCCCGCGACATGGCGATCTTTCCCGAGATGAAAGAGCCGCCCGGTTCCGGCGGCATTAACGGCGCGACCATCAAACTCGAAAAGAACGGCACCTTGACTCTCCACCTCGGCTCACCCAATTGCGGTCAAGCTCATGAAACCACCACGGCGCAAGTCGCCGCCGAGATTCTCGGCACGACTCCCGATCAGATCAGTACAAGTATTCCTTTCGACAGCGATCTGTCACCCTGGGGCGTCGCCGCGGCGAACAGCGGCAATAATTTCCATCTGTACGATATCGGCGCCATCCACGGCGCGGCGACCAAACTCAGAGAAAAGGTCTTGCAGCTCTCCGGCCATGTTTTGAACACCGACCCAAAGGAATTGACGATAGAAAACGGTGTGGTTCAGGTGCCGGGCTCTGCGACGAAGAAAGTGACCTTCGCCGAGCTCGGCCGCATCGCCTACAACAATCAGCATCTGATTCCGGACGGTATGGAAGCCGGATTGCAAGCCACGTTCTATTACACGTTTCCCCATGCCAAGCCGAATATCATCCCCGACGCCGATCGCCGGGTGCGAGCGCAGTTTACATTCTCAGCCGGCGCCCACGCGGCCGTCGTCGAAGTCGACAAAGCCACGGGCAAAGTCGAAGTGTTGCGCTATCTTATCGTTGGCGACAACGGCACTGTGATCAACCCGGATGTGGTCAACGGGCAAGTCTACGGCTCCGCCGCCCATGGTATCGCCATCGCTCTCGGCGAAGGATTTATATACAGCGCCGAGGGACAGCCCTTGACCATAACCTATCTCGATTATGGCAAGTGCTCTACGGCGGAAACACCGCGGGTCGAAGTCATTCACCGCCCTTCCCCTTCGCCGTTCACCTCTTTGGGGCAAAAGGCCGCCGGCGAAGGAGCCGCAATCCCCTCACCCGCGGCCATCGCCAGCGCGGTGGAAGACGCGCTCAAACCGTTCGGTGTAAAGGTCTGCGACCTTCCCCTTACTCCCGAATCGGTGTGGCGCCTGGTGAATCACAATCCTGAAACAGAGCGGAGGTCCTTTTAATCATGATTCCCGGTTCCTTTGAGTACTACGCTCCACGCTCGCTCAGCGACGCGGTGAAATATCTGACCGAACACAAAGACGACGTAAAAATTCTTTCCGGCGGCCAGAGCTTGCTGCCACTGATGAAGATGCGGTTATCGAAACCGGGATACATCCTCGACATCGGCCGCATTCCCGGTCTCGATTCGATTGCCGAAGAAGGCAATAACCTGATCATTGGCACCCTCGTCACCTATACTCAGATCGAAGATTCCGAGCTGCTGAAAAGGCAATGTCCGCTGCTGCCGCAAACGGCAACCACGATCGCCGACGTACAAGTGCGCAACTGCGGCACCATCGGCGGTAGTATCGCTCACGCCGACCCGGCCGGAGACTGGCCCCCGGCCATTATGGCGCTGGATGCGGAGATTAGAATTTTCGGCCCCAGCGGCGAGCGTTGGGTCAAGTGCGATGATTTTTTTTTGGGACTGTTGATGAGCGTGCTGGAACCGGATGAAGTGGTGACGGCGATTAAAGTACCCGTCACGGGCAATGACAAAACTGCCTATTTAAAAGCTGCGCCGAGATCATCGGGTTTTGCCGTGGTCGGCGTCGCCGTGCGCATGGCGATGGATGCGTCGGGCGTGTGCAGCCGAATCGCCTTAGGAATCACAGGCGTAACCGATAAGGCTTACCGAGCTGGCCGAATAGAGCAAATGCTCACCGGGAAGAAGCTTGATTCAAAACTGATCGAGGATGCCGCCGCAGAATCGACGCGCAACGTGGATGTCATTGAAGACATTAACGGTTCCAGGGAGTACCGCGCCCATTTGACCCACGTCTATGTGGCGCGGGGCATCCAGGCGGCGATGCAGAGCTGATCGTCGCAATCAACTACCATCGCCGGCCTAGAGAAATATTCGGCTCGACAAAAATCGGATACGAGCTTTCATATATTCTTTCCCTAAATGCAGCAAGGCCTCCAACGAAGTGGAGGCCTTGGGGTTCACGTTGCCGATCTTTCCCGTTCCAGATCTAGACTTCCTTAGATTTTATCGTGTAACTGAAATTTTTCGGATCGAGACTGTCCTTCCGCCCGTTGGCGGTCTCCGACTGGGGATACATAAGAAACGCGATCTCTGGCCCATTCGACTGAGGCAACTTGACGTCGTGAGAGTAATTGTAAGGTAGCCAATTCATCTCCCAGGCGCCAAACAACTTGGCCCGCGCCTTCTTCACCTTTGGATCGTCCAGCGGAAGCTGCTCTGCTGGCAGGTTTTCCTCCAACACAACTTTGCGTACATCCGCGGGATCAACGGGCAACCAGCCATAGCCGTTTAGATAAACATCGGCGCGGCAATGCTGCGCACCGGTGATATCGTCGGCTCTGCCGAGGCTCTTGAACTCACTCGAGTTCGCCACGCGAATACCATAAACGTCCCGGGCAGGAAGTCCCGCGGCGCGAGCTAAGCCGACGTAGAGTGCGTTCAAGTCGGCGCACTTGCCTCCGAGATAACCGGTTTGGAGCATTGTGGAAATATCACCGATGCCACACCCTTTCACTTTGGGATCACGGAACGTGTTTTCCACGATCCACTCGTAAATCGCCCGGGCCTTGTCAACGTCGCTCTTATATCCCGTGGTAATCTGGCGGGAAGTTTCCGCCACGATGCCATCGGTCCGGATGAGTTTGGACGGCTTGCGGAAATAATCCAAGACGGCCTTGTCTTCCCGGATCGACGCGTCCGCTTTCTTGCCCAGATCGACTTGGCGGTCACGGGTCACGAAACGGCTCGTCACCTCCAGAACCGGAGCCTTCTCTCCCGCTGACCATTCAGCGAAAACGAGCCCCGTACCGTACTTATCGTATTGCACCGCACGGACCGCTTTGTAGTTTCCAGTCCATGTATCGCCCTGGCGCTTAAAATAGTCGGTACTGTTCAGTAGCGGCACCGGCACCCACGCCCGCACAGCGCCCACGGGGTCGTTAACTTCAATCCTGGTGATGACCTCGAAGGCCCGCCACTTTGGGGCTTCTTGAGCGCCTGCAAAGCGGGCCAGCTTCGGAATCCCAGCGAGAGCAAGTCCCGCCGACACCGTAATACCCTGCTTTAAGAAATCTCTTCGTCTCATAGCCCCTCCCTCTTTAGCAAATAGGATTTTTCAATGATCCTTATAACAACTCAAGTTCCGAGTCAATTTCATACCATCACGAGTTAGCAACCGGCCGGCCGCTTCTCCGATGCGTTGCTGTGAAACAGTTACTCAGATTTGGTCTTTAGGAAGCCCAAAACTTCTTCCGGATGAGCTTCAGCTTTCTTGATCGTCGGCCAGTGTTTGATGACATCCCCCTTGGGGCCGATGACGACGGTGGAACGGATCGTACCTTGCACGGGCTTGCCGTACATCAACTTTTTCCCGAATGCGCCGTACTTTTTCATCACTTCGGTCTTCGGGTCGGATAATAGTGTAAACGGCAGTTTGTACTTGGCGGCAAATTTATTGTGCGACTCGACGCTGTCCTTACTCACACCCAACACCACAGCGCCTGATTTCTTCAACGATGCCCCCAGATCTCTGAAACCGCAGGCTTCTTTCGTACAACCCGGGGTGTCATCCTTGGGATAAAAATAAAGTACCACGGTCTTGTCTTTGTAGTCGTCTAATGAATGCGTCTTGCCGTCATTGCCTTGGAGAGTGAATGTCGGTGCCCTTTTACCTTCCAGATTCGCCATCAGTTTTCCCTTTCAAAATTATAATTTTCCGTTCTCTGTAACAGAAAAACGATTGATCAGGTCATGACGCCTGAAGCGTGACCTGCTCCGCCGCTCGCGCCATGCGCCGGATCGGATCGTAGTCGCTATCGCGTGACAAGGTGAAACGGGCAATTCCCGCGCGAGCCAAAACAGAGCGCCCGGATGGATCTCCATTCATCTGAAGAAGCAATTTCCGCAGCTTCTTCCGCGTAATTTCGGGTACTCGCTTCGCAACCACCCAAGGCGGAATCGGACTGGGCCCGAAGGTGTCAATGATACGGATCTGTTCACCCATGCTTGAGAGTTGAGAAACAAGCCACTCCAAGACCGTACTATCGATGGCGGCACCGTCAACCTGGGAACTAAGAATCATTTATAAGGAAATTTGATGCGCGCCCGACTCCACAACCTTGCCAAAAAAACCGCGTGTTTCACCCAGTTCGGAAAGGCGGGCCCGAACGATGCAGCCGGAGTGGGAGCGTGCCTCATTATAAGCCCACACGGATCCACACAGCTCTTCGAACGTTTGAAAACGGCTATCCTTTCTCACTACGAAATCGGAAAAATACACTGGCCGCCCCTCGTAACGGGAACCGGCTGCAACCGGAACGGCCAGCAGTTCCAGGTCGCCCTCGCGCAGGTCAACTTTATGAACGTAAGGGAGTCCGCAGAGCCAAAGGATTTGAATCTTGCCTTCGTCGAAAAGCCGCTCCCGTTCTTGCCAAGGAATGTCGTTAATGTAGCCGGTTTCGATTCCCAGCTGGGTTTGAATATAAGCGGCGACGTTTTGGCAAAAAGGCTCGCTGTTTTCCGCCATGCATGAGGCGAGCTTCAACTCCATATTGGATCGTCAGCGAGCTATTCGGAGACTTTCACACCGCGCCAGAAGGCAACATGATCTTTGATCGATTTGGCCGCTTCTTTCGGCTCGGGGTAGTACCAGGCGGCATCCTGATTGGATCTGTCGCCGATCCGGACGTGGTAGTAGCTTGCGATGCCCTTCCAAGGACAGGTGGTGTGGGTGTTGCTTGGAGACAGATATTCTCGCTTGATCGAATCCGGTGGAAAATAGTGATTGCCCTCTACGACAACGGTCTTATCGGATTCGGCAATGATCGTATCTTCCCAGGTCGCCTTCATGAGATCCTCTCTTTCGATTACGAGCGCCTAACTCGATACGCAGCGAAACTTCGCGAACACGTAAGAATAATGAACCTGATACCAATTGCGAAAGCTCGGACGAATCAATTCCGCAGCCGTAGCCCAGGAAGCGCCTTTAACGACAAAATGCTTGCCGTCAAAAAAATCTTTGGAGTAATCCGGATAGCTGGTTATGTAAGGGGCGAAGCCCGGGAAAGGTGCAAATGGGGTATCCGTCAGCTCCCAGCCATTGCCGACGAGTTCCGCCACCCCCCACCGGCTGGCTCCTGCCGGATGCGATCCCACCGGCGCGGGAGACCAGGAAGTGAAATCGAAATTGCCGTGGCGCGGCGTCGGAGCTGATTCGCCCCAGGGATAGGAGCTCTCTCTTCCGTCAGGTCCAGAGAAAGCAGCACGGTGAAACTCGGCTTCCGACGGTAACCTTTTGCCGCGCCAACGCGCGAAGGCCCGAGCTTCGGCGAGGCCGACGTACACTGGCCAATTCATCACCTGCGACAGCGGCAAATGGTCGAACATCGCCCGATAAACCCACTCGTCGTCTCGCTTCAACCAACAATTCGGATGTCGCTTGTTTTCAAGTTGCTTCCACTTCCAATCCTCGGGCAGCCAGAAACCCTCTTCATCGTAACTGCCAGACTCGACGAACTCTAGGAATTCGCCGTTTGTGACCGGCAATGAATCGATATTAAAGGCCGGCACATTAACGCTGATTGCGGAGAATTCGTTGTCCCATCCGAAATCAAGTTCGTTGAATCGCGCGCCCAAGCAGGCTTTCCCTGCCGGGATATGAATAGAACGGGAAATCGGCCCGCCATGAAAAACATAACGCGGCGCCCAGGAGGGGCGATTCTTCTTCTCGATGGGCAACTCCTGTATCATGTACAGAAGCGTCTCCTGGTGCATGTATTCGTGCTCCAGCACCATGTCGAACACTCGTCCGCCCTGCGCCATAACATCGTTGGAGAATCCGCGCGGCACCACGTCAAGGGATTCCAAAATCGCGCCGCGCACTCGGTCGCGATACTCCTCCGTTTGCTTCAAGGTCGGCCACTCGTCGGGAACCTCCGGGTGCCAATGACACTCACCGGTATCGACGTCCGGATCGATGCCCCGGCAAAATAGCTCGTCGAAGTGTGGATTAAGCGACTGCCATTTGAGAATGCCGCCACAAATCTGATTCCAAGAAAACCCTGGCAGGTGACCCATGTAGAAAAGAAACGGATGCCGCCAAACTATCGGCTTGGCCAGCAATCGGTCATCGCGAATCAGACCGAACAACTCATCGCTCCTGGCCCAAGCCGATAGAAAACGCGCTTCGTATTGCGCCCTGATTTTGTTGACTTCTCGTGATGCCGCGCTCTTCATAGGCGCTCCCCGCAGTTATTTTTTCAATGATTCCAAAACTTCCGCAGGATGAGCTTCAGCGTTGGCCACCGGAATCCAATGGCGCTTGACCGTGCCATCGGGTCCGATAAGGGCCGTGGAGCGAATCGGACCTTCGACCGTTTCGCCTTGGGCATTTTGCCGTGGTCCCCAGGCGCCGTAGGCCTTCATGACCTCAACCTGGGGGTCGGACAAAAGTGTAAAGGGTAAGTTGAACTTGGAAATGAACTGATTGTGCGAATCGATATTATCCCTGCTGACCCCCAAAACCACGGCATTGGCCTTGGTTACCGCTTCCATGGAATCACGAAATCCACAGGCTTCTTTTGTGCAGCCCGGGGTATCGTCTTTGGGATAAAAGTAGAGCACTACGTTTTTGCCGGCATAATCGGCCAGCGAATGTTTCTTACCATCGCTTCCTTCCAAGTTAAAAGCCGGGGCCTTCTGTCCTTCGAGATTACTCATAACGTCACCTCCCTGGTTTATTAATTCATTCTCCCTCCTCTTTTTCTATCATCCTGGGAGAATCGATCAATAGGATTCGGCTAATATTTCTCTTAGCTATATATTAAATAGCTATTTTCTATGAAAGAGGCGACCGTTTCGCCAGACAAAACACGAGCTATCCGTTTCTCAAGAATTTGCGGAAAACTTGTGAAACCGGGGACAAGGGCCGTTGTTTGTAACAAACCTCGTAGAAGTTCCGCCCCATCTTCAATCCTCGAATCGGAACATCTACGAGTATGCCATCGGCCAATTCACGGCGAATCGAGGTACGGGACATAATCGAAACGCCGCAGCCCGAGATCAGCGCTTCTTTGACGGCAGCCGTACTGCCAAGCTCCATAGCGACATAAATTAGATCTTCTGCAGATCGCCGCTTCCTTGTCATTAGGTAACGAAACGAATCCAGGGTACCCGAACCCCGTTCGCGGGAAATAAAGTTTTGCGAGCGCAAATCAACCAACTGCACAAACTTGCGACGGCTCCAAGGGTGGTTCTTGGAAACCGTGAGCACCATTTCGTCTTGCCAAATCTTGTCGAAAGAGAGTCGGGCGTCTGCATTCTTGAAACCGACAAATCCGATCTCGACCTTGCCATCAAGCACCTCTTCAACGATGCCTGCCGAATCGCCGATCCGAAGTATCGGCTTTACCCGAGGATACTTCTTAATAAATTTGCCGAGCTTTTGCGGCAAAAGATATTCGCCGGGGATATTACTCCCGCCGATCCAGAGTTCCCCGCTGAGTGTGCCATGAAATTGTTCAACTGCGGCTACCGTTTCCCTTTTAAAGGCCAACAGGTTTTTTGCTTTCTCCTGCAGAAGTAGCCCTAAAGGAGTCAGGCTAACTTTTCCGGGAATCCGATAAAATAGCTTACCGGAGAGTGTTTTTTCTAGCTCTTGAATGTGAGCACTCACCGTTGGCTGTTTCAATGCCAGTCGATCCGCGGCTTCGGAGAAGCTTTTTAATTCCGCAACCCAATAAAACACCTCGAGCTTGTGCAGATCCAAATCGCCTTTTAGTTTGCCCATGATGACCCTGAAGACCAAGGTAAAGGTAGTTGGAGCCATTTAAGGCGATGGTAGATCACATTGTCAACCGACGCGGTTGACGTTATATTTGGTTTAATGGCCAAGCAATCTACCCTGTCGACATTTCACAAATCCAATGGCGCGGAGTTCGTAGAGCGGGACGCCTGGCTCCTACCCGCTCACTTTGGCAACTCTGCTGCGGAATATGCAGCGGTTCGCTCGGCCGTCGGCTTGATGGACCTTTCGTACCGCGGATTGCTGCAACTGACCGGCCCCGACCGCCTGTCGTTTCTCCAGGGCATGCTGTCCAACGACCTCCGGGCTCTAAAACCATTCGCCGGGCAGTACGCGACGCTTTTGAGCCAGCAAGGGAAAGTTATAGCTGACGTTCGGGTTCTCTGCGCAATGAACTCGTTTTACTTGGATTTTTTGGAAAGTCTTAAGGAAAAAATTCTGGCTCATCTCAATCGTTATCTGGTCGCGGACGAAGTGGAAATCGCGGATCGCTCCACTGAATATGCGACGCTTTCCGTCCAGGGTCCCCAATCCGAAGCTCTGCTTCGCAAACTTGTCGGACAAGCTGAATTACCCGCGCATTCTTTACAGCACGCCATGGTCAACGTCGATGCGACCGCTATTTGTGCTGTCTACGCAAGCCATACAGGTGAAACGGGCTTTGATCTGATCGCGCCGATAGCGAGCTTACCGAACATCGCTCAGCGGCTAACCGAAACCGGCAAACAGTTTTCCGCAGCGTGGGTCGGGGAGGAAGCACAAAATATCCTCCGCATCGAAGCCGGCATCCCGCGGTATGGCGTCGATTTTACGGAGGACAATTTACTTTTGGAGGTGGGACTCGATCACGCCGTGAGCTTTACGAAAGGCTGCTATCTGGGTCAAGAGGTCGTCGAGCGGATACGCTCGCGAGGACACGTCAATAAGAAGCTAGTAGGCATAACCCTCGAAGGTCAGGAATCGGCGAGTCCGAGAGACGTGATCGTATTTGTCGACAAACCGGTTGGGACAATTACCAGTTCCGTCCATTCCCCAGCTCTGGGCAAACCCATCGCACTCGGTTATGTGAACAAAGACTGTTGGAACCCGGATACGAGCCTTACCGTCAATCACAACGGAATCTTGGTCGGCGCAAGGGTCACTGACCTACCGTTTGTGCGTCTCCAAAAGGAGACGGTTTCTTCCTCTTGAATCCCAACCTCAACTACGTATATTAAACAGAAATTTGTCACGGTTAAGAAAGGAACCCTGAGAATGGCTAACTTCATCAAAGTTTGTAAGACCAGCGACGTGAAGGCGGGCTGCGGCAGGAGCATCGATATTGACGGCAAACTCGTTGCCGTCTTTAACCTCGACGGCAATTTCTATGCGATCAACGATACCTGCGGTCATCGGGGCGGGCCTTTGGGCGAAGGTGAGCTGGACGGCAAGACCGTGATCTGTCCCTGGCATGGGTGGCGTTATGACGTGACCACCGGCGCCAACGAACTGGTTCCTGACTTTCCGACACAGAAGTATGAGGTAAAAGTCGAAGAAGACGACATACTGGTCGATATTTAGAGACGCCTTTCAAACATACAAAGGCCCGCTACCTTACACCAGGTGGCGGGCCTTTTTTTATCCTCTTTGAACAGCGCTTTATTATGCAATTTTCTGTTTCATGTAAAGACTAATGTAGTCCTTCAAGGCATCTTTTGTGCTATCGAATGCGAGATCGTCCCAGGGAATTTCCGTCGGTGCAAAAACCTTCGCCTCGACGGATTCATCGCCTGCTGCCAGCTCTCCGCCCACCGCCTGCGCGGCGTAGACGACGATTACGTTGGGAGAGTGTGGGTACGAATAGACGTTCAGGAGCGGGCCGAGCTTTACGTCCATTTGGGATTCTTCCCTTGTCTCTCGAATCGCGGCTTCCTGAACACTTTCGCCACGGTCTACATAGCCACCCGGAAAGACCCACTTCCCCATTGCCGGCTCAACGTCTCGCTTCAACAGGACTATTCCTCCATTTAAAGTGAATATCGTTCCGGCGACCACCTTCGGGTCCTGATAGAAAATGAACGAACAGTTCAAGCATACAAGCCGCTTTGGCTCCGTCGCTTTTACAACGCG